>ERZ724512.14-NODE-14-length-55412-cov-13.164785_pt1 | contig 55412 bp, 50 predicted proteins | sample MGYA00376045_ERZ724512 | MGnify/ENA primary metagenome ERZ724512 (study PRJEB28724, sample SAMN07190883) | activated sludge metagenome | isolation source: activated sludge of sewage treatment plant in Hong Hong | place: Hong Kong | collected 2016-03-17 ... | reverse complement strand
TCGTCGGGTTGCCGGCCGTCGAGCAGCACCTTGCCGCTCGACGGCCGGACCAGCCCGGCGATGATGTTGAAGAGAGTCGACTTGCCGCAGCCCGAGGGGCCCACGATCGACACGAACTCTCCCGCTCCTATCTCGATGCCTACATCCTTGAGGGCGGTGACGTTTTCGCCGCCTCCAGCGCCGCGATAGGTCTTGGAGAGACCTTCGATCCTGAGTTTCGAACCTGCCTGCAAGTCAATCCTCCTTTGTGTCTCTTGTGCCCTGATTACTCTTTGGGCTGGGTGAAATCGGTGGTCGCGTAACGATCGGGCGAAATAGGTTCGCTCGCCAGGTCGTTGTCCACCATGAACGTGGAGAGTGACTCCAGGTTCGCCTTGTCGAACTGGCCGAAGGTGTCGGCCGGGCCGAAGTAGGGGATGTAGGCGTCGAACACCTTCTCCTGCAGCCCCTTGTCGAGACCCTGGGTCTGGGCCAGCAGGGCGCTCAGCGCGGCCTGCGGATCAGCCAGGGCATCCTGGTATCCCTTGGTGGTCGCGTCAACGAAGCCCTGCATCAGGTCAGGGTCATCACCGATCTTCGACTCGGTCGAGAAGACGACCAGGCCCGGGTAGGAAGGACCGCCGTTCTCGTCCAGGGGGAACGACTTGGTCGGGTAACCGTCCGCTTCAACCTGGACGCCGTCAGCCGGGATGAACCCGGTGAAGGCCGAGACCTTGCCGGCTTCCAGCGACTGAACGCCGTTGAATCCGATCGTGACCACGTTGGCGTCGTCGGGATTGCCGCCGGCGTCCTTCATGATCGTGTTCAGGATCGCGTTGTCGGAAGGCACTCCGGTCACGCCGACCGTCTTGCCTTCAAGCTGCTTCGGGTCGGTGATGCCTTCATCCTCCAGGGTGATCAGGCCTCCGGGCGGACGCTGGAGCAGCGCCATGATTCCCTGGGCCTCGCGACCGTCGGTGATCTGGGTCGCCAGGTCGATGCCGTCGGCAATGCCGAAGTCGGCCTTGCCGGCGTCGATCAGCTTCAGCGTGTCAGCGGTCGAGGTCGGCTCGATGACCTTCAGGTTGATCCCGTTGTCCTCGTAGTAGCCCTTCTGCAGCGCCTCGTAGATGCCGGCGTGAACCGCGCCCGGGATGAAATCAAGCACCAGGGTCGCGTCCTTGGTTCCGCCACCGCTGCCGGATCCGGAATCACCGGAATCGTCGTCGCTTGAACCGCAGGCGGCAACACCGACGGCAAGCGCCATCGTTGCCGCGAGCAGCAACATGATCTTTTTCCAACTGGTTGTGAACTTCATGGGTCCTCTCTAGGTAGTCAGTCCGAAACACCCGCCCGGATTCCAGCCGGGACGAGCTCACAGCGATCCGTTACGAATCTCCTCCATACCTCCATCGCAGCCAGGCCCAGGCCCGGGTCGTTTCCTTTTCGAACCACCTGGCCCGGGGCTCCAGGATTTCGGCCCTCCAACCGTCCTCCCTGCTGAGCCCCTGAGCGACCAGGCACCTCTCCTCCAGGTAGCGGGCACGGACGACCGCTTCGGCCAGGCTGCGCCCGGTCGCGATCGAACCGTTTCCGCGGATCAAAAGACAATCTGCTCCCCCGAGATCTGCGGCGACCTCCCGGCCTGCCGCCTGGTCGGTGACCAGGTCGGTGCGATCGCAGAGTGCGAGCTCGCCGGCCAGCCCGCCGAGCCCGTGGACCAGCGGTGGCACCCCGGCGTCTGCCCCGGCCCTGACCGCCGCGGGGGAATGGGTGCGGCAGATCGCGTTCACGTCGGCGCGTTCCGCGTATACCTCCGCGTGCATCGGGGTTTCCAGCGGCAGGTCGACGGTCCCCTTCGGCGCCTGCCCGTCGGCGTCAACCCGGATCACGTCGGCTTCGCCCGCCGCGCCAAGCGGCCGGGTGGCGGTGATCAGGAAGCCCTCGCCGTCCCGGGCCGAGACGTGGCCGAAGGCCTCGACCAGGCCGGCCCCGGAGATGATCCGGGCGGCCTCGGCGACCTCGGCGGCGGTTGTTCCGGGCGCCGCGCTCATCTAATCGGTGGTCCTCAGGGCCATCGGAGTCGGGTTGAAAGCGTTGACCGCGGAAATGTCCTGGGGGCAGGCCGAAAGGGCGACCGTCATGTCCTCCAGAACCTCCATCGCGATCGTCGAACCGGCCGGATGCGGCGGTTCGTAGGTGACGATCTTTCCGTCCTCGACCTGGTTGTTCATGAAGACGTTCCAGCACATCTCGCCGCGGAGCGGCAGGCCGGTTCCCTCGATCGCGGTCTGGAGCGAGAGCAGGCAGGAGCCGTGATCGGGGGCGTCGTAATCGATCGCGTAGCGCTCCGGGTCGCAGCAGGGGACGACCAGGTCGTGGCGGCCGACGTCGTCGCGGATGATCTTCAGGAGCGGCGTGCGGTGGTTGGAGAGGATGTTGTCCCCGACCTCGGGGACCAGTTTGCCGTTCGAGGAAACCGTGTGGCTGGGTGACAGGTACTCGTTCGGGTCGCTGGCCAGCCATGCGGTGAAATCGCCCACCTGCTGCCCCTCGAGATCGACGATCTCGAGGATCTGGCCCTTCTTCACTTCCATTGTCCGTGCCTCGCGGGCCGGAACGATCACTTCAGCCATTCTTCTCCTTGATTTCACATGTTCCGTCGGGAGCCGGAGTGTTCCGGGACCTGAGCGCCCGCACTTCCCCGTCGATCACGACCGCCGCGATTCCGGGGATGTCTCCGTACTCGATCGATTCCAGCGGGCCGGCCTGGGAGGAGCCAAGCGGGCGAAAGCAGCAGAAGAGGTCAGCCGGACGGCCCACCTCGAGCACTCCCTGCTCGACCCCGAGCACAGCCCCGTTGTTGCCGGTCGCCAGGGCGAGCGCCTTCGGCGCGGCCATGCCGCAGAGTGACGAGATCTCGCAGACCGTCTTGATCATGCCGAGCGGCATGACCCCGGTGCCGGTCGGGGTGTCGGTCGCCAGGACCACCTTCTCAAGCAGGTCACGATCCCAGGCGATCTCGATGATCTCCATGCTGGAGCGCAGGTTGCCGGCCTGGACCAGCTGGATCACCCCGGGGGCATCGAAGAGCCGGGGCAGGTCTTCATCCGGCAGGGCCGTGGTGCCGCCGTTCGCATGGCCGATGATGTCGCAACCGAGGGCGAGCACGTCATTGATCGTGACCGGTGAAGAGTCGGGAATCGAGGCTCCGCCGGTGTGGTTCATGACCACGAAACCGTTCTCCTGGGCGGCCTTGACCAGCGGCGCCGCGTCCGCCTGCGGGTTGAAGTCACCGAACCCGACCTTGGCCAGCCAGACCCCCTTTTCCTTCAGGTCGGCGAAGTCTTCCGGCTCGAGGGTCGGTTCGATGATCACCGATCCGGCCATCACCTTCACCCCGCCCGGCCGGAAGTTCTCGAAGGCCCGCTGGGCGGCGACGGCCAGGGCCTTTACGCCCTCGCGGTCCCTGGGACGGCCGGGCAGATGAACCTCGGAAGCCGACATCATCGAGGTGACTCCCCCGTGCATCGAGGACTCGATCCAGCCCAGGGTGCCCTGGCGCGGAGTCCAGTCGCCGAAGACGACATGGGCATGTGAATCGATCAGGCCCGGGCAGGCCAGCGCGCCGCCCGCGTCCAGCACGGTGTCGGGTTCGGGCCCTGGCTCAAAGCCGGTGATCAGCCCGTCCTCCACCCGGATCACTTCCGGTTCGAGGACTTCATCCTCAAGCTTTCCGGTGACCATGCCGGAAAGGCCGCGGATCTCAAGGGTCCGGCTCACCGGCGCCCCCCGGCGACCGCTTTTGCCGCGGCCCGCGCCGCAGTTTTCGTGCCGGCCCGGGCCATGGTTCTACTGAACCTCTTCCTTGGTCTTGCCACCGACCCGGGCGTTGAGCCGGCCGCGCGAGGCAACCGCCCCGATCAGCACGATCTCGTCGGGGGCGGGGGCATCCTCGATCTGGACCGTGATCGTGTCGTAGTGGGAACGGACCCAGATCTCGTCCTTGTAACAGAGGGGCACGTCCACGGTCGCTCCCGGACCGCAGCGCTTGGTGGTCGAGGGGAGCCAGGCCTTGCCGCCGCCGAAGCCCTCCCGGAACGGATTGCCGAACTCGGTGGTCTTGGCCGCGTTGCCATGTTCCTGCTCGCCGGCGGTACCGACCACGACGGCCTTGCCGTGACTTTCCACCTGGCCGCCGATCGCCTCGTTCACCCGCTCGCCGATCAGCTTGCCCAGCCCGGCCGAGGCCTTGACCAGCTCCGAGAGATCCTCCGTGAAGGGCTTGCCGGCATAGGGATTCCTGAAGACCACGGCCACCGCGACCTTCTTCAGCGGCCCGCCTTCATCGCCGCGGCCACCCTCGGTGTGCACCTCGTCGATCACGGTGACGATCTTGCGAACTTCCACGTCGAGGTTCAACTCATCACTCACTTCGGCACCTCCTGTTCGGTGTTGGCGACGCCGGTCGGCGTGTTCGGACCGCAGGGCCGGTCCGGCAGCGACCGGAAGTACTCGATCACCACGTCGGTCTTCTTCACGTCCCCGTACTTCATCTGGATGTCAAGCAGGTTGACCTTGTGCGAGATCATCGAACGGTCCCAGACGCATTCCTCGGGCACGATCGAGCGGTAGTTGTACTGGGTCGCATCCACTGCGCTGGCCCGGACGCAGCCGCTGGTGGTCGTGCCCGTCGTGATCACGGTATCCGCTCCCAGATAGATCAGGTAATCGAGCAGGTGGGTGCCGTGGAAGGCACTCGGCTTGTCCTTGACGAAGTAGATGTCCTCGGGTTCGGGCGCGATCTCCTTGACGATCTCGTTGCCGAGCGACCCCTTGATGTCCGAGGCCTCGCCGGAGCGGTAGCTCTTCCAGTTCCAGGCGCCCTGGTCGAAACCGTCCGGCCGGCGGTCCATGCCGGTGTAGACAATCGGGATCTGCTTCTCCCGCGCCGCGGCGATCAGCCTTTCGAGGTGCTTGACACCCTCCCAGCCGCGTTCGCCGCAGGAGTAGCGCCAGCGCTTGATCGATTCGAGGATCGGTTCCGGCACGTCGCCGACGAAGTTGTAGATCACGTCGACCACCAGCAGGACCGGCTTCTCGCCGAAGCCGACGTCCTTGCCCCAGCCGGCTGCCTCGAAGACCTGACGGTCCTCCTCGGGCAGGACGTCGTCCCAGACGTTTCCGCTTTTCGCCGGTTCAGACATCGATCCCCACGGCGCTTCCTTCGGGCTTGCCGAGCTTCGGCAGCGCCCGCACCTCGGACCGGGCACCGTTGCCGCCGGCGACCGGCAGCAGGTCCTGGCCGGGTGTGCGGCGGATGTAGTGACCGTCGGCATCGCCGATGAATTCGGGGCCGGGGGCTCCGTCGTCGAACTTCGACATCTGCTTGCCGCGCAGGAAGGTGGCGACCGGGTAACCGTGGATGGTGTGCCCGTCAATGCAGGTCCAGCCGGAGCGGGTCAGCACGTTCTCGTTCTTGACCGTGACTTCCTTGTTCAGGTCGACCAGCACGATGTCGGCGTCGGCGCCGACCTCGATCAGGCCCTTCTGCGGGTAGACCCCGAAGATCCGGGCCGGGTTGGCGCAGGCCACCTCGACGAGGCGCTCGATCGTGAGCTTGCCCTGATGGACCCCTTCGAGCAGGACCGGCAGGTGCATCTCGACCCTCGAGGTGAAACCGGTCTTGAGCTCCCAGATGTTCTCGTTGTAGGAGCTTTCGTAGTCGGCGGGCTCCCAGGCGACGACGTGGTCGGAGCCGACCGAGTCGATGATCCCGCACTGCAGCGCGGTCCAGATGTTCGGGTTGTTCTCCCGCGAACGGAGCGGCACGTTGATCCGCCAGGCGTTGTGCTCGCCCTTGCCGAAGTGGAGCCAGTGCGGGCCGGTCTGGGCGTAGATCTCGACCCCGCGGCCCCGCAGTTCGAGGATCTCCTTATAGGACTCGGGAGTGGTCGAGTGCTGGATGTAGATCGGGCAGCCGATCTCGGCGGCCATGTCCCCGTACCAGCGGATGTGCGAGGCCTCGAGGTAGTGGGGCGAGCGGTCCGACCAGGTTGCCCAGTCGGTCCGGCCCTGCTCCTTGAGCCGCTTGTCGAAGATCCGGGCGATCTCCCAGTTTTCGCAGTGCATGCAGACCACGCCGGGACGGCCGAGGGCGGCCACGTTCTCCATGGTCACCCAGCAGACACCGTCGTCGAAACCGGCGCCGAGCCCGGCCCGGCGGCCCGGCCAGTTCGGTTCCGACTCCGGGCTCATCGCCTGCAGGTAGAGCTTGTATGAGGTGACGCCGTGGTCCTTCGCGTATTCGGGGATCTCCTCGGCCTGCTGGTCGGTTTCCAGCATGTAGGTGAGGAAGATGTCAATCGCCGAATCGGATTCGGTCAGCGCCTCGAAGTAGGGGAAGGAATCGTGGAAGGACATCACGTCTTCCTTCTGGACGTACTCGGCGAAGTCGGGGTGACCCATCCGGGTCGACGGGGCATGGACGCCCCAGGTGGTAACGCCGGCGGTCACCGCGGCGATCGATTCGCTCGCAAGGTCATCCTTGAGCGGCGAGTAGCAGCCCGGGTGGGCCTCGGTATCAACCAGGCCCGGGATCACGTGAAGTCCGCTCGCGTCAACGGTCTTCTTCGCGGGCGGCAGGAACTCGTCGGCCGTGACTGCCACGACCTTGCCGCCGTCGACCGCAATGCCCACCTTGCGGGTGCCGCTGGGACTGACCACGGTTCCGCCCTTGATGACCAGATCAACTTCGCGGGTTTCGCTCACTTTGCTCTCCTGTCAGAGCTCCCGGAAACCGGGAGACTGTCCAGCCGTTTGTTCAACATGCTGAACCAAGTTCTATATCGTGGACGAAAGGTAACACAGAACGCGGCCGCCGGGCAATGGTTTCTCCTGTACGGCCGGACGAAATACGCCCGGCCGCCTCGTCCCGTTGATCAGCGGTCCGAGGAAACACCGGCGGTGGCCATGATTTCCTGCGAGGCCTGCCGCAGCACTTCACCGATTTCGGTGAGCCGGTCGCCGTCGAGCTGGGTCGGGAATCCCAGCGCCAGCAGCACCAGCTCAAGCTCGCCTCCGCTGCCCCAGATCCCGGCCGCGACGGCGTTGTTCTCGTTGAACTCGCCGTGGGAAACCGACCAGCCCCTGGTTCGGACTTCGGCGATCTCCTCGATCAGCGATTCGGGACTGGTGATCGTGGCCCGGGTGTGAGCCGGCAGTTTGCGGCCCTTGATCAGCTTTCTGGCCACGGCCTCCTCCTTCGAGGAGAGGAGGATCTTGCCGAGCGCCCCGTCCATCGGCCCGTAGGCGCTGCCGATCGTGATCCCGACGTGGACCCCGGGCGGATAGAAGCGACTGATGATCCGCAGTTCATCCGGATCGATCGGCTGGGCGACCGCGAAGGAGAGCCCGTACTCGGCAGCCAGGGGCGCGACCCGGTCAAGCGTGGTCCGGACCAGCTTGACCTGGCGGGTCGCTTCGTTGCCGAGCGGGATCAGTGCCGGTCCCAGCCGGTACTGGCGGGAACCGTTGTCGCGCCGGACGAATCCGTGGGAGTCAAGGGTCGAGAGCAGGTTGTGCATGGTGCTCTTGGAGAGGCCGGTGGCTTCGACCAGCTCCGACTGGGTTGCCCCGGCCTCCCCGGTCCCGGCGAGCTCGTTCAGCACGCTGATCGCCCCGACCACGGCCGGGACCTGGTACTTGCCGTCCGGTTTGGCGCCCATCGCGCCGCTAACTCCGTTCCCGGAAGCCGCGGAAGACGATCGGCTTCTCGCGGGTCAGCTCCTCGAGCGTGTACCCGATCCCCTCGCGACCCCGGCCCGAGAGCTTGACGCCGCCGAAGGGGAACTCCGGCGGGCGGTAGTTGTCGGTGCCGTTGATCACGACCCCGCCCGACTCGAGCCGCTCCGCCACGATCAGGGCCCGCCGGTAGTCGGCCGTAAAGACCGAGGACATCAACCCGAACGATGACGAGTTCGCCACCTCGAGCGCCTGCTCTTCGGAGTCGACCGGGATCAGGTTGAAGACCGGCCCGAAGATCTCGTCGTCGATCGCGATGTCGGCGGTGTGCGGAACCCCGGCCAGCAGGGTCGGAGCGAAGTAGGCACCCTCCGACTCGCCCGTGCCAGCCGCAATCTCCGCCCCCTGGGAGCGGGCGTTCGCGACCTGGACGGCGACCCTCGTGGCGGCGCCTTCGTGGATCAGCGGGCCGATCGTGGTCGTGTCGTCGGTCGCGGCACCGACTCTCTGGGCAGCGACCGCCTCGGCCAGCCGGGCGACCAGTTCGTCGTGGAGCGAGCGGTGGACAATCACCCGCTTGCTGGCCGAGCAGGCCTGGCCGTTCATCAGCACCCGGCCCCGCAGCATCTCGGCGGCGACGAGATCCAGGTCCGCGTCTTCGAGGATCAGCGAGGCGTTGTTTCCCCCTAGCTCCAGATGGAGAAAGCGAAGTTTCTCCGCCGTGGCGCGGGCGACCGCGATGCCGGCGGCGGTTGAGCCGGTCAGGGAGATCGCGTCAACCCCGGGGGCTTCGGCGAGCGCCGCACCGACCTTCGCGTCCCCGTGAACGGCCGCGATCACGTCAGCGGGAACTCCGACCTCGATCAGCGCCTCGCGAAAACGGCCGACCACCAGCGGATCCTCGATCGGCGGCTTGACCACCACGGCGTTGCCGCCGACCAGGGCGGCGGCGCACTTCTCGACGAAGAGCTCGACCGGGAAGTTGAACGGCAGGATCGCGGCGACCACGCCGAGCGGCTCGCGCCGGGTGAAGGCGAGGTCCCACTCGGACCGGGCGTTGGACTCGGAGGGAAGCATCCTTCCGACCAGACGCCGACCCTCGGTCGCGTTGCCACGCAGGAAGTGGAGACCGCCACGGACCTCATTGGTTGCCTGGCCGATCGGCTTGCCGGACTCGGAGGCAAGCAACCTGCCGAGCGGCTCGACCTCCGGTTCAAGCAGCGCGGCCGCGGCGTCGAGCAGGTCGGCTCGCCGGCCGATCGGCATCTCGGTCCAGGCCCGCCGGGCCTTGACGGCGCGGCCCACGACCGCGGCGACTTCGGCCGGGTCGGTCAATTCGACCTCGCCGAGCAGCTCGGTCCCTTCCGGATTCCTGATTTCCACCGTGTTCAAATTCTCACCTCGATCGCTGGCATCGAGGTTCAGCCTACAGAACCCGGTTCAAGTCACCGAATTGATTACCCGCCCGCCCCGCGCGGAGCCCGCGGCCGCTCAGGGCACGCGATGCACCTCGAACAGGTTGGTACCCAGCTGCATGTCGGATAGTCCGGCCACGATCGCGATCAGGTCACCCGACGCCGCCGCCCCGAACCGGACCGCGTCGTCGGCGCATTCGTAGAGCAGGTTGCGGATCTCGGTGGTCTGGTCGTTGACGACCGGCCGCACGCCGAAGATCAGCTTGAGTTGCCGCTGGGTGCGCACGCTGTGGGTCACCGCCAGCACCGGAACCTGCGGGCGGTGGGCCGCCACGACCTTGGCGGTGCGACCGGAAGCGGTCGGCACCACGATCGCCTGCAGGTTCAGCCGGTAGGCGGCGATCACCGCCGACTGGGTGACCGAGTCGGAGACATCCTGATCATCCTGCGGAACCCGGTTGAGGACCCAGTCCCAGTACGGCAGGTCCGTTTCGGTGCCGCGGGCGATCTGGTCCATGACCCTGACCGCCTCGACCGGAAACTCGCCGACCGCGGTCTCTTCCGAGAGCATGATCGCGTCGGTGCCGTCATAGATCGCGGTCGCGACGTCGGTCACCTCGGCCCTGGTCGGGCGTTTGGCCGAAACCATCGAGGCCAGCATCTGGGTCGCGGTGATCACCGTCTTGGAAGCCCGGCCGGCTGCCCCGATCAGGCTCTTCTGCAGCACGGGAACCTTGGAAAGCGGCACCTCGATGCCGAGGTCGCCGCGGGCAACCATGATCCCGCCGGTGGCCCGGTCAACGATTTCCTCGACCGCGTCGGCGGCCTGCGGCTTCTCGATCTTGGCGATGATCGGGATGTCCGAGCGGAGCTCCTTCAGCTTGTTCAGCACGGGGTCGAGATCCTCCGCCTTGCGGACGAAGGAAACCGCGATGTAGTCGAGCTGGTTGGCGACCGCGAACTCGACCCAGCGCAGGTCGTCCTCGGAAACCGAGTCGAGCCCGGCTTCGACGCCGGGCAGGTTCATTCCCTTGTGCGACGAGAGCGGCCCGCCGACTTCTACCTCGCACTCAACCGTCCGCCCGTCGTTGGCAACCACCCGCAGGCGGATCGAGCCGTCGGCCAGATAGACCGTGTCCTCGACACTCAGGGCCTGGGCCAGTTCGGGCCAGTCGACCGGGATCAGGGTTTCGGTTCCAGGCACGTCATCGGGCGTGATCGTCACGGTCGAACCGTGGATGATGTCCACCACTCCCTGCGGGTATTCACCGACCCGGAGCTTTGGCCCCGGCAGGTCCCCGAGGATCCCGACTTCCTTGTCGAGCCGTTCCGAGATCAGGCGAACGTCCTTGATTACCCGTACGTGAGTCGCCTCGTCACCGTGAGAAAAGTTGAGCCGGAAGACGTCTACCCCGGCAATGATCATCTGCTCGAGCACGGACGGATCCCATGAGGCGGGACCGACCGTGGCGACGATCTTCGTACGACGGGTTTCGGAGTGGATCTGGTTCACCCCCGGAATACTCTCAGTCCGGCGGGTCCGGCCTGTAAACGCCTGTAAACGGGGTCAGCGCTCGCGCGGACTGATCGACCTATCCGCAGTTGAACGGCGGACTTCGGTTTTCAGTTCGGAATCCGGGGTAAACCGAAATTACGGCCTTCATTCCACCGGGGCGATCCCCCTACGACCCGATGGATAGGCCTGGCGGTGAGTGCCTGCACCGCCATGGAAAGAGGAAAGCCCGCCCCAGGGATGGGGCGGGCTTTCTCCTCGATCGGGCTTTGGCCGGACCTAGCGGTGACCGTTGAAGGAGATCACCTGCTGGATGCCGGACGGCCTGTTGGTGTAGCGCATGGTGACCAGGGTGAGCGGGCTGAACTTGATCTGCTCGCCTCGATGGTCGTCATCCACGTAGGCCGTGTTCACGTGCCACTGGGCCGGGTTCTCTGAGCCGTACTGGGCGGCCGCTTCGGTGCCGGCGGCGGCGATCGCATTCCAGACCGCCTTCTGGCAGGCGGCCTTCTTGCCGTGGCCGCAGTACTTGACCTTGAACGGACTCTTGACCTTCTGGCCGAGCAGCGCCCGGATGTCCTTGTCGAAGTACTGGTACCAGCCGGAGTACTGGCCACTCGGCGGCTGATCGAACCGTGAGAACAGCGAGCTCAGCTCGTCGAGCTGCGACCCGATTACCGGCTTCATGAACGCGTCGGCGATCTTCGGCCAGGCGGCGTCCAGCGAGGCGGCGCCCGGGGCGTCGATCAGGTTGTCGCCGTCACGGTCCAGACGGCTGCCGTTCTTCTTGTTCCAATCGACCATCTGGTTGAGCATCTGCCGGGCCTGGGTACTGGGGGCCTTCGAGCCCTTCAGCAGCCTGGCCAGCAGCGGCACGGTGAAGATGGCGCGCACGTCCTGGGTCGCACCGGCGTTCATCGCCGAAACGACGTCAGCCATGTTCAGCTTGCCGTTCTTGCTCTTGTTCCGGTTCAGCATCCGGGTCAGCAGGCCAACGCGCTGGACCGAACCGTTGCGGCCCCACTCGTCATCGGCGGCGCCGAAGCCACGGGCGACGCTGTTGTTCCAGTTGACCATCATTCCCGACTTCGGATTCATGCCGTGCGGGTGGCCCTTCTTGGAGAGGAAGCCCTTCCACTCGTACTGGCCGGTGCCCTTGGTCAAGAGGCCCGGGTCAACCCGCTTGTCGCGGATCGGCAGCTTGCCGCTGGTGTAGAGCGCGACGTTCTTGTTGTCGATGTAGAACGAGTTGAAGGTCTGCGGGGTCTTCGAGGCAGCCTCGAAGAATGACTGCGGACCCTTGACCGAACCGTTCGACAGGCGACGGTTGAACATCAGGTCGAGCACGTCCTTGCCGTAGCTGGAGCGCTTCGAGGAGATCGCGACCTTCTTGCCCTTGACCGTGGCGTAGCCGACGACCGGACCGTGGACGGTTGTCCTGAAGGAAACCGGGTCCCCGTTCAGGGTGCCGGCGTCGAAAGTGCCCATGGTGCGGCACTTGCCCTTGTACAGGTACTTGGTATCGCTGCCGCCACAGAGCGTCTCGGCGAACTGGTCGATCACGTCGCCGCTGGCCGAGGTCAGCGTCGTCGCGAAGTCCTGGCCGCGGCCGATCAGCAGGTAGCCGGGGAACGGGGCCGAGGTGGCACCGCGCCACTTCAGACCGGGCGCGTTCATGTCGATCTCATAGGTGAGACCGGGGGCGAAGTAGCCGATCTGCGGTCCGCCGACCATCAGAGGACGGCCGGTGGCCGAACGGCCCTTGGTGATCATCAGCGTGTTCGAGGCCTGGTGACGGGGCTCGAGCGGGTTCGAACTGCTCCGGTCGCTGAGCTCCTCGGGAGTGTTCGGGGTCACGTCGACCGGCTTGAAGCTCTTCGGGTCGATGATGACGCTGCCGGACTTGTTCGAGGGGATCGGCGAGTAGGCGAAACGGCCGTCGATCGAGGTCGGGCTCTCGTTGTTGGTGTGCTGGCGCAGGTCGTTGAAGACCTTCCAGCCCTTCTTCGCACCGAGGCGCTTGATCAGACCGCCGAGGAACTGCGAACGGCGGGCTTCGTCGCCGCCGCCCTCACCGAGGAACTGGTCCTTCAGCGCGTTGACCGCGTAGACGTCGTTGCGGGTCCAGTCCGGGGTGGCCGGGCTGTTCGCATCGAGGTAATCGTTGATGCCGGTCAGGTAGGTGTCGATGTCCTTGAGGACTGCCTTGCCTTCGGAGCCGGCGGCCTTGAGGGCGTCGGTCTGCTTGGCGATCTCGTCTTCGGTCCGCTGGCTGGGCTGGAAGTTCTGCAGCCCGGCAACCAGGCCGATCGCGCTGAGGCCCGGCGCGTCGATGGCGGCGACCCGGGCGTTGTAACGGGCCTGCTGAAGCAGCAGGCCGCGGTCTTCCGCGGCGATCCAGCCGGCCGCCCAGATGCCACCGTCATAGGTGGTGGCGGTCACGTGCGGCACGCCGTACTTGTCGCGCTGAATCGTGACGCCGGCCTTCGGCACGGTCTCCGTGGTGTAGGGACCATCGGTCGAGGTGCCAAGCTTCTCCGACTTGAAGTACTCCTTTATGTCACTGTCTGTGACGTTGTTGAAGAGCGGGGTCAGCGCGTCGTACATCACGGCCTGGGTGGTGTCCAGGGGCGGAGTGCCCTTCTGGCCGGAGGGGATGATGTTGCGCGCGATCGCGGAGTAATCCTTGGGAGCGGCGTTCGCAGCGGGAACGGCGAGACCGAGGAAACTCAAGAGCAGTAACGCCAGATAGGCGCTCTTTCGAAGCATGAAGTTTCTCCTTGGTACCGGTCCGGAGGGCGGCATTCGGCGTCGCCACTCAGACCGGGTTGTCATGAGGGTTGATTGGAGGCTACTCCGATCAGAACACCCGGATTCGCCTATGGGTGCGGTGGAGGGTCGGCCGGGGCCGGTTCAGCGACGCCGGATCTGAGCGGAGAGGGAGGGATTCGAACCCTCGATACGGCTATAAACCGCATACTCCCTTAGCAGGGGAGCGCCTTCAGCCACTCGGCCACCTCTCCGGGCCGGGGAATTGTATGAGTTGCTGAAAGATGCAGTCGGCCAACCCCTTCTGACCTAGACTTCGCCCATGGCGCTGAAGGAGGAGCGGTTCGACGGAGGCTCCACGGGGATCGCCTGGCGGCGGCTGGGTGAAGGACCCCCGCTCCTGCTGATCAACGGCTATGCGGCGACCAAGGATGACTGGGACCCCACCTTTCTGGCCGGGCTCGCCGAAAAATCCCAGGTGATCTGCCCCGACAACCGCGGGGTCGGAGACTCGGCCCGCAGCGTTCAGGAGATCACGATCGCCTCGATGGCGACCGACCTGGTTTCACTCCTCGATGACCTGAAAGTCGGGGAGGTTGACGTCGCCGGCTGGTCGATGGGCGGATTCATCGCCCAGAAACTGGTCACCTGGATACCCGACCGGATCAAGTCCCTGACCCTGCTCTCCACCGACAGCGGTGGCACCCGGGCCCACCTTCGCAGCCCCGAGGCCGAAGCCGCCCTCACCGACAAGTCCGGCACCCCGGAGGAACAGGCCGACCGGTTGATCGACCTGCTCTTCCCGGCAGGGTTCGCGGCCCAGGTGAAAGCCACGGCGGGTGAGATCGTCGCCGCCTCGCGGGCCCGGCTCGACCCGGAAGTCCTGGCCGAACAGGAAGCCGCGATGGCCGGGTGGTACGGGCCTTCGGTGCCGCCGATCGACCAGGTTTCCGAACTCGCCCAGAAGGGTCTGCCGGTCCTGATCGCACACGGACTCGATGACCAGGTGATCCCCGCCCGCAACAGCCGCGTCCTTTCGGGCGCTCTCGAGGATGCCTGGCTGGCCCGCTTCCCCGGCGGTGGTCACGCCTTCATGGCGCAGGAACCCGATCGCCTGAGTGGCCTGATGTCACTGTTTCTGGCCCGATAGGCGGCGAAGGCTCCGAACCCGGCTCTAGCCTTTGGCCAATGGATCAGCCAGGCACGCGAACCCATGGGGAGCTGGAAGAGATCTTCGGCGAGGTCGAGGCTCCCTTCGCCTTCGTCGATCTCGATGCGATGTGGGCGAATGGCGAATCGATGCTCCAGCGGGCCGGCGAGAAGCCGATCAGGGTGGCGACCAAGTCGCTCCGCTGCCGGCCCCTGATCGAGCAGATCCTCGACCGCGACGACCGGTTCCAGGGGCTGATGACCTTCACCCTGCCGGAGACCCTCTGGCTGGCTGAGCGCGGGATGGAAAACCTGCTGCTGGCCTACCCGACCACCGACCTGGAAGCGCTCGGCGAACTCGCGCTCCGTTCGGTCGCCCTCCAGGGGGCATCTCCGGTGGTGATGGTCGATTGCGTCGAGCACCTCGACCTGATCGAGTCGATACTCGGCACCCAGGCTTCACCGGTCCGCCTCTGTCTCGAACTCGATGCCGCGCTCTGGGCCTACGGCGGCAGGGTCAAGGCCGGCACCCTGCGCTCCCCGATCCACTCACCGGAGGATGCGGTTGCGCTGGCCGAGGAGATCGGGCGCCGCGAAAAACTCGAGCTGGTCGGGCTGATGGCCTACGAAGCGCAGATCGCCGGCCTCGGCGACCGGATCCCGGGCCGGCCCTTCCGTTCCCGGGCAATCCGCTCGATGCAGAAGAAGTCGCGGGCCGAAATTGCCGAACGGCGGGCCGAGACGGTGGCGAAGGTCCGGGAGGTTGCGCCGCTCGAGTTCGTAAACGGCGGCGGTACCGGCTCACTCGAGTCGACCTCGGCCGAGGAGGCGGTGACCGAGGTGGCCGCCGGGTCGGGCTTCTTCGCGCCGGCCCAGTTCGACCACTACTCGAACCTGAGCCTGCGACCCGCCGCCGGTTACGCCCTGCCCGTGGTCAGGAGGCCCGAGCCTCGAGTGGTCACCGCGCTCGGCGGCGGCTACCTCGCTTCGGGGCCGCCGGACCCGGGCCGGATGCCGGTCCCCTGGCTGCCGGAGGGGCTCGAGTTCGAAAAGGACGAGGGCGCCGGCGAGGTCCAGACCCCGCTGGTCGGGGAGGCCGCCCAGGAGCTCGCGATCGGCGACAACGTCTACCTCCGCCACGCCAAGGCCGGAGAGCTCTGCGAAAGGTTCGAGTCGCTGATCCTGATCGAGGGCGATGAGATAGTCGACGAGGTCCCCACCTACCGGGGCGAGGGCCAGACCTTCCTCTAGGCGGGAGGCGCCGGAAGTTCCCCTAGGGCCGGAAGGCGTCGACCACCAGGTCGGTGTGGCGCCGCCAGACCTTCGGGTCCTTCTCGCCGGCGTCACCGAGGGCGCGGCAGATTCCGCCGAAGAGGATCCAGACCTCATCGACGGTGGCGTCCTTGCGGATCGCTCCCGCCTTCTGCGCCTTGCGAACCAGCCGGGCCATGTGGCCCTTGACCCGCGCCTTGACCTCGATCAGCTCTTCGGAGCTTCCCGACCAGTAGATGCCCGCCTGAAAGCTGAGATCGCTGGCCCGGGTGGCAGCTTTGCGGAGCGCCTCACCGAAGGCGGCGCCGGGATCGTCGCTTTCCAGGGCGTCGAGGATGTCCTCGTCGAAGCGGTTCATCCGGCGGATCAGGACCGCGGCAACGAGGTCGTCCTTGGTCTCGAAGTTCCGGTAGACGGTGCCCTTGCCCACCCCGGCCTTCTCGGCGATCTCCGGCACGCCGGCCTCGATGCCGTGCTCGGCGAAGACCTGTTCGGCCGCGGCGATCACTTTCTCGCGATTGCGGACCGCGTCGGCGCGGCGCGGAACCTCGACGCTTTCGGTTACCCCGGCAGGGAGCCCGGCGTCGACCGGATTCATCGTTCGTCGGCCGCCAGGGCGGGTTCGGGGAGAACGCTGGCCGCGCCGATTTCCTCGGTGAAGATCGCGTGGCGATGGCCGGAGCGCGGGATCAGGAGGGCGAGCAACCCGGCGAAGATCGAGACTCCGGCTCCGACCAGAAACGCGGTCCGGAACCCGTCGCTGGTCGGAAAGCCGGTCGCGGCGAGGATCGTGCCGGTCAGGATCGAGGCGGTGACCTGGGAGCCCAGCGAGGAGCCGACCGAGCGGATCAGCGTGTTGAAGCCGGTCGCCTCACCGGTGCGTTCCAGCGGCACTGCCTCCATGATCAGGTTCGGCATCGCCGCGTAGGCGAGTCCCACTCCGATCGAGGAGAGGACGTTCCAGAGCACGATCGAAAGCGCCGAACCATGGTCGAGCCCCAGCCCGATCAGTCCGATGCCGCTGATCAGCCCGCCAAGCGCGAGTGGGACCCTGTTTCCGAACCGGGCTCCGAGATGCCCGGAAAGCGGCCCGGCCGGCAGCATCATCAAGGCTGCGGGAAGCATCACCAACCCGGCCTGGGTCGCCGAAAAGCCGAAACCGTAGCCGGTCGAATCGGGTGACTCGACCAGCTGCGGAATCAGGATGAATGAAGCGAACATGCCGAAGCCGATCAACAGGGTGGCGGTGTTGGTCATCGCGACCCTGGGTTCGGCCAGCAGGGAGACATCGGCCAGCGGCTCCCTGGTCCGCTTCTGCAGCCAGACCCAGAAGGTGATCACCACGAATCCGGCGAGGATCAGTCCGATCGTCTTCGTGCTGGTCCAGCCCCAGTTGTTGGCCTCCGAGATCGCATACATCGGGACCGAAAGCCCGACCGCCAGCACGGCTGCGCCCCGGTAGTCAACCTTCGCCGGAACCCGGTTTGGTGACTCGGGCACGAAGATCAGCGCCGCGGCCGCGGCCATCACGGCCATTGCCGCGCCGAGCCAGAAGATCCAGTGGTAGGAGGCGTGGTCAACTATCAGCCCGCCGACGACCAGGCCGATGCCGCCACCGATGCCGAGCGTCGCCGACATCAGGCCGACCGAGGCCGAGACCTTTTCGGGCGGGAACTCGTCACGGATGATTCCGAAACAGAGAGGGAAGATTCCGCCGCCGACGCCCTGGAGGATGCGGCCCGCAACGATGGCGGGGACGCTGTCTCCGAGGGCCGAGACTGTGGAGCCGGCGGCGAAGATTGAGAGGGCGATGACGAGCAGCCGGCGCTTGCCGAACATGTCTCCAAGGCGCCCGAAGATCGGGGTGAAGATGGCAGCCGAGATCAGGTAGCCGGTGAGGACCCAGGCGATCCCGGTCGCGTCGGTGTGGAACTCCTCCATCAGTTCGGCCAGGGCCGGAATCAGGGTGGTCTGGGCCAGCGCGAAGGAAAGCGCGGCCAGGCTGAGGATCAGGAGCGTGCGGGTCGGATGGGGTCGGTCCGACCCGGCGGACGATTGACTAAACGGACTCACCGGTCCGGATAGTAACAGCCAAGCGGACCCGCGGGTCCGCTAAGCGCCGAGTACTTCGGTCACATAGGCGTTGCTGAAGTTCCGGTTCGGGTCGAGCTCGTCACGCACCTTCTGGAAGTCGGCCCAGCGGGGGAAGCTCGGGGCGAGGTCCTCCGCCGTCCGGAAGTGGAGCTTGCCCCAGTGCGGCCGGCCGTCGTACTCGCGGAAGATCCGTTCGATCTCCCGGAAGTAGGGCTCGTATTCCATGGTCCGGTGCTGATGGACCGCGATGTAGACGGTCGGCCGTTCGTGGGCCTGGCTGATCAGGGCGTCGTCACCGGCCGAGATCCGGCACTCGATCGGCATTGCCAGCGGGAAGTTTTCGGTTTCGATCAGCTCCAGTACCCGGTCGAGAGCCTCCGGCCCATGCTCGGCCGGGAGCGCGTATTCCATCTCGTTGAAGCGGATCGTCCGGTAGTTCGCAAAGACCCGGTGTGAAACATCGATCTGCTCCGACTGGGACATGAAGCCGGTCGAGAACCGGGCCATCTTCGGGATGGCCGACCGGAACCGCCCGGTCAGGCGGAGGGCGAGGTCACCGAGTCCGTTCTCGACCACCACGTCACCGAGGAAGCGATCGGCCTGCGAGCGGGGGGCGAGCGGCTGGTCGGTGCGGTTGCGGATCAGGGTCAGGGCGGTCCGGGTGTAGGGGAAGACGAAGAACTCGAAGTGCTCGTTTTCTTCCGTGATCCGGTCAAAACCGGCGAGCACCTGGTCGAGGTCCATCGGCGCATCGACCCGATGCAGGTTGAAGGCGGGGACGGTACGCAGGGTCACCGAGACCAGCACACCGAGCGACCCGACCGCGACCCGGGCGGCCAGCAACCCGTCGGAGCCCGGTTCCAGCTCGCGGATCTCCCCGTCGGCTCCCATGATGCGGGCCTTCTCGATCTGTGCGGAGATGTTCGGCAGGGCACGGCCGGTTCCGTGAGTCCCGGTGGAAACGGCGCCGGCGATCGTCTGGCGATCGATGTCCCCGAGGTTCGGCATTGCCAGACCGAGGTGATCGAGTTCACGGTTGAGGTCGGCGAGAACCGTCCCCGCCCCGACCTCGACCAGGCCGGAATCCCGGTCGGCGGAGATCACCCCGGAGATCCGGGAGATGTCGAGCAGCAGGTCATCCGAAAGCGCGGTCGGCGTGAACGAATGTCCGGAGCCGACCGTGGTGATCTGGCGGCCGGCCGCGCCCGCCGCACCGACGACCTCGGCAAGCTCCCCGACCCCGCTGACCCGGATCAGGTCGCGCGGCCGGCAGCTCTGATGACCGGCCCAGTTGGTCCAGGCGTGCCCGCCGCTTCCGAGCTTCCGGGCGTCATAGTTCTCACCGACCATCCGCTGTACCTGCTTCCTCGCTCAGGTCCGAAATCACCGGCGGTCCGATGCCGAGTGAACGGGCCACGATTCCCACCCCGGCCATCACGGCCGCGGCGACCAGACAGGGCAGAAGGTATCCGGCCGCACCGGCCAATGCGCCGCCGCCGATCGCGCCGATCATCTGGCCGCCGCCCCAGGCGACGTTCGATGCTCCCGAGGCGTAACCCTGGTTGACCCCGGCCGCGGTTGCTGTGTCGGTGACCAGCGTGCTGGCCGGGGTGAAGGCCATTCCGGCCCCGAAGGACATCACCATCACCACTGCGAAGAGCAGTGAAAGCCGGTCGAATATCCCGAGGCCGACCAGGGCGAGGATCAGGGCACCCGCCCCGATCAGGTAGGGCAGGGTGCGGCCGACCCGGTCCGAGATCCGCCCGATCACGGGACCGACCACCGCTTCGACGACCGAGCCGGATGCGAAGGCGGCGGCGATCAGAAACGGCGACGCTCCGAGATCATCCATGCGGAGCGGGCCGATCACCACCACCAGCCCGAAGGCGACCGAAGGTCCGGCCAGCATCAGGACTCCGCTCGGCACGTCGGACTGGCGGATCCGGCGCCAGGCCTCGCCGAGGGGCTGGGACTCGACACCGGTCGGCTCGGGCAGGGTCACGGCGATCGTGATCAGGATCAGGGCCGCGACCAGGACCATGCTGAAGACCGGCTCGGTGCCGACCTGATGTGCGATCGCCCCAAGCGGCGCCCCGAGCAGCTCGCCGACCACCGCGGCCGCGATCACGATCCCGAGCAGCTCCCCCCGGCGCGCGGTCGGGGCCGCAACGACGACCCAGCTGATCGCGCCCGCCCACATCAACGCGCCGCAGCCGCCCTGGAGGAAACGGAGCAGATCAAGCAGCACGATGTGCTCGGCGAACCCGAAGAGCGGACTGCAGATTCCGATCCCGGTCAGGCCGGCGATCACGGTCTTCCTCGCTCCCACCCTGGCCACCAGCCAGCCGCCCGGAACCGCCATGACCAGCGAACCGGCGGCAAATGCACCGGCCAGCACCCCGATCGCCCCTTCGCTGAGGTGATGGTCGCTCTTGTAGCTGGGAAGCAGCGGGGTCAGTACCGAGAAGAATGTGACGTCAAGGAAGACGACCGCACAGGAAAGAAAGAGGAGACGACGCACGACCCCATCCTGACAGGCGGTCGTGGGATAGTTACGGCATGAGCAAGATGGGTGAAGTCGAATCCGAGGAAGAGATCCGCAAAGAGATGGAGGAGCTCGGAGTCAGCAATGACGCGACCGGCTCCCCGGATGTCCTGATGTCGGGACCGATGATCCAGGTGACGGTGATCGTCCTCGTCGTCCTCCTCGTCGCCGGCGCGCTCTTCCTCGTCTTCTAGCCGCGGCGGCTCAATCCCGCCAATCGACCCGCGGCCTGTCAGAATCCCCGGGCCGAACAGGCCACGGAGGGGTGGCAGAGCGGTTGAATGCACTGGTCTTGAAAACCAGCATGCGTCTTACGGCGTATCGAGGGTTCGAATCCCTCCCCCTCCGCTCCACACCACAAATCTCGCTCTTGGTGCGGGCCTGGCAGGATGCTTCTGTGATTCTGCCAATCTCGAAGCCGAAGCTCGGGCGTGCTTCAGTCCTCGGGCCGGGCTGGCAAGCTCCCATGAGTTGCTTCGAGATCCGAGAGATCCGCGAGATCGCGCTCTCTGCCTGCTGCGCGCTTCAGGGCAACCAGGTCGGCAAGTGAACAGATCGGGGCTTCGACAGCGTCGATGCGGCGGATCTCGGATCTCTCCAGCAGGTTGACAAAGCTCACCGAGGCCGTCTCTTCCGAAAGCAAGTCGATTTCGCCCAGTGGCGTCGACAGATGAACCGACCGGCCAGCGGAGAAGGCGTTCTCCAGGAGAGGTGACCCATCGGGTCGGGTCGCACCCCATTTCTCTGCCAACGAACGAATCGCCTCCAGATTGGACGGGTCAGGGTCATAGACAACATCCACATCCCGGGTGGCGCGCACCACACCGTGACGGATCAACGCGATACCGCCAACTACCACGTACCGGACCCCTGCAGCATTCAAGTCCTTGAGTATGCGACCAAAGTCGGTCACCGCGGCTCGATGAGCCGATCGGCCATCTTGCTCAGAGTGATTCCCTCCTCAAGCAAATCCTCGGCGGGACGGCCAGCGTCACGAACGAGGCGATACTCGCGCCAGGCCGCGATAGCAGCCGCGTCATCGCCGTTTGCCTCCGCCTCATGCGCTCTTCTAGACGCCTCTTCCAGGCGAACGGTGTGAGGAGTCTTGCTGGTCTGAACGCCCACGGGTCAAGGATAGCCCGACAGCGTCGGTTTCATGTGGGTTTCGGCCGGCAAGAGTCCCGCTGGACGGCTTGCGAATGTAGGCTTCGCCCGTCCTTGATCCCGTCCGGAGGTTGATGTGAGGAGAGCTTTGGGAGTTGCCGCATGCGCGGTGCTGTTGATCGCCGGTTGCGGAGGAGTTGCGGAGCTCGACTCCAGCGAGACTGACACGGTGAACGCCGCCAACTCGGCCGTGGCGGATGCCACCGCGAGCGGATCGCTGAAACCCGGGGATCAGGCGAAGCTCGAAGCGTTGATGGTTCTCTGCCACGAGAAACCCCTGGCGGAATCGGATGGCGAGTCGATGCGCGAGCTGATCACCCGGCTCGCACCGGAGCTGAAGAGTGCCGATCCGAAGATGTCCCGGCGCCTCAAGCGGTTCGCCACCGACGGCTGCAACTGAGCGCTCCCCGGCCGGCCAGCCGGAACCGGGTCGCTCAATCGCTGGTTGCCTGGCCGTTCATCGGGGAGGGGATCGACCGGACCAGGTACCCGGGCCGTGACCGTTCATCGGACGAATCGTTCGAAAGGACCGGCTTGACGTCCCTTCCGTTCCAGGGATCGTTCAGGTTCCGGCCGAGCCACCGGTTCCGGGTCCGGACCCAGGCCGCTGCCAGGTGGCCGTAATTGCGGTAGACCAGGTGGCGGCCGTCGACCGCGTAGCACCGGCGGCCGGGGCATAGCATCGGCTGCGGATCGATCACTCCGACACCGTCCACCCTTCCGGCCGCCTTGAATTCGTATGACCAGGCCTTCCTGCGGGTTGACCTGAAATCACACCTCTGCGGGCGGGTCGGGTTCCTGCGCAGGCAGTCGGTGACGCTGAACGGCGCGGCCGAGTGGTCCCGGATCAGAACGACCTTTCTCGACCAGCGCTTCAGGTACCTCAAGGTCCTGATCATGCCGTGGACCAGCGGGCGTTCGCTCGCCTGGCGGTCCAGCCCACGGCGCTTGCGAAGGGTCCAGTAATGGTGGTAATTCGCGGCCGAGGCGACCACGACCAGACCGGGTCGCAAACGCCTGATCCGCTTCAGGGAGTTGTGCCGCCAGGTGTTGCAGTAGCGGTCGATGTTGGTCAGGGCGGCCGGGCAGCTGGCCCGGGTCAGGACGATCACCTGCCAGTGGTCGGCCCGGGCCAGCCTGAGCAGGGCAGGACCCCACTCGGCGGCGTGCGAATCACCAAACAGGACCACCCTCCGTTTCGAGTTCCGGTAGCCGAACCGGCAGGGCCTGGACCTGAGCTGCCCGTCGCCGACGATACAGCCCTGACGATAGACCTCGCCGTCGTCAAATTTGACGCGGTCGAGCTTCGGGATGAAGCCCGCCTCGCCAATGGCGCCTGACAACAGAAACGCGATGCCGCAGATCACCGCAGCCAGAGAAATTCGACCGTGCCCAACCATGAAAAACCGCTTCCCATTCAAGCATAATCCTGACTCTCCAAGTCAAGAAGTACTCATGCCCGGGGATGTCACCGGCGCTACTTTCCGGTCTTCTTCCTGACCAGCTTCACGGTCTTCGTCATGGTCTTCGCGGTGCCACCGGTCGGGGTGAACCGGACCTTGACCGCGAGGCCGACCTTGCCCCTCTTCTTGAGGGTCTTCGTCGCCTTGCCCCTGGCCTTGACGGCCAGGGTGACGGTCGATTTCGCCCGGGCCGACTTCGAACTGGCGGCAACAGTCTTCGAGCCGAGCAGCTGCACCTTGCCGGCGCCCGGCACCTTGACCTGGAGGGTCGCGGTGCCCTGCTTAGTGTTCAGCTTCAACCTGCCGAAGGTGAAGGCGTTCGAAGGCGGATCGACCGGACCGGAGGTGTCGACCGTGAAGGTCCGGGAGTCCGGGGTCGAGTCCTGGTTGCCGAACTTGTCCCGGGCGTAAACCCTGAACTCGTGCTGGCCGTCAGACAAGCCTGTGTATGTCTTCGTGGAGGCGCAGGCTTCCGCATCAGCACCGTCGATGCTGCAGAAGAACTGGGCCGGCGACTTGTTCGAGCTGAAGGCGAAGTCCGCCTGGCTTGTGGTGATCGTTCCGGAAGGACCTGAGTCGATGGTCGTTTCCGGCTTGATCTGATCCATCTCGAACTCGAAAGTCGCCGGGGTCGGGTCGACGTTGCCGGCGCTGTCGGTCGCGCGGACCCTGAACGTACTGACTCCCGGGCTGACCTGGACGATCGTGGCCGGAGAGCTGCAGAGAAGCCAGTCGTCATCGCCGCCGTCGCACTCGAAGTAGGAACCGGGTTCGGTCGAATGGAAGTCGAAGTAGGCGGTGGATTCGTTGGTGAACTGGTTCGGGGTACCGTCGAGGATCGTTTCCGGCGGCTGTCCGTCAACCGTGAACGTGCGGGTCTGGTCCGCCTCACTGCCCAGCGAGCTGACCGCGTGGACCCGGAAGGTCCAGTCACCGTCGGCCAGGGACTCGGGCGGGGCATAAGGCGAGGTGCAGGGAGTCCACGCAGGAGTGCCCTGATCAATCGAGCAGGTGAGAGTCACGCCGGAGCTGGTGAATCCGAAGGAAGGCGTGCGGTTGCTGGTCGGCCCCGAGGGACCGGAATTGATCGTCAGGGTTGGCGGGCTTACCCCGCTGTCAACCGCGACGGCGACGGGGTTGCCGGCGTTCTGGATGAAGCTGGTGTTGGCACCGGACCCGTCCAGATTGGCGCGGGCGATCCGGCCCGGACCCGGCAAGGTCCAGTAGATGTGGCTGGAATCAACCGCGATTCCGTCAGTTGTCGCGGCGCCGGTGATGAAGCTCTGGTTGACGCCGGTCCCGTTCAGGTTGGCACGGCCGATTCCGTTCGTGGTATCCCCGGCCCAGTAGATGTAGCTCCCGTTGACGGCGATCCCCCGGACTCCGCTCAGGCCGCTGATGAAATCGGGGTCGGCCCCGGTGCCGTCGATGTTTGCGCGACCGATCGCGTTGCCACTGTGACTCCAGTAGATGTAGGACCCGCTGACGGTTACCGAGTCCGGCTGCAATCCGGTGTTGGTGATGAAGGCCTGGTCGAGGACGCCGGTGTTCCGGTTCTTTCGCCCGATCGAAGTGCCGGCAATGTTCGTGTAGTACGCGTAGGTCGAATCGATCGCGACGCCCCAGGCGCTGGTTATGCCGGTCGGAATCCAGGCGCTGAGAGTTTCTCCGCTGCCGTCGATGTTCGCCCGACGGACCGAGTTGTCGGTGTTGTTCGCCCAGTAGATCCCGGTGCCGTCGATCGCAACGGCCGTCGGGTTGCCGACCGACCACCAGAGGAAGTCGGAGTCAACGCCCGTTCCGTCGTTCTCGGCCCGGGAGATCTGGTCACCCGCCGTATCGCCCCAGTAGATGTGAGCCTCGGAGCGGCCGACGCCGATAATTAGGGTCAATGCGAAGAGCAGGGCAAGCGCTCACGCAGCCATCGCCCCCATGTGCCTGATTCTGTGGGTCAAAGCGTCTTGCCTCTCGAGTAGGAATGTCGAACAACAATAGTCCAGAAGATTTCCCGAACTTCCTGAATAACCCGGTCGAAACCGTCGCGGAGCGGTTGCTCGGTTGCTTTTTCGAGCGAAATCTGGGCGGGCGCCGGATGCTGGCCCGGATCGTCGAGACCGAGGCCTACGACGAAGGGGATGCCGCCAGCCACTCGCACCGGGGCAGGACGGCACGAACCGAGGTCATGTTCGGCGAGGCGGGTTACCTGTACGTGTACTTCACCTACGGAATGCACTATTGCTGCAACGTGGTCACCGGCGAGGCCGGACACGGGTCGGCCGTGCTGATTCGGGCCGTGGAACCGGTCGAGGGCATCGACTCGATGGAGGAGCGTCGCGGGCTTCACGGCCGGAACCTCACCAACGGACCGGCCAAGCTCTGCCAGGCCCTCGACATCGACCTGCGGCTCGGCGGTCACGACCTGCGCGAGGAGCCCCTGCGGCTCCTGACCGGAGAGCTGCTTCCGGGTGAATCCTCGACCTGCACCACCAGGATCGGGATCAGCAAGGCAACCGAGCTGCTTCGCCGGCACTACATCGCCGGCAACCCCTGGGTCTCCCGCCACTAGCGGAGCGGACTGCCCGCTCCTGGGCGGTCAGCGCCAGGGGTCGCCGAGCCTGTGGCCCAGCCAGCCGTACTTCTCGCGGGTGAAGGTGGCGGCGAGGTGGCCCTGGTTGCGGTAGATCAGATTGTCGCCCTCGGTCGCCCGGCACCAGCCGCCCGGGCAGAGCATCGGCAGGGGATCGATGACCGGAACCTTCTTCACCCGGCGCGCCGCCTTGAAGTCATATGACCAGGCCCGCGGACGCGAAGCCCGGAAACCACAATTCCCGGGGCTGTTGATGCGGAGGCAGGCGGTCACGCTGAACGGGGTGACCGCCTGGTCCTGCATCACGACCGTCTTCTTCGACCAGCGACGCAGGCGCCGCAGGGTGCGGATCATCCCGTCGACCAGGTACTGCTCGCTGGCCGCGCGGCTGAGATAGCCACCGCCGGTGAAAACCGAATACGCATCGCTGTTGGCGGCCGAGGCAACCAGCACGAGGCCGGGGCGCATCAACCGGATCCGCCGGAGTGAGTTCCTTCGCCAGGTGTCGCAGTAGTAGTCGATGTGGACCAGCGCCGCCGGGCAGCTGGCTCGGGTCAGGGCGATCACCTGCCACTGCTTCTTCCTGGCCAGCCGGATCAGCCCCGGGCCCCACTGCATGGCGTGGGAATCACCGAGCAGGACGACCTTCTTCTTCGAGTCGCGGTCCCCGAAGCGGCAGGGGCCGGACCGGACCCGGTTGTGACCCATCAGGCAGCCCTTGCGGTAGACCTCGCCCTTGTCAGCCCTGACCCGGTTGAGACCGGGGATGAAACGAGCGGTGGCCGGACCGGCCATGACGACGGTGGCCAGGCAGGCAATCGCGAGGAGCCCCGCGAGAAGTGACGACCCGCGATGCTTCACTCGCGGGTCACTCCTCCCAGGGATTCTGGAGCCGCGAGTCAAGCCATGGCGCGAGAAGGCGTGAATAGGTCGCGGTGATGTGGAAGCGGTCGCGGAACTTCAGGTACCGGCCGTGGACGGGGTAGCAGCTGTAGCCGGGGCAGATCTTCGGCAGGGGGTCGATCACCTGGACACCGCCGACCTGTCTGGCCGCCTTGAGGTCATAGGCAAGCTCCGGCGGGCGATCCATCTCGAAGGTGCATTGGCCCGGGTCGTCCTGGTGCCCGGCGACGCATTCCGAAGGTAAGTAGTCCTTCGACATCGCCATGTCCTGCATCAGGGTCACCTCGGCGCCGCTCGCCTTGAGGTCCTCGAAGGTCCTGGCCATCCCGGCCTCGAGCGACGACCCGGCCGCCTCCCGGTCCAGTTTCGTGCCGTCGCTCACGACGGTCATGTTGGGGCCGGTGTTGCTGGCCACGATGACGAGTCCGGGCTTTTCCTCACTGATCCTCTTCAGCGAGTTTTCCCGCCAGCGGTCGCAGTTTTCGTCGACGCTGACCTGGGCTGCGGTGCAGTTCGCATGGAGCAGGGCGGTCAGGCGCCAGCCGCGCTGGCTGGCGATCCCGATCAGGGCCGGCGTCCACTGGAGCGCGTGCGAATCCCCGAAGACCACTACGTTCCGGGACGACTCGGTGTCGCCGTAGGCACACTCACCGGATTCGGGCTCATCGCCGTGAATCAGGCAGCCGTCGCCGAAGACCGGGCCCTTGTCCTGTTTGACCTCGCTGAAGGAAGGAACGAACCCGTCGGCGGATTCGTTTTCCTGGTTGTTCAGGGTCTGGCTGGTTGCGGCCTGGCTTGCGGCCGGTTCGGTTTTGTTGCTGGACCCGTCGCCGCCACAACCGGCGACCACCAGCGCCGCCACCGTTAGCGCCACCACTGCTCCCGGGATTCTTTTCATCCCTGCTGAAGACATCGCTTACCTCCTGTGCCGATTCTCCCCCTGCCTGCGGGGTCCGCGAGCCTACACCGCCTGACGGTTGCGGGCAAGTGTCGCCGGACCGGAACCGGTGGCCGGCCGGGTCAGCCGCCGATGATCAGGCCGGCGCCGAGCCCGACCATGATGATGGCGATCAGGGCGTCGAGCACGCGCCAGGCACCCGGCCGGGCAAAGAGCGGTCCCAGCAGCCGGGCCCCGTAGCCGAGCAGGAAGAACCAGGTGAACGAGGCAGCCACCGCGCCGAGCGCCCACCACCAGCGATCGACGCCCTGCTGCTGGTTGGCAATCGAGCCGAGCAGCATCACGGTGTCGAGGTACACGTGCGGGTTCAGCCAGGTGAAGGCCAGGGTGGTCAGAACGATCGCCTTCATCGACGCGTCGGCCGGACTCTCGCCCGCGGTCATCGCCTGCGGGTTCAGCGCGCGCCGGGCGGCGATCACTCCGTAGGAGATCAGGAAGACCGCGCCGAGGATGCGGACCGCGTCGATCGCCGCGGGAGCCGCCTCGAGCACAGCTCCGATTCCGGCGACGCCGGCGGCGATCAGAACTGCGTCCGAGAAGGCGCAGATCAGGATCACTGTGACCAGGATGCGCCCGCGACCTTCCACCCCGAGCCTGAGCACGTAGGCGTTCTGGGCCCCGATCGCGACGATCAGGGTGAGGCTGGCGGCGAAGCCCAGCAACATCATCTGGAGGAGGGAGGCAGTCATGCGGAGTCCGATTCTGGGGCCGTCCGCGTGTGAAGTCAAACTAAACTTTCTTATCTATCTTTAGCGCTGCTAATGACCGGCTTCCGCACCGAACATCTCGAAACCCTGGTTGCCCTGGTCGAGGAAGGGACCTTTGAGGCCGCGGCCCGGCGCCTCTCGGTCACCCCGTCGGCGATCTCGCAGCGGATCAAGGCGATGGAACGGTCAACCGGTCAGGTGCTGGTCCAGCGGAGCAATCCGGTCGAACCGACGACGGCCGGCGACATCGCCCTCCGCTACGGCCGCCAGATGCGACTGCTGGAAGACGAGGCCGCCCGCGCCCTGGCCCTGGAAGAAAGCGGGGGCGGCGCGGTGACGGTGCCGTTGGCGATCAACGCGGACAGCCTCGGGACCTGGTTCATGGAGGCCCTGGCGCGGGTCGACTCGCCGGGGGTGGTCTTCGAGGTCTTCCGCGAGGACCAGGAACACACGACCTCCCTGCTCAGGGCCGGCAAGGTGATGGCGGCCGTGACCTCGAATGCGGAAGCGGTCCAGGGCTGCCGCTCCGAGCTGCTCGGAACCATGACCTACCACCCGGTCTGTTCACCCGGCTTCCTCGAAGGGCAGCTTGGCGGCGAAGCGACGCCGGCCAACCTCGGCAAGGCCACGGTGGTCGACTTCGACCGCAAGGACCAGACCCAGAACCGTTTCTTCCGGGAATTCACCGGCAAGCCGCTCCGGGCGCCGCGGCATTACATCCCGACCACCGCCGATTACGCCCGGGCGATCCTGCTCGGCCTGGGCTGGGGCCTTCTGCCGGACCGCCAGTGCCTGGAAGAGATCAAGCGGGGAGACCTGGTCGAGTTCGCCCCGGACCAGGCGATCGAGATGCCGCTCTACTGGCAACGCTGGACCCTGGAGTCGCCGCTCCTGGAGGTGCTCACCGAGGCGGTCAAAGGGGTCGCAGCAAGGGAGATGCACCCCCGGGACTAGAAATTGACGCGCGTCAACTATAGGATTCGGATCATGGCCACCCTACGCTCCCGAATCGCCCTAGCCCTGATCAAGAAGCAGCTTCCGAAGATCGTCGCGGCCGACCCGGTCGCCGAACTCGGCGACGGACTCCACGTCGCGGTCGTCGGCTCGGGCTCTCCCTTGCCCGACGACAAGCGCGGCAATCCCTGCACCCTGGTCATCGCGGGTGAGAAGGTCTTTGTGGTCGACGCGGGCGAAGGGGCCTCGGAAACGATCAACCGGATGGGCATCGACCCGGGCCGGATCGAGGCCCTGCTGCTGACCCACTTCCACTCCGATCACATCGGCGGCATCCCCTCGGTCAATCTCCAGCGCTGGGTGGCCGACGGCACCGACACGCCGATGCCGGTCCTGGGACCGCCCGGGGCCGAAAGGGTCGTGAAGGGGTTCAACGACGCCTACCGGCTCGACCGCAGCTACCGAACCGCCCATCACGGCGAGGACTATGTTGACCCGGCGATCGGGCCGATGGCGGTCGAGGAGTTCCCGGTCCCCGGCGAAGGGGAATCGATCGTGGTCCTCGAAGATGACGGGCTGGTCGTGTCCGCCTTCGAGGTGGACCATTCGCCGGTCGCGCCGGTGGTCGGTTTCCGCTTCGACTATCAGGGCCGGAGCGCCGTGATCAGTGCCGACACCGTCTATTCGGGGAACCTCGTCAAGGCCGCGAAGAACACGGACCTGCTGATCCACGATGCGCTTTCGATCGAACTTCTGATGATGGTCGCGGAGGCACAGACCGAAGCCGGCAATCCGGCCCGTGGCAAGATCCTCGCCGACGTGCACGACTACCACGCGACCGCCCCCCAGGCCGCCGATGCCGCCCGGCAGGCCGGCGCCAGGGCGCTTGCCCTCACCCACGTCGTGCCCCCGCTGCCCCTCAAGGGCCTCGAAGACATCTACCTGGCCGACGCCCCGGACCGGTTCGACGGACCCCTCTGGATCGCCGCCGACGGTGACCTCTACAGCCTCCCTGCCGCGGGGGGCCTGAAGCGCAGCAACCTGATCAGCCGCCGCCGATAGGCTGGCGGCATGAAAACCCGGGGGTCGTCTCGCCTGATTCTGTTCGCTGCCGTTCTGCTCGGCCTGGTGGCCGCTGCCTCGCCGGCATCGGCGATCCGGCCGGATTCCCAGGCGTTCCTCTCCCCGGTTGATTTTCAGATCGTGAACCGGCCCACCCCGGTGCGCGGCGCCGATGACCGGCGGCACATGGTCTACGAGATCCAGGCCGTGAACCAGTCGGGTCTGGAAGTGGAGATCCGCAAGGTTGCTCCGCGGGCCCAGGGCAACCGGCTCGGCCTGCCGTTCACCGGCAGCCGCCTTGAGGAGCGAATGAGAATCAACTCCGGGGCCACCGGAACCACGCTCGGCCCGGGTGGCAGCGCGATGATCTTCATCGACGCTTCCTACAGCCTGGGGCGCAAACGGCCGAAGGCGATCAGCCACGCGATCAGCCTCGCCTGGGCCGACCCGGAAACCCCGTCCGAGCCGGTCGGACACACCTTCCTCGGGGTCTCGACCCGGGTGGCCCGGCAGAAGCCGGTCGTGCTTTCGGCTCCGCTGCGCGGTTCGAAATGGGTGGCGGTCAACGGCTGCTGCACCCTGAACGCCCACCGTGGCGCGACCCTGGCGATCGACGGCACGGTTCGGGTACCGGAACGCTTCGCGATCGACTTCGTCCAGCTGAACGACCAGAACAGGCTCTACAGCGGGTTGAAGGTGGACCTGTTCAGTTACGGCTATTACCGCACCCCGGTCTATTCGGCCGCTCCCGGCCGGGTGGTCGGGGTACGGAGGAACCTGCCCGAACAGATTCCGGGTTCGCTGCCGGCCGGCGCGACAATCCAGATGGCGGGCGGGAACCATGTGGTGGTTGACATCGGTCACGGGAGGTACGCCTTCTATGCCCATCTCGCCACCAACAGCATCCGGGTCCGGCGCGGGCAGAAGGTCAAGGCCGGGCAGGTCATCGGGCTGCTCGGCAACACCGGCAACACCGACGGGCCCCACCTTCACTTCCACGTCATGAACTCGCCCTCCCCGCTCCAGTCGAGCGGCCTGCCGTTTGTCTTCCGGAATTTCCGCGGCCAGGGCGTGCTCGGGAACGTGGCCGGCATCCAGAATGGCGAAGTCGCGAGCATCAACCACAACCGCCTGCGCGGCGTCTACCGCCGGGTCCTGCCGATGGAAAATCAGGTCGTGAGGTTCGGGCGATAGCAGCGTCGGCCGGGAAGACCGGCGCGAGAAAGCCGGCCCGCAAGCCGGCGACCGGGAAACGGGGCAAGCCGGCGCCGTCCGACTCGCCGGCGATCCGGATCTGCCTCGCGGTGCTGGGGCTCTCGGCTCTTTCGATCGCCCTGCCCGCCTCGTTTGCCCCGGAGACCTTCTACACCGACTATCCGTTCTACACGGCGCTGGTCAAACTGCTGCCGCCCTACAACGAGCATCTGATCACCGATGTCGGTGGTCTCTACCTGGGCTTCGGGGTGATGTTCATCTGGGCCACGATCAAACCTTCGCGCGAACTCGTCCTGCCGCTCTGCTGGGGCTGGATCGCCGCCCAGATCCTGCACTTCGCCTTCCACGTCAGCCACCTGACCGGCTTCACCACCACCCAGGCAGTAAGCCAGCAAATCGGCCTCGCCCTCTACCTGCTCGTAGCGATCGTGCCCATTGCCCTTTTGCGCAGGCAATAGGGCAATCGGGACGATCTTCGGCTTGATGTAAGTCCGATTGCGCTGCTGCGCAAGCAGTAGCGCGGGTGGGGAATCGAGATCGGAGTTGGGTGCGCTATTCGCGGATAACTTCAACCTTGTGAAACGGGAGAAGTGCGAGATTCACTTGGTCGGCGAATAACGCCGACGAAGTGCATCTCGATGCATCCCCCGGTCAGGTTGCGGAGGGCAGGATCGTCGTGGTCGAGCTGGAGGTGAAGAACTCGCGGGCGGCGCGACCCTGTTCCCTCGGGCCGAAGGAGGACTGGCCCTCGCCTCCGAAGGGAGCGTAGAAATCAACCCCCGGGGTCGGCGCGTTGACCCGGCGGAGGCCGGTGGTCATCCGCCCGGCGACCCGGCCAGCCCGGCCCAGATCCCGGCCGTGGACCGCGCCGACCAGCCCGAAGCGGGTGGCGTTGGCAGCTTCGACCGCCGCGTCCTCGTCGGCCACTTCGATCAGGGTGAGCAGCGGGCCGAAAGTTTCCTCCTGGTTGACCGTCGCCGCCGGGTCGTCCTGGCGAAGCAGGGCCGGCGAAACGAAATAGCCCTCGCCCTCCGGCGCCTCGGCGACGGCAAGCTCCGTGGCACCCGCCTCGAGCGCCGCCGAACGGGCAGCCTCGAACTCCTCGACCGCCGATTCGCTGATCAGGGGCCCAACCGTGACTCCGCTCTGTTCCGGGTCCCCGACCGAGAGCCCCCGGACCCTTTCGACCAGCTTTGCTTCCAGTTGCTCCCGGACCTGACTGACCACGACCACGCGGCGGGTCGCGGTGCATTTCTGCCCGGCGAAACCCATCGCGCCGGAGATGATCGCGTCGGCTGCCGCGTCAAGGTCCGCGTCCTCGAGGACGATGGCCGCGTTCTGGCCACCCATCTCGGCCTGGGCGGGGGCCGCCCGGGAGGCCATCCGCTCGGCGACCGAGATCCCCACCCCGGTCGAGCCGGTGAAGGTGACGGCGGCAATCCGTTCGTCATCGAGCACCTCGGAGGTCCGGGCCCCGCTCATCGGCAAGACCGACAGCACCCCTTCAGGCAGCGCCCCGGCCGCACATTCGGCTAGCAGCGCGGCGGTGGCGATCGCCGGTGAAGCCGGTTTGATCACGACCGCGTTTCCGTAGGCCAGGGCGGGAGCGGACTTCCACAGCGGGATCGCCAGGGGGAAGTTCCAGGGGCAGATCGCCAGCACCAGCCCGAGTGGATGGCGCTCGACCAGAACCCGGGCGCCCGGCACCGAGCCCGGGACCACCTCCCCGACCGGATCGAGCGGAACCTGGGAATAGAAGCCGAGGATCGCGATCGCCCGGTCAACTTCGCCGGCCGCCTCGGCGACCGGTTTGCCGACTTCCCGCACCATCAGGTCGATGAACTTCTGGCGCCGGACTTCGATCTCGTCGGCGAGGGTCGAAAGGGAACGCAGCCTGAGCATCGGGTCGGCCGCCCAGCCCGGCTGGGCCGCCACCCCGGCGGCGAGGACCGAATCGATTTCGGCCGCGGAAGCACCCTCGCAACCGGCAACCTGGTCGGAGGGATCAAAGGGATTGACGCTGCTGATCGCTGTCACGGCTTCCTCAGGCGGTGGCGAGACGGTCGGCCGGGGCGCCGTCCCCCGAACCGGAGTCGGAAACTACCTTCCCGTCCCGCATCTCGATCACCCGGCTGGCATGCTCGGCCACCGAGCGGTCGTGGGTCGAGATCACGGTGGTCATGCCCATCTCGTGGTTGAGGGTGGTCAGCAGCTTGACGATCGCGTCGCCGTTTTTGTGGTCAAGGTTTGCGGTCGGCTCGTCGGCCAAGAGCAGGCGCGGCTTGCCGATCAGGGCCCGGGCGATTGCCACCCGCTGCTGCTCGCCGCCGGACATGCGGCTCGGAGTGTGATCAAGCCGGTGACCGAGGCCGACCCGCTCGAGCAGCTCGACGCAGTCACGCCGGACCTGGCCGCTGTCAACGTCGTCGAAGACCAGGGGCAGTTCGACGTTCTCGGTCGCGGTCAGCAGCGGGATCAGGTTGTAGGACTGGAAGATGAAACCGACCGCCTGATGGCGCATGGTCGAGAGCTGGCTCTCGGTCAGCCCGGAGAGCGGCTGGCCTTCGAGGTAGATCTCGCCCTTGGTCGGCCGCTCCAGCCCGCCCATCAGGTGCAGCATCGTTGACTTGCCGCTGCCGCTGGGGCCCATGATCACGACGAGTTCACCGGGGTGGATCTTCAGGCTGACGCCCTTGAGCGCCTTGACCACCTCATCGCCGAGCTTGAACAGCTTCCACAGGTCTTCGGTCTCGACCACCGGCCCGGTGCCGCCCGGGACTTGCTCGTGTTCGTTCATCGGATCTCCTTCAGCCGGCGGCATTCATCTCACCAGGCATGGTTGATTGCTTCTACGGCCGGGGCCTGAACGGCGCGACGGGCGGGCGCCAGCCCGGCCAGGGTGGCAACGACGGTGGAAAGGGCGACCGTGATCACGAAGGCCCGCAGAATCTCCTCGCTGCCCGGCATCGGTCCGAGCAGGGCGATCAGGAGACCGACCAGGCAGCCGATCACCCCGCCGGTGAAGCCGTAGATCAGGGACTCGAAGAGAAAGACGAGGAAGATGTCCCGGCTCGATACTCCGGCCGCCTTGAGCACGCCGATTTCCTGCATCCGCTGCAGCACCACCCGGGTCATCAGCACGCCGACCTGGAGGGCGCCGACGATCACGGCGATCACGGTCAGCGAAAGGGTCGCCCTCTCGATCGTGTCCACCCCGATCCCGCCGACCGCGAGATCGGTGGCCTGATTGCGAACGGTCGAACTCTGGGCGAGGACGAAGAAGGTGAGGGCGGCCGCGACGGCCACCGCGCCGGAGCGAAGCAGCGACGAGCCGCGGGCCCGGGTGATCATCCGCAGGCTGTACTTGAGGGGTTTGATCAAGGTGAACTCCTGAGCAGTTCGAGGGGACTCTTCTGAAGCAGGCGCCAGGCCGGGATCAACGCCCCGAGAATGAGCATGATCGGGAAGTAGACCGAGACCAGGGCAACCGCCTTGCCCACCGTCCCCAGCGAGAAGATCGAGGGCAAAAGCAGGGCGAACATGCCTCCTCCGAAGATCACCCCGACCACCAGCCCCATCGCGATCAGGAGTCCGGATTCGACCAGAAACAGGTAGAGCACGTCATCGGTGATCCCCACCGCGGCGAGGATGCCGAACTCGCGGCGGCGTTCGTCGATCGAGATCAACAGTGAGGTCAGGACCGCGAGGAAACCGAGCGCAAGGGTGACCCGGCCGACCACCCCGAGCACGCTGGAGGCCACCTCGTTGACCTGAACCGCCTCGAACTGCTGGGAGAAGGTGTAGACGCCGAAGCGGTCCTCGCTGGCCGTGATCAGGTAGGCGAGGGCCGGGGCGTCTCCGGTCGCCGTGCTGCGAGCCGGGTCCGAAGTCACGGTCAGGCCCTTGCTCTTCATCGCGTCCGCGGTCAGCTTCGGGTTGGAAGTGGTGACCTGAAGGGTTCCGGCACCGCTGCCGGTGACCGCGGTCACGGCAGTGACTGCCGGCAGCGATCTGACTTCGGCCTCGATCCCCGACGGCAGGCTGCCGATCGCGTCGATGCTCTCGTCCTTCCGGTTGACCTCGACCCCCTTGGCCGGCACCACCCAGATGTCGGCCTTGCCGATCGCCGACTCGATCGCCTGGGAGCCGGAACTCTCGAAAGCGACCGAAAGCGAATAGACGAAGACGACCGCCCCGACCGAAAGGGCCAGCGAGCCGACCGTCATCGCGGTGCGGAGCTTCTGGCGTCGCCAGCTGGCGACCGCGAGCTTGACCAGCTTGCTCATCCGCCGGCGACCAGCCTCTCCCAGCCCAGGCTCAGCGACGAGCTGCGTCCGCCCTCCTGCTGAAGCAGGAGCGAGGCCGTGTTGACCAGGTGCTCCTTCATCGCGGCCGCTGCCGCTTCACCATCGCCGGAAGCAATCGCGGTGAGGATCCCTTCGTGCTCGTCGACGATCTCCGTCAGCGAGCGCGTGTTGTCAACGGTCGAAACTCCGCGGGTCAGGATCAGGTCGCGAAGCGAGTCGACGTATTCGGTCAACCGGGAGTTGCCGGAGGCCGTGTTGATCAGTTCGTGGAAGCGGCGGTCGTGCTGCATCATGGTCGGCTCGTCCCCGTTCTCGGCCGCCTCGACCATCGCGTCGAGCTCCTGCCTGAGGGCGCTGAGCCCGTCGGCATCGATGTGCTCGGCCGCCCGGTAGGTGGCGGGAACCTCGAGTAGGATCCGCAGGACGAGGATCTCTTCGAGGTCGTGGACCGAGGTCTCGAGAATCCGGACACCGCGATTGCGCTCGAACTCGACCATGTCGGCCCCGGCGAGGTCGATCAGGGCCTCGCGAACCGGGGTCCGGGAAACCTTGAAGATGTCAGCCAGCGACTTGACCGAGTGAAGCGACCCGGGCTCCAGGCTACCGTCGATGATCGCCTCGCGAATCGACTCGCGCACCCTCGCCGTGAGGCTCGATTCAGCCTTGATTTCCCGCAGCGATCCCTTTTCCTCGTTCCCGATGTCGATGCTCTTCATCACTGCCTCCCATCCAGATCGCTGACGCGAATCGAGTTGCCGGTCTCTGCCGAACGATAGGCAGCCTCGATTACGGCAACTGCGGAGCGGCCCGCCGCCAGCCCCGACTCGGGTTCCCGGCCCGCGGCGAGATCGTCGAGGCAGGCCCGGACCGAGGCGATCACCGACTCGTCCCAGTCGCCGGTCACCGGGTCATCGACCCAGGCTCCGTCGAGCCGGGCCCGCAGCCTGAGGTCCCCGGAAAGGTCACCTTCGAAGAACGCCTCGCAGCCCAGCGCCTCGGCCATCCCGGCCGAGCCCTGGATCTCGATCCGGTCGTCGAAGACCCCTTCGGGCCCGTGATAGCCACCCTGGATCACGCCGGTGGCTCCGCTCTCGAACTCGAGGGTGAGGACGAAGCTGTCCTCCGACCGGGGCTTGTCCATCACCGCCGAAACGGTGCTTACCGGGCCGCCGAGATACTCGGCCATGTAGACCCGGTGGACCCCCGCGTCCATCAGGAGCCCGCCGCCAACCTGGGATGAATCCTCCCGCCAGCCGCCGTACTTTCCGCCCATCCACAGGCGCTCGTAGATCGCCCTGATCTGCCCCAGCCGGCCCGCGTCGATCAGCTCACGCAGACGCCGGTGAGGCGCGAAGTGGATCTGGTTGTGGGAGATCCCGACCCGGTGGTCAAAGGCTTCGGCCGCGGCGATGATCTCGTCACAGCCGGCGAGATCAATCGCCATCGGCTTCTCGAGCAGCACGTCGGCGCCGGCTTCGAGCGCGGCCACGGCGATCGGCACGTGAAGGTGGTGAGGCAGGCAGATGTCGACCACATCCGGCTCGGTCAGTTCGACCATCTCCATGACCTCGGTGTGGATCGGCACCTCGTCACCGACGCTTTCGACCGCGAGGCGGCGGTTCAGTTCCAGCACACCGACCAGTTCGTGACCGCTTTCGCGGATCGCCCTGAGGTGGATCTGGCCGATCTCGCCGAGTCCGCAGAGCGCGACCTTCACGAGCCCTCCCCGAGCAGGGCCGCCACCTGGCCGCGGGCGAGCCTGGCCGCGGCAGCCGGGTCGCTGCCCAGCACCTGCTCGTAATAAGCGTAGGCCTCGAACTCGACCGAGAGCGGGCCTTCGTATCCGACTCGGTCGAGCGCCGCGAAAGTCTCCGGCCAGGGAACCTTGCCCTCACCGAGCATGCAGAAGATGAAGTCCTCGCCGTCGATGCCGGGCCGGCCGAAGGCGTCCTTGAGGTGGAAGTGGACGATCCGCTCGCCCCAGCGTTCGATCAGCTCCGGGATCGGGTCGCCGGTCATCACGAAATGGCTGGGGTCGAAGGTGACCGAAACGCCGACCGAATCCAGCACCCGCTGGGCGGTCTGCGCGTCGTGGGCCAGGGTGCCCCAGCAGGGTTCGAATCCGATCGCAACTCCCGCCGCCTCGCCCCGGGCGACGATCCACTCCAGCGCTTCGAGCGCAACCTTCCAGGCTGCTTCATCGTCGCGCTGAACCGCGCCCTCCTCCCACAGATTCGGGCCGGTCAGCACGTTGACGACCCCGATCCCGGCGGCGGCCGCCGCTTCGATGCCGCGGATGGTTTCCTCGGCCGCTTTTTCGCCTCCGGTGACCAGGTCCATCTGACAGGCGAGGGCCGAGGCCGGCGCGAGCAGTTCCTCCGCGTGGGCCATGGTCCACTCGACCGAGTCATATCCGGCCTCGAGCAGCGACTCGAGGACTTCCGCGGCGGGGCGCTCTTCGTAGTCGAGCGCCGCGATGAAGCTGATCTCCCTCGTCACAGAGTCGCCTCGACATCACCGAGGGCCCGCTTGAAGAGGTCGATCATCTCCATCGCGTCTTCCTCGGTCACGTTGACGGCCGGCTTGAACTTGGCGACGTTGCCGTTCGCGCCGAAGACCGGGCCGGTCTTGCCGATCATCAGTCCATGCTCGAGGCAGGCGGCCATCAGCTGGTCGGTTTCCTCGAAGGCCGGTTCCCTGGTCTCCCGGTCGCGGACCAGCTCGACCCCGATCATCAGGCCCTGGCCGCGAACATCGCCGATCAGCTTCGAGTCCTCCTGGATCTTCTCCAGTTCCTCGATCATCATCGTGCCGATCCGCTCGGAATTGGCAGGCAGGTCATCCCGGACCATGATCTCGACCATTGCCAGGCCCGCCGCGCAGGCCATCGGGTTGCCGGCCTGGGTGAAGCCGTATTCCCAGGGCAGCAGTTCCGAGTACTCGGGGGTGGTGATCGTGGCCGAGAGCGGCAGGCCGCCACCAAGCGCCTTGCCGAGGATGATCATCTCCGGCTCGATCCCGGCCCGCTGGCTGGCGTACATCGGCCCGCAGCGGCAAAGAGCGCCCTGGATCTCGTCGACGATCAGCGGGACCTCATGTGACTTGGCGATCTCGTGGACCCGCTCGAGGTAGCCGTCCGGGGCGGGAACCATGCCGCCGTTTGCCTGGTAGGGCTCGACGATCACCCCGGCCGGACCGTTCAGGTGGCCCTTGTCGAGGGCCCAGTCGACCGCTTCCGCGCAGGCCATGTCACAGGTTCCGGGTTCCAGGTTGAGCGGGCAGCGGTAGCAGTTGTAATTCGGCACCCGCATCTGTCGCGGCAGGTAGCGGTCGAGGCCCTTGTTGGCCCCCTCGACCATGCCGGGGTTCACGTAGGTCAGGCCGATCGTGGCAAAGGTCCGGCCGTGGAAGGCAGCGTCGAGGCAGACGAAATCAGTCCCACCCGTCGTCCGCATCGCAAGATGCATCGCTCCTTCCACGGCCGATGCGCCGGAGAGACCGTAGAGCACCTTCGAGAGTGCTCCTGGCGCAAGTTCAGCCAGTTTCTTCGCATAGGCGGTCCGGGCTTCATCCTCGAAGACCGGCGATACATAGTCGATCTTGCCGAACTGGGCCTCCATCGCTTCGATGATCTCGGGGTGGCGGAAGCCGAGATTGAGAACCCATTCGGCCGAGATCGCGTCCAGGTATTCGTTGCCGTCGGCATCCCAGACCCGGACGCCTTCGCCCTTGACCAGGCCCATGTCCACATCGCCCATGCACTTGATGACATGGTCATCGGACTCGTTCTTCAGCTGTTGCGCGGCCCCGTTCGGGTCTCTTTCGGGGGTGTCGTGATTCACCTTGTTGCCTCCTTGGGTGGGGGTCAGGGGAGGTAGGCCGGCTTCGGCAGATCCCAGTGGCCGATGTTCACGCCTTCACTGTCGGCCGGTTCGGATGAGAGTTCGAACTCGATCAGGCAGGGCCCTTCCGAGGCCATCGCCCGCTCGAAGGCGGGACCGATATCGCCGGTCTCGGTCACCTTCTCCGAGCCGCAGTTGAAGGCTTCGGCAATCGCGCAGAAGTCGACCGGCATCAGCTGGTCGCCCTTGCGCGAGCGGAACTCGGTCTCGAAGCCGCGGTCCTCGCCGAACATGCCGCGCTGGAAGTCCCGGATCGAGATCCAGCCGGTGTTGTTGAGGCAGGCGATGATCACGGCCGCGCCGGTCTCGGCGGCAACTGCCAGCTCCTGGATCGTCTGCTGGAGGTCACCGTCACCGGCGAAGCCGACCACCGGCACATCCGGTTTGGCCAGCTTGGCTCCGATCGCGGCCGGCAGGGTGTAGCCCATGGTCGAGTAACCGCCCGGGCTGAGCCAGGTCCGCGGTTCATAGGAGAGGAACTCCTGGAAGGCCTGGATCTGGGGGTGGCCGGCCGAGGCGATCGCGATCGCTTCCCGCGGCAATACCTCCCGTGACTTGTGCAGGACCTGGCTGAGCGAGAGCTTGCCGGTCCAGCGGCCGGTCAGCATTTCCTTCCAGTCGGCCCGCAGCTTCGCGATCTCTTCCCGGTAGGCGGGCCGGCTGATTCCTTCGGTTCCGTTGTGATCGACCAGCGCGTCGAAGAGATCGTTGAGACCGGCCTTTGCGTCACAGACCGCGCCGACCGCGGTCGGGTAGTTCTTGCCGATCTCGGTCGGGTCGATGTCGAGGTGGATGATCTCGGTCGGCGGAATCGAGAAGGACATCCCGTCCATGAAGGAGGAGGAGGTCTGCTCGGCAAAGCGGGTGCCGACCGCGAGGATCACGTCCGCGTTCTTGGTCATGTAGTTGCCGACCAGGGTGCCGTTGGAGCCGGTGTGTTCGGCGTCGAGCGGATGGTCCTCGGGGAAGACCCCCTTGCCCATCATGGTCACGACCACGGCCGCGTCCAGATATTCGGCGACCTTCTTCACCTCGGCCGCCGCCTTCGCCTCGAGGCAGCCGCCGCCGGCCAGCAGCACCGGCCGCTTCGCCGCGAGCAGCTTCGCCGCCGCCTTGTCAATCGCGTCCGGGTCCGGCCTCACCGCGCCGGATGTGGCCCGCCGCTCGGCCGGGTCCGGAACCGGCAGTTCGGTCACTTCGGCCTGAACGTCCATCGGCAGCTCGATGTGAACCGGACCGGGCCGGCCCGAGAGCATGTTGTTGAAGGCCCGCGGCAGAACATCAGCCAGCAGGTCCACATGCTGGACATCCCAGTTCCGCTTGACCATCGGCTGGATGATGTGAGGGAAGACATTGTCCTGCTGGCGTTCGAGTTCCTGCAGGACACCGCGGCCGAGCATGTAGGTCTGGGGGCCTCCGGTGAATGAGATCAGCGGGATCGAATCGACGAAGGCGGTCCCGAGACCGGTGGCCACGTTCATCGAACCCGGACCGATCGAGGTCATCGTGGCCAGAGGTTTGCCCGACGCCCGGTAATAGGCATCGGCCATATGGGCAGCCGCCTGCTCGTGCCGCGGGCCGATCATGGTGATCCGGTCGGCCCGGTCCTTGAATGCATCGAATGCCGCCATGTCGCCATGACCGGGAATTCCGAATACATACGGAACCCCCTCCGCGATCAGATACTCGGCGACGAATTCTCCTCCGGTCAGTCCCACCTGTTCTCCTTCCTCCGGGCTGATGCCCACGCTATAGCAGGTAACATATTACCTACTACCGGCTACCTTGCAATCAGGATCCGGGGAGCTGAGGGACGAACCCGCATTGGAATCAGGAATTTCTGAAAAGCGAATCGTGAACGGCAACCTTGCCCGGGAACTGGCGAACCTGCTTTCGCCTGAACAGGTGGTCACTATCGGCCCCGAATTGAGAGCTGCCCTGCAGGACGGAACCGGCAACCGCGGCATCAAAGGCGAGGCCGAGGCTCTCCTCCTGCCCGCCGACGCTGAAGAAGTGGCCGAGGTCATGGCCTGGTGCTACGGGCATGGCGTGCCGCTGACCGTGCGCGGGGGTGGCACCGGACTGGCCGGTGGGGCCGTGCCGGATGGCGGGGTTGTACTCAGCCTGGAACGGCTAGCCCGGGTTCGTTCGATCGATCCCGAGCTCTGGCGGATGGAAGTCGAGGCCGGGGTCCGGACGGCCACAGTGCACCGGATCGCGCTCGAGAACGGACTGATGTTCCCTCCCGACCCGGGGGCCAGCGAACAGTCCACGATCGGCGGCAACATCGCCACCAACGCCGGCGGCCCTCACGCATTCCGGTACGGGGTGACCGGGGCCTGGGTGACCGGCATCGAGGCGGTCGTGCCACCGGGAGAGGTCCTTTCCTCCGGCGGGCCGCTGAGGAAGAACGTCGCCGGCCTCGACCTGACCGACCTGATGATCGGTTCGGAAGGAACCCTCGGGATCGTCACCTCAGCCTGGCTGCGGCTGGTGCCGGCCCCCGAGGAACGCGGCGTCGTGGTCGGCTTCTACCCGGACACCGCCTCCGGCTGCGAGGCGATTGGAATGATCATGGGTTCCGGGATCCAGCCGACGGCGCTCGAGTTCCTCGACCGCGGCGCGCTCGAATCCAGCCTCGGTTCCTTTCCTTCCGAGGCACCGGAGCAGGCGGGTTTTGCCGTGATCGCCGAGGCCGACGGTTCCGCCGGCGAGGTGAACCAGGCGGTCGGGGACCTGGAAGAGGCGATGGCCGGAGGGGCACTTCAGCCGCCGGTCAGGATCACCGACCATGTCGCAATCCGGAACTTCTGGGCCTGGCGGGACGGAGTTTCGATCGCCGTCACCGCCCAGCGCGGCGGCAAGATTTCCGAGGATGTCGTGGTTCCGGTCGAGTCGCTGGCTGCGGCGGTCGACGAGACGGTCGAGATCGGCCGCCGTCACGACCTGCCGGCCTGTTCCTGGGGTCACGCCGGGGACGGCAACCTGCATTCCAGCTTCCTCGTCGACCTGGCCGACGATGACCAGATGAAGCGGGGCGGCGCGGCGGCGGCCGAGATCTTCGAGATGGCGATCCGCCTGGGCGGGTCGATCAGCGGCGAGCATGGCATCGGCTCGCTCAAGACCGGACATGTGGAGGCTGCCCTCGGGCCGGTCGCGGTGCGGCTGCAGGCGGAGATCAAACGAGTCTTCGACCCCAAGCTGCTGCTCAACCCGGGCAAGAAGATCCCGCTGCCCTGAGCCTCGCTCCCGCCCTTCAGGAGACTGCGGGAAAACCCTGAACTTTCGCTCGGGAAGCGGAGAAGACGAGATTTGCTCCTACACTCGGGTCTGCCCTTTTCCGGAAGAAAAGCAGACTTCCAATCCCGTGCGGCACCGCACGATGCCGCCGACAGCAAGGAGCAGTGATGTCCGAGATCACCGGCGGCGAACTCTTCGCCAAGTGTCTGGCAAGCGAGGGAATAGAGCATGTCTTCGGATTGCCTTCCCCCGAGATCGACCCCCTCTTCGCGCAGCTCGAGAAGTACGGGATCCGGCTGATGCCGGTGCGGCATGAATCGGCCGGGGTCCACATGGCCGAGGGTCTCTACAAGTCGACCGGCAAGGCGTCCTGCGTGATCGGCAACCCCGGCCCCGGGTCAGCCAACCTGCTGCCGGGCATCTTCACGGCACTTCACGAAGGCGTGCCCGTGCTGGCGATCACCTCGCAACACCGTATGGGCGTGAGTTACCCCTCGCCACCTTCGACTTTCCAGGGCCAGGACCAGCTCGATGCCTTCCGGCCCGCGGTCAAGTGGGGCGGGCCGATCTTCGAATGGGACCGGATCCCCGAGGTGCTCCGGCTCGCCTTCCGCGAGATGTGGAACGGCCGTCCCGGCCCGGTTCACGTCGATGTCCCGGTCACCGTCATGTATGACCTCGGCGAAGAGAGCGAGCAGCCGATCCTCGCCCCCGGGGCCTACCGCCCTTCACAGCCACAGGCATCAGCCGCGCAGATCGGTGCCGCCGCGGATCTGCTCGAGTCGGCCAGCCGCCCGATCGTGGTGGCCGGAGCCGGCGTGGACCGGGCCGGGGCCAACGCGCAGGCGGCGGAACTGGCCGAGCTGCTCGGCTGCCCGCTGATCCCCACCCAGGCCGGACGGGCCAGCGTCAGATCCGACCACCCGAACTATGTCTTCGGCTTCGGCGAAGGCGGGATCAAGGCCCGGCTCGAAGCCGATGTGATTCTGGTCGCCGGGTCCCGGATCGGCAACCTCGACCTCCCCTACGACAAGTACTGGGGCGACCCCGAGAACCAAAGCCTGATCCAGATCGATACCGACCCCAGCCATCTCGGTGTAACCCGGCCCCTGGCGATCGGCATGGTCGCCGACGCCGCCGACGCGCTGGGCGGGATCACAGCCGAACTGAAAAGACGGGACAAGACTCCCTCGGCCGAAGCGACCGCGGCCCTGGCCGAGGCCCGGGAAGCTGACGCGGCCTGGCAGGCAGTTCAGGCCTCCACCGCGGATGACTGGGAAGGCGAGGGGATCCACCCGGCCCGGGCGATCGAGGTGATCGGCGAGACCTTTGGCGACCAGGCGATCTACACGGTGGACGGCGGCCTGACCTCGGTCTGGGCCTACGCCGGCCTGCCGCCGACCCCGCCCCGTTCGTACCACAGCATCCTCGAGCTGGGCATGCTCGGAACCGGCATTCCTTCCGCGATCGGATCGAAGATCGGCTGTCCCGACCGGGATGTCGTCTGCGTGACCGGGGACGGCGCCGCCGGGTTCAACATCATGGAAATGCAGTCAGCCGCGCGCGACTCGATCCCGGTCACCGTGATCGTCTTCGCCGAGGGCTCCTGGACCATGGAGGAACCAAACGAACTCGCCCTCTTCAACCGGACCTTCGGTACCGAGCAGGGCGAGACCCGATGGGATCTGGTCGCCGAGGGGCTCGGATGCCACGGCGAATTCGTGGATCAACTCGGAGACCTGGGCGAGGCCCTGGTCCGGTGCCGTGATTCCGGCCGGCCTTCGGTTGTCTGCCTGAAGACGAACCGGGATGCGAACCGGGTCATCCCCCCGGCGATGGCCGCCCGCTGGATGGAGGTCCAGGCGGGCCCGATCCCGGGGGTCTGAACCCGGCCCATATCCCGAAGCGCGCCCTCCGGATACTGGGCGTCGCACCAGCCTGCTGCGGGCGGAATACCTCAGTTCAAGTGGACGGCCAAGACCAGGTACAGGATCAAACTACCTTTCAGGCAACAGCGTTGTGTATGGTTAGACAACATTGTTGTCTAGGAGGAGGAGTGCGTTACCGTGGTGCAAACTGAAGCTGGACTCCTGGTCCTGAAGCGGACTTCGGCTTGGTCAGTCGCAATTGCTTTGGCAGTCGTCGGACTGCTGGTATTCAGCTCGCTGGCCCAAGCGGCAAACCCGTTGCCTGACAGTCAACGGGCCGACCTTCCCAAGCCCGGTAATTACCTGCCCGTCAATGGGGTCTGGGCGGAGCGCTTGACCGGATACATGGATGCCCGAGACGGTATGGACCTGAAATACAGCGTCCTTCTTCCACCCGGCGACGGACCGTTCCCGGCGATCATGAATTACTCGGGCTATGACCCCGGAAGCATCGGTGGCACCGCCTATCAAGCTGGCAATACAACCATGGACCCTGAACTTGACGCGAAGCTGCTCAAAGCTGGGTACGCGGTGGTCGGCGTGAATATGCGCGGAACAGGATGCTCGGACGGCAACTTCAGCTTGTTCGCGAACGAATGGGGCACGGATGGCTACGACGCCGTCGAGTGGACGGCCGATCAGCCGTGGTCGAACGGCAAAGTCGGAATGGCGAATTGGTCGTATGCGGGGCTAAGTCAGATCTTGACTGCGGTGAACAATCCTCCGCACCTGAAGGCGATCGCTCCCGGCATGGCCGTGACCGATCAGTGGCGCGACGTCGCCAGCCCGGGCGGTGTGACCAACTGGCTATTCCCCTACGGCTGGGGTCTCTTCATCCAGCAAAGGTGGAACGCCGCCAAGACCAGCGCAGAAGTTGAAGGCGACACCAAGTGCATTGACAACATCGCCGCCCACAATGCCGGTTTCAACGCCGTCAGCCCCTATCGAGAGGGTGTCGAGCGTCCACATGTCGACAACAAACCCGGTCGGACAAATCACGTCTGGCGTCAGGTCCACAAGATCAAGGCCGCGGTCATCTCGATGGTTGCCTGGCAGGACGAAGCGACCGGACCTCGAGCGGGCTACTACCAGAACCGCCTCGATCCGAAGAGGTCCTACCTCGTCGGCACCAACGGCCCGCACGACATCTACATGGCAGACCGCTGGCAGGCGATGCTGATTCCGTTCTTCGATCGCTACGTAAAGGGCAAGAAGAACGGCTTCGAGAAGAAGCCGCACGTCCGCCTGTGGTTTGACACGAAGACCCCGGATGGATCTTCTACCAAGAGTGGCAACCTCCGAAAGTCGACCCCCGGAACTGTCCTGACCCAGAAGAGCCTGCCGATCAAGGTCAAGCCGCTTAGGCTGTCACTTCGATCAAGTGGAAGCCTGACGACGAACAAGCCGAGGAAGCCGGAACCGGCCTCGTCGTATGACTTCCCGACGGTGAGCCCGAACGTCAATCCTGACTACGCCGAACCCGGCGACACGGATTGGCAAGAGGATCCTGCTGACCCGAACGGAACGGTCGCTTTCACCACCGCTCCGCTCCAGCGGACTCTGACGTTCCAGGGCCCGGCCAGCGTTGACCTCTGGGTGTCGGCAACGACTCCGGACGCCGACATTCAGGCCACGATCACCGAGGTCCGGCCTGACGGCAAGGAGGTCTACGTCAACCGCGGTTGGCTGCGCCTCTCCGAAAGGGCACTCGACAAAAAGCTCTCGACCCCCACCCTTCCGTTCCTGAAGAGGACCAAGGGCGCGGTTCAGATGCTGAAGGACTCTAAGCCCGTCTACGGACGAGTGGAGATCATGCAGTTCGCCCACATCTTCCGTAAGGGCACGAGCATCAGGGTTCTCCTTGACACGCCGAGCACCACCGGTGGATACGGATTCGAAGGCCCGCGGGACGACACCAAGATCAAGGTGTTCCACGGACCGAACCGGAACTCCAAGCTCGTGCTTGGACTGATGAGGGTCGGCGGCATCAAGACACCGAAGCCTGCCTGTGACACCGTGCTGCGGCAGCCTTGCCGTGAGAACACATTCTCGATTCCCACGGGCAAGGGGCCTGACGGTTCTACTGCCAGGTAAGAGCGGCCTGTCGGCAGCCTACGCGGAGAAACGACCGCGTAGGCTGCCGTTAGTGCCACCTGAAATCAACGTTCAAGAGCGCCTGTCGGCGATTGCAGAAGCGACCCTTCAACTCGTTCGTGACGAGGGAACCCGTGGAGTTACTGTTCGAGCTGTCGCGAAAAAACTCGGTGGCTCAACTTCGCTTGTCACCAAGTACGTCCCGTCGCGAATTGAACCGCCCCGGGTTTGTTGGAGGCCAATTGCTTTGAGAGGATCGGTCAAATGTCTAGGTCGAAGAGGTATCCGCGGGAGTTCCGGGAGCGTTCTGTTGCCCTGGTGCTCGAGCACCAGGGCGAGCATCGCTCGCAGTGGGCGTGTATTCAGTCGGTCGCGGCGAAGTCGGGGATGACCCCGGAGACGTTGAGGCGTTGGGTCAGGCAGGCGGAGGTTGATTCCGGTGGCCGGGCCGGGGTCAGCACCGATGAACGAAAACGCATTCGTGAACTCGAAAGGGAAAACCGGGAGCTCAGGAGAGCAAACGAGATCCTGAAGGCCGCTTCGGCTTTTTTCGCGCGGGAGCTCGACCCGCATCCACCGAAGAGATGACCGCGTTCATCGAGGAGCATCGCGAGAAGTTCGGGATCGAGCCGATCTGCCAGATCATGGATTTCGCCCCGTCCACCTACTATGCGGCACTCAAACGAAGAGAGAACCCGTCAGCGAGAGATCTTCGTGACCAGGAGTTGATCCCGGAGATCCGGAGGGTCCACCGGGAAAACCTTGGTGTCTACGGGGCAAGGAAAACCTGGCTTCAGCTGAAACGGGAGGGCATCATGGTGCCGCGCTGCCAGGTGGAACGCCTGATGCGCGAGGAAGGTCTTCAAGGCGTGGTCAGGGGCCGGAAAGCCCCGAGAACAACCTTTCCTGGAGGGCAGGCTAAACGGGCCCTGGATCTGGTTGACCGGAAGTTCGAAGCCCAGGCACCGAACCGGCTCTGGGTCGCTGATTTCACCTACGTGTTCACGTGGGAGAAGCTTTGCTTTGCGGCGTTCGTGATCGACGTGTTTTCCCGCCGGATCGTTGGCTGGAGGGTCGCTGACTCAATGCGAACCGAACTGGTTCTCGATGCGTTCGAGATGGCGCTCTGGTCCAGAGGCCACGAAGACCTTCCGGTCGGCGAGGGACTCGTGGTTCACTCCGACGCCGGTAGCCAATACACATCGTTTGCGTTCACTCGCCGGCTCATCGATGCCGGCGTCGACGCTTCAATCGGATCGGTCGGGGACGCCTACGACAACGCGCTGGCGGAATCCACCATCGGTCTCTACAAAACCGAGCTGATCAACAAGGACGGACCCTGGCGGACCCGCTCAGACGTTGAACTGGCAACCCTGACCTGGGTTGACTGGTTCAACAACCGCAGGCTCCATGGAGCCTGCGGAGACCTGCCACCCATAGAGTTCGAACAGCAACACCAAGCAGCATCAATCACCCAATGAAAACCGTCTCCACAAAACCCGGGGCGGTTCAAATCGACCTGCTGAGAAACGCGATTGCGTTCGTGTCAACCAACTGGGATGAAGATCTTGCCGCGGCTCTCGATGGACGCGAAGGCATGTCCAAGCTCAGAGCTCTCGCAAGCTGGTCGCTTCAGACCAACAACTACGACGACGCGATCCGCCGGCTATGGATAGAGGCTCTCGCCGGCACCGCCCCGGAAGCAACCGAGGAAATCGCCGCTGCGAAGGAACAGGCGCAAAGCGAGTACCAATTCGTCCTAGCGGTGACAAAAGAAGCGGGACAAGACAAGCAATTGGCCGATGCGCTTTTCCTTGCGTTCAGGGGGTATTACCTCTCATCGATAGAAGACCCGGAACACTGGCCTGCCGAGAGAGCGCAGGAGGCGGTGCTCAAAGTCCTGGACATGCTGGACAAACGCGCCCGGTAGTCACGCGGCTGAAGCGGAGGCCGGCTCAGGCCTCGGCGGCCCTCGGGCCGGGGATGTTGCGGAAGCGGAACTCCTGGGGGTCCATGCCGGCCTGGACGAAGTGGCAGACGCCGCTTTCATCGGAGGCCATCAGATCGACGATCCCGTCGACCACGGCCTCAACCGTGATGATCGGCACCCCTTCGTTTTCGAGGTTCTCCTTGAAGCCATCGATGATCCGGGTGTCGGCAAAGCCGGGGCAGATGCCGTTGATGCGGATGCTCTCCAGGGCGTAAACCGGACCGGCGGAGCGGACAAGGCCGACCACGCCGTGCTTGTTGGCCGCGTAGATCGGGTCGAAGGGCACTGCGGTCAGTCCGGCCAGCGAGGCGGTGGCGACGATCGAACCGCCACCCCGCCGGCGCATCGCCGGCACCGCGGCGTTGATCCCGAAGACCACTCCGTCGAGGTTGATCTGCATTGCCCGGCGGTAAAGCTCGAGATCGAAGGTGTCGGCCAGCCCGCAACCGGTCGAGATGCCGGCGTTCAGAAAGGCCACGTCCAGCCCGCCGAACTTCTCGACCGCGAAGTCGACCGCGGCGACGCTAGCTTCCGGGTCCCGGACATCGCAATGGATGAACTCGGCCCCGATCTCGGAGGCCGCCTCCTGACCCGCTTCAGCCTCGATGTCGGCGAGCACCACATGGGCCCCTTCGCCCGCGAGTCGCGCCCCCGTCGCCCGGCCGAACCCGTTGGCGCCGCCAGTGATCAGTACCACCTTCTCCGAAAAGCTCATGCCGGGTAGCATGCCATCTAAGAGGGCAGGCCGGAAATTGCGGTTTTGTCCCGCTGTTGAACTACCCGGGAGAGGTACCGAGTTGAATCCGAATCTGGCCACGCTGCTGACCGAGTCCGCAGAGAAGTTCCCCGAGCGCGTCGCGATCCGCCTCGACGAAACCGAGATCAACTATGCAGCGCTTGATCAGGTGAGCAAGCTGGTTGCCGGCCTGCTCCAGTCCAAGGGCGTCGAAGCCGGCGACCGGGTCGGGATCATGCTCCCCAACGTTCCCCATTTCCCGATGGTCTATTACGGGATCCTGCGGATGGGCGCGCGCGTCGTTCCGATGAACGTGCTGCTGACCGCCCGTGAAATCAAGCATTACCTCGGCAACTCCGGAGCGAAACTCGTGGTCGCCTGGGAAGACTTCGCACCGGCCGCGATCGAAGCCGCCGAGGAAGTCGGGGCCGAGGTGATCTCGATCAACCCGACCAACGTGGCCGACCTGATCCAGGGGATCGAACCCTATGAAGGCGTGGCCGAGGTCGAGCCCGATGACACCGCGGTCATTCTCTACACCTCCGGCACCACCGGCCAGCCCAAGGGCGCCGAGCTCACGCACTCGAACATCCGCTCGAACATCGAGTCGATCGGCGACCTCTTCACCCCGACCGAGGAGGACGTCTTCTTCGGCGGCCTGCCGCTCTTCCATGTCTTCGGTCAGACCGTCGCCATGAATGCCTCGATCAAGACCGGGGCCGAGCTCACCCTGCTGCCGAGGTTCGACCCGGCCAAGGCTCTGGAGATCATCCAGCGTGACAAGGTGACGATCTTTCAGGGGGTGCCGACCATGTACGCGGCGATGCTCCAGGTGCCGAACCGGGCCGATTACGACATCAGCTCGCTCCGCCTCTGCGTTTCCGGCGGTGCCGCCCTTCCGGTCGAGATCATCCGCGCCTTCGAGGCCGAATTCAACACGCCGATCCTCGAGGGTTACGGCCTCTCCGAGACTTCTCCGGTCGCCTGCTTCGGCCGGGTCGACATGGAGCGAAAGGCCGGCACGATCGGCACCCCGATCAGGGATGTGGAACTGCGGCTGGTCGACGAGGAGGGCAATGTGCTCGGAGTCGGCGATGTCGGTGAGCTTCAGATCAAGGGTCCGAACGTGATGAAGGGCTACTGGCAGATGCCGGAAGCGACCGAGAAAGCGATCGATGCCGACGGCTGGTTCGCTTCGGGCGACATGGCGACCGTCGACGAGGACGGTTACTACTCGATCGTCGACCGCAAGAAGGAGATGATCCTGCGCGGCGGTTACAACGTCTATCCCCGCGAGGTCGAAGAGGTGCTCTACGAGCATCCGGCCGTGGCCGAGGCCGCCGTGATGGGCGTCCCCCACGATGAACTCGGTGAGGAGATCGTCGCGATCATCGCCTTCAAGGAGGGCGAGTCGGCGACCGAAGACGAGCTGCGCGACCACGCGAAGGAAGGCGTCGCCGCCTACAAGTACCCGCGCCACATCCTGATCGTCGACGAGCTCCCCAAGGGCCCCACCGGCAAGATCCTGAAGCGCGAAATCGATCTCAGCCAGGTTGGCTGAGCCTGGTGCTCAGGTGGCGAGGTGGCGTTCGATCACTTCGCGCTGATCGGGCCAGTACTTGAGCAGGCGCTCGCGCTTGCCTAGTTCGAAGCGGTCCCAGTCGAAGGGCGGCGCCATGGTCGTGCCGAGCAGGGTCCAGGCGCCGGTCGTCTCGGCCGCCTGCCAGGTTCCGGCGGGCACGAGCATCTGCGGACGCTCGCCCTCTTCGAGCCCGATGCCGAGCACCGGGTGTCTCGCTTCTCCGGGCTCGGGACCGAGCAGATGCAGCCGGGCCGGGGCGCCGGCGTAAAAGTGAAAGAGCTCAGGCCAAGGGAGCCGGTGAAGGTTGGTCGGTGAATCCGGTTCGATCAGAAAGTAGATCGAGCTGGAGTTGTCGTCCTTGAACTTGCGCCGGTACATGCCGCCCTCTTTGGGCAGCGGCTCGAGCCTCAGCTCGCGGATTACCGTTTCGCGATCCATACCCGGACGATACGCCAGTTTGCTCCGGTTTGCCCCGGCTGGCAGACAGTCAGCAGCCAGTCGGGGCGGAAACGCGGCCGGCCAGGCGCGAGGCGACGGATCGCGCGATCGCGCTCAGCATCGACGCGCCGGACTCGAAGGTTCCATCATCCGGAATCGCGGCCATGCTGACCACGACCTGTTTGCCGTTCACGACCATCACGCCCATCTGGCGAACCAGGTATTTGCCGTCGGTACCCGGGCCCCAGCCTCCCTTCCACCTCGCGGGGAAGCCGGCTGCGCCGAGCCCGAAGGTGTCGCTGCCGCCGACCCGGGCCATCTGGTCCAGCAGGTAGGCGCGGTTGCCCGCGTTGCCGATGCAGCCTCCGGCCAGTGCCGCCATGTACCGGAACTGGTTTTCCAGCGACCAGTCGGTCTGGCCATAGGTCGAGAAACCGTCCCGGCCCACCGTCGAAATGATGGTTTCCCGGTCACCGGCCTGCCGGAGCATTTCCCCGACTGCCGCCGAGGCCCCTTCGAGGCCGCCGTGTTTTCCTTCCAGGTCGGTAAAGAGCGAGGCGGCCGCGTCATTGTCGGAGAGGGTGATCGCGCTCGCGATGTTGGCCGCCTGATTCGGGCTGATCCCGTCCGGCCCGCCGAAATCATCGAGGACCCTCTCGGCGATCGGCACCTTGATCGTCGACCAGGCATCGCCGCTGGAAAGCGAGCCTCCACTGAAGTCGGGCCCGCCACCCCCGGGAGCGCCGACGACCAAGCCCGCCTCGCCGGGCAGGCCGGTCAGCAGGGCGTTCGCGTCAGCGTCCCCGCCCACCTCGGCGGTCTTCGCCTCGGCTTCCGCCGCCTCCTTCTTTCGCTGCGCCTTCAGCTGAAGCTCCAGGTTCTGTTTGCGCTGCTCAAGCTGCGAAATCCGGGCGCTGCGGTCAGGGGCGGGCTTGATCGTCGCCTGGTCATCCGATCCGCCGCAACCGGCCAGGAGCAGACCAAGGCAGAGCCCGGCCAGCGCGAACCGCCGCAGGCCGGTCAAGGCATGTAGACGGCAGCGCCGTTTCCACCGGTGCAGACGGTGCCACCGCCGCTCCAGGAGCCGCAGCTCATCGTGTAGTACTCGCCGGTCACCGGGCTGTAGGCGCTGATCGTAGAAGCACCGGGGTTGCTGCCGTACTCACCGGCCACGTTCATCGCGAAGGAACAGGAAGTGTTCGGGCCGACCTGCACCCCGGTCGCGCAGGTCGAAACCGGGCCACCGTCCGAACCGGCGTCCTGGTAGTAGCCGTCGCCCTGGCCGCCTGTCTTGCCGGAGTTGCCGTTCGAGCTCTGCTTCGACTGTTTCTGCAGCTGCTTGACCTGGCCCTGAAGCTGGTTCAGCCTGGCCTGCTGGCGGGCTTCCTTGGCGCCCTCGGCCTTCGCCGCATCGAGCTGCTCCTGGGTTGCCCCGTCGTCACCACCGCATCCGTATGCAAAGAGGCCGAGAACGAGCAAGGCGAGGACGGCGGATACTCCCTTGAGACTGGACATGACCGAAGCTTAGCCCTGGTCGTAGTGTTCTGGAAGAACTCATGAATTTTGCTGCCTGCCGTCCGTCACGCGCCTCCCTGCCCGTATTCGCCTGCCTGCTGATCGCCGCTTTCGTCCTGCCCGCCTTCCTGCCCGCGCCGGCCGAAGCCAGGTTCGGCCAGTGGCTCAATTTCGGCTCCTCCTACGGGGTGCCGAGCGGCAGGATCGGGATCCAGTTCACCCGTGACGTCGGCCTCGATGAATCGAAGGCGACCGGCAATCGCCCGGGCGGCCGGGTTGGCTTTCTTTCGGGCGGTGTCTGGTACCACGCCACGCGGCTGGCCGATACCGTCGCCCTGCCCGACCCGTCGATCCTGAATACCAACGACCCGGCCGGCCGCCAGATCAGGATCGAAGTGCGCGACATCGGCAACGAGACGATGCGGCTGAGCGCCGAAGTTCTCGGCAGCGGCCCGGAACCGGTCGACTCGATCGGGATCGGGTTCGGCCTGAAGGACAGCGAGCGGCTGCTCGGGTTCGGCGAGCGCTCCGACCACGTGAACCAGCGCGGCAACGAGGTCGAAAGCTACGTGGGCGAGGGCCCCTACCAGGAAACCGATTACCCGATCATCAAGAACACGGTCCCGTCCTGGGGAGTGCGTGAGCGCTCCGACGCGACCTACTTCCCGATGCCCTGGTTCATCTCCACCCGCGGTTACGGCGTGCTCGCCGGCAATGCCGAAACCAGCCGCTTCCGGCTCGGAACCGAGAGCAAGGGCGAATGGTCCTTCGAGGCCGATGCCCGCCGGATGACCCTGCGCTTCTTTGCCGGACCCCGACCGGCCGGGGTGCTGCGGCGCATGACCAGGGCGATCGGCCGCCAGCCTAAGCCGAGGGCACCCTGGATCTTCGGCCCCTGGTTCCAGACCGGCCACCAGAACACTTCACCCAACGAACTCGATTACGTCGAGACCCTGCGCGACGCCGATGCCCCGGTCTCCGCGGTCGAGACACACATGCGCTACATGCCCTGCGGTTCCGACCTCGGTCAGGAAGCGGCCGAGAAGGCCCGTGTCGCCGGACTGCATGCCGGTGGCCTGGCCGCGATCACCTATACCCGCGAGGCGATCTGCGCCTCCTACTCCGGGCCGTACGATCAGGCCTTCTCGCAGGGCGCCTTCATCCGCCACCAGGACGGCACCCCCTACACCTTCAATTCCTTCGTCGGCAGCGGGGTGACCCAGCTCGGCATGCTCGACTTCACCAATCCGGCCGCCCAGCCGATTTACGCCGGCATCCTCGATCGCGCCTACACCGCCGGCTACGACGGCTGGATGGAGGATTACGGCGAGTACGCCCCGCCGGACTCGGTTTCCTTCGACGGGATCCCCGGCAAGCGCCTGCACAACCTCCACCCGGTCTTCTACCACCGGGGCGGCCTGCGCTACTCGAACTCGAAGAAGCGGCCGATCGTGAGCTTCGTGCGTTCCGGCTTCACCGGCTCGGCCCGCTACTCGCAGATCGTCTGGGGCGGCGACCCGACCACAGGCTGGGGCTTCGACGGGCTCCAGTCGCAGGTCACGGAAGCCCTGACAATGGGCCTTTCGGGCGTCTCCAACTGGGGCTCCGACATCGGCGGCTTCTTCAGCTTCTCGCCGCAGAAACTCGACGCCGAACTGCTCGCCCGCTGGATCGAGTTCGGGGCCTTCTCCGGAGTGATGCGCTCGAAGGCGGAAGGCATCGGCGCCTCGATGGACTCCCGGCCGCAGATCTGGGAGCCGGAAACGCTGCCCGTCTGGCGCCGCTACGCCAAGCTTCGCACTCAGCTCTACCCGTACCTGGCGGCCGCCAACGCGACCTACCGCCGGACCGGGATGCCGGTCATGCGCCACCTTGCGCTGACCAACCCGACCGACCGACGGGCGACCGGGATCGACGACCAGTACATGTTCGGGCCCAGCCTGCTCGTCTCGCCGGTCCTCGCCCCCGGCACCGGCGCCCGTGCGGTCTACCTGCCGAAGGGCAAGTGGGTCGACTTCTGGCAGGCGGTCTCCTACGACGAGGCCGACGGCAGCTTCAACCTCGGCCGGGCGAAGCTGCTCGGCGGCGGCCACGAGGTCAAGGCCAGCGCCCCGCTGGAGGAGATCCCCGTGATGGCGAAGGCGGGAACGCTGCTGCCGCTGCTGCCGGCCAACACTGACACCCTGGC
>ERZ724512.13-NODE-13-length-57716-cov-11.709752_pt1 | contig 57716 bp, 54 predicted proteins | sample MGYA00376045_ERZ724512 | MGnify/ENA primary metagenome ERZ724512 (study PRJEB28724, sample SAMN07190883) | activated sludge metagenome | isolation source: activated sludge of sewage treatment plant in Hong Hong | place: Hong Kong | collected 2016-03-17 ... | reverse complement strand
CTTGACCGGGAATGGTTCGCCGTCACCGTCGCCCTTGAACGGCTGGAAGAGGGCAAAGAGGAACCAGATGACGATGATCAGGCCGACCGCGCCGGCCGCAGCGGCCACGATCCGGCCCTTGCGGGGGCCGCCGGAGCCGCCGCTTGCGTTCCTTCGGCCACCACCGGGTCCGCGACGGGAGCCAGAGCCCCGGTCGCCGAGCGCCGGTTTGCGGCTCTTTGCCGGTCCGCTTTCCTGCTGGCGCCGGGTTGCGCGCTCCTGGCGCCGCAGGGCCCGTTCGACCGCCTCGGGGTCGTTCGGGTCATGCTCGGGAAGGTCGTCGAACCAGCGCTCGCTCATTGCCCGGCTGCTCCCGGATCTCGCGCGCTCCGGCCGGCCGCTGACTGAAGGTAGCTCTCAAGCAGGTGGGCCGCCGCAATCGAATCCTCGGCCGAGCCGGCCCCGGTTTCACGGCGGGTCTGTGCCGCCATGCGGGTGGTGAACCGCTCGTCCCAGGTTTCAACCGGAACCTCCACGGCGTCGCCGAGTTCGTCCGCAAAGCTCCTGGTGAGCGCGGTCTGGCCCGAATCCTCGCCGGAAAGTGAAACCGGCAGCCCGACCACGATCTTCGCTGCCTCGCGCTCTCCGGCGACTCTTGCGACTTCGGCAACTTCGGGCGGCTCGATCGCCGCGATCGGGGTGGCGAGCGTGCCGGTCGGATCGGAAATTGCGCAGCCGATCCGGGCGGTGCCGTAGTCGAGCGCCAGGACTCTCACCTAGAGCGACTCCAGATACTCGCGGGCGGCGGCCAGGGCCTCGGCTACTCCCTCGGGGTTCTTGCCCCCGGCCTGGGCCATCTCGTCGCTGCCCCCGCCCCCGCCCCCGATTTTCGGCGCGGCGGCCGCGATCAGATCACGGGCCGAAGCCTTCGAAGCATCATCGGAGGTAAGCAGGGCGACCATGCCGGCCTTGCCCGTTTCCGGGTCGGCCCCGGCCAGGACGGCCGTCGCCCCCGAGGTTCCCTGAACCTGCTTGGCGATCTGAAGGATCTCTTTCGGGTTGCCGATCGGCACTTCGGCCAGCACCACGCTGAAGCCGCCCAACTCTTCGGCCTGCCCGGCCAGATCGGAGGCGAGCTGACCCTGCTGCTGGCGCGCCGCCTGCTTTGCGCCTTCGCTGGCCGCCGCAAGTTTTTCGGATGCATCACGAGCGGCCCGGACCGGGTCGCGGGCGTCACCGAGCAGATGCCCGATTTCATTGAGTTCGGAGGCCCGGTCGCGGAACCAGTCGATCGCATCGGGTCCGGTGATCGCCTCGATGCGGCGCACGTTCGCGGCCGAGGAACTCTCGTGGACGATCTTGAAGATGCCGATCTCGGCGGTGTTGTCGACGTGGGTCCCGCCGCAGAGCTCGCGGGAGACGTTCTCGACCTCGACCACACGGACCAGGTCGCCGTATTTCTCGCCGAACAGCGCCATCGCCCCCAGCTTCTCGGCCTCGGGCTTTTCCATGATCATCCAGCGGACCGGGTCGCCGTCCTTGATCCAGCCGTTGACCCTTTCCTCGACCCAGGTGATGTCCTCGGGGGTCATCGCCTCGCCGTGGGAGAAGTCGAAGCGGAGTTTGTCGGGCCGGACCGAAGAGCCGGCCTGGTGGACGTGGCTGCCGAGCCGTTCGCGCAGGGCAGCGTGAAGCAGGTGGGTGGCCGTGTGATTGCGCATGGTCCGGAATCGGGCTTCCCGGTCGACCACCGCTTCAACCGTCGCCCCGGCCGGCGGCCAGGCAGCTTCGCCTTCGGCGGCCGGTTTCAGTTCCAGCACCTGGTCTTCACCAACCCGGATCACGTCGGCGACCTCGACCTCGCCACCGTCCCAGATGAGCCGGCCGGTGTCGGCGACCTGGCCGCCGCCCTCGGCGTAGAAGGGACTCTGTTCGAGCTTGGCGAGGGCCGAGCCGTTGACCGCCTGAAGCGAGCCGATTCCGGTTTCGGTCCGCATGTACTCGTAGCCGACGAACTCCGATTCGGCGCCCTGGCCGGCGAAGTCGAGGATCCGCCCGTGACGATCCGCCCCCTCGGAGCCGCCGGAGGCGTTGCTGCGGGACTGGTTGCGCTGCTGTTCCATCAACTCTTCGAAGCCCTGGTCATCAACCGAAAGGCCCCGCTCCTCGACCATCTCGCGGGTCAGGTCGTAGGGGAAGCCGAAAGTGTCATGGAGCTTGAAGGCGTCGTCGGCACTGATCCACGAGTTCTTCTCCGTGAGGGCCCGATCGACCAGATCCTCGAGCAGGGCGGTGCCGCGGTCGAGGGTGCGACCGAAGCTCTCCTCCTCGGCCCTGACCCAGCGGTCGATCCGCTCCCGCTCCGCCACCACCTGCGGGTGGGCGTCACCCATCATCTCGATCGTGCGGTCGGTGAAGTCGCCCAGCCATGAGCCTTCGAGTCCGAGCGCCCGGCCACGCTGGATCGCCCGCCGCATCACCCGCCGAAGCACGTACCCGCGGTCTTCGTTCGAGGGCACCACCCCGGCGGCGAGGAGGAAGGTCATGCCGCGGCTGTGGTCGCTGATCACCCGCATCGCCCTTGTAACGGCCTCGTCTTCGCCGTACTTCAAACCGGACTTCTCCTCGGCCAGTTCGATCAGGGGCCGGAAGAGGTCGGTGTCATAGACCGACTCCACACCCTGCAGGATCGAGGCCATGCGCTCGAGGCCCATGCCGGTGTCGATGTTCTTCTTCGGCAGCGGGGTCAGTTTGCCGTCCTCGGACTGGTCGTAGCTCATGAAGACGTGGTTCCAGTACTCGAGGAAACGGTCGCTGTCATCGCCGGGCCGGTCGTCCTCGGAACCGAAGTCGAGGCCGCGGTCCAGATACATCTCGGAACAGGGGCCGCAGGGGCCGGTCGGCCCGCCCTGCCAGAAGTTCTCGGAGCGGGGCAGTTTCACGATCCGTTCGTCCGGGACCCCGAGACCCTTCCAGATCGCGATCGCCTCCTCGTCGGGTCCGAGCCCGAGCTCGTCGTCACCGCCGAAGACCGTGATCCAGATCTTTTCCGGGTCGAATCCGAACCCTTCGGTTGAAAGCTGCCAGCCGAAGGGGATCGCCTCTTCCTTGAAGTAGTCGCCGAAGCTGAAGTTGCCCAGCATCTCGAAGCAGGTGAGGTGCCTGAGGGTCTTGCCGACTTCCTCGATGTCCGGGGTGCGGAAACAGGTCTGGCTCGAGGTGAGCCGCGAGGCAGGCGGGGTTTCCCGGCCGAGGAAGTACGGCTTGAAGGGCTGCATCCCGGCCACGGTCAGCAGGGTCGAAGTGTCTTCCGGCGGCGGCACCAGCGAGGCCGAGGCCATGCGCCGATGGCCCCGCTCCTCGAAGTAGGACAGATATGTCTCCCGGATTTCCGCCGACTTCATGAGACCCGCAGCCTACTTTGATCCGCGCTGGCTGGCGATGGTGGCGTGGCCGACGACCACGTCGCCGCTCATCAGCACCGCCGCCTGGCCGGGTGCCGGTCCGTCGAAGGGACGGTCGAGTTCGATTTCGAGCGCCTCGTGGCTGCCCGCCCCCGCCTTCACCCTGGCCGGAACCGGCTCCGTGTGGTACCTCAGCCGGACCCGGTCGACCCGGTCGCCGTCGCGGTGCATAACCGCATTGCGAATCCGCACCCGGTCGGTCGCCAGGCGACTGCGGGAGCCAACCCTGACCGTGTTTGTCTTCGCGTCCGTGCCGAGCACGTAAAGCGGCTCGGTCGCCGCGACGCCGAGGCCGCGGCGCTGGCCGACCGTGAAGTGGTGATGGCCGGGGTGCCGGCCGAGTTCGGAGCCGCTTTCGTCCACGACCGGGCCCGGCTGGTCGGTCAGGCCGCCGTGCCGCCGCAGGAAGTCCTTCTTGCTCTGGCCGGCGAGGAAGCAGAGGTCCTGGCTCTCCGGCTTCCTGGCTACCGACAACCCTCCCCGCTCGGCGATCTCGCGGACCTCGTCCTTGGCGAGATCGGCCAGCGGAAACTTCAGCCGCGCCACGACTTCCGGCGGCAGGGCGGCCAGCATGTAGCTCTGGTCCTTGGACTCGTCACTGCCGGCCGCGATCAGGGCTCCGCCTTCGTCCTCGACGACCCGGGCGTAGTGACCGGTGACCAGGCTTTCGGCGCCGAGCCGGTCGGCGAGGTCGACCATCGCCGCGATCCTCACCTCGCCATTGCAGAGCACGCAGGGGTTCGGGGTTCTCCCTTCGGCGTAGCCGCGCAGGAATTCGCCGACCACCCGCTCGCGGAACGGGCCTTCCAGGTCGAGAGTGAAGTGCGGGATGCCGAGGTCGTGAGTCAGAGAGCGGGCGCCGAGCACTGCTTCGGGCGAGCAGCAGGCCTTGGTGCCGTCCGTGTCCGGGTCAGCCCAGAGCTTCACGGTCACCGCGACGACTTCGGCCCCGGCCTCCTTCTCGCCAAGTGCGGCCACGGCGCTGTCAACGCCACCCGAGACCGCGACCAGCACCCTGCCCTCGACCAGTGGTGAAATCAGCTCGCCCGAGGAAGCGACGGCCGAAAGCGCCCGGTGAAGCGCGTCGCCGGCCAGCATCGCCGCGTGACGCCGGGCCGGGCTGAGCCCGCCGAGCTCCTCCTCGATCCGGGTCGCCCCGATCCGGGCCGCCTCCAGCACGCTTTCACCCTCGATCAGCTCACAAACGCAGGCACAGGCGGCCCTGGTCGCGGCGCAACCCTCGGTCCCGAAACAGGCGCGCGAAACCACGCCGTTTTCGACCACCAGGGAAATCCGGGCGAGATCACCGCAGGCGGCGCCGCCGGCGGCCCCGGTGAACGATCCGGGGGCCGGTTCCGACTCATGCGAGCGGTCGGCGACATATTCGGCGAGCAGCGACTCCATCCCCTAGAGGTTAAATGGTCGATTCCCCCAGCGGATACGCTGCCCCGCATGAGCAAAGGCTGGAACGCAGATGACATCACCGATCAGACGGGTCGCACCGCGATCGTCACCGGGGGCAACAGCGGCATCGGGCTGATCACCGCCCGTGAACTGCTGCGGCACGGAGCGCGGGTGATCATCGGCTGCCGAAATGAAGACAAGGGCAAGGCCGCGATCGAGCAGATCGCCTCCGACCTCGGCACGCCAGGTATCGCCACCGGGATCGAAGTGCGACGGCTCGACCTCGCCTCCCTGGATTCGGTCCGCGAATTCGCCGAGTCTGTCGACGCCGACCTGCCCGACGGACTTGACCTCCTGATCAACAACGCCGGCGTCATGGCTCCGCCCCGGCTGCTCACGGAAGACAATTTCGAGCTCCAGTTCGGCACCAACCACCTCGGCCACTTCGCCCTGACCGGCCGGCTGTTTGACACGCTGAAGCGCAAACAAGGGGCAAGGATCGTGACGATCAGTTCCGTGGCGGCCACCATGGGCAAGCTCGATTTCGATGACCTGCAGTCGGTCGAGGGCTACAACCGCTGGCGGGCCTACGGCCAGTCGAAGCTTGCCAATCTGGTCTTCGCGATGGACCTGCAGTCGCTGATCCGCCAGGCCGGTCTCGATATGGCGAGCATCGCCGCCCACCCCGGTGTCTCGAACACCAACCTGACCGCGGCCGGCAATGACCTCGACTCGGGCTGGCTCGGACTTCTCTCAAAGCCGTTCCTCGCTCTTTCCGATCTGCTGATCGCCCAGGATGCCGCACACGGCGCCCTGCCCACCCTCTTTGCCGCGACCGAGCCCGGTTTGACAGGCGGCGAGTACATCGGCCCGGACGGTCTGCGCCAGTACCGCGGTTCACCCACCATCGTGGCCCCGCGCAGGCTCGCGCTCGATTCCGGGACAGGCGATCGCCTGTGGAAGGCGTCAACCGAACTGACCGGGGTCGAATACGACTTCTCCCCGGCCAGTCCGGCTGCCTGAATCCCGGCCTCTCGCTGCTACCGCCTGATTCCGATCCGGACGTTCCTCCGGATCGAGTTGCCCTTGTCGGCCTGTACCGCCAGGTAGACGTTGACGGTTCCCGACCGCTGGCGGGTCAGCAGGTTCCGGATCCGGGGCGGAACCGTGACCCGGAAACGGGCCGTGCCACCTGCGGCGATCCGGTTCGGCCCGATTACCCTGGTCTGAATGACGCGGCCGCGGGAACGGGCCCGGCCCTGTCGCTGCCAGATCGTGCAGGAGGCCTTCGGACAATGGACGCTGACCATCGCTACCGGACCGGCGCCGACCCGGACGACCGTGTGAATACGGTTCACCCGGGGAGTGGCGTTGTTGCCACTTGGGCCCTTGGGGCCGGTGGCTCCGGTTGGCCCTTTCGGCCCGGTCGGCCCCGTCGCGCCGGTTGCTCCGGTCGAACCCGTGGCGCCAGTCGCGCCCGAACTGCCGGTTGAGCCAGTAGGCCCGGTTGAGCCGGTCGCGCCAGTAGGCCCGGTTGGCCCGCTGATCCCGGTCCCGCTCAGGGTGACCTGCCGCCAGCCGCCGTCCAGGTTGAGTGTGTCGGTCTTGTTTCCCGGTGTGGCCGGATGAAAGTCGACCCCGACGCTGCACACTTGGCCCGGGAGCAAGATCACGCCAGAGCACTCGAACCAGGGTGCCGGGAGTCCGAAGTCGACCCCGGATGTCAGGCTCGCCGTCCCGACATACATCGGCAGGACGTAATTGTCGTTCTGCATCAGCACCGTCTGGACTCCGGGAGGGTTACCGATGAAGGAATACCCGAAGTCGAGGTTCGTACCTCCGATCACCCGCGGCGCGTATGCGAACAGGCTGACCCGGGGCGATCCGCCGTACTGCGTCGTCCAGACATTGCCGGCACGGTCCGCGGTAAGTGCGTTGGGAAGGTTCAACTCTCCGTCGCCAGCCCCTGGGGATCCGAGCGAGCCCTGATAGGACCCGTCCGGCGCATAGACCCTGATCATGCCGCTGGAAGTGTCGGCGGCGTAGATGCGACCGTCGTCGCCGATGTCGACGTCGCTCACATTGTCGATGTCACCCGCGCCCGAGCCGTTTTCTCCAACGGTGTCGAGCGGAGTTCCGGACGGGTCGTAGACCCGGATTTCATCGCTCAGCGAATCGGCCACGAATACGTTTCCATCGGCTCCGACATCGAGGCCGGCCATGGGGCCCGTGGCGAATTGCCCGAGGTACACACCTGCGGGCGTGAACCACTGGACTCGATCGTTGCCAAAGTCCCCCACATAGATCCTGTTGTCCGGTCCCGTGGCCAGGGCGTTCGGATCGAGAAACTGGCCGTCACCCGATCCGCTGGTTCCCCACCCCGTGATCAGGGTTCCGTCCGGGGAGAACTTCCTGACCATGTTGTTGGTGGCATTCACCTGGTAGACGTTTCCGGCCGAATCTACTGTCACGTCCCTTGCTCCGAGAATGGCCCCGCCCGTCGCAAACGAGGCGACGAACTCGCCTTCGGCCGTGTATCGGGAGAGAAACGGCGCCGGAGTGTTGCTGGAAACGTAGACATCCCCGAACCGGTCGTTTGCGATCCCGATCGGACCCGACCCGACTGCCCAGTTGTCGTAGAAGCGCTGGGTGTCAGCCGAAGCTGCTGCCGGCAAAGCGATGGCCAGTGCAAGGGCGGCCAGCAATCCGGTCAGCCCTGCCTTCCGTAGAACCGAGGTCATTTCCCCTCCTCTTCTTGATGTCTGCCGTCCACCCTATTCGCGGTGGCGGTCAAGTTCAGGCGAAGATAGAAAAAGAGGCTCCAACCTGCCGTTGCCGCCTCCGGCATTGATCCCTTTATAAAAAGGTGGGTGCCTATCTTCGTCCCGCGGGGGACATCGAAATCAGCTCCCGTGCCGTTGATGTTGGGTCAATTTACGAGACGGCTGTCGAACAGGTTCGAGCCTCAACCCCAACCTATCACTCCAGGTCAAGCCCGGACACGAGTTCTTCGGCATCGGACCACATTCCGGGTGGCACCTGGAGGTGGATGTCTCCCCGGCCGTAGCGATCGAGCTCCCAGTCGGAGGTCAGCTCGGCCGGGATGCCGTGTTCGCGCAGGACATCCCGCCAGGCCAGGCCCGTGGCCAGATCCTCGAACTGGTGGACGGTCTCCCAGTCGTCGAAACGAGGGTCGTTGATCTGGATCCGGCCCGAGCCATCCCCGATCGACTTCACCCTGTCCCTGAAGCGATCGAGAAAACCCATCGCGCGACCCCGCTGCCTAACCCTGCCCGGGAAGTTTCTTCTTGCGAAGCTCGATCCCGACGTCGCGCATCTGGACGTCGTCGATCGGGGCCGGAGCGCCGGTCAGCGGATCGCCGCCGGAAGCGGTCTTGGGGAAGGCGATCACGTCACGGATCGATTCGACCCCGGCCAGCAGCGCCGCGAAGCGATCGACCCCGTAGGCGATGCCGCCGTGAGGCGGTGCCCCGTAGCGGAGGGCCTCGAGCAGAAAGCCGAATCGTTCCTCGGCTTCCTCATCGGAGATACCCAGGGCCCTGAAGATCTGTGACTGGAGTTCCGGCTGGTTGATGCGGATCGAACCGCCGCCGATCTCGACCCCGTTCCAGACCAGGTCATAGGCCTCGGCCCTGGCCTCGCCCGGGTTTTCCGGATCGAAATCGCCCTTCGGCGCGGTGAAGGGATGGTGCAGGGCATCCCAGCGGTCTTCTTCCTCGTTGAATTCGAAAAGCGGCCAGTCGACGATCCAGCAGAACCGGTTGCCGGCATCGGCCGGGATCAGGTCCCAGCGCTCGGCAAGCCGGGTGCGAAGGCCGCCGAGGATGGCCGCGACCATGGCCGGCTGGTCGGCGGCGACCAGCATCAGGTCGCCTTCTTCGGCACCCATCGCCTCGTTCAGGTTCTTCAGTTCGCCTTCAGAGAGGAACTTCGCGATCGGGGCCCGCCAGCCGTCGCCCTCACGGAAGGCCCAGACCAGGCCCTTGGCCCCGAGCTCCTTGGCGTCGTCGATCAGGCCGTCGAGCTGGGCCCGGGAAAGCTCGCGCTGGCCGAAGTTGATGCCCTTGACCTGCCCTCCGCCTTCGATCACGCCGCCGAAGGCCTTGAATTCGGTGCCGCGGAGGATTTCGGTCAGGTCGGTCAGTTCGTAGCCATAGCGAAGGTCCGGTTTGTCGGAGCCGAAGCGGCCGATTGCCTCGTCGTAACACATGCGCTCGAAGGGGATCTCCACTTCGACCCCCATCTCGGCCAGCACATGCCGGATCAGGCGCTCGTTGACCTCGATCACGTCTTCGCCGGTGACGAAACTCATCTCGATGTCGAGCTGGGTGAAGTCGGGCTGGCGGTCGGCCCGCAGGTCCTCGTCGCGGAAACAGCGGGCGATCTGGAAGTACCGCTCGAAGCCGGACATCATCAGAAGCTGCTTGAAGAGCTGCGGTGACTGAGGCAGGGCGTAAAACGAGCCGCGCTGGAGGCGCGATGGCACGAGGAAGTCGCGGGCACCTTCGGGAGTGGAGAGGGTGAGGATCGGGGTTTCGATGTCGAGGAATCCCTCGGCGTCGAGGAAGGAGCGCATCGCGGCGGTGAGCCGGTGGCGCAGCTTGATCGCCTGCTGCATCTGGTCGCGGCGCAAGTCCAGGTAGCGATGTTTCAGCCGGGCCTCTTCACCGACCTCGCCGTGAAAGCCTTCGATCTCGAAGGGCGGGGTCTCGGCCTCGGCCAGCACTTGAACCTCTTTGACCCGCACCTCGAACTCCCCGGTCGGCAGTTCAGGGTTGACCGTCTCATCCGAGCGGGTCACCACTTCACCGGCGACGCTGATCACGTATTCGGAACGCAGGGTGTGACCGAGCTCGTGCGCTCCCCCGGCCTCATCCGGGTTGAAGACGAGCTGGACCAGGCCGGTCCGGTCGCGCAGGTCGATGAAGATCAGGCCACCGTGGTCACGACGGCGGTGGACCCAGCCGGAAAGGCGCACCTGGCCTCCGACCTTGTCCCCCAGGACCTGGCCACACCAGGTATCTCGATACGAATTCGGTTTCAGCTCCGGCGCGTCGCTCATCGAAGCGCCAGTCTTTCAGTTCTTGATCCGTACCTTCAGTGAGAGGCTCGGTCTGGCCGGCTTCTTTGCCGTGCGTTTGCCCACCTTCTTCGACTTGACGGTGTGGGCGACCGAAAGTTTGCGGGCGTCCACGTAGGTCATCGCGTCGACCAGCTCCCGGAACGCGGGCTTGACCGTCACCTTCACCGCGGCCGTCTTGCCTGGTTTGATGGTCCGCTTCACCGCATTGCTGATTGCCGCGCCGGCCTTCGACTTCTTCGCCTGGACCGCGACGGCCCCGCGATCGACTTTTCCCGAGCTGACCGATCGCGAGCGGGAGATCCTTGCGCTCGTGGCCGAAGGACGGTCAAACGAGCAAATCGCGAATCGGCTCACCCTCAGCCTGAAGACGATCCGGAATCACGTCAGCAACATCTTCAACAAGCTGCAGGTGCCCGACCGGGCCGCCGCGATCGCGAAAGCCCGCGAGGCGGGGCTCGGGGTTCAGCCGCTCGAAGCTTCTGACCCTCCTACTTGACCCGCACCTTGAATGCCCGCGTGGCGAGCGGGGCGTTAGAGCCCTTGAAGGTGGCCTTGAGCGAGTAAGCCTTCTTTCTCGCCTTCGGCTTGGCCATAAGCTTGATCTTCGCCGACTTCCTCGCGCCAACCGCAACGGTGCCGACCGACTTGCAAGCCTTGCCCTTGACCTTCAGCCCCTTCTTCGCGGCCCGGTTCAGCTTCAGGCAGATCTTCACCTGCTTGGCCGGTCCGGTTCCGTCATTGCGGACCTGAACCGTGATCGCCCTGGTCTTCTTCCGTTTGATCACCTTCCTCTTCGGCAGCAGCTTCGTGATGATCAGACCGGGCTCGGCCACGAACTGGACCGCGCCGATGTCGCACTTGCCGGACGGACGGGGCCGGTCGTTCTGATCAAAGCCCGGGCATTCATCGGGACTGGCGGTACCTCCGGCACCAATCGCGGGCGATCCCGGCAGCAGGGCCAGGGTCGGGGTCTGACCGCCGTTGTCCCGAAGGAAGGGGTCCAGCTTGACGTCTGAGCTGACCATGTTGGTGCCCGGATTGAATCCAACCAGGCAGTCAAGCGGGCCCATCGGCTGCCCGGAAAGCGTGTAGCGCGGGTAGAAGTTCGGGCCGCTGTAGCAGTCGTAGGCGTCGTCGGTCGGGAGGATGGCAGTGCCGGAGTTGCCCGCATTCAGAACATTGGTGAAGCTGACGTTGAGCCCGCCGGTTTCGGCGAAGCCTCCGCCGTAGCCGTTGCCGTCACCGTCAGCGTCGGCCTGGTTGCCGAAGATCGTGGTGCTCCGGGCCACCAGCGAGGCGCCGCCCGGGACGTAGAAGCCGCCGCCGTTGCCGTCGGCATTGTTCTGGGCGATCGTGCTGTTGATGACCTGAACGTTGTTGTAGACGGCGACGCCGCCGCCCTGGGCTTCAGATGAGTTGTCGTTCACGGTCACGTTCTCGAGCGAGGTCACTCCCACCGAGTTCTGGATGCCTGCACCGTCGTTGAAACCGGTCAGCTTGCCACCTGTGATTTGGATCGCCAGGAACTTGACCAGGCCGCTGGAGAGGTCCTGGAAGACGCGGTCGATCCCGTTGCCGTCAACCACCACGTGCGCATTCGATGCGTCAGGTTGAATGTCGAGGGCATTGCTTCCGGTGATGTCGAAGTCTCCGGTCGCGTTGCCATCCTCGCCCGTTCCCGCTCGGGTGATCTTGTAGGTGCCATCGGGGATGCTGACCGTGTCGGAGGCGAAGCCAGCCGGGCAGCCACCGAAGGAAACGTTGTTCTGCGCGGCGGTGATTGCCTCCCGCAGCGAGCAGCTGGTGCCCGTTCCGTACTCGTCGGCGGTCGTGTTGACCGTGATGATCACCGCGTTCGCGGCCGCCGGCGCCACCAGCAGTGCGAGAAGGGCGAAAGCCCCTGCCAGAAATCCCTTCACCGTTTCCTCCAGTCGTTCGGGCCTCCCCGGTTCCGGCCCTTTGAATTGATCGTATGCGGGTCGCCTGGGCAGGTCAAGCCGTCCGGCCGGCTCAGGTTCTGACCCGGACCTTGTAGGTGCTGATGACCGTGGCCGGGCGGCGTGGTGCCAGGCGGTTGCCGATCCGCTTCGAGCGGATCTTCTGGCGGATCACCAGCTGCCGGCGGTCCACGAAGGTCATTGCCGAGACCCGGGTCCGGAATCCCGGCCTGACGGTGAGGCGCAGCACCTTGTAGCGGCCGGACCTGGTTACCACGGCTTTCGGCGTGGTCATCGCGCGCCCGCCGCTTCGGCTGGTGACGGCGACCGCGGACGATCGGCACTTCGGCTTGAACCGGGCGGGGCATTTCAGCCTGATGTAAAGGCTGGTGCCGTCGAACGCGGCGATCGATCCGACCGGGCCGGCCACACCGGGTAGCGGCGTCGTGCGCTGATAGGCGCCGATGTCGCAGCGACCCGCGGGTCGCACCGCTCCGCGCTGGTCGGTCGCCAGGCAGATATCGGGGAAGGCGCTGCCTCCCGCCATGACCGCGGGACTGTTCGCGTTGAGGGCGACGGTCGGGGTCGGCCCTCCGTTGTCGGCGAATGACTGAAGTCCGGCGTCGGCGACCGGAGCCTGGTTGGTGTCCGGGGTCGGCAGGGTGACGAGGCACTCCCCGGCCCCGAACTGCTGGGTGCTGACCACAAAGCGGGGAAAGAAGTTCGCGTTCGAAACGCAGTCCGGAACCTGGTCGGCCGGCATTGGCGAGGAATCGATGTTCTCGGCCAGGATCGAGTTGGTCATGTTCACCGTCGAGTTGCCGATGCCGCCGCTAAGGCCGCCGCCGTTGCCAATCCCGTCGGCGTCACTGTCGGCCGTGTTGGCGGAGATCGTCACGTTGCGAAGGTCGACGGAGGCGCCGAGATTGGCGGTCCAGATCCCGCCGCCGCTGTCCGGCGCCGAGTTTTCGGTGAAGGTCGAGTTGACGGCTTCGAAACTGGCCCCGTTTCCGACCGCGATCGCGCCCCCGTTCTCACCGGAGCTGTTGCCGAAGAAAGTCACTCCTTCGGCCCGGACCAGACCGTTCAGGGTGCGTATCGCGCCGCCGTCGAACCCGGCGCCGGCCCCCGGGTAGCCGCCGGTGACCGTGATGTTTCTGAGGATCAGGTCACCGACTCCCGCCCCGAGATGATCGAAGACCCGGTCGACGAAACCGCCGTTGATCACCACCTTGTCATTGGGCCCTTCGGGTTCGATCGTGACCGAGTCGCTGCCGGCGAAATCCAGGTCGCCCGAGTTCGGTGTTCCGTCGCCGGAGGGCCCGATCGTCAGGGCGTAGCTGCCGGTCGGCAGTTTGATCGTGTCGTCGGCGCCGCTCAGTTCGCAGTCACCGAGCGAGCCGCCGTAGACCGCCCCGTTGAAGGCATCTCGCAGCGAGCAACCGGTACCTGGTAGTCCCGCGAACTGATCCGTGGTCGTCGTCACCGTGATCAGGTTGGCGCCCGCGGCGCCTGGCAACAGGGCCAGACCGGACAGGGCGAGCAGCGAGACGAAAAGGCAGCGCAGCGACTTCATGAACTTCCCCCGATTCAGAGTTGACACAGCGTTGCCACCCTAAACCGGCAAGGCGGCGGCAGTTGCGCAGCGGCCGTGTTCGGGTCAGGAACGGATCAGGTTGGCGACGGCTTTCGGGTCGACCGTCCGCTGATCGCCGGTTTCCATGTTCCTGAGCGAGGCGGTACCGCCCGGTTCGAGGATCAGTGTGTGGGCGGCGTTCACCCGGTCGGCCTGTTTGAACTGGCCCTTGACGCTGCGGCCGGCCAGGTCCATCTCGACGGCCAGGCCGTGGTGACGCAGTTCGGAAACCAGGGCGACCGCCTTGGTGATCAATTCGGGATCGGGAACCACGACGAAGAGATCCATCCCGGCCGAGGTGACCTCCTCGTCGAGCGCGAGCAGGATCCGTTCGATTCCGGCCGCCCAGCCGATCGCCGGGGTGGCCGGTCCGCCGAGCTGCTCGATCAGGCCGTCGTAACGGCCGCCGCCGCCGATCTCGGACTGGGCCCCGAGCCGGTCGCAGACGAAGGAAAAGATCGTGCGCGTGTAGTAATCGAGCCCCCGAACCAGGGTCGGGTCGATCGTGAAGGGAACCGAAGCGGTCCCCAGGTAGGACTTGACCTGCTCGAAATGTTCGGCGTCTTCCTCGCTGAGGAAGTCGAGCAGATGCGGCGCGTCGGCCATCACCCCCCTGGTCCCTTCGTGGTCGGAGTCGAAGGCCCGGAGGGGGTTGATCTCGATCCGCGCCCGCACATCTTCCGAAAGTTCCTGGTCCCGTGAGCGAAGGTGGGACTTCAGTTCATCGAGATAGGTGGCCCGCGCGTCAAGTGAACCGAGGCTGCCGAGCCTGAGCTCGACCCCGGGCACCCCGAGTTCTTCGATCAGGTCGCTCAGCAGGCTGATCACCTCGACGTCAACCAGCGGTGAGTCCGAACCGATCGCCTCGGCCCCGATCTGGTTGAACTGGCGGTAGCGGCCGGCCTGGGGCCGTTCGTGCCGGAAGAACGGCCCGGTGTAGAAGAGCTTGACCGGCTGCGGCAGCTTGTGCATGCCGTGCTCGATGTAGGCGCGGCAGACCGAGGCGGTCCCCTCCGGCCGCAGGGTCAGCGACCTCTCCCCCTTGTCCTTGAAGGTGAACATCTCCTTGCGGACGATGTCGGTCGACTTGCCGACCCCGCGCTCGAACAGGGCCGTGTCCTCGAAGGCCGGGGTGATGATCAGCCGGTAGCCGGCCAGCCCGAAGATCTCGCGCGCCGCCTGAAGCAGCCGCTCACGTTGCGCGGCCTGCTCGGGCAGCACGTCGAAGGTGCCGCGCGGCGCCTTGAACTTCTCGGCCATCAGGGTCTCACCGGGGGATCTCGGTCAGGAAGGGATTGGTCGCCAGCTCGTCCCCGAGACTGGTCACGCCCATGTGCCCGGGCAGCACCCTGGTCTGTTCCGGGAAGGTGGTGATCAGCATGCGGATCGATTCGAGCAGCGTGTCCCAGTCACCCCCGGGCAGGTCGACGCGGCCGACCGAGCCCTGAAAGAGCACGTCGCCGGATAGCAGCAACTCCGCTTCCGGAATCGAGTAGGTGACGTGGCCCGGACTGTGACCGGGTGTGAAGAGGACGTCGATTTCAAGTCCGGCCAGCGAGAGATGCTCGCCGCCTTCGACCGTGTGGTCGGCGTCGTAGCTTTCGTAGGGACCGATTCCCGGCCACGGCACGTAGGCCATCACGTCGGCCAGGATCGGCACCTCGATCAACGGGCAGTAGACCGGCGCCCCGGTTGCTCTGGCGATCGGGGCCACCGCCCCGATGTGATCGAAGTGACAGTGGGTCAGCAGGATCGCTTCCAGCTCCAGCCCGCGATCGGCCAGCGGCTGCATCAGCCGGTCGGCCTCGTCGCCGGGGTCGAACAAAAGCGCCTTGCCGGTTTCCTCCTTGAAAACCAGGTACGAGTTTTCCGCGACCGGCCCGACCGTGGTTCCGATGACCTCGAGCCCCGCCATGCCAGGTGCCTAACCCTTGCTCTTGGCGCGGATCCGCTGGCGTTCGCGCCGGCGCCAGAGATACAGGTCCATGTAGTAGCCGGCCGGGATGTAGAAGATCAGCATCACTGCACCGATGATCAGCGAAGTGGCGAGCGGCCGGCCGAAGAGCAGCAGCAGGAGCAGGACGAAGACGCCCGCAGCGATCAGCCCGCGGATGGTCGCTCCCCGCCAGGTCGGCGGCGCGTCACCCTTCTGCATGGTCCGGCCGCCCTTGCCGCCGCCGGAACGCGCCTGGTTCCTGGCTTCGGCTCTGGATCGGGGCCGCGAACGGCGTGAGGTGTCGAGGTTGCCGGCCTGGGTGCCGCGCTTCTTCCGGCTGCGCTTTTTCTTGGTCTGTGCCACGGGCGAAACTTACCGGAGAACGGCTACTGGCCGGCTTGGTCGCGAGGCTTCAGGCGCCGCTCGATGACGTGGAAGGCCGGATCGAAATCCCGGATCGGCACCCCTTCCGGATATTCCTCCAGCGCCGCCTCGGGAATCAGGCCGATCAACTCCGCCTCGACCACGTAAGTTCCCCTCAGCGTCGCCTCTTCCTGAACCGCATCGACGATCTCGGCCAGGGGTGTTTCGATCGGGTCGTGAACGTTGGTCGATACCTGGGCCCGCCCCGTGGAAAGCAGCAGGCCGAGGGCGCGGACCCCCGGGATGCCGTCATCCGGTCCCTCCCGGACCGCAGCCGCGATTTCGCGTGCGACCGCGAGGTCGTCGGTGGCCAGTTCGAGGTTGAAGGCGGCGATCGGCGCCCGGGCTGTGACCAGGGTCGCCCCGGCCGTGGGGTGCGGCTGGTTCGGGCCAAAGTCCGGCCTGAGCGCCCCGGAAGTCATTCTCTGCCAGAGGGAATCGAGCCCGCCGGCCCGAAAATAGGCCCGCTCACGCCGGTCGGCGTCGGACGCGAGGTCGCCGTAAAGAAAGACCGGAACGCCCATCGCCCCGATCTTCTCCCCCACTTCGAGCGCCACCTCGCTGGCCATCTGGCGGCGTCTTTCACTCAGCCAGACCACCGGGCAGACATCCAGCGCGCCGATCGCCGGGTGCATTCCATCCCAGGCGGTCATGTCGATTTCCACCGTCGCCGTGCCGGCCAGTCCGGTCAGCGCATCGGCCAGCGTTTCGGCCGGTCCGGCCAGGGTGAAGACCGCCCGGTGATGGTCAAGGTCGGTGTGGCGGTCCAGCAGCGTGACCTCCTGGCCGAGCGCCGCCTCCAGCCGGTCGAGCCGGGCGAAGTCGCGACCCTCGGAGACGTTGGGGACGGCCAGCAGGCTCACACCAGCAGCCTGCCTTCGAGCACCACCGGCGTCCCGTCGATCGTCACTTCCGGTCGCATCGAAACCACGTCGAGGTGGACCGGAACCTGGACGTTTCCGCCGATCGCGGCCGAAGCCCCGAAGGCGATATGGGCGGTGCCGAGGATCTTCTCGTCCTCGAGGATGTTGCCGGTCAGGATCGCCTTCTCGTTGGTCCCGATCCCGAGTTCGGCGACGTTGGTGCCGTCCGGACCATGGACGGTCAGTAGTTCCATCAGCTTCGCACCCGCCTCGCCGGTCGCGTCGACCAGATGGCCGTCCTTGATCGTCAACCGGACCGGCTCGTCCACGAGCCCGACCCCGGCGATTGAACCGTCGACCACGAGCACGCCTTCGGCAGTGGCCGGTGCGATGAATCCCTCGCCGCAAGGCAGGTTCCCGAAGGCGCCGGTTTCGGTCAGCTCACCGGCGTCGGGGATCGCGACCCGCCCCTGAAGTCCCAGCCTCAGGTTGCTGCCGTGATCGCAGGTCAGTCGGGCCTCGGTGCCGCGGTCGAGCAGTTCGGCCACGCGGTGGCCGCGGTGGCGGAGCTTTTCCATGTCGTCGCTCATCACCCGGGAAAGCATCTCCACCGTCGCCCCGGGCAGGGTCGCCGTCCGCGTCCCGGATTCGGTCGCCCGTTTCCTCGCGGCAGTGTGGGAGAGCGACTGGACGGTCGGCGCGAGCAGCACGTCGGCCGCAACCATCGCCTCGGCGACCGTGGCCGGTGGCTCGCCCGCATGTGAACTGCGCTCGGTCATGACCGCCAGGACGGCCTGGGCGCCGATCGCTTCCGCCTCGTTTCGCAGGGCATCCCCGAGTTCACGGGTGGCCGGGTTGCAGACGACCAGGACTTCCTCGTTTGGCCGCACCCCCATGCATTCGTGGACGACGGTTCTGACTGCCTTGTCAAGATCGCTCATAGGGGGAAACTAGTGGTCAGGGAGCCTCGGCGAGGCTAGTGTGGGTACAAAGGCAAATCACCAGTCCCAGGAGGTAGCGATGAGCCTGAGTGAATGCAGGATCGCCGCGGTAGCCGCTGTGTCGGATCTTGACCGGTCCCGGGCCTTCTTCGAAGGCACGCTCGGCCTGTCGGCCGTGGATTCGGGCGCCGGCGGTGACGAGGTCGTCTACAGCTGCGGCGAGGGAACCGGCCTGATGGTCTATCCCTCACCCGAGAATGCCGGCAAAGGCACGGCAACCCTCGGTTGCTGGGCGGTTGACGATCTCGAATCCGAGATGAAGATCCTGAAGGATCGCGGCATCGAGTTCGAACGCTACGAGGGCTTCGATCAGGACGAGAACGGAATCCTCGACATGGGTGACGGAAGGGTCGCCTGGTTCACCGATCCGGACGGCAACATCTTCGCTGTCGCCGAAGGCTGATCGGGCTGCGCCCCGCCCGGCCCGGATGGTTTCGGGCCGGACGGGTACTTTCCGGCCATGAAGTCCTGGCAGCCGCCACTTCTCCTCGTCGTCCTGATCGTGCCCGCCGCGCTGGGCTTCGTGCTGGCGGGGCCCGGCCTCGGCCTGTCCATCGCCGGCCTCTCCCTGGTTGGCCTGGTCGTCGTGGCGATGCTCGTCATCCCCCGGGATCCGATCGGCCGGACTCCCGACCCCGAACTCGCCCGGCGGCTGCTGGTAGTGACCACCTTCCCGATCGAAGACGCGGTTTCGATCCAGCGGGTGGCCGATGAAGTCCGGATCGGATTTGACGAGAACGACGCCGAGATCCGCCTGCTGACTCCGGCGACCAACACCTTCCTGCGCCGCTGGGCCACTGACCTCGAGCGGGCCCGCGACAACGCCCAGCGGGACCTGGTCGTGTCGGTCGCCTCGCTCACGCTCGCCGGCGTCGACGCCTCCGCCTCGGTCGGTGACGAGGATCTCGTTCAGGCCGTGGAAGATGAACTGGTCACCTTCGACGCGACCGAAGTCTTTCTGCTGACCCGGGGCGGTTCCGGGTCAGCTGCGGCCGAGCAGCTCCGCGAGCGGCTGCGACCCCGCTTCCATCACGTCGACCTGCGGTAGTTTCCGGGCCATGAGCGCGGTCATTGAGGTCGAGGGCCTGATCAAGAACTTCGGTTCGACGAGGGCGCTGGACGGCCTTGACCTCAAGGTTGAACCGGGTCAGGTCCACGGATTCCTCGGACCGAACGGCTCCGGCAAGTCCACCACGATCCGGATCCTGCTCGGCCTGATCAGCGCCTCCGGCGGAAGCGCAAGGCTCTTCGGCGAGGACCCCTGGAAGAACGCCGTTTCCCTGCACCGGCGGCTCGCATACGTGCCCGGTGACGTGAACCTTTGGCCGAACCTGTCAGGTGGCGAAACGATCGACATGCTGGGCTCGCTGCGTGGCGGGCTCGACCCCGGGAGGCGCAAGGAACTGGTCGAACGCTTCGAGCTGGATCTGACCAAGAAGGCCTCCACCTATTCGAAGGGGAACCGGCAGAAAGTGGCCCTGATCGCGGCGCTCGCCACCGATGCCGAGCTCTTCATCTTCGACGAGCCGACTTCCGGCCTCGATCCGCTCAAGGAGGCGGTCTTCCAGGAATGCGTGAAGGAGATCACCGGCCAGGGCCACACGATCCTCCTTTCCAGCCACATCCTCGGTCAGCTGGAACACCTGGCCGACACTTTCACGATCATCAAGGATGGCCGCACGGTCGAGACCGGAACGCTCGCGCACCTGCGGGAAATCGCCGCCAGCGCCGGCCGGGATCCGTACTCGCTCAGCCTGGAAGATCTCTTCCTCAGCATCTATGCGAACCCATGAGCGGGTTCGCGGGAACTGCTGATGCGATTCGCTTCGCGCTGAAGCGGGACCGTCTGATCCTGCCGATCTGGGTCGCCGTGCTGATCGGCTGGATCGCGATGGAGGTGATCAGCTACAAGAACCTTTACGGGACGACGGCCCAGCTCGACGCGCTTTACAGGAGCGTTGCCGGAAATCCGGCGATGGTCGCGATTTCCGGTCCGACCGGCGGCATTCGCACGCTGGGCGGGGCGATCACCTGGGACAGCCTTCCGACCATCTCGGTGGTCAGTGGCGTCTTCGCGATGTTCAGCGTGGTTCGCCACACCAGGGCCGAGGAGGAAGACGGCCGGACCGAGCTCCTGTTGGCCTACGGTTCGGGGCGCCTTGCCCCGCTCGCCGCGGCCCTGACCGTGACGCTTGCCGCCCTCGCCCTAGCCTCGGCCGGCTATGTCGCGGTCTTCGCGGCGGAGGGTCTCCCGGTCGGGCCGGCGACCCTGTTGTCGCTTTCCTTCTTCGGCTTCGGGGCCGTGATCGCCGGGACCACCGCCGTGGTCTGCCAGGTGACGAGCAAGGCAAGGGCGGCGCGGGGACTGGTCGGGATCGTGATCGGTGCGGCCTGGCTTCTGCGGGCGATCGGGGACACCGGCGGCGGCACACTGACCTGGTTTTCGCCGCTCGGCTGGGCTGAACAGACCAGACCGTTCTGGGAGGACCGCTGGTGGCCGCTGCTTTTGCCCCTCGCCGCCTTCGCGGTGACCCTCGCCCTGTCCGGCTGGCTGCTGGTCCGCCGGGACATCGGTGGCGGCTTGATCCAGCCCCGTCCGGGACCGGCCCGCGCCCGTAAATCCCTCCTCCACCCGCTTGGCTTCGCCTTCCGCATTCAGCGAGGATCGATCATCGGCTGGGCGGTGATGCTGTTCGCCTACGGGTTCGCGGTCGGCGTGATCGGCGACAACATCGAGCAGCTGCTCAAAACGAGCTCCGCCTTCACCGAAGCATTCGCATCGGCGAGCGGAAACCTCCTCGATTCCTATTTCGCTTCGATCCTCACCGTGATCGCCCTGCTGGCTTCGGGATTCACGGTCAGTGCCGTGTTGCGACCGCATTCGGAAGAGAGTCGCGGCCGGGTAGGCCTCCTGCTCGCCGCCCCGCTCGGCAAGGTCCGCTGGGTCGCCAACCACCTGTTGATCGCCTTCGCGGCCACCGCGGTCATCATCGCCCTGGTCGGCCTGGGTCTCGGGATCGGCTTCGCCGTAGCGACCGGTGATTCCGGCCAGATCGGCCGCCTGACCGGAGCGGCGGTCGCGCAAACGCCCGCGATGTGGCTGACTGGCAGCCTCGTCGTGCTGCTCTACGGGCTTTCCTCCCGGCTCAGCCCGGTCGCCTGGGGCCTCCTCGCCACCTTCGTCCTGATCTGGACGCTGGCCTCTTTCGGGGACATCCCCAACTGGATCGTCGACCTCTCGCCCTTCTCGCACACGCCGGCGGTCCCGGCGGTGCCGCTCGACCTCACTCCTCTTCTGGTGATGACGGCCCTGTCGGCGGCACTCACGGCCAGCGGGCTCGCACTCTGGCGCCGCAGGGATCTACTCTGAGGAGTCGATGACCGGCGATTCAAGACTGCGCGAATCGATCCGAACCCTCTACCCGGGCTATTTCGCGCTGGTGATGGCGACCGGCATCATCTCGAACGGTTTCTACCTGCTGGATTTCAAGGTGCTGTCGGCCGTGATGATCGTCATTGCCGTAGGGGCCTTCCTGGTGCTGGCCGCGGCGACGATCGCGCGGGCCCTGCTCTTCCCCCGCGAACTCGCGGCAGACCTGGTCGACCCCCGGTTCGTCTTTTCCTTCTTCACCCTGGTCGCCGGAGTGAACGTGCTCGGCATCCAGCTGTTCATGCGGGGCAAGCTGACCCCGGCGATCATCCTCTGGATCTTTTCGATCGTGGTCTGGGTTCCCTTGAGCTATCTCAGCTTCGCGGTGGTGACCTTCCGCGACTCCCGGCAGGGCGGGGGCGTGATGAACGGTGGCTGGCTGATCGCGATCGTCGGGGCCGAATCGATCGCCGCCCTCGGCGGCAAGCTCAGCACCCAGATCGGGACCGGCGCCGAGCTCGTCTTCGTGATCGCCCATGCCTTCTGGGGCATCGGCATGATCCTTTACGGAATCTTCGCCACCCTGTTCGCCAACCGGATCTTCTTCTTCCGGGTGACCCCGGAGGAGATGAACCCGCTCTTCTGGGTCGTGATGGGCGCCGCCGCGATCACGGTGAACGCCGGTTCGGCGATGATCATCGCCCAGTCGGAGATCGGATATCTGGCCGATCTCGAGCCGTTCGTGGAGGGCGCTTCCCTGGTGCTCTGGGCCTGGGCGACCTGGTGGATTCCCCTGCTGGTGATCTTCGGGATCTGGCGGCATATCGTGAGAAAGGTGCCGCTCACCTACAGCCCGATGTACTGGAGCCTGGTCTTCCCCCTGGGCATGTACACGGTCGCCACCTGGCAGTTCGCGACGGCCGACAATTTCTCCTTCATGAAGGAGATCCCGTCGTACACGATCTGGATCGCCCTGACCGCCTGGCTGGTCACCGCGACCGGTCTCGTCCGCTCGATCTTCCGCCGCCCCACGACCTGATCGCCGCCGCCCCGGGGCGAGGTCCCCGACAGGCCCAGCCAGCCCCTGATCATCTAGACTCACCGGTCCCCTGCCGGGGTAGCTCAGCTGGTTAGAGCAGCGGAATCATAATCCGCGTGTCGGGGGTTCGAGTCCCTCCCCCGGTACCTCATTCGTCGTCCGGCAGGCAAGCGGTTTTCGCGCCGCCGGGGCCGGGTAACAACCAGGTCATGACCTTTGGATTCTCACTATTCCTGATGGCGGTTGGTGCGATTCTTGCGTTTGCCGTTCATCTTCATATTCGGGGCGTTGAGCTTGACGTGGTCGGCTACATCCTGATGGCGGTCGGAGCGATTGGCCTGGTCTATTCGGCGATCGTTTACAACCGTCGGGGACGTGTGGTCGCCGAAGTACCTCCGTCGCGGGACCTTCCGCCGCGCTATTAGGGCGCGGCTGCGGCCAAGAGGCGGGCTCAGTTGGTCTGGCAGGCGGGCTTGTAGAGGGACGCGGGAACTTCGGATTTGGCGGGGGTGTTGCCGCAGACCTGGGTGCGGTCCTTGGGGATCCAGAACTGCCCTTCGGCCTCGAAGACGGCGGTGACCGTCACGGCTCCCTCGCCGGAACCGACGGTCGGGAAGGCGACCGCCCAGCCGTCAGCGCACTTGTAGCTGCCCGGGCTGTCCGGCAGGGTCGCCTTGCCCCCGCCGTTTGCCTTGCCCCAGGACTTCACCGCTGCCTGCATTGATTCCTGATCGCACTTGGCCGAACCGGTCACGATTGCGTTTCCGTTGCCGGTTGCATTGGTGCCGGTTTCGGAGTCGTCATCGCTGCCGCACCCGAACAGCATCGCGGCACAGGCAATCGTCAAAGTTGCTGCCAGAACGGATTTCACTTTTTCCTCACGTTGATCTTGTGTTTTGTGGTCCTGCCGCCGGCGTTCGATGAAGTGACCCGGAAGGTGACCATCGTCTTGCCGGCCTTGCTCGGTCTCAGCCTGATCCTGACGGTTCTGGTCATCGACGCGGCGATCTTTCCGACCGGCGCCCTGGCGCTTATGCCGCGTCCACTGCCCTTGATCCGGACCCCGGTCGCGGTGGCGTCACCGGAGTTGGTGATCCGCAACCTGAATGTCGCTTCCCGGCCCTTCCTGACGAAAGCGGGACCCTTCACGCTCAGCTTGCTGATTTTCGCCGTGGGCACCGGTCTCGGCGCGGTTGCCAGCCGGGCGTTGATGCCCGATCTCAACCCGCCGGCGGAGACCGATACCGGTACGGCTTCCTCGATCGTGGCCTTGTCGTCGAAGTACTCGGGGGTCACGATCCGCTCATTCGTGCCCTGGCAGTCACTGAACTTCAATGTGTATGAACCGCCGAGCAGCGCGTTCAACGAGTAATGGCCGTCCGGATCGCTGTAAGCGATGATCCCGGCCGGTCCGTTTTCATCGGCGGCCTCGACGCAGATGTTCTCGAGCGGAGCACCTTCGGTGTCGGTGATCGTGCCCGAGATCGTGCTTTCCGATCCCAGTACAGCGCTGATTTGGGACGTGGTCGAACCTTCGGTCACCGAAACCGGTGTGGCTTCGACGAGGGAATTCCGGTTGTTGAAGTACTCGGAAACCCAGAACGGATCCATCGAGAAGATCGCGAGGCAACCCTGTTCGAAATGGAGCCTGTAGTTCCCGGTTATGAGCTGGTCGATCCTGTAGTCAACGGGCGTGTAAAGGAAACCCGGGGAGTTGAACGAGCCGGCAAGATTCCCGTCGGAGTCGTAGGCCTTGACCGACATTGCGCAAACCTCGGCCGGTGACTCGGTGGGAAACAGGGTGCCGGTGACAGCGCCTCCCGGCGCCAGGTCGGCGTCAATCCCCGGGGTGTCAGACCCCTGGGTTACCGATACCGGGACGGCTTCCGAGTAGGTCGCCTTGCCGGGATAGAACTGCCGGGCCACGTTGTCGGAGTCACCGCATCCCCGGAATTCGAGCTTGTAATCGCCGGTTTCCAACCCCTTGATCCGGTAGTGGCCGTCAGGGGAAACGCGGGCGAATCCCGACCAGTAGCCGGCGGCGCCTGGCTTGTCCGCGTACACGCAGATTCCCGGGACGGGGAAACCCGGCTCGAAGGTCACGGAACCCGAGATCGTCCCGCCCACGTCGAGCCGGGCGTTTATGCCCGAAGTGTCAACCCCGTCCGTGACGGAGACGGGAGTGGCGGCCTCGGAAGTTCTGGCGTTGTCGTAGTACTCCCACAGCACGTTCGCGTCGCAACGCTCGAACTCGACCTTGTAATCGCCCGTATCCAGCCCTTCCAGCCTGTAACTGCCGTCCGGCCCGATCCAGGAGAAACTGACCCGTGTGTCCGCCAGGTCATAGGCCCGCACGCAACCTTCGGTCACCGGCTGCTCGTCGCTGTCGATCACCGTGCCCGAGATGGAACCCGTGCCCGCCGCGCCAGCCGGGCCCGGAAGCAGGAAACCAGCCACGAGCGCCGTGACGACGAGCGAGAGCTTTGTCGTAAGTCGAATCATTCAACTCCCCTGGTCAGTGCGACCAAACGTCGCCCGTCAGGATCATAATCTGCTTTCACATGTCCGAGCCGACCACAGCCACAGGCAAGCGCAGGATGCCCGAATGGTTCATCTGGCCCTACTGGCTGGTTCCGTTCATTCCGGTCGCGATCATCCTCGACTTCTTCGTCGGCGCGAGCGCGACCCTGATCTTCGTGACTGCGGCGCTGGGTGTGATCCCGACCGCCGCCCTGATGGGTGTAGCCACGGAAGAGCTCGCCGCGAAGTCGGGGCCCGGACTCGGCGGCCTGCTCAACGTGACCTTCGGCAACGCCCCCGAACTGATCATCGCCCTCTTCGCGCTCGGGGCGGGCCTTCAGGAGGTCGTAAAGGCCTCGATCGTCGGTGCGGTGCTCGGCAACATCCTCCTGATCATGGGGATCGGCATGCTGGCCGGCGGCTGGAAGCGGGAGAAGCAGACCTTCAACCAGACCGCCGTCTCATCCCAGGCCCTGATGCTCTTTCTCGCGGTGGCAACCCTGGTTCTGCCGGCGGTCTTCGTGCTGGTCCACGGGGGCGGCCTCCCCCACGTCGAGGAGGAGATCACCGACTTCGGCTCGGACGTCAACACGATCTCGATCGTCGCTTCGGCGATTCTGCTCTTCACCTACGCCGCCGGGCTGCTCTTCTCGCTCAGGACCCACAAAAGCTTCTTCAACCCGTCCGGCGAAGAACACGGTTCGCCGCTCGGCTGGAGCGTCCGCAAGGCGGTCGGCATGCTCGCCTTCGCCGGTCTCGCGGTCGGCGTGATGGCCCACATCCTGGTCGGGTCGCTCGAGGAGGTTTCGGTTTCGCTCGGGCTGTCCGAATTCTTTGTCGGCATCATCATCGTCGCGATCGTCGGCAACGCCGCGGAGAGCTGGGTGTCGATCCTCTACGCGACGAAGAACAAGATGGACCTTTCGGTCCAGATCGCGATCGGTTCGGCGACCCAGCTCGCCCTGGTCGTGATGCCGACCCTGGTGATCGTCTCCTTCTTTCTCGGCCCGAACCCGATGGCCCTTGTCTTCAACGGCTACGAGATGGCCAGCCTGGTCATCGCGGTCATGGCCGCCTACTACGTGGTTCAGGAAGGCGAATCGAACTGGTTCGAAGGCCTCCAGCTGCTCGCCCTCTACACCGTTCTCGGCGTCGTCTTCTACTTCGCCTGAGCTACCCAGCGGGAGCGCGGAGAATCTTCCCCATCGACTTGCCCCGGGCGAGTTCGTCAATCAGCTTGTCGGTGTAGCGGATCTCCTGCATCAGAGGTTCTTCGATTTCCTCGACCCGTACCCCGCAGACCACCCCGGTGATCAGCTCCCGTGAAGGATTGAGCTCGGGTGCCTCTCCGTAGAACGTTTCGATGTCGACCCCCTTCTCGATCTGCGACTCGAGTTGCTCCTGGTCGTAACCCGTCAGCCAGCGGATGATCTCGTCGACTTCGTCCTTGCTCCTCCCCTTCTTCTCCGCCTTCGCCACATAATGCGGATAGACGCTGCCGAAACTCATCCTGTAAATGCGGTGACCGGTCAAAACTCTCCTCGCTGGTTTTGAGGATCCTAGCCACGGAGATACAAAATGATCCGCGCTCGGGGAGCCATGTGCGAGGATCGGAGAGATGAGGGGGCTCCTCGCCACACTGCTGGTTTCGGTGGTTGCCTTGACCGCTCTGTCGGGCTGCGGTACCGCGAACTCCTCGAATGAGCCGGAACTGCCCGCCTTGCCGCCGATCCAGCATGACCTCGGGCCGGTTGCCTACCGTGAGTTGATCGGTGACACTTTCGAATTGCTCAACGAGTACTGGAACGAGCAGGCAAACAGGCTTGGCGAGACGATGCCGCCTCCGCGGGCGCTGGTTTCGTTCTGGACCCGGGCCCAGGACAAGGGCTGCGGCGGCGAGAAGCTCGGCTGGCAGAACGCCCAGTACTGCTGGCAGAACCGGACCATCGCCTGGGACGGAAACTGGGTCTACGGGGTTCTGTACCGGCGCCTCGGCGATGCCGCGGTGGCATTCCTGCTCGGCCACGAGTACGGGCACATGGTCCAGGACGAGCTCGGAGTTTCCAGCGAGTTCCGCCACACGATCGAGGCGGAACTGAATGCCGATTGCCTTTCCGGAGCCTGGCTCGGTGCGGTGAACGACCAGGTGATTACCTTCGACCGTTCCGACTACGAATCCCTCTACGACGGAATGCTCGAGGTAGCCGACGCCTACGGGGTTCCGTGGACCGACCCATCCGCCCACGGCACCGCTGCCCAGCGCGGACGGGCCTTGCTGTTCGGAGCCCGCCACGGAGCCGGGGCATGCATCAACCAGCTCGGCCCCGGCTTCACCGCCTGAACTTCAGTTCGTCTTGCTGCGGTAGCGGCGGTTCTTGTTGCGGTTGCCGCAGACTTCCATCCGGCACCAGGTCCCGCCGCGGTTCTTTGAGGCGTCGTAGAAGGCCCAACGGCAATCGTCGTCGGCGCAGATCTTCAGGCGCTCCCACCAATCGTTCTCCTGGGCTATGCCGACTATGCCGACCAGCTGGCCGATCAGCTCACCCGCGGTTTCGACCGGTTTCAGGCAAAGGGTGACTTCACCCCGGTCGCTCACGTCATAGCCGGCCGGATACTTGTTGGCGAGAAGCTGCAGATCGCGGTAGAGACCCGGATCGACCTCGTCTCCCTTCGTCCGGGACTCGAGGATGCGCCGCAGGATCTTGCGGAGTTCGGTCAGGTCCCGAACTTCCTCGTCGCTGACCGTCGCTTCCTCCTCGATCAGATCCGCGCCGGCCAGCCATACCCGTGCGGATGCGGCGTCACCGATCAGTTCCTCATCCCGTTCGTAGTCATGTGTGTTGAGCAGACCCTGGATCGCGATCAGCGGTTCCGGCGCGACCTTGTGTTCGATCAGCTCTTCGAGGAAGGCGGTGTCCACGAATCCATCGTACTCCTGCGTGACCGGTAAATCAACTTGACAGGTCACTCTAACCGGTGTAACGTTTTTACCAGTTAGCAAGAATCCAACCGAAAGGAAGCCATGTTCCCCTTTGCGACACTCTTCACCAGGCGCAGCAGGCCGCGCACCGACCTCCGGACCTCGGTTCTCGACGAGGAATACGAATGGGTCTTCGGCCGCAAGCCTTCGAACGAGCTGCGGCAGCACCGCGAGCGGCCGGGCGAGCGGCAGGACGCCGAGTAGACCGGACGGACTGTCCTGCTATCCGGGACCTGACATCCCGTTCACCCAGTAGACGACGTAGCCGACCTTGTGCGCGGGTGAGTTTTCGTGCCACCAGTGGCCCTGGATCTTGTTCGGGTTGACCCACTGGCCGCTCGTGCAGAGCCCGTGGTGACAGGGGCCATGCCAGCGGGCGCCTGATACCTGGTATCCCCCGAGCCTGGCCCGGTGATTTATCGAGAAGTGATTGACCTGGAAGGTGCGGCTGTAGTTCAGGCCGATCGGATTCCATTCGTGATCGTGACCCGAATAATGGCCCTCGCGCGGTACCACCGCGTCCGCCGTGGTTGCCGATGCGACACCGGCGAGACCGAACACCAGCGCCGCCGACAGAATTGAAACTGCGCGTTTGAACAAGGCAATCCCCCTTTTCCCAAGATGCGAAGCGGGAATTGGTTCCCGCCAGATCAATATAGATGCGAGACCGGTTCCCGGCAAGAAAAAGGCCGGCGGACTGCCCCGCCGGCCTTTCCTCGAATCACTTCCGTGTTAGCGGGAGTGGATCCAGTGGACGATGAACGGAACCTTGTGATGCGGGTTGCCGCCATGCCAGTAGTGACCCTGGATGGTGGTCTTGTTCACCCAGGCACCGCTGGTGCAGTACCCGTTGTGGCAGGTCGGATGCCACATTGCGTTGCTCACATGCGCCCCACCGATCACGAAGCTGTAATCGATCGTGAAGTGGTTCATCTGACCGTGAACCGTGTAGTTGAGGCCGATGTGGTTGTGGTTGTGGTCGTGGCCCGAGTAGTGCCCCTCCCTGGGAATGATGGTGGCGCTGGCGGTCGATGCCGTTGCCCCTCCGGCAACGCCGAGCACGAGTGCCGCGGCGAGGACAGCGAATGCGCGTTTGATCAAGGATCCCTCTTTCTGTAGCGGAGCGGACGAACCCCGCATTGGTCGGTAATCCGACTATAAACGAACTTCCGAACGCCGTTCGGTAAATTCGTTTCAGGCGGCGAAAACGATCAGCGCGACCACGATCACGATGACCAGGTCGGCGATGACGATCCACTTGATCCACGAAGGCATCCGGTCCCGGCCCGGAGCCGACTCGAGCCCGGAATCAAGCGATGTCTCGGCCTGTTCGAACTCCTCGAACTCCCGCTGGATGTCTTCGCTGGAATTAGCCATGGCGTTCGCGGCCCGGCCCTATTCGGGAACCGAACCCATCTGCTTGATGCCGCCGACCTTGATGTTGAATTTGGCGTTGCCGTCGTCGTCGACCGAGGTGACGGTCACCTTCATGTCGTAGTGGTTTCCACTCTGATCGACCAGTTCGCAGGTCTCGGTCGCGTCAACCTCGGCCTTGAGGTCATCGGGACAATCAATCGAAGCGGGCTTCTCTCCGTACTGTTTGGTCAGGGTGCGTGAAGACTCCAGCTCGAGCTCATCCCGGTCGATCGTGTTGTCACCGATCGAAACCTCCTTCTCACAGGCGCTGAGGGCGAAGGCCGACGCGAGCACTGCGGCCAGGACGATGACACGGCGGGGAGACTGGATCATGCGCCCACCCTACCGGCCGACGGGGCGGCTGGAATCCCTTGCCCTCCGCCGCCGGCGGCCGTAGATTGGGGTCATGCACAGGCACCTGACACCGTCACTCGTCCTTTCAGTAATCGCCGTGGTGATCGCCCTGGGAGGAACCAGCTACGCGATCAGCCAGCTACCGAAGAATTCGGTCGGGGCCCGACAGCTGAAGAAGAACGCGGTGACCGCCGCCAAGCTCAAGAAGGACTCGGTCAGTTCGGCCAAGGTCAAGGACGGCTCCCTGCTGAAGAAGGACTTCAAGCAGGGCCAGATTCCAAAGGGACAGACCGGTGCCGCCGGTGCGACCGGGGCCAGCGGGCCGACCGGACCCAGCGGGCCGACCGGCGAGACCGGGGAGACCGGAGCCGCCGGTTCGGCCGTGGCCTACGCCTACGTCCAGGACATCGGTGATCCCAACCAGTCCATCCCCTCCGACACTGCAAAGAACATGCAGAGCTCGATGTTTTCCAAGTCGCAGACAAACCCGACCGGGGTCTATTGCTTCGACCTCGAGTCGATCTGGCCGATCAAGAACTTCTCGGTCGTGGCCGAATCGAACTACAACAACCTGCCCGAAAGCGACAAGTTCGCGACCGGCCAGATCCAGCACAACAACGACTTCGGGGTCGGCTGCCCGAACACGACCGACCTGTTGGTCATCACCCGGGATGCGAGCACGGGCAACCTCGTCAACTGGTTCTTCTACCTCACCCTCAACTAGGGGCCGGTCATGTCAAGGAGAGCAAACCTTCCGCATCATCCGGGACTGATCGCCGCGGCGTCACTCGTCGCGCTGGTCACTGCCTGCCTGATTCTTCCGGTCGGCGCCCGGGCCGCCGGCGAGACCTTCGTCACGACCGGGCTTCCGATGCCTGCCGACGCTGCACCCGGGGCCGATTCCGGCTACAGCGACTTCCGCCCTTCCGGCAGTCCACTCAGTGCGAACGGCCGTTACGTGGCCTTCCAGTCCGACGCAAGCTTCCAGCTCAAGGGAGTCCGGCCGGACGAAACGAACGTGTTTCGCAAGGACCGGAAGACCGGCAAGGTCGTGCTGGTCAGCCGTCGAACCGGTCCGGCCGGGGCGGGCAGCAGGGGACGCACCGGCAGCGTGACGATTAGCGGGGATGGAAATCTGGTCGGCTTCACCACGACCGACCAGCTCGTTCCCGCGGACACCGACCTCGTCGCCGACTTCTACATCCGGAACGTAGCCACAAACGTGACCACACTCGAGTCGCCGGGCACCGACCTCGAAGTCGGCGACGGCTCGATCTCGGCCGACGGCAGCTATGCGGTGTTCGACACCACCTCCGTTGTGGTCGGAGTCGATGTGAACAACAAGCCCGACGTCTTTCGCCGCAGGCTTTCGGACGGCACCACCGACCTCGTTTCGAGGATTCCGGCTTCCGCCACGGCCGGTGACAACCTCTCCTTCGCCGGCGGCATCTCGGGGGACGGCCGCTGGGTCACCTTCACGAGCGGCTCGTCCGATCTGGTCACCCCCTTCACCGATACAAACGGGGGCTTCACCTACGACGTCTTCGTCCGCGACATGACCGATGGCAGCACCTACCTGGTCAGTTCCGTCTACAACGACGCCAGCACCACCGCCAACGGCGGCTCGGGAGAGCCGGTGGTCGCGGGCAGTCCCGCCAGCGCCGCCGAGGTCAAGCTCTCCTTCTCCTCGAACGCGACCGACCTCGCGCCGCCCGGCACCGACGGCGCCACGGACTACTCCGTCTACACCCGCGGCCTCACCTCCCCCGCGTCAACCCTGGTCAGCCTCAATTCCAGCGGCGAGAACGCGAACAGCCGGGCCCACACCCCTTCGATCAGCAACGATGGCAAACGCCTTGTCTTCACCTCCGACGCGACCAATCTCGGCGGCCCCGACACCTACTACGGCGTCTATCTGCGAAACCTGGTCACCAACCAGACCAGTCTGGTTTCCGCCCGCAACGAGTACGCGGTCTTCGGGAGCCTCAGCGCCGACGGCCGTGTAGCCGCATGGGCCGAGACTGGCGCGACCAGGGATGCGGACCCGTTCATCGAAGGAATCTTCGCTCGCACCCTGCCGAAGGGGAAGATCACGATGGCGTCCAGCCCGGCTGGCGGCAAGCGAATGGTCCTGCCAGGCGCGGGGCTCAACGACGCAACCATTGACGGTCCGCAACTCAGCCAGAACGGGCGCTACGAGGTACTTACCGTCTACACGAACCGTCTGCCTGGTTACCGGAAGGGCTTCGCCCAGACCTACCGGCGGGATCTGAAGACCGGTGAGTGGACCCTGGTCAGCCGGGCCACCGGGAAGAACGGTTCACCCGCGGAAACCGGCTCCGAAGGCGCCTCAATCAGCAATGACGGCAACCGGGTCCTTTTCCTGACTCGCACGTCTCTCGTTCCGATCGACACCGACAACGAGCTCAGCGCCTACATCAGGGATCTGAAGAAGGCGACGACGAGCCTGGTATCGAGGGCCGACGGAGCAAGCGGCGCCAACGCGGATCAGGCGGTCAACTCGGCCGTGATCAGCGGTGGCGGGAACCGGGTCGCTTTCTCCACCTACTCGACCAACCTCGGGGCGCCGGGCGGCCAGGAGCAGGTCTATCTGAGGGACCTTGCCGGCAAGAAGACGCTGCTGGTTTCCCGCGCCGACGGCGAGGCCGGGGCGGCCGGCAACGGGGACTCGGGCAATCCCGAGCTGAGCGACAACGGGCAGCTGGTCGTCTTCGACAGCCTTGCGACCAACCTCCATCCCGATGACGCCGACCCCAATCGGAGCATTTTCGTTCGCCACCCCGGTTCGGGCTCGACCGTGCTGGCCTCGCGCCGCCCCGGCCTCACCGGTGCCAACGCCACCGACACCCAGTCCAGCCCCGACATCAGCGGCAACGGGCGGTTCGTGGCCTGGAGATCCGGCGACCCGGATACCGCCCCGGAGGCCGGCCCGTGGCCCATAGGCACCAGCCAGGTCGTGCTGAGAAACCTCAACAGCGGAGAGAACAGCCTGATCAGCCGCGGTCCCGGCAGCGGGCCGCCCGGTGAACTCGGCGGGGCGTCGCCGAGTCTCAACCGGAACGGTTCGGTGATCGCCTTCGCCACCACTTCAGCCAACCTGATCAGCGGGCTGGGCGGCGCCGACCGGCCAGCGGTCATGGTCCGCAATCTCGCCAGTGGCGGCCAGCTCAGCGGGCCGCCGGCGTTCGGTGAAGTCGGGAGCCTGGCTTCGACCGGCTCGCTTGCCCCTTCGATCAGTGCCAACGGAAAGTGCCTGGCCTTCGTCGGTCTGGGCTACAGCAAGGCGAGCGGCGTTTTCAACGACCTGCGAAGCGGATATGTGTTCGCCCCCGTAGGCGGCTGCCCGAAGCCCCCCGCCGGCGGACCGACGATCTCGGCCGCCTCGATGAAACCGGCCGCCTTCCCCTTCCGCTCGAAGCAGGGTGGGCGGATCCGTTTCCGCCTCGATCGCAAGGCGACCGTCACGTTCCTGGTGGAACGAAAGGTGGCGGGCCGCAAGGTCGGCGACGAGTGCCACAAGGTTCGACCCTGGAATGCCGGCAAGCCCGGGTGCACCAAGCTGGTCTACATCGGGCGGTTCACCCGACGGAACCTGCCCGCCGGCGTCAACGTGGTGCGGTTCAGGGCCCGGGTCGGGAAGAAGCGGCTGGGCCCCGGCCGGTACCGGCTGCGGCTGCGCGCCGCCGACCGGGTCGGCAACTCGAGGTTCGTGCCGCTTTCCTTCCGGCTGACGCGAAGGTAGGGGCCCGCCGGGCCCGGGGGCCCTTCACTTCCACCCCGGGGTTTAGGGTCAGGACATGTTCGGGGAACCGGAAGGCACGGTAAGGCTGCTGGATGCCGAACCGACCCTCGCCCGCGGCATCGAGCGGCGGTTGCTGGATGAGGCGCGCGAAAAGCTGATCGCCGAAGTCCGGCGGGTCGAAGCCGGCCCCTGGGAAGAAGCGGGAGTGATCCCCTCCGACCCCCTCTTCCTCGGCTACCTGATCCTCGAGGGAGCCCTGATCCGCGAGATCGACGTTTCCGGCCGGCCTTCGATCGAACTGCTCGGCCCGGGCGACCTGATCCGGCCCTGGGTCGTGCCCCAGGCCCTCGATGCCCTGCATGTGAATGACGAGTGGTCGCTGCTTTCCACCGGTCACATCGCGATCGTCGACGAGAGCTTTCACGAAAAGGCCCAGGGATACCCGAGCATCCTCACCGTGCTGATGGACCGGGTAGTCGCCCGCGCGCGCTGGCTCGGGTTCCAGGTTGCGCTGAGCCAGCTGACACGAATCGATCACCGGCTGCTGCTCACCTTCCGCTATGTGGCCGAACGCTGGGGTGTCGATGATCCGCGCGGGGTGAAGATTCCAATCCGGCTGAGCCACCGAAACCTGGCCGCACTGATCGGCGCCAGGCGGCCGAAGGTCAGTTCAGCCCTCACCACCCTGAGCGAATGCGACCTGATCGAGCAGAGTCCGGACGGTACCTGGACCTTCTTTGCTGCCGACATCGATCCGATGGCGGTTCTGGCCGGCATAGACGACCCCCCGGAGCCGATCGGCACCTGAAGCAGTTTCGGCCGGACCGGTGACCGGATACCGTTGGTCCATGATCACCGGACTCGATTTCATCGGCATTCCTTCCACCGACGCTGACCGTTCGCGCGCCTTTTATGTGGACACGCTCGGACTTCGCCCCGACGAAGGCTCCGATTACGAATTCTGGGTGGGCGAAACCTGCTTCGGGATCTGGGAACCGGACAAGCAGGGCATGGAGTTCTCGGCCGAGAAATGCTCCCACCTGGCCTTTCACGTCGAAGACATCGAGGTAGCCAGGGCCGAACTTGAAAAGAAGGGCGTGACCTTCTTCGGAGACACCTTCGATACCGGGGTCTGTTACATGGCGATCTTCGCCGATCCCGACGGCAATTCGTTGATGCTCCACCACCGGCACACCCCTCGCTGAGCCGGGCACGAACCCTGCGCCGGGCGCTTCTTTGGCCGGTCGAGGCGGCATTTTCGATCAATTCCGCGCCCTGGGCGCAACACTTGCGTACTTTGTTGTCTTTTTTGTGAAACAGGCTGTTCTCCACTTGTTGCGCCAAAAACAGGGGCTCGAAACCCAATTCTGAAGCCACTTTCTGAAGGCCGTTCGGAAACTTAAGGCTTTCTTTAGGTTTCGGATACTGGACAGTTCACCGGTCGCTGCTTACGGTTTCCCCGAACGATCAGGCACCACTGCACGGCCCCGAAAAAGAGGGTTCCAGGGCAGCAACTCCGGAGGGGCACTCCTCCAGAAAGAGAGGCTGAGCGATGGACAGCAAGGTTCTAAACAGGGCGGAAACAACAAGCAGCATCATCGGATTGACCGACGAGGCCGAACTCTGGGCCCGCCGGGACAGCGACCCCCGCGCATCGGAGGAACTGGTCAACCGTTACCTGGCCTTCGCCAAGAGCGTGGCGATCAGGTACCGCAGCCAGTCCGAATCCCTGGACGACCTGGTCCAGGTCGCCAGCCTCGGCCTGGTCAACGCCGTGAAGCGGTTTGACCCGGAACGCGGGGTGCCGTTCATCGCCTTCGCCTCGCCGACCATCACCGGCGAGCTCAAGCGTCACTTCCGCGACCGGACATCGGCAATGCGCCTGCCCCGCAGCCTCTATGACCGGATCGGCCAGATCGACACTGTCGTTTCAGACCTGACCAGCCAGCTCAACCGCGAACCCACAGTCTTCGAGATCGCTGACGAGATGGGATGCCCGGTCGAGGAAGTGGTCGAAGCCGTCGAGGCCGGCCACAACCGCCAACCGGTTTCTCTCGACCAGACCCCCGGCACCTCGGAGGGTGATCAGAGTTCACCGGCGGAATGGCTTGGCTTCGAAGATTCGGATTTCGAGACGGCCGAGAACCGCATCATGCTCCGGGCCGCGATGGACGAACTGAGCGGCGAAGAGCAGATGGTGATTCAGCTTCGCTTCCGGGAGGAGCTGACCCAGTCCGAGATCGCCGAGCGAATCGGCCACTCCCAGATGCATGTGTCCCGGATGCTGCGGCGGATCCTCGACCGAATGGGCGATCGGCTTCCGGCCGCAGCCTGACCCTCCCGACTCCCCCAAAGGAAACACTCCGACCGGCCCGCCCCCTGGCCGGTCGGTTTGTTTAATCAGCGAGCTTCGAGTACCGCTTCGCCGAGTTTGTCTTCCGGCCTGAAATTCCGCCCCACCTCGCCGTTTTCCACACAATCGGCAAGGGCGGAGCCCAGGGCGGGAGCGAGCTTGAACAGATTGTGGCCAGCGATGAAGAACGCCTCGCCCCGCTGCCAGATCGCGAGACCGTCCGCTGCCCAGGGCAGCTCGGTCACCCATCGCTGAAATGAAACGGCCCCGCCGCGGTCGAGGCCCGGCATGGCTTCCGCCACGTAGTCCGCGGTGCGATCGGCCAGCCCGGAGAGGGGGTCAGCGTCAGCGTCCAGGTCGACCGGGGTGCTGAGGGCCAGCCCTACGGCGTATTCACGGTTTCCCTGAACCGGTGATCCGTAGGCGGCCGCCTCGCCGAAGAACCCCGAAGAGTCCTGAAGGCAGGCCAGGCGGGGAGCCTTGATTCCGCCCGCGAGCGGCAGGGTCAAGCGCATGTGGGCCTGCGGCTGGGAAGGAACCTTCAGGCCGGCCGTCGCAGCCAGGTCGGCCGTACCAGCGCCGGCAGCGACCACGACGGAGTCAAAGACCCGGTCGCCGAAGGTGCTCACGACCTCGACCCCGCCTTCCGGGCGGGGCCGGACCGATTCGATCCGCTCCGGGACCAGGTTGAGCCCGACCGAGGTGATCAGGCTGGCGATCGTCAGCCGGGTGTGGATCGCCCCGGCCGCATCGTCGATCAGGGCCGGTCCGTCGTAAGGAGCGAGGATCGGCAGCACTTCCCGGAGCTGAGCCGGCCCGAGTTCACGGATCCGCACCCCGGGCTCCCCGTCGTACTTGCCAAGCCGGGCGACCGCCGCCTCGCCGATCACCATGGATCCGTCGGGCGAGATCAGATCGAGGCCGAATTCGGCCTCCCATTCACGCCAGCCCTGGCGCGATCTGACCGCGAGCTCGAACTGCCTCGGGTCGTTGTGGGCATGGCGGAAGATCCGCGATTCACCACCGGACTGGGCCCCGCCCGGAGCACCCTGCTCGAAGACGAGGCAGGTGATGCCCCGGCGCTCCAGCGCCCAGGCGGCGGCCAGACCAACCACCCCGGCTCCGATTACCGCGACCCGCTTCGTCATGGCCCTGATTTTGCTTGATCGGGATCAGGCGAGCCACAGAACGAGTGAGACTGCAAGGCCAATCGTCGTGATCCCGATTGAGAGCCTGGCCATGAACTTCTGCCAGATGCCGCTGTATCTGACGCTTTCGAAGAACAACAGTCCGACGATGTGAGCCACGTTTATGAGGAACGCACCCATCGCGATCAGCAGCACGATTGCCGCGGAACCCGAGAGGTTGCCTCCGCCATCTTCGGTGCCGACGGCGACCGCCACCACCCCGAGGGCGACGGTCCCGATGAACCCGATCAGGATCCCCGCGATGTCCATCTTCTTCAGCGGCGGGAAGTTGCGGGTTTCGGTCTGGATCTCCTCTTCGGTTCTCTGATGGGCCGAGAAATGCTCAACCGACTCGACCGCGGGGATTCCGCCTCCTCCGGCCGGGTGAGGAACCTTCAGCTGGGTGACCGGAGCATGAAAGTCGGTCCCGAGCCGGTCCCAGAGATTCTTCTCGGCATACTCCCGCTCACTGTCGACGTGGGTGACCACCATGATCTGGTCGGGCTCGAATTCCCGTACTCCGTCTCCGATCGCCACCATCGGGTCGGCGTCACCGACCTCGCCACGGGCCGAAATGCCGACCTTGCGCAGTTCGGCCAGAATCGTCTCAAGGCGGTCCGACGCTTCGATCACCGTCTGGTCGACGTTTCCGAGTTCCTGGTCGATCAGGGAATGGGTCATCGCGGGTGAGATAACGAAGACCCCGATCGAGCCCCGATCGGTTCCGTGGGCTGCCAGCTCGTCGGCCAGGTCACTTCCGCGGAAGACCTCATCGGCAACCAGCAGCACCCGGTGAGTTGGTTCCTGGGTTTCGAACGCCGAAACGTTCGCGGATGATTCACCACTAACGGTCTCAGGCATATTTTCAACCTACCCGGCTTCAGGCAACCGGAACCGCTTTTTACGGAATTTCCCGGAGCACCGGGCTGAGCGGCCTCGGGAAAGCAGCGGCGAAGGCGGGATTTTTCGTCTCGCCTTCGATTCCGTTTACGGCTCGATGATCGGGAACCAGAGGTCGAACTCGTCCAGATGCTCGCCGAACTTGCGGAAGACCTCGAGACCGGGTCCCGCCTCGACTTCGCCCGCTTCGACCGCTTCCTCGAGCGTGATTTCGTTTCCGACCAGCTTGTTGAGGAGTTCCCGGGACATCTCGAGCACCGGCGCATCCTCATCCCGGTCGGTCATCGAATGGCTGAGCACGCCGTTCGAGAGCCTCAGCACTGCGGATTCCCCGGTGTCGGTGATGTCCAGGTTCACGTCCAGTTCGAGGTCGGCCGCGTCCACGCCGTGAATCTTGATCGCGAAGAAGTTGAAGATCATCGGCAGCGTCATCGCCCGGATTGAATCCTCGCTGGCCGTGCCACCGATCGGGAAGCTCGGGGTGCCGTGCCGGAGTTCCTGGGCACCCATCAGATAGGCGTTTCGCCAGGTCGATGATTCGGTCTGGTAGCCGAGCTGCTCGAAGGCGTCGGCCTGCAGTTCGCGGGCCTCCTGATTGGCGGGATCGGCGAAGACGACGTGTCCGAGCACTTCCGCAACCCAGCGGTACTCGCCCTTTTCGAATGATTCCCGGGCCTTGCTGACCACATTGTCGGCCCCGCCCATGAACTCGACGTAGCGCTTTCCGGATTCCACCGGAACCAGCGGCTCGAGGTTGGCCGGGTTGCCGTCATACCAGCCGAGGTACCGGGTGTAGGTCGACTTGACGTTGTGGCTGACCGTGCCGTAATAGCTGCGGACCGACCAGTGTTTGGCCAGCGAATCCGGGAACTCGACCTGCTCGGCGATCTCACGGGGGGTCAGACCGTGGTTGGCCAAGCGCAGGGTTTCATCGTGGATGTATCGATATGCGTCCCGGCCCTTTTCGAGCATCTCCCGAACGCGGTCCTTGCCCCAGACCGGCCAGTGATGCATCGCGTACATCACATCCGACTTGTCGGCCCAGCGATCTATCGTGTCGTTCAGGTACATCGACCAGGCCTGCGGGTCGCGCACGATCGCCCCGCGGATCGGGTAGGTGTTGTGCAGGGTGTGGGTGCAGTTTTCGGCCGCGGTAAGCGCCCTCAGCTCCGGGATGTACCAATGCATTTCGGCCGGGGCCTCGGTGTCCGGGGTCAGCATGAACTCGAAGGTCAGCCCGTCGATCTTGCGGGTCTCGCCGGTCTCGGTGATCAGGTCGGTCGGGGGGATCAGGGTGATCGTGCCCAGCGAAGTACCGATGCCGAGGCCGCTGCCGACCGTGCCCTGGGGGTCCGGCGGCAGCAGGATGCCGAACTGGTACATCGCCCGCCGGGTCATTACGTTGCCGGCCGCCACGTTCTCGGAGACCGCCGCTTCGAGGAAGCCCTCCGGCGCGATGATCGGGACCTTGCCCGAATCCACGTCCGCCTGGTCGACCACCCCCCGCACGCCGCCGAAATGATCGACGTGGCTGTGCGAATGGATCACCGCGACGACCTCCTTCTCGCCCCGGTGCTCGAAGTAAAGATCCAGCGCAGCCTTCGCCACTTCGGCCGAAACCAGCGGGTCGACCACGATCAGCCCGGTGTCGCCTTCGATGAAGGTGATGTTGGAGATGTCCAGGTTCCGCACCTGGTAGATCCGGTCGCAGACCTCGAAGAGGCCGCCGTCGGCGTAAAGGCGGGCCTGGCGCCAGAGGCTGGGGTTCACGGTGTCCGGCTGTTCCGGGTCCCCGGAGGCGAAGGCGAGCCGGTGCGGGTCGAATACGAAGTCACCGTCGTCTTTCAGGATCTGGCCGTCCGGGACCGGGGCGATGAACCCGCGTCTTGCTTCCTCGAACGACTCGTTGTCTTCGAAGTCCAGACAGCGGATGTCGTGAACGTGGGCCTCCCGGGTGAAGTCGGATGCGCCCTTGCGATCGATGCTCATTGCCTCTCCTCGCTGCTCGTTGTGGTGACGGTCACCGCGGCCTCCACCGCGGTCACCTCCTCCAGTGCCTGGAGCGCCGATTCCATTTCGGCTTCCTCCATTCTTCCAGCACTGGGCCCCATCTGGATCAGATCCCTGACTGCCGCCCGGTCCAGCTTCATTTCCCATTCGAGATTCCGGCTCCCGGCTGCCTTGGCGAGAGGCCCGAGCGTCCGCTCGAGCCGCTCCTCCTTGTCCGGGTCGACCGAGATCATTCCGAACCTCCCGATCAGCCCGGCCAGGTGTCCGGGTTGCGGTGTGACCACGACCAGCCGGCCGCCGGGGGCGAGAATCCGCTCGATCTCCTCCCCGTTGCGGGGCGAAAAGACGTTCAGGATCAGGCCCGCCGCCTGGTCTTTGATCGGCAGGCCGTCCCAGATGTCGGCCACGACGGCGCTGGCCCGCGGGTGGACTTTCGCGGCCCGGCGGGCGGCAAACTTGGAGTTGTCGACCCCGACCCCGATGCTTTCCGGCAAGGCGTCCAGAACCGAGGCCAGGTAGTAGCCGGTCCCGCATCCGAGGTCGACCACCGCCGACTCGCCCCCAGCCGGTCCAGGCTTCCCTGATGCTTCCTCGACCAGGGCATCGACCAGCGGCTGGAAGTGGCCGGCACCGAGGAAGCGTTCTCTGGCGGCGACCATCTCGGCCGAATCGGCGGTATGTGTGCCGGAGTCCCGGCCCAGCAGGCTCACGTAGCCCTGCCGGGCGATGTTCATCGTGTGGCCGCGGGAACAGATCAGCGAGCCCCCGTTCTCGCGAAGCTCGCCCCCGCAATGAGGGCAGATCAGCAGTTCAACCGCGGCCTTCTCCACCCCGCGCACTCTATTTGGCTCGATAGCCCCACCGCTCCTGACGAACTCCGAACCGGGATCCACCCGACTTCGCGAATGCCCACTTTGTGCCACATACCGGCACAAAGTGGGCATTCGCCGCCCCAATGTCCCTGACCAACCCCATTACTTCATTTTGTATAGTGAAGGGGATGCCCACCTTCAGGCGACTTCTGGGATTCCTGAGGCCCCATCGCCGCGAGCTCTGGGGTTCCATGGTCTTTGCCTGGCTGGCGATGGGCATGACGGTGCTGATCCCGGCCCTGGTCGGCAAGGCCACCAACGCGATCGACAGCAGTGACCGGCAGCAGCTCTTCTGGCTGGTCGGGGCGATCCTCCTTGCCGCGGTCCTGCGGCTCGGGCTCACGGTGATCAGACGGATCGTCGCCGGCAGGGTCTCGCTGGCGGTCGAGTTCGATCTTCGCCAGGAGGTCTACGCCCACCTGATGAGCCTCGAGCTTGGTTTCTTCGACCGCAACCAGACCGGCCAGCTGATGAGCCGGGCCACGGTCGACCTGCAATCGATCCGCTTCTTCCTCGGTTACGGCCTGATCTTCTTCAGCCAGAGCCTGCTTACCGTGTTGCTGGCGGGCGTGGTCATGTTCGTGATCAATCCCTGGCTCGCGCTGATCGCCCTGGCCCCCACTCCGCTGATCGTGTTCACCGCGCTCCGCTACACCCGTCAGTCGCGCCCGGCGATGCAGGAGGTGGCCCAGCGGGTCGCCGAGCTCACCGCCCAGGCCGAGGAGAGCGTTTCCGGAATCCGCGTGGTCAAGGCGTTCGCTCGCGAGGATCACCAGTTCGAGCGCTTCCAGGGCGCGGTTGACCGCCTGTTTGACCAGTCGATTCGCTCGACCCGGATCCAGGCCTTCTTCTCGCCGCTGATCGCCGCCCTGCCCCAGCTCGGCACTGCCCTGGTTCTGCTGGTCGGCGGCCACGAGGTCCTGAGCGGCAACCTTGACCTCGGCCAGTTCACCGCCTTCTACGTCTACATGCTGATGCTGGCCGGCCCGCTTCGCACGGTCGGCATGGCACTGGGGATGGGCCAGCGAGCGATCGCTTCCGGAAACCGCCTCTTCGAGGTGCTGGACCGCGAACCGGAGCTTTTTTCAAAGCCGGGCGCCGGGCCCTTGCCCGAGGGTGGCGGTGCGGTGCGGTTTGACGATGTCTCGCTCAGCTACGGCCCGGAGGCGCCGGATGCCCTCCAGGGAATCGACCTTGAGGTTCCGGCCGGGACCCGGATCGCCCTGGTCGGCCCTTCCGGTGCCGGCAAGACCAGCCTCGCCGCACTGCTCGCCCGGCTCTATGACCCGACCGGCGGCAGCGTTTCGATTGACGGCGCCGACCTCCGCGAGGTTGACCTCCCGTCGCTTCGCCACCAGATCGCCTACGTCTCCGATGACAGTTTCCTGTTCAGCGACACGATCGCCGAGAACATCTCCTACGCCCGGCCTGACGCGACGCGGGACGAGATTGAGCGGGCAGCCCGGCTCGCCCAGGCGAGCGAGTTCATCGAGGCTCTGCCGGATGGCTACGAGACGGTGGTCGGTGAACGCGGTCTCACCCTTTCCGGCGGCCAGCGCCAGCGGGTGGCGATCGCCCGGGCGCTGCTGGCCGACCCGCGCATCCTGATCCTCGATGACGCAACCTCCTCGCTTGACGCCACCACCGAGCAGCAGATTCGCGCCGGGCTGGCCGAGGTCATGGCCGGCCGCACCACCTTTGTGATCGGCCACCGCCTCTCCACCATTTCCCTGGCCGACGAGGTCCTGCTGCTGGAGCACGGCCGGATTCAGGACCGCGGCACGGTTGCGGAGTTGACCGAACGCTCGCCGCTCTTCCGCGAACTCACCGGCGGCTCGGGCGAGGAGCCGCTCTTCGTTCCCGAAGACGAGGAGGTGCTGGCATGAGCCCGGCCCTTCGAAACCGGAAATCGCGAAGCGCCGGTCGGAACCGCGAGCATCGGGAAATCGTCGCCGGCCGGGGCCGCAAGCTCCACTGGACTTTCGGCCTGCTGAAGCCGTACCGGACCCGGATCATCTTCATGGTCATGGCCGTGATCGCCTCGACCGCCGCCGCTCTGGCACCGCCGTACCTGGCGGGCCGGGCTATCGACTCCGGCATCGAGGCGGGCAACATCCCGGCGCTGAACCTGACGATCGCCCTCTTCGTCGCCGCGATCATCGTCAACGCAGTCACTTCCTGGCTGCAGACCTGGCTGGTCGGCTGGGTCGGGATCCGGGTCCTGCAGGATCTCCGCGAGCAGGTCTTCAAACACATCCAGCGCATGTCGATCGGATTCTTCAACCGGAACCGGCCCGGTGCCCTGATTTCCCGCATGACCAATGACATCGAGGCGCTGAACCAGCTGATAAGCGACGGCATCGTGACCCTGTTTGCGAACCTGCTCACTTTGTTCGGGGTGGTCGCGATCATGCTGCTGCTGGACTGGCGGCTGGCCCTGATCACCTTCCTGGTCCTGCCGCTCCTGCTGGTCACCAGCCTGGTGTTCCGCAAGTACTCGGCCGGCGCCTTCCGCGAGACCCGCGAGCAGATCGCCCGGGTCACCTCGCACCTGCAGGAAACCCTGAGCGGGGTCCGGGTGGTCCGCGCCTTCGCCCAGGAAGAGCGTCACATCAGCACGATGACCGCCCTGAACGAAGCCAACCGCCAGGCCAACATGAAGACGGTCTATCTCAACGCGAGCTACTTCCCGGCGACCGAGCTCCTGACCGCGGTCGGCACCTCGGCAATCCTCGCCTTCGGCGGCTGGCAGGCGATCGAGGGCAACCTGATGATCGGCGTGGTCATCTCCTTTGTCGGTTACCTGCAGCTCTTCTTCGACCCGATCCAGCAGCTCGCCCAGCTCTACGCCACCTATCAGCAGGGCATGGCCGCCCTCGACAAGATCTTCACCCTGCTCGACACCGAGGTCGAGATCGTCGATTCCCCCGAGGCGATCGACCCGCCCCCGCTCGAAGGCCGGATCCGCTTCGACGATCTCTCGTTCACCTACGAGGATCCCGAGGTGGAGGCGGAATCGGGCGAACCGGTCACGGCCGCACCGGCCGCACCGCGCTGGGCGGTCCGCGACATCGACTTCGAGATCGAACCGGGTGAGACGGTTGCCCTGGTCGGCAGCACCGGTGCCGGCAAGTCGACCCTGGCCAAGCTGATCACGAGATTCCACGATCCGCAGCAGGGTCGGATTCTGATCGACGGCCGGCCGCTCGCCGACTACCGGCAGCGCGCCCTGCGAAGCCAGATGGGGATCGTGCCGCAGGAAGGCTTCCTGTTCTCCGGCTCGATCGCCGAGAACATCGCCTTCGGCCGGCCCGACGCCTCGATCGAGGAGATTGCCGCGGCGGCCGACGCGGTCGGGGCCACCCCGTTCATCGAGCGCCTGAGCGACGGCCTCGAGACCGAAGTCGGCGAGCGTGGAGTCCAGCTTTCGTCAGGGCAGCGCCAGCTGGTCGCCTTCGCCCGGGTGATCCTCGCCGAGCCGCGGATCCTGATCCTCGACGAAGCCACTTCAGCGGTCGATACCCGCACCGAGAAGGTGATCGAGAAAGCCCTCGACGAGGTCCTCGAAGGGCGCACCGCCGTGGTGATCGCCCACCGCCTCTCGACGATCCGCCGGGCCGACCGGATCATCGTCCTTGATCATGGCCGGATCGTCGAATCGGGAAGTCACACGGAACTGATCGCGGCCAGGGGCCGCTACGCGTCGCTCTACTCGAGCTGGACTGCCTGATCTTGCGTCGAGTGCCCACTTTGTGCCGGTATGTGGCACAAACGGGGATCTCGATGAATCGGGTGTAGCCGGGCGGCGGCGCGGTCGGGCCCGTCAGCCCGGGCCGATGCCGCCGCTGCTGCTGCCGCCGGAGCTGCCACCGGTGCTGGGGGCAGTCGGCGTGGTCGGGGCGACCCCGCCGCCGGTGCCGGTGGCGGGCGGTGCGGTGGTGGTCGGCGGGGTGTAGGTCTCTTCCGGAGTGGTGGCCGGAGGGGTGTAGGTGCCGGTTGAATCGGTGCCGGTCGAAGTGCTGTCGGTACCGGTTGAAGTGGACGGGTACGAGGTTGATTCGGGGGCCTCGGCACAGTCGGTGAAGCCGTACTCGCCGGCGGCGGTGGTGAAGGTGGTCGAATCCCCGGTGCCCTGGGCAAGGTCCTGGGCAGCCGCGATCACGTCGGTGGGCGGTTCACCGTCGCTGGGGGTGCCGAGCTCCCCGAGCTGCTGGGCGATGCCGTCGTAGATGTCGGCGATCTGGGAAGACTTGGTCGTCTCGTCCGCGGTCGATGACTCGATCGCTCCGAGCGCGGAATTGGCTTCCGCACAGATCGCGTCGCCCTCCGAGATCAGGTCGTCCTGGGTCAGGGAAGCGGTTTCGGTCGTCCCGGTGGTGGTGGTCGGCACCGGGGCCGCCGTCTCGTCGTCGCCTCCGCCGCCGCAGCCGATGGCGCCGGCCGAGATGACAAGCGAGATCAGGGCAAGGCCAAGAACGCGGCGAGAGTCAAATCCTGTGGTGGGCACGTACGCAAGGTAACAGAAGGCGCGGTCAGGCTCAAAAGTGCCCGATTGCGGGGCAAAACGGCCGGCCCTCCCTTTTCAGACTGCACTTGCGGGGCCGCGTCTATATCCTTGAGGACCACCGCTGCGGGATAGAATAATGGTAATTCGCGCGGTTCTGGTCCGTGAAATCGGGGTTCGAGTCCCTGTCCCGCAGCCTTTCAGCCCGGCCTCAGCGCCGGGCTTTTTCATGCCCGCCCTCAGCCGTCGGTGAAGATCTGCTTCAGCTCTTCTTCTCGCTCCGGGTCGAGCACGACGAGGATGTCATCGCCTTCTTCGAAGACCGTCGAGGCGTTGGGCACCACGCCGCGACCTTCGCGAATGATCGCGATGACCAGTGAGTTGTCCGGCGTGCCCACCTCGCCGACCGAGCGGCCGACCACCGGCGACTTGCTGCCGAGGCGGATCTCGATGATCTCGATCTCCTCTTCCTCGAGGTCAAGCAGATGGACCAGGTTGTGGTGCGGAACCTCGTGCTCGAGCAGGCGCAGGATCAGTTCGGTCGCCGAAACCACAGGCTTGATCCCGAGCAGGTCGAAATGGGCCCGGTTGCTGGGGTTGTTCACACGGGCGATGATCCGGCCGATTCCGTACTTCTCCTTGGCGACCTGGCAGATCAGGATGTTGTCCTCGTCATCGCCGGTGACCGCGATCACCATCTCGGCGCGCTCGATACCGGCCCTTTCAAGCACCCAGAGCTCGGAGGCATCGCCGTAAAGGATGTTGTGCTCGAGCAGCTGCTCGACGCCCAGGTAACGCTGGCGACGGTTTTCGATCAGCGTGACTTCATGGCCCTGGCCGAGCAGCTCCCGGGTCAGGTTCACACCGACCTTGCCGGCCCCGGCGACGATCACGTACATCTACTCGTCCCCTCCGGTCGCGGGCCCCGCGGGCGGCGCCGGCGGCGAATCGGCGAATTCGGCGCTGCCGGCGTCGAGCGAGGTCGGGTTCGCCGCGCTCAGCAGCTTGTCCTCGAGCATCTCGACCGCCACCTTGGTCGGGCAGATCGTCCGCAGCCCCTGCTCGCGGTACCACTCGGCCCGCAGCGGATCGAGGATCCGGGCGATCACCGTTTCAACCTCATAACGCTTCTGTGCGATCTGGGCGATCACGATGTTCGTGTTGTCGCCATTCGTAGCGGCCACGAAGGCGTCGGCCTCGATGATCCCCGCCCCTTCGAGGGCCTGGGTTTCCAGCGCGGTGCCAACCGTGAACTGGCCGCCCGCTTCCTCCCATGAGGTATCGAGGCCGACTTCCAGCCGGGCGTGCGATTCGGGGTCCTCGTCCAGGCAGGAAACCGAATGCCCCTTGGACAGCATCGAGCGGGCGACGGTGGAACCGACCCTCCCGCATCCAACGATCAAGACGAACATGGGGGCATCCTACGCTCAGGCGGTTCTGGGCGCGGTCAACAGAACGCGGCAGGGGGCCCGTTTGAGGACGTAGGCGGTGATCGGTCCGATTTCCTCGGGCCGGTAGTCGCCGATCCCGCCCAGTTGGGCGCCGCCCTTGATCGGGCTCGGCGGCTCGGCGCCCATCACGATCGCATCGACATCGAGCCGCCGGGCCGCAAAGATGATGCCGGTTCCCTTGCGCCGGACCCGCTCGATCTCGACCCTGATCTCGACCCCCTCGTACTCGTCGGCGACCTCCTTGGCCCGTTTGGTCGCGCGCTGGGCTTCCTCGGCCACCTCCTCCGGCAGGGGATCCCTGATCGCCCGCGTCAGGGGAATCTCGATCAGATAGAGGATTGTCATGACCGCCTTGGTGTGCTCCTCCTCCGGGTCACCTTCGGCTGCCATTCGGCCGGCCGTCGAGACGATGTCGTCATCGATGCGGGTGCCGAAGATCGGCACGAGGATGTTGTGAAAGTCGATTGACACCCGGGGCCGGGTCAGGGCCCGCGGTTCAACCGCTACCTGCTTGGTCAGGCTGATCTGCTCGACCACCCGTCGATAGATGACATAGCCGACCAGCCCGACCGCCAGCCAGCCGAGGCCGACCCAGCGGGCGGAATCGTGGAAGAGCAGGACTGAGACCAGGGCGAGGCTGCTGAGAACCGCGCCGATCACGGCGCTGAGGGGCCGGTCGACCGAGCCGATCTTCAGGTTGAAGGGCGCCCTGAAGGGACGCTCGGCGTCCGGCATCGACCGCCTCAACCGAAGAACCGAAAGGTTGGCGATAGTGATCGCCAGGGTGGCGCCAAAGGCGTAGATCCCCGCCAGGGCTTCGACGTCACCGATCACCGCCAGCCCGAAGACGGCCAGGGCGCAGAGGATGATCGCCTTGTAAGGGACCTCGTAGCGGCGGCCGAGCTGGCCCAGCCAGCTGGGGATCTGCCGGTTTACCGCGAGCGTGTAAGTGTGGCGGGACACCCCGAGCATCGCCGTGTTTGCGGCCCAGACCAGGGTTGCGGCGGCGACCAGCCCGACCAGCCACTGCAGGCCCATGGAGAGCCACTCCGGGTGGAATGCCTCGACCACCCCCAGCACCGGCGCCTCGATGTAGATCGTGCCCAGCTTCGTGACCGGCCCGTCGGGGCCGATGTAAACCGGCACCGCCATCAGCGCCACCGCGGCCATCAGCGCGTAGAGCAAAGGCACGATCCAGACCGCCCGGGTCACGACCCGGGTGAACTGCCTCGGATTCAGGTCGAGATCGGGAACGAGATTGGACATCGCCTCGATCCCGGCATAGGCGAGCATCGCCAGCACCGCGGCATAGATCACGTCGCGAATCCCCGGGCTGGTGAAAAGCTCGACGTGGCGGGTCAGGGTCTCCGGCTCCATGACCACGAACAGCCCGACCACGATCACCAGAACCTGCGTGAACAGGTCGACCGCCGCCAGGCCGAGCAGGAACCGTGGTCGCCTCCGGGCCGGGATGTCGAGCAGGTTGAGGACGGTGATGTAGCCGACGACCGCCGCGATGATTATCGGCACCCAGACAGTGTGATGGATGTCGCCGGTGATCGGCCGCAGGTAGTGCGGCACCGACAGCACCGCCAGGGCGATCACGATCAGGTAGTCGAGCAGGATCACCCAGCCTGCGACGAAGGCGATCAGTTCGTTGAAGGCATGCCTTGCAAACGACGAGGAACCGCCCCGTTCGCGCAGCATCGCGCTGCCTTCGAAGTAGGTGAAGATCGTGAGCACGAAGAGCACCCCGGTCGCAACGAAGATCAGCGGGGTCAGCCCCAGGCCCTTCTTCGCGACCACGCCCAGCGAGAAGTAGATCGAGAAGCCGACCGAGGCGTAGGTGACGATCAGGAGCCAGAGTGCCCCCGACTGCGGCGCCTTCTCGGGGATTTTCACGTCCCGCATCTTCACTCGGAACCCTCTCCCGTGACCTTGCGCTGGATCAGGTACCGGCCGGCCCCGACCCCGATGAAGGCGAGGCCGATCAGGAAGCCGATCGAGGCCGGGCCCCCGCCCCGGATCAGGGTCAAGGCCAGGATCACGACGCCGATCAACGCGTAGACGACCGAGAACGCCCGGATCGAGCGATCGTAGGCTCCGCCCTTCTTCATGCCGGGACCGCCGGCCGCCCCAGGCTGGCCACGCCCGAGTCCGGATCCTCGGAAACGACGATCACCCGGCAGGGCCGCTCGCGCAGGATGGTTTCCAGCGTCTTGCCGTACTGCGGCACCCCGCGACGCGAGCGGAGCCCGATCACGATCGCCGCCGCCTTCGAGGTGCGGGCCTGACGGGCGAGGAAGTAGCCCTCCTGGCCCGGGCGGACCCTTTCCACCCGGCCGGAAACCCTCAGGCCGGCGATCAGCTTGGCCCGTTCGATCTTGCTCTGCGCTTCCTTCTCTTCCTTCGCCATCGAGCTCTCCAGCGGCAAGTGGGTCGGAACGGTGAGCAGTGCGGTGATGTGGATTCCCCGCCGGCGGTCCGAAGTGAGCTTGGCCGCGGTGGCCATCACCTCCTCCGAAAACGGCTGGTCGGCCGGGAAGGCGACGATCACCGACTTGTACTCGATCTCCTCGACCCCGAGCGGTTCCGGCAGCAGAACCTTGACCGTCCCGGTGAAGGGCAGCTCCTGATGTCGCCGGTAGACCACGTACCCGACCAGACCGAGGGCCAGCCAGACGGTCCCGACCGCCAGGGTCACCGGGTTCAGGGCCATCACGACCAGCCATGCGGCGAAGGTGCCGATACCGCCGAAGACGGCGGTCAGCGGGATCAGCGCGCCACGGAAACGGATGTTCCCCCGCGGCTGCCAGGCCCGTTCGGCATCCGGCTGTTTCTGCCGTAATCGGATCACCGCGGCATGGGCGATCGTGAACGACAGCATCGCGCCGAAGGAGTACATGGTGGCGAGGAAGGAAGCCTGGCCCGGAATCAGGGTGATGATCGCCAGAACCGCGAAGAAGATGATCGCGATGTAGGGGGTCCTGTAGGTCGGGTGGATCTGCCGGATCACCTCCGGCAGCTGCCGGTACTGGCCCATCGAATAGCTGAGGCGGGAAACCCCGATCAGGCCCGCGTTGGTGGCGATCACCAGGATCACCGCGGCCAGCACGCCGACGTACACCTTGAGCAGGTCGGTCAGACCGCTCGATAACTTGAGGTTCTCGACGATGCCGAGGATCGGATCGTCGGCGAAGGTCGTGCCGAGCTCGGTCACGTAGTTGCCGGATGAATCCATGTGGACCGGCATCGCCGAAAGCGCCACGATCGGGATGAACAGATAGAGCGCCAGCACCGCGATCACGACCAGGGCGACGCCCTGGGGGACCGAACGGGCCGCATCCTTGGCCTCCTCGGACATGTTCGAGATCGTTTCGATGCCCGTGTAGGCGATCATCCCGACCGCGATGCCGAGGGCGAAATCGGGCCAGGTCGGCGCGATTCCGAGGTGGACGTTCTCGATCAGAACGCTGGTGTTGAAGACCAGGAACATGCCGATCGCGACCAGGATCACCTGGGTCGCGAGGTCGGCCACGGCGAGGATGATGTTCAGCCGCGCCGACTCCTGCCCGCCCCGCACGTTCAGCCAGGCGAGAAAGACGATCACGATGGCGCCACCGACGATGTCACCGGGGGCGTGGCCAAGGGCCGGCCAGAACACGGCGAGGTAATGAGGCACGAAGTAGGCCGAGATCGCGACCGTGATCGTGTAGTTCAGCATCTGCGCCCAGGCGGCGATGAAGCTGACGAGTTCGTTGAAGGCGTGACGGCCGAACGAGGAGGAACCGCCGGCCTCCGGGTACATCACCGTCGCCTCCGCATAGGTGGCGGCGGTGCAGATGAAGATCAGCCCGGCGATCATGAAGGCGACCGGGGTAAGGCCCAGCGCGAAGGCGGCGGTTACGCCGAGCGCATAATAGATCGACGATCCGACGTTGCCGTAGGCGGCGGCAAACAGGGCGCCTGAACCGTAGATCCGACTCAGGCTCTGGTCACGCGGAATTCGTTCAGCCAAGGCGCATCAGCTCAGCCTGCGCTGGTGGCAGACCTTCCCCAGGCCCATTCCAGCACCACCTTCAGCGATCCGTCCGGGGCCGTGTCCACGGTGATCGGGACCGGCATCGCGCGGCGCATCTCCGAGATCAGATCCCCCTTTTCCTCGACCTCGAGCACAAAGGTGGCCTGGTCGTTGGACCGCTCGACCGACACTACCTTGCGAACCGCGCCAAGCCCGCGCAGGGCCGTTTCGGCAACCGCCGCCATCGCGAGTTCGGGCAACGGGGAGACACTGACCACGATTTCGTCCTTCTCCGGGGAAGCCGAAGGGATCGGAACTTCAGCGGACGGCTGGGGTGGCGCCAGCGATTCAACCGCGGTTACGAGCTCCTGCACCCGGTCGGCGAGAGCCTGAATCTCAAGGCTGACCCGGCCTACCGAAGCCCGGAGGTCATCGACGGCGGCTGCATCAGTTTGTCCGGGTCCTGAACCCACCCTGCCATGTTATCTCCACCAGAGCCCGCCCATCAAACAGTTCAACCTGTGGGCGGGCGGGTTTCTGTTGCCGTCCGGCGAAGACGGGACGCCGTCTAGGGTGAATAAACCTGGGCGGAAACGACGCACCAGTTGTTCGAGGCAACCGGGTCGTTTACCTTCCACCGGGAGGAAACCAGGATGCGGTCCCCGTTGTCCATCTGGATGAAGAGCATGCCGTTGTTGGGCAGCCGCATGATCAGCGGGCCGGGGTTCTGGTTGACCTTGTAGTCATCCGAGCCTTCGCGGGTGTAGACGCTGCCACCGATCGCGGAATCGACGATCAGGCGCCGGTAGCCGTTCGGCCCGGCCTGGCAGATCGCCTGGACGTTGCCGAGGTCGGGGAAGTCGATGTCGCTCGAAGTGTTGGCCGGTGTCGCGTTGGCCTCGCCGCGCCAGACGATCTGGACCGAACGGGCCATCGGATCGGTGATCTGGTCGGTCTGGGTGCGGAAGGTGGCCTTGACATGGCAGTAGGAATTGCCGGCCTGGTTGAAGTCCCAGACCCAGTCGAGGTCGAATGTGGTCGGCCCGGCAAGCTTTGCGCCGCCCGGCCCGTCGATCGGGCCGCGATCGGAAATGATCCCCTGGAAGGTGCCGGTCGAGTGCTTCTCGGTCGGACCGAACTTGTTCATGCCCTCACGGAAGTCGGGGCCGGTTCCTTCGGTGAACTTGGCTTCACGGACGGATTTCTCCCAGCCCTTGCCGAAGTCCCAGTTCTTGTAGGTCCAGGTCATCATGGCGCTTTCCCGGCTGGTGTCGGAAGGATAGAAGCGCACCCACTGCTGGTACGGGCTGCAGACGACTTCGCCGTAACCGATGCCCGGGGCGATGAATCCCCCGACCTGGCGGCCATCCCACTGTCCGTTGGTCCAGTCGACCGCGACCTTCTGGGTCAGCTGGCCGGTGGTCGGGACCGGCTTGGCACCGCCGCCGCCCTTGCCGAAGCGCCAGGTCTGGCTCGAGGCACGGAAGATCCCGGAGGCCAGATCCTGTCCGGTCAGGCGAACCCGGTACCGGGCCGGCTTCAGCTTGCCCTGGATCGGGAGTTCGGCCAGAACCTGCTTGCTGCCGATCGACTTGATCACCTGCTGGCTGACCACGCCGCCGCCGGGGCCGATCAGGGAGACCCTGGTCCAGCCGACCTTGGTGCGGCGAACCGGCCGCAGGGCGAACCGGACCACGCCGACGTTGTCACCGATCCTGGTGCTGACCGGGATCGCCTTGAGTCCGAGGGTCGGTCGGTGAAACTTCCAGACCTTGGTCTTGGTGACCCGCCTGCTGCACCGACCCGGCTTGCCGGCGGTCACCTTGACCCGGTACTTGCCGGCGGTCATGCGGCGGCCGACATGCATCCTGACCAGGGTCGTGCGACCCGGTTCCAGGCTGCCGACGATGCGGCCCCGGGCATAGGTCCTGTTGCCCTGCACCACCCGGACCACCGGAGTCCGGACCGCACCCTTGGGATTCAGGTAGATCCAGGCGTAGCCGTCCTCGAGCAATCCGGTCGGGTCATGGCTGCTCAGCTTGATGTTGATTGGCAGGCTCGAGCAGGGACCGACTCGCTTCTTCTTCGACGCAGCGCCGGAGGCAGCCGGCATCGCGGCCATGCAAACACCCAGACCGAGCATCAAAAGAGTTGTGGTTATGCGCCGAAACACTGGAATCATGATCTCACTTCGCCTTAAACCGGCGTTCAAGGCCAAGTAGCGGCGCAACCGCAGCGAAAACCGGAGAAATCCGGCTACCCGCCACTGGTCGAATCGGCCTGCTGCTGGGTTCCAACCTCGGGTGCGGTACCGGACTGGTAGAAGATGATGTCCGGCTCGGAGGTCCCGTTCAGCCAGGCGAGTTCGGTGGCCTGCGTCTCATCCGGGAGCGGCACCAGGGCGGCGGCCTCGGCCAGATCCTGCGAGCGCGAGAGGCTCTGGACCAGGAACTCGTTGATGTCAGAGTCATTCATGTTCTTGTAGTTGATGGTCAGAAGCAGCTGACGCGCCAGCGGGTAGGTGGCGTTGGTGACCGTGGCCTGCGAGGGGAAGATGCATTCCGGATGGGCGAAGTCATTCGAGGCACTGACTTCCATCGGCCGCAGCTGCTCCTCGAAGGCCTCGTAATAGGAGAAGCGGAAGAGCCCGAGGGTTCCGCGGACCTCGGCCAGGCGACGGAGCGCCGCCCGGTTCTGGTTCACGTAGCGGCGGGCCGCGGGCAGCGACTTCTCGAGGTTGTCGAGGTTGGCCTGGGCCTTGGCCAGCTTGCGGCGGTCGCGGGCCTGATCCTCCGGCGGGCGCTGGTCGGCGATTCCCTTCGCCACTTCCGCTTTCGCGTCACGTACGGCCCGGCGGTTCTCGGCCAGCGAGTCGAGGATGCCCTGGTAGACCTGCTGCGAGCGCTGGAACTGGGCGGCGGCCTTGAAATCCCGGTTACTGCCGACCACCGCGCGGCGCACGCCGGCGTCGGTCGGATAGGCCTGGTAGTCGCTGCGGAAGGCGAGCATGGTCGGCTCGGGGTCGCCCAGCACGTACTGGCCGAAGAAGCCGAAGACATTTGAATCCTCGTCCGGACCGGCGACCTTCATCCGCGGTTCGTTGGCATCGCCGCCGAGGTCATGGCCGTAACCGACCTGGCTCCAGCTGTTGATGTCAGAACCGGCGCGGAAGATGTTCCGGACCTCGTCGAAGCTGAGGCAGTCGGTGCCGACGTCGGTTTCGTTCTTGATCGCCAGGACGACCGCGTCCGAGGCGACCTGGAACTGGACCGGCTGGATGCCGTTGGCGATGCACTTGCGGTACTCGGCCTCGGAAATGGGCCGGGCCGAATCAACCACGTCGGCGTTGCCGGCGCAGAACTGCTGGAAGGCCTGGTTTTCACCCTCCTCGTCAACCGTGACCGTCGCGGTGCCGCCGGCGGCGTTGTAGGTCCTGACCAGATCGGGAGTTAGCGAACCCTGGGCCTTGCCGGCGATGCGGATCGTGCCGGCCTCGCGCGGGGTCGCCTTGGTCGGCCGGTTCGAGGACTTGCCCGACTCGGGGGGTTGGTAGATCGCGTTGGAACCCGATGCTCCGGCCGATTCGGGAGCGTCGTCCGGGTTCACTCCGCAACCGGTCACCAGCAGGGCCAGCAGCGCCGCCCCGCAGGCCAGACCGGCGCCCTTCTTCACGAATACACGGCTCACAGGCCACCTCCGACCGTATTGCCGGCCGCGCTGCCGGACTGGACCTGTTCGTTTATTCCACCGGTCTCCGGACCTTCAAGCCCGACCTGGCTGAGCGGCGGGTCCTTGTAGATCTGGGGCAGCGAGATCACTTCGAAATCGCTGAGGTTGAGCCAGTCGAGCTCGTCGCCGCGAAGGATCTTGTTCGAAGTGCCGAGCGGTGCGTAGAGGCTCGGCACCGCGGCGCGGTCCACCACGATCGCCCCGTAGGTACGCAGCGCGGTGAGGATCGCGTCGGCAGACCGGCGGCGCTGGCCCTTCAGGCTGCGCAGCTTCTTCTCGTTGATCGTGACGTCGGCGCGCAGGCGGATCCTGGCTCCGGCCGGAAGCGACTTGCGGTTGCCGACGCCATCGGTAACCGAGGCCGGCTGGACGAAATTGCGGCGAGCCAGCCCGGGAACCGAGATCGCCAGGGCGTGGCTGATTTCGCCGCGCTCGAGTTCCTGCGGACCGATCACTCCGGCGAACAGCGGCAGGCCCGAACCGCGAGCTCCGACGGCACGCTCGGGATCGATGCTGACCGGCTTGCTGAAGCCCGGGCCGTCCAGGGTCCAGGCCTTGCCGAACTGGTAGGAGATGGTGCCGTCACCTTCACGGCGGGCGCGCCAGAAGTCATATCCCATGCCGTTTTCACGGTCGATCACGCTGAGCCAGCCGTCGTAGCGCGGGTCGGGAGTCGTGTTTGCGGGGATGTTCAGGCTGTCCGGGACGCTGGGGTCGGCCGAGCCGCACTTTGACTGGCGGCAGGTGAATTTGGTGGTGACCGAATCGTTGGTGTTGGCGGCGACGATCAGTGGCGCCCAGACATGGGAATTGATGAAGACACCGTCGTTGACGATCTTTCGGGAGAAGGTGACCACTCCTTCCTTGCCGGGTACTTCCGTGGCGGCACGGCGAAAAGTGGCCTCCTCGAGCATGCGGTCCGAGTTGTCGGCCACCGGCAGGCCTTCGGCGGTCGTGTTCCAGGGGCTGTCGGCCGAAAACAGGCGGCCCTCGGCAACCGGATCGGTGCCGGCGGTCACGGCCGTGCCGGTACCCGGGGTCGTTTCACCGGTGGTCTCGTTGGCAGTCGCCGCTCCCGTGGCGCCGGTTTCACCGGTCGTCGACTTGGCCGAATTGTCGCCCGAGTCACCGTTGCCGGAATCGTTTGATCCGCAGGCGGCAACCAGCAGGCCGAGCAGGGCCGTGAACGCGATCACGAGAATCCAGCGCTGCATCCCGCCCTTCAGCACTACTCACCCTCCAGGGTCGGCGCCGAGGAAGTGCCGTTATTCGGCTCGACCGTGCTGCCGTTGTTCGAGGGCGAGGGCGATACCGGGGTGACGTCGGTTTGCGTCTCCGACGGCGTGGTCAGTTCCGGGCCGTTCGGGTTGAGTGGCGAGGTCGGAGTCACCGGGTTGGGGCTGGTCCGGGGCTCGTTCGAGTTCTGCTGGTCGCCTTCGTCGGGCGGCTTGGTCTCGGAAATCTCGACCAGCACGTAGCGGTCGGTGCGGAAGATCGGTCGCAGCCCGGCTTCGCCACCCTCGACCGCGGTCGGCCACTTCTTGGCGATCTGGTCACCGGCCCGGCTGGTGGTGATCAGCATGTAGCGAACCTGGTCATCCGGATTTTCCTGGTTCCACTTCCACGGATCGTCGATCGCGGACTGCCAGTCATCCTCGCCGCGGTCCACCCGGTCAAAGAAGTTCTGGGGCCGGCCCGAAGTCAGCATGACCCCGTAACTGAAGTTCTGGTCCACCAGGATCGAGGTCTTCTCCTGCGGGATCTCGTTGTTCAGGTATCGGGCCATGGCCAGTTCGGGATCGATGCCGACCGTGTAATCCCCGAGTGACTTGGTGCCCTCCTGGGAATCCCCGGTGTCGACCCAGCGGGTGAACGCCTCGGCCTGGTTCTGGAAGCGGTAATCCTGCATCGCGTTCCAGCTCAGCGGGATCGCCACGATCAGCCCGACCGCGATGACCACCGCCGCGACCACCCCCCAGCCATCCTTTCCGAACCAGGCGACGGCGGCGATCGCAAAGACGGCCAGCGGCAACCCGACGAAAAGGTTCAGCAGATCGGCCTCGTCGGCGGCCACCGCCCTGATCACCGGGAAGGCGGCGATGCAGAGACCGACGGCGAGAAGCCCCCAGCCGGTCGCGTCCTTCTTCAGGAAGGCGCCGATGATAAGGATGAATCCCGCTATCAGAGCCAAAGGAGCGACCCCGAGGGTGACCTCGAACAGATCACCGAGGCTGCCGCCCACGTCGGTCGTGACGGCCTGCAGGGCACCGGACGTGTTGACCTGGATCACGCCGTTCTGGGCGGTGACCCACTCGAACGGGTTCCCGAGCAGAACCCAGTTCATCAGGCACCAGAAGAGCAGCGAGTAGGTGACCGGGGTGAGGAAGAGCAGCAGAGTCGAGCGCGCCTTGAGGCCGTCGTCCTTTTTGGTGGCACTGATGACCATGAAGGCCACCATGAAGCCCAATGCGACCAGGATGTACCCGTAATCGACCATCACCGCGAGGCCCATCGCGAGACCGGCCCCGGCCAGGTGACGGGTCTGGTCGGTCACCGACCAGGCGATCGTCGAGGAAAGCGCGATGGCGAGAAGTACCAGCCCGAGCATTTCGGGGTCGCCGCTTCCCGCGTAGAAGACGAACAGCGGGTTCAACCCGAAGAGGATCAGGATGATGACCCGAAATACCAGGTTGATCTCGCAAATCCGCATGAGCGTGTTGAGCGACGCCATCAGCATCCCGGCCGCGATGGCACTCATAACCGGTATGGCGACCAGGGAGGTGGCGACTGGCTTGACCAGCGAAAGCGGCATGTAGACGATCGAGCTGAAGGTGGCCGCGTCAAGCCCGATCGCCGCGAGGCGGGGCGGATCGTTCCAGAAGACCATGTAGGCCTCGTTCAGGTGCTCGAGCGAGATGAAGTCGACGATCCGGGCGTCAGTCAGCATGAAGTAGCCGACGACTCCGTAGACGATCGCGAAGATCGCGAAGATGATGCCGCTCTCCCAGCCGGCCCGGGGGGCCTCGGGACTGAACGGACGGGGCTCGGGCGGGACTTCACCGATGTGGGTGGCGATTTCCGGATCGATGTAGGTCCGGCGGACGCGCCTAGTCCTCACTTCTTCCTGGACAGCAGCCGTGCCGCCGTCTTCGATCACCGGGTTGATGTCAATCCGTTCGTCGGCCATCAGGCCGTGCCCGCCTTCCGCGGAGTCGAGGAGTGGGCATGTTCAGCGCCGCCGCCGAGGTCGAGCCCGTGCTCCGTCTTCTCCCAGTAGAAGGGGTTGGTCAGGAGCTGGCCGAAGCCCTTCCAGGCCGCGACCGACATGAGGCCCCAGTAGAAGGGCAGGAAGAGCGCGTAGGGCGCCAGGCTGTAGTCACCGCGCCGGATCGAGGCGGCAAGCCCCAGGTAGACGAACACGAAGTTGCCGAAAAAGAGCTGCGAAGCGGCGAGGAAGTACACCCAGCCGGGGAAGAAGTCCTCGATGATTCCGAGCTGGG
>ERZ724512.11-NODE-11-length-58986-cov-26.146646_pt1 | contig 58986 bp, 77 predicted proteins | sample MGYA00376045_ERZ724512 | MGnify/ENA primary metagenome ERZ724512 (study PRJEB28724, sample SAMN07190883) | activated sludge metagenome | isolation source: activated sludge of sewage treatment plant in Hong Hong | place: Hong Kong | collected 2016-03-17 ... | reverse complement strand
ACCGGAGACGTGACAGTTGGTTTGACGGGATCGCAGGTTGTTGCCCAAGCTGGGATCGTTGTTTCTTCGCAGGTCGTTTCGCGGGCTCTTTCTGGCTCACAGGTTGCTGTTTCTTCTGGGTCACTTGGGCCAAATCAACTGATCCCCGTGACACGCAGCGTCGCCCTTTCGGGTTCCCGTGTGACGGTGTTGGGTGGGAACTTGTCGGTGTCACCGTCTTCCCAATACCCCTCACCATCCAACGTGAGAGTCGGAACAAAATACGGACCAACTGGGGTTGAATTCACCGGTACAATGAGTGACTCGGGATACAGTCGAGGGAGAATTGTGAATGGGTAGCAAGATCGCACAGTTGAGTACCAATGTGGTCATGGTGTTTATGGTGAGCGCGAACAATCGTTCGGTTGGTGTTTCGGGCGCCACCTTATCCTGTTCGATCAGTCGGGCCGGCGGGGCATTTATATCCATCAACCCGCCCGTTACTGATCGCGGTCTTGGTTGGTACGCGGTTACACTTTCACCTGTGGATTGTTCTCTTGCCGGCCAGCTTGTTTTACACGTCGAGGCTTCGGCTTGCGACAACAGTGATGTCGTTTTCGACGTGGTCAGTTCGGGTGGTCAGTTGAAGCTGCTTGCCTGATCGTCGTTCTGTTGTGATAGAATCCGATTGACTTTGCAAAGGTGACACGAGCATGAACGAATACTTCCAACCCGGTTCAGTCCCGGCCCCGAGTGCTTCTGGCTCTTCGGCCGTCATACGTCAGGAGTTCGCCAGCATTGCTGCGGGCTTTGACAAGTTGCCGGTGTTGGCCGGGCACGCCAATGAACTGATTTCGGTTGATGCCACGGGGAGCACCCTGGTTGCCACAAACGTATTGTTGAGCACGTTTGTCACACTTGCGGGTGTTCAAACGCTGACCAATAAGACGATTTCATGGGCCGCAAACACCTTCCCCGGATTCGATGCCAATGACACCGAGGCGGTGCTCACCATTGACAACGGTGGTACGGGTGCTAGTGATCTGGCCGGGGCACAGGCGGCTCTCGGTATTGACCTCAAGGCGCCAATCAACAACCCTTCTTTCACCGGAGCACCGACAGCACCGACACCAGTCGTCGGTGACAACTCGGTACGGGTTGCGACAACCCAGTTTGTTGCTGAAACCGTCACAGCGATTGGTGCTTTTTCCCCTTCAAACCTGACACCGTTGATGAATGGTGTGGCGTCTCCGGGAAACGGTACGCTTGGATCACGCGATAATCACGTACATCCGGTTGATACGTCGAGAGCGCCGCTCGCTTCACCCTCTTTCACGGGCACACCGGTAGCACCGACAGCGACAACCGGAGACAACACAACACAGGTTGCCACGACAGCATTTGTCAATGCAGAGATCGACAACGATCGCCCCTATTCCAACACCAATCCGCTGGCAAACGGAACGGCAGCCCAAGGTGTATCTTCGAGGGTTTCTCGTCAGGACCATGTACATCCGACAGATACCACCCGGGCACCTCTCGCGTCTCCCACCTTCACAGGTGTTCCTGCTGCACCCACACCAAGCACTGCGACAAACTCGACACAGCTTGCAACCACGGCCTTTGTACAATCCCTGTTGGCCCAACAACCCGCTGCCGGTATGCAACCTTCTAACACCAATCCCCTGATGAACGGCACGGCTGCTCCGGGAACCGGTGTCGAGGGTTCGCGTTACGATCACGTACATCCCACGGATACAAGCCGCGCCCCAAGCGCAGCTTCAACGGCAACCGGCACGAGTTTCACTCCGGCCGGCAACATCGCAGCTACAAACGTACAGGCTGCCCTCGCTGAATTGGATAGCGAAAAAGCCCCAAGCGCAGCTTCAACGGCAACCGGCACGAGTTTCACTCCGGCCGGCAACATCGCAGCTACAAACGTACAGGCTGCCCTCGCTGAATTGGATAGCGAAAAGTTTCCCAAAACCGGGGGGGACATCAGTGGGACTGTGGCTCTTACGTCTGGCTCTTTTGGTGTCAATAATGGAACTGTATCAGCAACAAGCGTGGCTACTGGTAAAACCATCAATATGGGCGGGGCGTCAGCCGGTGGTAATTGTTTTATCGCAACCAGTTCGGGGTATCTTGAAATTGCCTCATCGGGTTTTCTTCTCCCGAACGTGGCCAACACTGCAAACGCTGCCAACATGCATCGTGCCGGTGGTGAAGGGGGTCTGGTCTACGAAAGCACATCCAGTGTCAAATTCAAAACCAATATCGAACCCCTCACCTTCGAAAATTTTGACCAACTTCGTCCCGTCGTATTTGACAGCACCCACAAAGCCGACGAAGGCAAACACTTTATCGGCTTCATCGCGGAGGAACTTGCGACCCTTGACGAGCGCCTTGGGGACGGTGATAGCTACTACGACTATCGCGCTCTGATTGCCATTCTCGTAGCAGAGGTGCAGAATCTCAGGCAACGTGTGTCGGTGTTGGAGGCGGCTACTATCAGAGTTTCAAACCAGTAGGGTAAGCTGGCTCTCTTGCCCAAAATCATCAACAAGGAGAAACCCGTGACGAAAATCCTACTCTTGGCTGTTCTGGCCTTCTTCGGTGTCCAAGTCCACGCCGTCGGCATCAGGGAGACCGCCCGCAGCTTTGCCCCACTGGACCTCAAGGGCGACGCGGTGAAGGTGCTCTGCACCAGCAAGTACGCGGCAGTCGCCGACGCTTGCAAGAAGGACTGATCGAACAGCGATGGATATGTGGCGCCGCATCGTTGAGAACTTCCCACTGATCCACGTTGTTGGCGCCACAGGGACACTCAAAATGTTTGAAACAAAGGACCTGATCGGAGCAATCATCATTGGCCTTTTGTCGGCAACGGGTAGCTCCCTTCTTACAACCAGAGAGTTGGCCGTCAAGTTTCAGGTATTCGAGCGCCAACAAATTCAAACAGAGGTTGCCCAAAAAGCAAACTCAGACAAGCTCGACAAAGTGCTCGATCAACACAGGCTCGATCAACTTGCCATTTCAGAGCGCATCACCCGCCTTGAAACGGCGGTGAACGGAATGAGTGGTGCAATGGGCGGAATGGCCGGAATGAGTGGAGGTAGGAAATGAGCAGTCGCAGTCTGGATGATCTGGTCCCAACGGTGAAAGAGAAGGCCGTGGCTTTTCAAAAGGCTTGCCGGGATGCCGGGATCGAAGTGTTGATTTACTGCACGTTGCGTGATTATGATGAGCAAAATGCGCTTTACACACAGGGTCGGACGACCAAAGGGCCGAATCCAACGGCAAAACGACCGCTCGGGAACATTGTCACCTGTGCCAAGGCTGGGGAAAGCTGGCACAATTTCGGCCGGGCTTTCGATTTTGTGCCGATCGTGCATGGTAAACCGGCATGGAACAGCGCCTCTCTCTACGCAACTTGTGGTAGTATCGCTGAAAATGTCGGTCTGGAATGGGCCGGAAGATGGACCGGTCCCTTGCGGGAAATGGCACATTGCCAAGATCGCGGCGGAATGACGTTGGCAGAAGCCAGATCGGAAAGGGCAAGAGCATGATCATCGGCGATTTGATTGGTGCGTTCCGTGCCGGGAAGGAACTCAGAAATGCCGTCACGTGGAAAAACGCCCAGCTTCGTGTTTCCCTGTTGGTTACGATCCTCAGTGCGGCATTGGGTGTGGCGAAGCTGTTCGGCTACGACCTCAACCTTTCGGTCGAGGAGATCACTTCCATTGCTGTTGCTGTCGGGGTTGTTGGTGGCCTGCTCAACGGGGGTACGACTGTTGCCACAACTACCCGAATCGGATTGCCGTCTAAGTCCGATGGTGAATCTGGAGGAAGGGGTGGCGACAAAACTGTTGTCGAACCTGTTGCTGGAAAACCCCGACCACCCACTTTCGCTCCCAAGATTGAACCTGCACCAGAGCCTCCCCCTCCTGACTTCTTCGGAAATCGGAGTCTCGGTTAAGTGCCCATTTTGATGAAAGGAAAACGCTGTGCAATATCTCACCCTCATCCGTGTTGTTCTCTCCCTGCTCCCATTGGTCATTGACGCCGTCAAAGCCATCGAAGCGGCTTTTCCCACGTCCGGCCAAGGTAATCAGAAGCTCGGCCTGATCCGTTCTGTGCTACAAAGCGCCTACGAATCCGGCACCGGGGCGTTGGCCTCGTTCGACGACATCTGGCCTGTTTTGCAGAAAACTGTCGGCGCCGTTGTGACGTTCTTCAATGAAGTCGGCGCTTTCAAGAGCAAACAGTAACAAGGAAAAACACCATGCCCATCACGACACCGACCGCCAAGGACATTTGCGCCGGGGGCGATTGGGTCAGGGTGATCCCCTACCTACCCAAACCGAGTCAGTAAAATGCCGATTACCACACCTACTGCAAACCAGGGTGTCGCTGGCGCAATGACCCCGGCTCAGGCGGCTGCCGCCCAGGCCGGGATCACCACGACAACCGAGCAACTTGGCAGCATCCTGAATCAGGGCGGACCCCTGATGCAGCAGGCTGCGAACGTCGGCAACGCACAGGCCGCGCAGCGTGGTCTGCTGAATTCGAGCATGGGCATTCAAGCTGCGCAGAGCGCCGTGCTTCAGCAGGCGGCCCCGCTCGCCCAGGCGAACGCCACGAACATCAACCAAGGGAACCAGTTCAACGCCTCGAATCTGCAACAGGTGGCGCTGGCAAACCAAAATGCCCAGAACGTTGCGGATCAGTTCAACACCGGCCAACAGAATTCCATGAACCAATGGAATGCCGGGCAACAGAACGAGATGATCAAGAGCACGATGGACATGAACAGCCGCGAGCAGTTGGCGAACATCGAGGCGAACTACAAGACCCTTCTGCAAGCCAATTCGACCGCTGGCGGCATGTACGAACAGTACCTCAAGAACATCTCCGACATCAGCCAGAGTGACAAAATGGATGCTGCGGCCAAGGCGAATGCCACTGCGAACCAGGTTGCCTATCTGCGCGCAGGTTTGCAGATGATGAGCAACATGAACTCGATCAGCGGTCTCATCACCTTCTGACCATGCAAGCGCCCGCCGACATCCGCATCCACCAAGCTCAAGCGCCGCTCTTCACCGGCCCGCGCGGGCCGTGGCTTGAGCATCTGGTGCAGGACGAAGGTGTGCCGATGGAGGTCGCATTCGAGATGCTTGCGCCCTGGGAGATGCTGCCTGTCGTGGATGAGAAGCGTGGCCACATGGCGACGATCATCAAGCGCAACAAGGAAGTTCATCTTGCCGTGTTCAGGCGCTTTCGCAATCGCGCCCAGGTGAGCGTGCGGCGCCTGACAGAAATCCTGAAGCCTTTGCTCGACAAGGAGGTTTTCCTTGTCACCAAGGTCGGCAAGGACGAGGACTCACGCTTTCTTGAGCGGTTGGGCTTCGAGCCGCTTGGCGTTACGATGGATGGACTCATCCGCACATTCATCCTGAATGAGATCAGGATGCCGAGGATCAACACTCACATCAATCAAGCGATGCCGAGGATCAACACTCACATCAATCAAGCGATGCCGAGGACCAGAACATGAACACTTTCGAGCAGGCGGCACAAGTCCGCTACTACCGCCAAGCCTTCGCTGACATGCCTGTCGGTGGCCCGATGGAGGGCGCCGCCTACGGCGAATACCTGAAGTCCAAAGGGGTCGGCATGGTGATCGGTATTGTGGCGGCGGTAGCCACAATGGGTGCCGGTATCGGCGTGATGGCGGCCGGCACGCTCGCTGCTCAACTTTCAGGTGGCGCCATGATCGCCGGTGGCTTGATGAGCGGTATCGGCACCGTGACCGGAAACAAGAAGCTCACGAAGATTGGTGGCGTGCTCGCGCTTGCCGGCGGCATCGGCGCCATCGGTTCAAGTTTTGCCACTGACGCCGGGTGGGGCGGTGCGTTTGCAAAGGAAAGCGGTTCTTCAGCGATCACCGAGTTTGCCAACAGCACGAAATCCGTCTTCTCGAACATCTTCACTGGCGGCAGTGAGACAGTAGGGAAAGAGATTGCTGTCGAAGGTGGTGGCACTATCGACAGTAATATGCAAGGAACGCCGGTTGAGGGACCTGCCTACGAGTCTTCAGGCAGTATCGCTCAATCAATGAGCGGGACACCCACGGCCGATGCTTTCGCCCCGACTAAGACCGCGATGCCTCTGAGTGATAGCGTTCCTGCCGGGACGTTGGAATTGAGCGGCGGCACAACCAACCCGAGCTTCGCCACTCCCGACCAAGCGGCTATCGCCAGTGGTGGTGCTTCTGCACCGCAAGATGCAACCAGCCAATTCGGTCAGACAACCAAGAAGTTCGCCACTCCCGACACTTCTGGTAGCGCAACCGCCCCCGCGGCTACCGAAAGCAAAGGGCTTCTCGCACAGGCGTGGGACAAGTTGAACAGCCCGCTCGGAAAAGAGATGGCGATGGGCGCGCTGAAGATGGCCGGCACAAGCCTTGCTGGTGACAAAGAGTCGGCCGAGAATTTGGCAGATGCTCAAAGCGGCCTGTATAAAGCCAAGGCCGATCAGACCAATGTTGAAACCGAACTTGCCAAGATGAAGGCTGCCAACGCCAACGCCGTGCCGATCGCACTTGACCCGCGCGACCCGCAATATGCCGCGAAGAAGGCGGCGGCTCAGGCGGCTGGATACCAGACCTTCGACATTGCGACACCAGCCGCTACGGCGCCTGTGACCCGCGCGCCTGTCCAGACACAATACACTTCGTCGCCAACAAAGGCGGCATAAGGACACACCATGCCCATTCTCCAAGACGCATTGCAAGCTGGCGCAGCGACAACGGCACCGCAACCGCAACCGACGCCTCAGAACGCGGCGCCTGCTCCGGCCGGGGCTGGAAATCTGCCGCCTCCGAATCCGCAGATCGTGTGCCCGGCTGTTGCTGCTCACATGGACGACGTGGAGAACATGCGCGGCTTCATGGACGAGAAGCAACGCAACGCTTTCGATCGTGTGGTCGTCGCCGGCAAGAAGATGCTCTATGCGCCCGAGTCGGCCCAGGTGGTGCAGAACCTGCTGATGGATGACGAGATTCCGATGGCCAACAAGTTGGGTGAGGGCGTTGCCAACCTGATGGTCATGATGGACAACCAAGGCAACGGTACGATCCCGAAAGAGATCATGATCCCGGCCGGGATCGTGGTCATGTTCGAGGCTGCCGATTACGCCTTCGAGGTTGGTTTCGAGATCAGCGAAACCGACCTTGCCGATGCAATGGAAAAGCTGATCTACGGCATCTACGCCGGCTACCAGATTCCGGCAGAGAAGGTGGATGAAGTGATCGACGCCCTCGCCGGGAAGTTCGGCTTCAAGGAAGGCGATGCCGAGAAGGTGATGGGCAAGGTTGAAGAGGCCCAGGAGAAAGGCATGATTCGTGAGCCGATTCCGGGCGGCGACAACGGTGAGGAAGAAGCCTTCGAGCAAGGCTTCAACCAACAGCGCGGGAGGATGTGATCATGGGATGGGACCTCAAGGGAATCATCGGCAACGCCATTGCAGGCGCCGCCGACGCCGGCAGCAGATACTTCGTCGAAGAGCGGCGGAGAGAGACCGAGCTTGCCGCCCAGAAAGAGTTGGCCGACTACAAGAACGAGATCGAACTGAACAAGCAGCAGCGCCTTGAAGAGGCGAAGGCTCTCAGGGCCGAACGCGACCTCATGCGCAATCGCGAAAGCAATGCCACGAACGAAGAGCTTGCCAACGATTTCGCCAGGGAGCAAGGGCACAAATCCGGCACTGTCGGTTGGTACGATGCCAAGGCCGATTTCCTCAACCGCAGCGGTCGTGAAGACTTGGCCAAGGAAGCCTACAACCAAGCTGACAAGATTCGTGCTGACGACACCAAGGACCAGATCGCAGCAGCGCGTGCTGCTGCTCGCGCTGGTGGCGGCGGTGGCGGCGGTGGCGGCGGTGGCGGCGGTGGCGGCGGTGGCGGTAGCGAAGTGGATATTGAAAAAGAATTGACCGGCATCTCCAAAATCGGCGTCAGTTCAAAAGACGGTGAAGCCAAGGCCGATCCGGCAGCTTTGGGCGTCGCAAACGCTTACTACACCCAGGCTCTTGGTGCGTTAAAAGACCCGAAGCTCGCCTTGGATGCGACTCGCAAGATGATGGTGCGCACCACCGAGTATGCTTTGGACAACAACGTGTCGCTACGCGAAGCCTCAAAAGCTGTCGGCACCGATATGAAGAACAAATTCAACGAGGACGTTGCGAAAAAAGAGGCCAAGCGCCAACAAGGGATTTTGCAATATCCGGAAGAGGCGCCGGCCACGGAAGATGCAACCGAGCGCAACCTCAACTATCTGAGAAATCAAGGCGCACCGGCGCAGTCGGCTGCAAAGCCCAAGTTGCCTTGGTGGGACCCGCGTTCCGAGTAAGTTCGCGAGAACCTGAAGAGCCACCGAAAGGTGGCTTTTTTTCTCACAGAAAGATAGAATCGAATCACCCACACAAAGGTACTCGTCATGGCCAAAAAGAAAGACCCGCGCACATCAAACGCCACTTACGAAACAGGGGTGGATATTGATTCTATCGACTGGTCGGGTTTGAATACAGGTTCGCCTGCCGAGGAAAAACCTGCGCGCACCGAGCGCACCTGGGGCGAAGCCACTTCTGACGTTGGTGTAGGCATCCTGAAGGGCGCCGTGAGCGGTGCCCACGACATCGCCAACTTTGCTTCGGCGATCACTCCCGGATTTGAAGACGACAAGACCACTGGCCCGATCGACACGCCGCTGAATTGGGCCGAAGAGAAGTTGGAGTCGGCCAAGAGCGACATCATCAAGGCCAAGGCCGCTCGCTTCTCCGACATGATGCAGGACCCCAATGTGACGGCCGGGGAAGTCACGGCCTACCTTTGGAACAACAAGGACCTCGTGGCGCAATTGAGCGCCGAATCCACCGGAGCAATGGCGATTGGTTTGATTCCGGGTGCTGCCGTCAGCAAGATCGCCGCGGTTAAGGCGTTGGTCCAGGAAAGCGGTGTTGCCGCACGCGCAGTGGGTTCCATTGGTGAGGCAATGCAGATCGGCGGCAATGTCGCCGAAGCCACCGACAGCACTGGCGGCGCTCTCGGCGGTGCTGCCTTGGGTGTGCTCACCAACATCGTCACGCCGGGCAATATCAGCGGCGCAGTGATGAAGAAGTTGGCCGGGCGCCCGGCAGCGGAGACCGCCGAGAGCGCTGTTGAAGAAGCAGCCAGAAGTGGTTTGCCGACCGTCCTGTCGCAGCGCGGCGCTGCTGGTGCTGCTGCCCGCACGGGCGTGGCAATGGGTTCTGAAGCTGCCCAAGAGTACGGGCAAGAATTTGGTGAGCACGCCATCACCGATTTCACCAAGACTGGTGAAATTGACCTCACGGGTGCTCACAAGGCGGGTGTCGTCGGCGGCATTCTCGGCGGTGTAATGGGTGGTGGTCTGCATCCGATTGTTGGTCAAGGGGGTGTCGGCACCCGCGAGGAAATTCAAGCTGCGCGTGAAGTGCAACGTCAAGTCGAACAAACCCGCGAGGCACTTGCTGCTGATCCTGGCAACCCGGCCAGGCAAACGGCACATGACAATGCTTTGGCCGCTCAACAAGGTCTTGTTCCGGCAGATGTGCGCAATGCCACCATCGACGCAGGCGTTGCAGCAACCACGGCTCAGATTCTTGGTTCGACTTCAATTGAAGGTGCCGTCGAAGGTCTCAACCAACAGCAGCAAATCAGCCAAGGTCGCACCGGCGGTCAGATTGCCAGCGAAGTCAATACCGCTGCCAACGCCGCTGTCAGTGAAGCGGCTCTGCAAGAGCACGAAAATTTCACCGGCGCCCCCGAGCTTGATGTCCTCACTCAAGGCGAGCGTCGCCTTGAGCATGGCGAGGAAATCGCCACAGCATCGCTGCCTGAAAATGTGGCCAACGACATCAGGCGCGTGGCCAACTTCATTCCTGGGCGCGACAGCATGGTCGAGATCGCGCCGATCGTCGCGCGCATGGCAGGCGATCCTTCTGCCGGGACCCCGATCGCTCGCCCGGCCAACATCCCGCAGCAGGTGTGGAGCAACTTCGTTCGTGATGCCCAGATGGAAACCGGCATCATGGTTCCCTTCGAAAACTCGCAAGGGCAGACCCTCCGGGCCAATCTCCAAAGGATCGCCGAGAGCGGTTCGCGCACCGGGCGCCTGTTGGCGGAAACCCTGCTCGCTCAGAACAGCCCGCATCTCGACATGCAGGTCGAGGAATTCACCCCGGAAGACTATCAAACCAATCGCGCCGGTGCTCGCGGTTATGTGCGCACCAGCGAAGGTGGAACGCCGGTGCGCTTTGCGATGAATCAGCGGCCGGGCATGCCGACCGAATCCACTTTCATTCATGAAACCCTGCACGCCCTGACGATGCAATGGCTCAGGACGGTCAGCACGAACGACCCGCTCTATGTCGAACTGAAGTCTCTGCGCGATCAGGTCAAAGCCGCTGCTGAAGCCCAAGGCAAGACCTTCTACGGGACGCATCCGGGTGTGGCAAGCGAGCGTTCAGCGTTGGCTGAGTTCTTGGCTGAGTCCTTCTCCCGTTCGACATTCCAGACCTTCCTCGATACCGTCCAGGTGTCGAGCAACCGCACCGGTTGGCAGGCGTTCAGTCAGTGGGTTGCAAGACTTCTCGGTGTGCATGACAGGCAGGGTGTGCGTGCGCTCGACTTGGCGCTGAGGATCAACGAAGACGTGATGGCGCGCTCGGCAGAGATCGCTCGCGGTGAGAATGCTGCACCTGCACCTGCACCTGCACCTGCGGCTGACCCATACCAACAGGCACGTCAGGCGGTCATGGCGCGGCACAACATGACCGAAGAAGACATGGTTCGCTTTGAAAACGAAAGCGACGAACTTCTTCAAATTCGCACTACAAGCACAAGGCGACCTGAAGTTGCCGAGTTTGCGCGACAAGTGCTTGCGCGTCGTCGCGCCGCTGCACCTGCGGCTGCACCTGGGCCGACGGTTGATTCATACGAACAGGCGTATGAGCGTGCTGTTGCTGGGGAAATGGATCGTTACGGGTTTGACACCGAAACGGCCGAATCCGAGGTTGATAGTCTTGTTGGTGATTTTCGCAACACCGATCTTGACGAGCTTGAGCGGGGTGTTCAGCGCATGCGCCCGCATCTTCGGGTGCTTGCTCGCGCAATCATTTCCGAGCGCCGTGCTGCCGTAGCACCTGCACCGGCTGCTGCACCTGCACCTGCACCTACACCTGCACCTGCACCTGCACCTGCACCTGCACCTGCACCTGCACCTGCACCTGCACCTGCACCTGCACCTGCACCTGCACCTGCACCTGCACCTTTGGAACTTGATCTGATGCGGGATGGCATCCAAGGCCGCGAGATTCCATACACCCGTGTTCCGAACGGCAACGATGCTTTCCAATATGCCGTTGGCACCACAGAAATCGGTAGGCCCGACGCCGTGTATCGTCGCCGGGCGAGCGAGCGCGTCACTTACGGCGGCTGGCGTTGGGAAACCGATATTTCCTACTTGCGGCCGGAAGCTGCACCTGCACCTGCACCTGCACCTGCGGCCGACGAAGGCGCGCACCTTCGTCAAGCGGTGCTTGACCACTACAGTTCGAGAAGCAGCAACCCGGAGCGTTTGGTTGAAACCCTTGAGCGCTTCAGTGGCGCTGATCTTGGTGCTTTGATCAACACTCAGGGTGTTGATCCGGCAGTCGCAGTGTATGCAAGACACCTTCTTCAACAAAGAGGGGCGCCCGCTCCGACTCCGGCCAGGCAACTGACTTCGGCCCAACGTGGTGCCATCACGCGCACACGCAACGACATCATCCGCATGATGCGCGAACTTGCCGACCGGTATCGCGCCAACGGGGATGATCCGCGTGAGCGTTTGGATCGTGCCATTTCTGCTGCTCAACAGCCACGTGTCTCTCGTCGCCAGAACAGCGACTTGGCCCGGCGCCTGCACTCCTTGTTCAACAATCAGAACCTGAATTTGTCACATGAAGTGCGGTGGGCGAATGACAGGATGAATGAAGTGCTCGGTACTCCGACTGGCGCGACAACCGCACCCGCCGCACCGACTGGCGCGACAACCGCACCCGCCGGCACCGGCGCCGGAAGACCGTTCATCCAACCGCCGCTGGATGCCGACACAAGCCGCACGGGTATCCCGACGACACCGTTCGCTTCTCAACCCGCGCTGACCGCACCGGCCGCACCGACCGCACCGGCGGCACCGACCCAGGCATCGCTTGAGGCCGAGGTTGATGCCGCAGAGGCCGACTTGCGCCAGATCAGCTACGGAACTTGGCAACCAAGGGGCGTGACCCTGGATCGTCCTTTCCTGGAATCTATTTCTGAAGCAGAGTTGGAACAGGCGCGCGACTACACGACAAACCAAACCAGCATGCCGCGAACAGCGGCTCTAATCCGTGCCATCCAGAACCGTAACGCCTTCGAGAGCGGTCGCCCTCTTCCGCATCCGCGTTTTGTGGTAATGCCAACGCACACTTTCAGCCAACGAACACCGACATGGCCTGGCACGGCACCTGTTGCGAGTCATGAAAATGCCTCTCAAACCGCTGTGCCGAACACCGAGCTTGTTCCTCCGAGCGTCGAGCAGGATTACAACAGGCGGCTTGAGAATGCCCGGCAAAGCGGCGCCCTGAAGCGGCTCGCCGATTTCTGGCGCACGGTTGTTGGTGCCCCTGGCCAACGCATCTTTGAGCCGACCGACATCCCGTTGGATGATCTGAAGGCGCGTGTGCGAGCCAACGGCAACAGTTTGACCCAAGCCGATCTCGATGAACTGAAGAACCGCTACAACGACGCTTTCCATCGTAAGGCAGTGGAGTGGGCACAGGCTAACGGCCAACCCGCTCCGGCGCGTGAAGACATCATCATCAGCCTCAACGGCAGCGGAAGCACTGCTTCAATCTCCTTGTACGGTGTGAATCGCGGTAATCCGGCCAACCCATTCCTGCGTGCCAAGAACCGTGCCGGAGACACACCGACGGCATACGCAAACCTTGGTCCAAGCAACACGACGACCGGACTTTCCAATGCACCGGGCAGCAGCGACATCGCCTACCGTGTTGCGGCCGATATGGCGTACCTGCGTGGTGCTTCGAGCCGTTCATCCGGCAGCTTGCTGACGAACAACAACGTGCGTCGCCAAGTCCAGAGCATGTTGCAGGGTCTTCGCTTGAATGAGCCTGAAGCACTAAGCCCGATGGTCGGCAGTGGCGCAAATCCGAGGGAAGGCCAACAGGGGCAACCGGAAGCGTACAACCAACTCAGCGCCGAAGAGAAGATCGGCGCCAACGTGCTGCGCACCCTGCACAACGCCTTCATCAATCGCGAAGATGGCAGTTATCTGAGCAAGGCCCGCGCTCTTGGCAACTTGGTGCTCAACCCAGACGGCCAAACCTACACCGCCGTCGGCGACCCGATCGACACGCGCGGCTTTGCCGACGGCACGGTCATCACCAAGCGCCAACTGAGCGACAAGATCAGCGAACTGAAGAGCTTCGACCGTTCGAGTTCAGGTGGCATCGGCGCCGACATCGCCACGCTTTCGATGATCAGCCAACAGGTGCTGAACGACTTCGAGCAGAACCCGAATGCCAACATCCCGGAGGTTCTGGTCAATATGGCCCGCACCTTCGGCAGCGAGGCCGGCGGCTGGCTCATGTCCAGGGATGCCGGGGTCACTCCCGAGGTCGAGGCGCTACTTGAAGAGCATCGTCGCCCGGAAACCACCCCGCAGCGCCGTGGTGAGATCAATGCTCAAATCCGCGCCCTGCAAGAACAGGAGCGCGTAGAGCCTTCAACGCCGGAAGAGATGGACAGAGAGGCCGTCGCGCGCATGTCGGAGCAGTACGGCGCCGCGCAGGCAGCATCCAAGGCATTCCGTGCAGCAGGCTCAGGGCGCCAAGTGCTCTTCAGCATGGACGCCGCGCCGTCCGACCCGGATGTGGCCGCCACCCCGCAGGCCCAAGCCGCGATCGTGTCGCAGATGGTTTCGCCGCCAAGCCAGAACGAGATCGAGATCGCGCCAAGAGCACGGCTCGGTTGGAAGGAACGGATGGTCGAGAAGATCGGCGCGCTGCTTGTGGATAAACACAGCACGCTCGGTCGCATTCTTCGCATCCTGGGTGACATCTCGACTACGAAAGCAATCGACCGCTTCGAGGGTCGTCGTCAGTCTCAGTTCGAGCAGTTGGTGCGCACCCCGCTTGCCAACATCGAAAACCTGCTCAACAGGAACAACATCACCCGGCAGCAGTTTGAAGAATATCTGGTGATGCGCCATGTCCGTGAGTACAACACGGCGATGGCACGCATCAATCCGTTGCAGGAAAGGAACGGTGAGACCACTGGCTACGATCAAGAGACTCGCCCGGCGTCAGGAACCTACAACGGTGAGTCGCTGACCACCAGTCGCGCCGATGCCTACATGGCTCAGGAACACAACGAGCATGTCGTTGAAGCTGCCCGCCTGTACGACGACATGATGCACGCGCTTCAGGACTATGCCGTCGAAACCGGGCTTGAGAGCAGGCAGACGGTCGAATATTGGCGCAACAACCTCTTCCCCAACTACGTGCCTTTCCGGCGCGTGCTGGACCTCGAAGCCACGGGCGGCACGGGTGCCGGGTTTTCTGTCCGCGAGGGTGTCACGCACCGCGCGATGGGCAGTTCTGCCGAGATCGCGCAGGTCATTCCTTCGGTGATGGAACTGGCCACGAGGATTGTTGATCGCGGGGAGAAGGCGAGGATCGCTCAGACCCTGCTGCGCACCGCCCGCAGCAGGGCAATCCCGATGTACCGCAGCCGCGGTGGAGAACTGCGGCCGATGTGGCGCGTCGATACGATGCCGAACATCCGCACTATCGTTCGCACCCACATCTACAACGTGCTCGACGGGGGCAACAATCCGGTGCGCAACAGCGCCGGTGTGCCCATCGAGTTCTACAATGCCGGCGATGCCCGCGCCTTCGCCACGGCGCAATCGCGCGCCAACGGCACTGCGTTCCACACCCACGACACTGGCTTCCAGGATCGCGTTCAGGTCCGCCACAACCCGGCGTACATCAACAAGGACAACGTTCTGATCGTTCCTGAGAACGGCCAGAACCACGTGCTTGTCTTCGATGAGCAATCGTCCGATGCAATGGAAATGGTCAAGGGTCTCAAGAACCTTGATTCTCCGAAGCTGGAAGGCTTGACCAAGGCAGCCAATGTGTTCTCGCGTTGGACGGTCGGCACGAGCACTGGCTACAACCCGTTCTTCGCTCCGATCAACTTCATTCGTGACATCCAAGCTTCGGCTGTCAATATGAACTCGGCGAATGTTCCCGGTTGGACCAAGGGAGATTCCGTCGCGCTCATGGGTGAGTCGGCGAGGAACGTGGCGCCGCTCATGCGCTACCTGCAACGGCAACATGCCCAACTGCACGGCAACAACCCGCGCCAACCGACACCGCTCCCCGGCACACCGGAAGGGTGGATGGAATTCGCCAAGCGCTCGGGCGGTCTGACTGGTGTGCGCGAGTCCTTCAGCACCTTCGAGGACAACGTGCGTCAGGCGCAGCATCTCTTCGGCGAGGACTTGACACCATACGCCCAGGAACCGGATTTCCGCGTGCGCAGGGATTTGGCATACCGTATTGGCGAAAGGGCTGAAGCAGCAGGTGACACCTTTGGCAGGTGGCTCGACGGCGACAGCCGCATGAGGGTGGCACGCATCCTGAGTAACGTCCCGGTGACGATCAACAACCTGAACAACGCCTTCGAGTTGGCCACCCGCACCGCGGCATTCAAGATGGCCTACGAGAAGTTCGTGGCCAACGGCATGTCTCAGCAAAGAGCGGCGGAAGAAGCGGCCGTGGTGTCGAAGAACGTGTCGGTCAATTTCAACAGGCGCGGGAACCTGACGGCCCAGATGAACGCTCTCTTCCCGTTCTTCAACGCCGCGATGCAGGGCAGCGCGCGCCTGGCTGAACTGTTGTTCAAGAAGGAACAGTTCCGCAACGAGTTCGGTGCAATGGAAGAGCGCACTTCCCTCACGTCGGCCGGCAAGAAGTTGCTCTACGCACTCCCGGCGCTCGGTGGGATGCAGGCCCTGCTGTTGGCAGCGGCCGGCTTCGATGACGGGCAGCCGCCTGACTACGAGAAGGATCGCAACTTCATCATCCCGCTCGGTGGGAAAACCTACGGCAAGATTCCTCTTCCGTTGGGTCTGAACGCCCTGTTCAACATGGGTCGCAACGGCATGGAGGCGATGCTTTACCCGAAGAATGCGCTGAAGCATGCGCAAAGCTTCTTCCTCGAACCGTTCAGCGCTTTCAATCCGCTTGGCGGAACTCCGAACTGGATGCTTCAACTCACGCCGTCGATGCTGGATATTCCCGTGGCGCTGATGATGAACAAGGACTTCGCCAACAGGCCGATCTTCAAGGAAGACCGCGATCCTCGCCGGCCGACGCCTGGATTCACAAGGCACAAGGAAGGCACGAGTCAGTTGTCTATCGGCATTGCCGAGATGTTGAACAACCTGACTGGCGGCAACGAGTATCGCCCAGGTCTCATCAACTACACCGGCGACCAGATCGAGTATGTGTTCGGCCAGATCGGTGGCGGCATGACCCGTGAGGCAATGAAGACCGGGCAGTTCGTTGGTGAAACAGCCACTGGCTCAAGGGCTAGTGAAGACCGTCCTTGGTACAAGGTGCCTCTGGCCAGCCGCTTTGTCGGTAGCTCTGGTGACACTAGCGCAGTTCGCAGCGATCTCTATGCGGCCAGTGCCGAATTGAATGCGCTCAACGCCGAGTACGAAGGTCTGAAGGATGACGGCAAGCGCGCCGAAGCTGCGGCATTCCTGAAAGAGCATCCGGAAATCAAACTGCGCCCGAAAGTGGAGAAATACTTCAACGCCGAAGGCAAGATGCGCAAAGAGCGCCAAGCCTATCAGAGCGAAGGTGAGGGCACGAAGGTGGCCGAGATCAACACCAAGATGCGCACCAAGGGCGAGAAGCTCCTAGAAGAAATCGAGGCGATAAAGGGCCGCGCTGCCAGATGATGTAGCCATCCACCAGCCGTACTTCACGCCGTCATACCAGACGAACAGGAGCACGGCGACGGCGAGCAGGGTGAGCAGGGTGCGCTTCATTGTGCTGCCCTCCGCATGCTTGCGATCTTTGCGTCGATGGTATCCATCATGTCCATGTCGGACTGCGCCCAACCTTCGTCGGACACAAACCTGCCAATGACTTCACTGGCAGATTCCAGAAGTTGCAACAGGTTTTCGCGGTCGGCTTCAAGTTGCTCGGCACGGTCACGCAGAGCCATTTCCCTATCGACGGCTTGCGCCACATCCTCACAGGACCCGCTGTAATACTCCGGCAGCATGTCTCTTGCTTTCGCCGCAGATTCCGGAGTGTTTGCAAGCGCGACTACGCCGCAAGCGGCGAGCCGCATCCGCTCCGTTTCCAACTCGGCTTCAAGCTGCTCGACTTGCTTGCGCAGTAAGTTGATGTGGGCGCGGAGTTGGTCGCGCTCAATTGCGGCAACATAAAGATATTCGTTGTCATCCTTGAGCTTGGCAACCTCCGCATCGCGGCTCGCCACCTTGCGCTCCAGTTCTTCGATGCGGTCAGCGGCATCAGCACAAAGGCCAATGTCGTCTGTTGATTCTGCATCAGCGCGCAGCATTTCAATCAATTCTTTGCTCATATCCCGGCCTTCCTCATTTTTGCCCACGCTTCGGCCTCCTCGTTGGCTCCCGGTTTCAGGGCTTGGTATCCCTCAATGGCCTCGAATGCCGAGTCCCACCATTTGCTCACAACGGCGTTGTCTTTGGTGTCTATAATCAGGCACTCAAGTTCCAGCGCCAGCCGATGAGCTTGCGCCCATGCAGTGTCGCGCTCGCGCTCAAGTTCCTCGACCTTTGAGCGCAGGGCGTCGCGTTCCTTGAGTAGCACTTTGATGCTTGCCAAAGTGCTTTCTTTATCCACACCACAGTTCCGACAGATCATTTCAGCCACCCCATTAGCCAAGCGCTGTCCAGCGCGACGACGATCAGGACGGCAACGCCAAGTGCGAGGGCTACCCATTTGTCCCACTTGTCGGCCTTGATGTAGTCCTTGTCCTCCACGAACGGGACGTACCAGTTCGGGTCGGTGCGGTGGTACTTCTGGATTATCTGGTCCGGGGGCAGGGCGCTGCCGAAGCGAGGGTTGCGGCGGACTACTTTGTGTTCATTGTTCATTGCAGTTCCTTTCCTGACGTTCCATTTCTTGGCTTTCGTAAAATGCCGCGTTTGTCGTCCGTGGACAGGATGTGCGGCGGGTTTGATGTCTACTTCAAGTTGGGCGTCATGTTCACGGCCAGCCAATCCAACGAAAAAACCGTTGATACCACGTCAGTGGAGCACCACATGCTTGCTCTACCGTAGCCCAAACAAGCCGTTTTCTAAGCCATGCTCTCATGATGTAACTCCTTGTTTTAAATTAACTCTAGCGGCAAATACGCTTTCGTCGCAATGCGATCGCATGCAGCGCAATATGCATCTTGGTCATGTAGCGCGTTGGCTCTTTCATGCTTGCACGTATCCAGTCTGGACTTTGCGTCAAAAGACGCGACAGGTACTCACGCTTGGTCATTTTGGACTCTCCTCCAGCGCACGCTTTGCCACCGTCGTAATCGGATGGCCGGGTGCGGTATATCGCTCCGTCCATTCGCAGATGTCTCGCAGTGCGGCCCGCATCCGCTCAATCACGTCGGCAGCGTCGTACAGGTCGTTCATCCACTGCTTCTGCTCCGGGTCGGCGTTGGCTATGTATTCGTGCGCCTCAGCATGAGCACGCAGCCGCCCAACAAGTGCGTCAACCGGACATTGCGCCGGCAGCGGTTCGTTGCTCATTCGTTGTCCTTTCGCGGCGCAAGGCCGGTTACGTCAGCGTTCGGCGTCAAATCCAGCGCATCAAGCACCTCATGGAATCGCGCACCGTACAGTGGCTCCCAGTATTCGCCGGTCCAGTAACGCACCTCTAAGCGCGGGTGGTGCGCGCTCAGTTTGTACAGCTTTGTCGTCGCGTCTTCGCATGCTTTGCTCCATGCATGTGCTTCGCGGCGAAGGTGCTCAATTTCGGCTATGGCCTCACCGAGTTCTGGGATGTGATCCGTTTGCATCAAGCGTAGTTTTTCAACGATGTTCATTCTTCGTCATCCTCGCTGGTGCGTAGTACGCAATCCACGGCATCCAGCACCGCATACACGCACTCGCCGTGAATCTCGGCCCATCGGGCGTAAATCCCTGTGCGGTTCGCCGCTTCGTCGTAGCTTCCAGCCGCCGCGTCCTTCCCCGGCGCCAGGTGGCCGGTCATGCGACGGAAGGCTTCCGCCTGTATCTCGTACCGTTCAAGGCTGCTCAAATGCATTTCAGTCTCCTTGTCTATCCGGCGGGTTTCGCTACAAAATCTTCCCACCATTCATCGAAAGTCATTCTGTGTATCCTCCAATCTTGGCCGCAACCATCGTCGCAGCGTACATCCACGCCTTCAGGCGGGAGTTGTCGTGGTCTTTGAGCATTGTAATTACGCGATAAGTCTCTTGTGGGGCCCATAGACATTGAATGTAATCACTATGGTGTTCGTGATTGATCTCCAGCTTCGCGCACATCTCGGCAGTATCGCCTGAGTTGGTGAGGGGGTTCCAGCCCGTCCATTTAGCGAACGCCTCGTTCCAATTCTCATTATTACTGACTTGAAACAAACCACTTGTGAGCACCCGCCATTTCTTGAATCCGCACGCCTTGGCAGCGGCTTCGAGGGTTTTGCGTTGTTGGTCAGGGGTCATCATTCACCACCTTTCTCGATAGCTTCGGTGCTAGGGAGTGGCATCCAGTGAGTCGGAGATTGGCTAGGGTCTTCTTGAAACCATAGCTCGTCAGCAATAAGCCATTCCATCCACTTTTTGTACCCTGTTTCCCAGTCTCCGTCGGAAACTTCGCCATAGTGCCCGTTTATCGCAATATCCTTGAATGGGAACCACAAAATAACCTCTGTACCATCTTTCGGCGCCGTTTCAATCGGCTGCCACTGGTACGGAGCAAGCAACTCGGAATCATGCGCCCGAAGCGCGGATAGGTCGTCGGGGGCTGCTTCCAGTAATTGTGCGGAGTGGTAATCCCACATATCAACTGGAGTGTGGCCACAGGTCATAGGTGACGGATGCCCCTCCATGCTATCCCCGCAACAACAGACTCCACTCGAAACTTGTGCGTGTTTAATGAAGTCGTGTAACTGCTCGATCCGCGCCTGCTGCGCGAGGATGATTTCGTCTTTGGTCATGATTGGCCTTTCAGTTTGGCGATTGCTGCGTCGATTGCTGCGTCCGATGTTCTTTGATCGTACTCATCAAGCCGATACCCCGCTGTAGGAAGCCACACGTATGCCCCTGTTGACGCTCGATCACCTCGCGGTCATGCCGCTCTTCGCCTCGCCGATCCTGCCCGTCGATCCAGCAGTCAAAGCAAAGTCCGTTGCGATACTGGTAGCTTTCTTCGCAGCACTCGCACAACTCAGGAGGTTCAAACCCGACGTGATTGATCATGAATAGACTTCCTTCATCGCCCGGCCGGTGGCCATGTGAATGCCCAGGGTGTCGTCGAAGTTCTCGGCATAGCCGCCGGCAAGGTTGCACACCACAGGGATGTTGGCTTCTCTGGCCGCACGGAAGGTGTTCAGGTCGCGCTCGAAGAGTTCTTCCTTGGTCATTGATCCACCGAGCGGGTCCTTGCACCAGTTGTCGGCGCCGGCTTGGTACATGATGAGGGTCGGCTTGAACGTCTTGATGAGCCGACGAAGCGCCTTCTCATAACCCACCAGATTGAGCATGTGGCTTCCACTGTGCGTGTGGATGCTCTGCATGTACCGGCAGTAGTGATCCATCTCAAGATGCTTGATGATGTCGGTGCATCCGTTTCCGAAGTGTGCATCCTCATCGACGATCAGGGTCCTTGTTCCGTGAAACTTCCGCAGTTCAAAGGCCGACAGCATCAGGGCGTTGAACGTGCAGAAGGTTCCTGCTGAAAAGTAACAGGCGTGGTGGAACCCGGAGGTCAGTGACCAGACAATCGGGTTGCCCGACACGGCAGCGGCCCATTCGGCAGCCAACACGAAGTTGCCGACGGTGTAGCGAATGGCCCTGACACTTTCCTGATTGCTCTTGCCGAATCCGTCCGGACGCTTACACGCAAAGACATCATCAACGAACCTGGGGTCATGGACCAGTTTCAGGCGGTCAGCCGAGATCGAACCAATCATGCGCGGGTCCATGAACTTGAAGCCGCCCTCTTGGTCGATGAGGGGCACAAGCAGCTTCGGCTTGAACGGTGACTTGCTGAAGCTGTCAGGCTCATGCACTTGGGAGTCGGTGTAGAAGACGGGGATCATTTTGCTGTCCGATCATAGTTTGCCGGGGAATACCAAACCTGGTCGAGGTTGTAGAGAATGCCGCGCAGGCTCATGTTGCCGACAAGCCAATTGACCGTTTGACGATTGCGCACGCTGCCGAAATCAACCCGCACGCCAGGGTTCTGCATGGCTTCGCCGATCAGACAAAGGGCCGCGCCAAGGTCAGCCAAGCTGGCGTCGTTGTAGTAGCCTGGGCGATATGGCGGCGCGGGTGTTTGTGACTCGCTCATCAGCCTTGGGTTTTCAAGTTGCATCTGTTTGATTTCCTATTGAACACACATCATACCACAAAACATCTCGCTTGTCAAGGGGCTAGAGTGTGCAACCTGGATGCACCTTGCTCGCTTTTGGTTAGCATTTGACACCTGCTGAAACCAACATGGTGCGAGTCTCTTCGATGTACCGGGAGATGTCGATGTCGTCAGGAATGCGATCAGGCAAGGTCATGCACTCGCGCCCGCCCTCGCTCTTCGGCACGAGGTTGCCGTTGTTGGCGTAGTTGATTGTCAGGCTACGGTCGGTCGAGTAGTACCACCGCACGGTGCGCCCAAGGTAGGTCGGATCGACGCCAAGGGCGACAGGGTGCGGCCGGCTCACGCGATTGACGATCTTGGTTGTGCCTGGGCGCTGCCACTGGCGATCAGCAATCTGCACCCAATCGTCGAACATCACCGTTCTTCCATAGACTACAGCGCCACCCTTGACCGAGCGGGCCTGGGTGAAATCCACGAAGTTGGCCACGGTCAGGTGCTCGCGAATGAAGGATTCGATCGAGCGTCCGGTGGCGAGATAGGCTTGGGCCGCCAAGGTGCAGACTTCGTTCGTCGGGTTCTTCATCAGGCCGGAGTTGGCGAAAACCCCTTTTGTTTTCGGGCCACCATCTGTCTTGATTGCACAATATGAATTTACATCACGCATCGCGATCTTGCGGTACGGTGTGAATTCAAACTCGAACCCGGTCAGCGCCCCATAGCATTCGATCCATTCCTTCGCCGCCTTGACCCGCTCGGGTGTGCCACTGAAACATACGCCATCGGTGTTGGCCGAGATCACCTTGACACCGAGATCGTTCAGGTCTTCGATCAGGGTGAGCAGGTAAAACTGCCCGGTCAAGGTGACGGCCAACATCAGGTCAGGTGCGTAGAGCTTGGAGAACATCGAGCCGAGTTTGCCGAAGGTTCCATTGAGCGCGATCTTGAGGGAGTTGGCAGTGGCCTTGTCACCGCTCTTCTTGGCTTCCATTCGCCGCTTCACGATACCGCGGTAGAGCGTGATGAACTGATGGCCCAGGCCACGCGGGATCATGTTGGCGTTCAGGATCAGGTTCGGGTAGAAGCTGGCGACATCGGCATCGACGATCTCGCAATCAGGTCCGGCCTCCACGAACACGCTCTTGTCGTGCGTCGAGTGCAGGCCGCCGATGCCCATCTGGTAACTGCCGTCACCGATCAGCACCTGCTCGTCGGCGAGGAAGTCAGGGAGAATCACAGCACCGTTGCCTCGATGGACACCGAAGCGATGCTTCTCTGCACGGGCCAGGATGTCCTGCATGATCGGCCCGCGGGGAGCAATGAATTCAGGCGCCCTGTACTTCACTGAGTCGGGCACTTCAGCCGGCCCGGCACGCATGATCCCGAGCGACTTGGCGATGATCGCCTCGGCCATCTGTGCATCGCTCTTGCTGCGCAGGTCGATGCGATACTCTTCGCTCATGTGCTCGCGCAGGGAGACAGCCTCCCCAAGCTCTGCAAACAAGGCGGCCGTAGCATCCACGTCGTTCAGACAATACTCGTTGAGGATGCGGCGCCCGTGCTCGTTCAGGGCATCATCGTGCTTGAACGGCATATCGCGAATGGTCTTCATCTTCAACCGGGCTTGATAGGTCTTGAGGCTGACCATGACACCGGGCGCCACTTTGATCAGGTCGATGTGGTCGATCTCTGGCGCTTCCAGGTTGTAGTCGCGATAGATCATCCAGGCCGGCACGTTCTCCGCGATCAGGCGGTTCGCCATGCGCTTCACTTGGTTGAGCGGCACCCCACCCAACACGGCCGTGACGATCGGAGCGTCGAAGCGGATGCCGTTGAAGGACACCCATGTAAAGTTCGGATTGTTGAACAGCTTTTGCAGCTTGCTCATGTCCTCCGGATTGTCGCCCCAAAGGGATGCCACCTTTCCGGAAGGAAGGTGTTTCGCACAGAAGAGGAACGTGACAGGGCCGTCGTCCGGGCCAACAAGCTCGGTGTCGAAAACAACAGGCTCTTTCATTCGATCCACTCCCAGACAATTTGCTCGCGACCACTGCCGGCCTTGAGCGTTCCAACCCGAGCCACACACCCGTCTTCCTCAAGGGTGTAGAGCGCCTTCAACACGCTGCCTGCATCGCGACCCATGTTTTGTTTGATCGCGGTGGTGCCCATTCGCATGTCGGTGCCGTACTCAACGAAGACACCTTTGAACAAGGCACGCATGTTGGCGCGCATGGTGTTCCTGCGTTTGTCTTGGCGCTCGGCTTCCTTGGACGGGTCGGTGTGAATCGGCGCGGGATGCCGACCGTACTTCTCGCGAAGCTCGATGCGGAAGAGTTCGTGCTGAAACAGGAAGTCGAGCACAGGTGCGCGCACTGCGCTGTAGTCGAAGTTCAAAATGGCCTCCGGTAAAGAGCCTCTGGGCAACGCACACCCCATTCCTCTTCACTGAAGATGCCACCGTCGATGAAGCCGGCCGGTTGAAGTGCGTCGAAGATTGCGGCGATGAAGAGGCGGGCCTGTTCCATCAGGCGCTCGTCCATCGGAGTGCCCACCGCTTTCAGATAGGCGGCTCTGATGTCGTCGTCGCTCACGGTTTTTCCCCGTAGCGCAGTTCGATCAGAAGCTGCAATTCATGGATGGCCTTGCGCAGGTCCTCGGCGCCTGCTTTGGCATCGTGGCGGCACACACGCTTGATGATGCAACCTTCTAGGAAAGACAGGTCGTTCTTCTCGATGAACTCGACCGGTTGAATGGCGAAGTTCTTGTAGTGGTTGCCGCCGACCTGGACCTTGAGGGCTTCCGGTTGGTATGCATCTTCATCCGGGCAGGATGCACTGTCGCCTGGAGGAAGCGACTTCATGGCTGCTCCAACTCCACGACATTGTTGGTTTCCAGGGCGATCATGTGGTTGAACGGCACTTGCTCGCGATAGTGTGCGCTCAGACCAATCTCCTTGGCATAGCCCTTGGCGTCTTCCAGATCGGTAAAGCAAGCGCCGCGCAAGGTGGTCCAGAAGAAGCCGAAGCGCAGCATCTGGATTTCCCAATGGAGGGAATACGGGTTGAAGACGTGACGATACATCAGTGGTTCTCCTGTTGATTGGAAACAAATTTGAGTTGGCGACAACCGCCAACCTGATACAGCCCAAGCGACGCAGCTTTGTCCTTTTCAGTTGCTCCGTTGCTGTTAAGTTTGTGTCTCTGCATGGCCATGCGGTTGATTCGTTGCTTACCGTCGGTGTAAAAATAGGTTGGCGGCGTCATTGAATCGAGAGTGAAACCGGCGCCAAGATACCCGGTTCCGACGTGTTTGGCCGTGTCACAAAAGCTGAACAGCGACTTGTCAAACCATGCGACTGCACGTGAAAGACCGCCGACCACAATCATGTCGAACTTGACGCACCAACGTGACAGTTCGTTACCACGCACAGTGGCAACTGCCACAAGCTCATCTTTATGAAACAGTCCAACATGCTCGCCGTTGCGATACCCCTGAAGGTGATAAGTGTTGTGGAAATCGCGGGCCAAACTGAAGTCGATCTTTCGCAATTCACAAGTTCGAGCGAACACCTTTCGCTCAGGCCCGACAAGTTGCATGCGAAAGAACGCCTCACACCAAGCGCGTTTGTCACGCCACTCGTCTTCCCAGATATGAAGCAGGCGATAGCCGGCTACTGTTGCAGCATCGCTCTTGTGTTGATGGTAAGCGCGATCTTTACCGTACTTCTCACTATGCCAGATCAGACCGTTTAACTCGACAGCGATCTTGCGCGATGGCACCACGATGTCAAGCTCCTGAGTGTTGCCAAGCACGGTGCGAACAGACTGTTCGGCATCCGGACAGAGCGCCTTGATGAACTCAAAGATTTCACGCTCGGCACGAGAAGGTCCGAAGCCTACGCATGTCGGGCAGCGCGAACCTGCTCCGCTGATGTGATTGTTCGGTGTCTGCCAGAACGAACCGTGCTTTGGACAGATAATCTCGACAGCATCGTGGGCACGTTTGTAGATGACACGGCTGTAATCGTACTCGGCACCGTGAATGGTACGCGCCATATCTATCCACTCTTCGGTTGTTGGGACTCTCCAAAGCGCACCCATGTGAGCACAAGCACGGTCAAGCAATTTGCGTGACTTCGCCACGCTGTAGGTGTTCGGGTCACTTTTCTCCCAAGCGGAGCGTGAGTCGAACTTGCGAGCAGCAGCAATGATCTCTTCATCGGTTCTTGCCGTGCGCTCGCGCCTCATGTTGGTGCTGACATCGCTCAGCCACCCGCGCTTTGAAGCAACAACATAGGCAGAAGGGCTTGCGGCGCTCCACGCTTTGACGCTGTCGTACTTGGCAGCGTCCAATTTGATCGCATCAAAAGTCCATTCAACTTTTGGTTTCATGTGAGAGCAGCAAACATCCAAGAGGCCGCGAGACTGCGCCGCGTTGTAAGCACGAGAGCTTGCTCGCGCCCATGCGGTTCTCGTGGTGAAGCGCGCAGCGTCAGCAGCAAGCGCCTCATTCGACCACTTGAAGTTCATCCCCGGCTCTCCTGTTTGATGAGAATTGGTGGTGGGATTTTGGTAGGGCTCCCACCGGGCCCTGGATCACCACTGCGTCAAGGTTAAGCCTCTAGCTTTCGGGGTTGTACCCGTACTCCCTGTCGGCACTTGCTCGGTTAGGTGTTTTGTCAGAACCCGCCGAAGTCCGAAGCGGCGTCGGTGCGACCGCCAAGGGATTCGCCGCGTTCAAGCAACTGCACGTTGTTCAGGCCAGCGGCCACGCCACGGTTGCCAGCGGTGTCAAAGCCGTACATGTTGATGGACACGCGCCCGTAATCACCGGACTTGATCGGTTCCATCAGCGCGTCGAGGTTCTCATCGACGCAGCCAGGGCGATCGTCGGTGCTGGCCGTGAAGACCCAACAACCCTTGCACTCCGGGCCGAAGTTGTCACCGCTCGGGCGCACGCCGTCGCCGTCATGGATCACGCTCTTGATCGCCTTGTAGAAGGACTCCGGCTTGCCGGGGAACTTCTTCATCGCGGCCTCGCGCTCTGCGGCGCGCAGCGCTTCGTAGGTCGCCTTGTCCGACTTCGGCAACAGGATGGTGACGCTGAACTTGTCCTCGCCACGATCGTTCGTGCGGGGCTTGTTGAGAAAGGCGTAGGAAAAACGAACCTTGCCTGTGATGACTTTCGTGCCCATTAGAGTGGTCTCCTGAGTTGGCTAGTTAGACTGCTGAAAGAAAATACATGCTACCACAAAACGTGGCGTTTGTCAAGCGGCGAAATCGGATTTCGCGCTCGATTCGATTGCCGGCCGCTTGTCGGTTTCCGCGACAAGCACCGGGTTGCTCTGCTTGGTGTCGATGAAGTTGCCGATCAGATCGGTGAGCTTGAGACCCGCGGCCTTGACCGCCTTTTCAAGATCACCGAAACCGAGCAACTTGCGTTCAGCCCAAGGGGCAATGCCGCTCAGTTCCAGTGCAAGCCCCGCCGCATCCGGGTCGGTGATGTAGCGCATGTTGCGCCCGGCCACCCACTTCAGGCCGTTGATGTGGTGGTTCTTGGCGCGCTCGGCGACTTCGGTCTCGACATCCTTGATCCACTTTTCCAACAGTGGCAGGCGCAGGAAGATCGCGGTGAGCATGTCTTCGTCGATATCCGTCGGATTGATCGGCTCGCACACCGGGTTGGTGATGTCGGCGAAGTCCATGCCGGCCGTGGCCAGGTTGAATTGCGCACGCTCGACGCATGTACGGCGTGCCCGGCACCACATGCAGTGAGCGCCTGGGGTTGCGGTGTCGGTGGCAATCGCGTGATACGCCTTGCGCACCTTCGGCAGATGATCCACCATCCACCGCTTCAATTCGTCGGCAGTGAAGGTCTTGCTGACCGTGTTCTCGCGGCGCGGCTGGCAAATCGAAACTTCGATGTGGGTGATCGGTTCCGATGCCAACCATTCGAGCGTGTCGTAGCCACCCCAACCGTAGAGGAAAAGCTGAGGGTTGTCGTCGGGCGACACAAGCACACCTTGGCCGAACTTGAGATCGACAATGCGCAGGGTGTTGCCATCCACGATCACCGTGTCGGCCGTTCCCCATACATCGAATTCAGGCAGGATCGACAGCTTCTGTTCGACGAACAGGTGGGATGTCACGGTGAGCTTCGAGCGCACGAAGTCGAGATAGGTCTGTACGTGGTCACGGAAGACCGGGGAGTCCCACTTGTCCCAACGTGCGTCGGCTGGTGCGTCCTTTGCGGAGATGTCACTGTCGAGGCAGTAGGCGGCCATGTGGTGCGCGGCAGTGCCTTCGGCAGCGGCATCGTTGTCCTTGTCGGGAAACGCTTGCTCGCGCTCCGGTGCAACAGGGCACTCAAGCCAACGCTCAGCGGCTGACGGGGAGAGTTTGGAATGCTCGTCGCTCATGCTGCGTTCTCCGGCTTGATGATCTGCGGACCCTTGTCACCGCTGTACTTGCCGCTCACAACATCGTAACCCTTGTCGTCAGCCAGAGGGTTGATGCGATGGAAGCGAAGTTGGACGATCTGATCACCGCCGCGCAAATGGATCGCGTGGTGGCGCAGTTCGTTCTTGAGTTCGAGGGTCAGGTGGCCAGAAAATTTCGGATCACCCCAACCTGCCAACAGGTGCTGAAGGCCCATGCGTGCGGCCGACGAGCGAAGCATCACGTCGCAGCAGATGTTGTTCGGCAGGTTCAGCTTTTCCTGAATGCTAGCGAGGCAGAACATGCCCGGTTCGAGGATGACCGAATGTTCGAGCGTCCGGAAAACAGGCGAGTGACGCATTGCGAATTCGAGCGGGTTGCCATGAAAGCCAAGCGGGGCGGTTGGATGCCTCGATTCGACCAGGAAGGTGTAGTCGAGCGTGACATTGATGGATGCGGGATTGACCGCATCGAAGCGACCATGCTCGATGATACCGCTTTCGATCAGTTCGCAGATTTCGTGGTAATTCAGAATACCGTTCATGGTAGCAGCGCCTTGGTGATTACCCACACGATAAACAACCCGAGAGCTATGACCGCCGCCAGATAGGTGGGGCCATAGCCTCCGGACACTCGTTTCATGCTTGCTCATCAAGCCATGCGTCGAGGGCGATCTTGCCTTCGTCGTTGAGCAGGGAGATCAGCGTGCTGCCGAGCGAGATGATCTTTTCCTTGACCATAGCCGGACCATGCTTCTTGGCGACGACGGCGGCCTTGCGATTCAGGTCAGCAGAGGTCGGCACAGGCCGGTCAGAAGGGGATGCCGACGCAGGTTCGGTGGATGCAGTCTCCGACGGGGGCGTAGCCGGCGGCTCGACAGGCGGGGTAGGTGCAGGGTCGGTAGGGGCTGCGGCTTCCGCTTCAGAATCAGGCTGGTTGCGAGCGTGGTCGTAGGCGTGTTGAGCGCGCTCTTCCGCTTCAGCAGCAGCAGCGATCTCGGCCTTCGTGCGGCGCTTGCGCTTGGGCACTTCGGCATGGACCACCGGCTCTTCACGATTGAGCGGGATGTAGGTCGGTTCCGGTTCGTCGAGTTCGGCCTCGTCGATCGGGGCGCTGATCACATGGGCGCCGCGGTTCATGCCGATGGCGGTGAGAAAGTTGCCGAGATGCACCAGTTCGGAATTGGTGGTGCTCGGGTCGATCGAGATTTTCAGCTTCACGCTTAGGCTCCTGTTAAGTTGTTGGCGCGGGTGTTTCTGGGAGGGCACACCCGCGAAGCCCTTCTGCTGCTAGACGACGGCCGCTTCTTCGCGGGCAGCCGATACGATCTTGCCGGCGGCGATGGCGGCAGCCGAAGCATCCGGATAGACCGTGGCGTCCTTGCGGTCGCTGACCAGTTCGACTTGGCCCTGCTTCACGAAGCCACCGTTGATGTGGCTGATGATGTACTTGCCGGAGCGATCCTTGGGGGTGCTGCCGTAGCCTTCCAAGGGTTCGGGTGAGAGCGGATAGGTGCCGCCGAATTCAGGTTTTGCGTGCATGGTCTTGGTCCTCAGTTGATGGATTGGTCCCTGGCTTCTTCGACGGCCTTTTCGGCCTCACGACGTGCCTGGGCTTGTTCGACAGCGGCCTGGGCCATTTGTCCCATGTCACCGAGAAATTTCCCGATGGTCATGGGTTGGCCGTTCTCGTCATTCAACTTCGATGCGATGAAGCTGGCAACCGTGACGAAGGCGGTCAGGATGAAGACGACATCGTTCGTCATCCTGATCTCGCTAATACCGGCCTCGTCGGCATAGACGTAGAACTCCTTCTTCGGAGTCTGCTGCTCGACACCCTTGTCGTTGGCGATGATGATCTCGCTCATGCCAGTTCATTCCTGGCCTGTTGCACCAAGACAAGCAACTTGTTGATCAGGTCGGAAAGGCCCGCGATCGGATCGTCGCTGTTGATGTGGGTGTGCATGCACTTGCCGCCGTCGTGCAGGACAACGATGGCGAGGTTGTCTTCGTCCTGCATCAGGGTACGGAAAGCCTCAGCCGACTTCTCACCGGCCGACTTCTTGGGCGCCAGGGACTTTTCGTTGATGATGGTGTCGATGGCCGCGATGGCAGTGCGCGGGTCGATGACCGACGCTTCGTATTCCTTGATCACAGCCTTGATGCGCTTGCGTTGAGAGATCACCGCGAGTTCTCCTGTTCGTTGAATTGAGCGCACACTATACCACAACTTGCATGGTTTGTCAAGTGGTTGGGGCGCCAAACCTGATGGGATAAATTGAACCGGGCGCAATTGTAACACTGCTCGGCACCTTGAGCGCGCCAAATTGCGCACGCACCAGAGCCTCGACAACGTTCGTCGGAATGCCGCCGGGGATAGCCAAGCGCCTTAGCCACTTCTCACCGTCGCGCTGCGCAACGGACGCCTTGTGGTGCCAGATGTTGTAGTATTCCGTGGCCACAGGGGTGATGCGATTCGGTGCGAAGTATTCGGCAACCAATGCAGGATCACCGGCATTGGTGGTCTCGCGCCGATACTCGACACGATCGACAGGATAGGTTCTGCTGCCGTCAGGGTTCTTGACGACACCGGAGATAACGATCTGGCCGGTGCGCGGATCGAACACACGTTCTCCCGGAACAGGTGGTGGAAACTCTTCACCGCACTGCGGGCATTTGCGCAAGCCGGCCAAACAAATGCAGAAACAATTCTCGCACACCCTGGTCGGAGCTTCACCGCCGGCAACCCTCGGCGGATGACCACAGACTTCATCGACAGGGCCGTGTTCATCCACCGCACCAACGAAGTCACACAGCAAAGCGTCTGTTTTACCTGGGTGTGTCCGCATGATTCTGCCGATGGCTTGAACATAAACCAAAGGTGATTTCGTCGGTCGGCAAAGAGCAAGCCCGTCGGCGCGTGTCGCGTTGAACCCGACCAACAGAGTATCTACAGCAACCAACCAACGCACCTTGCCTGCGCGGAACTGCTCAACAATGGCGTCTCGTTCCTTATTCGGTGTGCTGCCGACGATCATCTTGGCGCCTGGCAGCAGCGCCGCCAGATGACCGGCGTGATCCACCCCGGAAGCGAACACCAGCACGCTCTTGCGCTCGGCAAAAATTCGCAGGATGTCGGAGGCAACTTTCTGATTCAGATCGGTGCGATCAACCGCCGCTTGCAACTCGTTCTGTTTGTAGTCTCCGGTCCTGGCATCAACACCAACACCGGAAACATCCAACTTGGTCGGAGGGTTGTAGGCCACTACATTGCAGAGATAACCGTCGCGCAACAGTTCTCCCATCGAAACTTCGGCGCACACTCCGGTGGTCACAGGGTCCTTGAGCATGTGTAAATGCACACCTTTCCCGTCGAAACATGTTGCTGTCATACCAATCACCCGTAGATGCGGTGAGTGTTTGCGCACGTTCTCGATGAATTCATTGTAGGCTGCATTGCCCCAATGGATTTCGTCGATGATGATGGTGTGAATGCGCGGCAGCTTGTGCCAATTCTTGCGGATGGACTGAATGCCAGCCACGATGATCGGCCCCTTGGTTTCTTTGCACCCGACGCCGGCACTGAACACTGACACGTTCAAATGGCGCGGCATTTCCAAGGCGGTCTGGGTCACCAATTCCTTGCGAAAGGTGACGATCAACACGTTACCGAACTTCGCGTAGTGGTTGGCCAGCGCCGCTGAGATCAACGATTTGCCACCACCCGTCGGCACAACAACAGTCGGCGCTGAGCTTGGGTAGTCTCCCAGGTGCGAGATCGTCAAGTCAATGACGCGCTGTTGGTAGGGTCTAAGTTTCAACACGATAACTTTTCCCTCTTCTAATATGCCCGGCATTGCCGGCTGACATGCCGTATTTGATACCAAGCTCTCGCTCAGTTAGGCTTGACATGCGAAGCTCGGTAGCCTGCTCATTGGTAAGCAACGCACGCCCTTTTTTGTTTTCACCCGCACCTTTGAACGATCGACCTTTGGCAACCATATCGCGCATGTTGTCAGCGTGATTACCAAGAAACAAATGGGATGGATTTACGCAAAGTGGATTGTCGCAGGTGTGGCATACGAACATACTAACAGGCAACACACCTGTTGCCTGTTGAAAAGCAAAGCGATGCGCCCCTATGGCCGAACCGTTTGACAAATGGTGTCGGCCATAAAGCACACCTTTTCCGTTTGGCCTGGTGCCACCTTGCCAATTCCAACACTCGTGTGCATTACCGCGAACAAACTTCGCGTTGAAGCGCGCAACGTCATCGCCTTCATCGACAATACGTGATCCAAAGCTAAGCGGATCACCGTATTTTCTTGTTCGCCGATAGTGTTTATCGCACATCCCTTTGCTCTTTGCCTCACGGCAACAGCCATCTACATTACAAGTTCTCATAAATCTTCAAACTCACAGAACTGCCGGGCACGACTGAGATCGACATCCGACTCGACATTGATCAGCTTCTCGTTCGGAATGGGGAGCGGCTTGATGAAGCGGTTGCCATAATCAGGATGCAAACCGATGACCAAGATCGCCTGGGCACCTTTCAGGTCCTGGGGCAGGTCGGACTGATGCATCGTGGCAATGCGCAAGGCGGTGATGTGGCTTGGGAACAAGCGCACCTTGCACCGCTCGCCAGCAGGCAGCACGGTGAAGTGCAGGTAGTAGCGCCCGACACCTTCGATCTTGATGCCGTGGATCAGGGAGTGGTAGCGACCGGCAGGAATCATTTGACCACCCACTTCCAGATGGTCAGAGGGCGGTGGCCGTTCCTGATCGTGCCGCAACGCACCACTTGACCGCGTTTGGCGAGATGGTTCAGTTGGCTGGCGACAGACAAGAACGGTCGTCCCGTGATCGCCGCGATTTCGTGCGTGCTGTAGGGATCGCCACTCGCCATCAATTCACGAAGACTCATCATTGGGCAGCCCACCCAAGGAAGACGGGAAAGCGCGGGACATCGTAGCCACCCGGAGCAAAGAACTTGACCTTGGCAATTCGGCCAACCAACCAATCACGCTTGGCCCACATGGCAACGCGATCGGCAGCAGTGAAGCCACCACCGACATTGAAAGTGGAACCGTCGGCAGTGCGACAGATCAGCGCACCGAGATCACCGCAGGGCACCATCCCTGACTTGGCTGTGCTGCGCTCCACGTAGCCGAGTGCATCCACGCCGGCATCGTTGGCATTGTGCATCCGCTCGATGCTGCCGACGACCTTGAACTCGGCGTCGGTGAAACGCTTGAGCTTGCCGATGATGCCGTCACGCAGGGTGCTGCGCCCGTGCTTGTAGGCGCCGTCAAGTGAGCGCACCATCACACCTTCCGCGCCGACCGCAAGCAGGTCGGATTCGATCAGCAGCAACTCCGCCTCGGTATGCACCGGTGTTTGTTCGACACGTTGGATGATGCCGCCGGTGGCCGGTAGGGTGCTCAGACGATCGGTGTAAGGTGCGTCGATGTTGAAGCGGTCGAACACATGAAAGCGAAAGTCAGGGGTGCCGCTGTAGCTCATGACGCCGCTGCTCGTGTCGCGATAGCAGGTCGGGCTGAACTCTGAACCAACGATCAGTTCGCCGTCGAGACCTTCGGCATCCTTGCCGAGCCGGGCGATGCTCTGCTGCACATGGTCATTGCGAATCGGCTTGAGGTTGCGGCTGACAGCCACGCCGTCAATCACGAGGCAGCGGATACCGTCGAGCTTGGTCGAGACCAAGGCCGGATACCGAATCGCGGACGTGTCCTGAATGGTTGCGGAAAGAAGGGGTTTCATTTGACACGGGCTCCTGTTAGATATTCAAAGCAACATATTACCACAATTAAGTTTAGTTGTCAATGACCTCGCCGTCGATGATCCTCATCGGCGGAGCACTGACCAACGGTTGTGGTGTGAATGGCAGGTTGATCACAAGGGTGGCACCTGGGAGGGCGTCGGCTTCCTTGTTGAAGTTCTCCATGCGGTTGAGTTGGGCGGCGGCGGCGATGCGGTCGCTCGCCTTGACATCCGGGTCAAGCAGCAACCCGCGCAGGGTCTGGATGATCTGCTCGCGGTCGATGTTGCCGCTCTGGACAATTTGCTTGCGAAGCTCTTTCATGTAGTCGAGCACGTCCTTGCGCTTCATCATCTGGCCGGCGTAGTAGGTGGCGTGGTCAGGCTTGATGATCTCGCCGGTATCGGCGTCGATCACGCTGAATGCCATCTCGTAGGCGACGACAGGAAGGCGTCCGAATTGAATCACGTGGCGACAGAATTCCTCGACTTGGTTGGACACCAAGAGCCGGCCTTCCTTGCGCAGCTTGTTCAGTTCCTTGGTTTCCTTCGGAGCGTTCAGGTAAAGCTCGTCGAAGGATTCACTCTTCTTCGTCATCGTGTGTAATCTCTGGTCTGTGATCCGGGTGGTAGATGCGGAAGCCCTTCTGACCCTCGCTCCGTACCGGAACAAGGTCGAGGGCTTCGAGAAGCGTCGAGGCGTCGTTGCGCATGGTTGGTGACACGCTCGTCAGGTGCTGTTGGACAACCTTGTAGAGGGGATACATCCCCTTCGTGCGCCTGATCTCCCGGACGGTCATCCCGTTGGTGGCGCGGTGCAACACGCCACCCTTCACGAGCATGCCCTTGATCTCTTGCGCCAACCTTGAGAACTTGTTGTAGCCAAGCTCGATACCAAGTTCGTTTCTGGTTGAGCGAATAAACCACGGGGTCTCGACAAGCTCGACCAGATCAAGGGTGAATTTCACCATGTCGTGATTGATCACGGTGCATGTCGGGTCGTTGATCACGCTCAGGCTCAAGGCGATCTTCAGCGCCTTTTCGACATAGCGTGCGACGCAGGATTCGAGTTCCTTGTGCGGCCACTTGGTGCCGAACTCGATGTCACGAGTGTTGATCAGTTCCAAGGTGCGCGGCTCAAGGGTGAGTATCCGCACCATGTTGTCAGGAAAGTTTGCCCGCGCCCTGGAAAAGTCCCTGAACTGTATGATCTCGTTCTCGGGCACGAGTTCTTCTTCAAAGGCTTCGGCGGCAAGCACCTTGGCAAGGTCGCTGCCCAGGCCCTGTTGATCCAGCTTGGCATCGAGCAACTTCAGCGCCTGGACAGCATCCACCCTGACCTTATCCTCACCATCGGTCAGCTTGCCACTGCGCAGTTCCCCGCGCCTTTCGGCAAGGCGGCGCCCGCGATCGTAGGTTTCTTCGCTCATCACCCGCATCGGCGTAAAGCACATGGCCCGAGCCAAGCTGCCGTCGGAGAACATGCTTTCGGTGAATGCGTTCATGTCGGCCGGCACACCCACCATGAAGGTCGAGATGTTGGGTTGCCTGATCGGAAGCGCAGCCTGCACTTCATTGCCGCGACGGTCGGCGGCACGGGCGTCAGGCGTGATCGACTTGCCGCGACACGATGCCTGAAAAGCTTCGAGCATGAAGGCGTCGAGGGTCTGTTGATTGCCGTTGGTCTGGGTGCCGACGATGCCGCTGAACCACTGCTTCACTTCGTCGGTGGCGAGGATGATTGTCGGCCCGCGTTGGAGCAGGACGGTATGCACGCCGGAGGCGGAATGCACCTTGCCTGGATACCGGGCGTGGCCGTAGCCAGCGCGGTTCAGAATCTCCATCGCGTAGTTGAGTTGGAGGCTCTTGCCGGTGCCCGAGTCGTTGAACAGGTAGGCGTAGGTGTTGCCTGAAAGTGGTGGCAGGTTTCCCACCTGAACGAAGACACGGTTGGCGATCACCACATTGATGATCTGCGAGGCAAGCACAATGGCGGCAACCGGCGGCAGGAACCATTCGCTCTGGTTGGTCAGGCCGCCGCTGGCCAAGCCCATTGCAAGCTTCATGGCCGGGCCTTCTGGCATCGTGTCGAACAGGGTATCCACCTTGCGGCGGTACTCTTCAAGCTCGGCCTCGTATTGGCTCAGTGCTACCTCGGCCTTGGTGCGGGCCTTGCCAAGTTCCTTTTCGGTCACGACAGCCTGGGGCACCACAGGCGCGCCGTGCCGACTGCGCGCCTGCTCAAGCAACTCGGGGAATTGCTCTTCAAGCATCGCCTCAAAGGCGGGGAAGTCGGTGCGCTTGATGACGCCTGTCAGGGTGATCTGGTGCGTACCGTCGAGCACGCGGCGAGCATTCTGCATGACCATGCTCGGCACATTGTCGCCCTCGGCATTCACCCTGGTGGCGGTGCATGAGGCAATGCCCCGGCCGTTCTCCGGGGAGTAATACTTGCGCTTGGAACCACGGGAAGAGAAGTCTTCGAGCAGCGCAACAAGCTCCCACTGTTCCTTGCTCAAGGCGCGCGAGCGCAGCTTCTCATGGGTGATGCCGAACATCCGCAGCCCGCAACCAAGCACGGACACCCATGTCTCGCGGCTTTCGTCAGCGTCGATGTAGTTGAGTGCGAGGCGGAAAAGCTGGCGGGCCTTGGGGTCAAGCTCAAGCGAATCGAAAGCGCTCGGCGGCGAGGCAGCCGGTTGTTGCTGTGAGAGCGTCGGCGTCGGCGGGACGAGCATCCACGGCTCGCCGTCGGGCAGGTAGATGTCGGCCGGGACGTTGGCACGCTTGGCGCAGAAGCGCGGCTGGACAGCGTTCAAGGATTCAGGTGCGAAACTACCGTGCCCATTCAACTTTGGCTTGATGGCATTCTGAATGCTGCGGCGGTGGTCGCCGACCGGGCAAGCGATTGACCAGGGCACGAAGGCAAAGAAGCGCGGGTGCTTGGGCGTGCTTGAGAAGGTGGTGCGGATCAGGTAGGGGATGTTCTCGGCATCGAACTCGGCGGCCACTTCTTCAGGAGTCACATCGCCGGAGTCGAAATCCAGGATGGCGCCGGTCGTGTGCGTGGCCCGGTCGTAGGTGCGCTTCGTGGCCGGAACAGGGTACTTCGGGAAGATGGCGGTGGTGATAATCGGAGAGTCTTCCTTCGTGCTGACGGAAGGAATGGTCTCCATCCACTCGGACAGAGCATGCAAGTCTTCAAATTCAAGCAGCCGGAGCGGCTTTTGGAGAGACTCAGCGTAGGAGATTTGGATCATGAAGCCTCGACAATCTCGACATGGGAGAAGGTTGGTGCCACCATACGGTGATCAGGCCGTAGGTGGCACCGGGGTTGCGCCGTGTCGAGGGGCGGCAAACAGCAGTGTATCACATCCGATGGCGCCTTGGCGATTGTTTCATGTGCAGCCGAAGCCTCCCCTTGTGGATCAGTGCAGCGTCAGGCCGACACCTTGGTCGAGGAACTCGGTCAGCGGAACGGTGCGGTTCCAGGCGCCCAGGATGTGCGCACGCTCGGCGTTGCTCGGCTTGATGGCCTCTGTCACGGCCTGAAACAGCGTCCAGGCCGTGCGGCCGTCGGCGATGTGCTCATCGTGCTTCGGCTTGTCCCACTCGGCAATCGCTTGGCCGATGTTGCTCGGGTTCAGGATGCCGCGGCGCACGCACTCGACCAAGATGGCATCACCGGCCCGCTGCGACAGCTTGTAGTTGCGGTACGCATCGAAGCGGACGTTCTGGTGCTCGGCCATTGCCGGAATGCGGGCCACGGCGTCGCGCAGCAGGTTCGGGATGCGGTTGGCGATGTTCAGCGTTTGCTTGGTCGCGATCGTGACTTCGGCACTGAACGCCAGGTTGTCGCACACGAAGACCCGCGATCCGACCGCCAGCCCCCTGGGCAGGGACTGGTCGTAGCTGCCGCGAATGCCGACGGTCAGGGCGAAGTCGTTGGCCGGGATGTACTCCCCTTCGAGGGCGGCCGGGCGAATTTCGATGGCTCCGAAGAATTGCGTCGGCATGTCGTCCTTGCCGGTCTTCACGCCGAAGGCTTCCTCGGCGATGACGTAGCCTTCGTTGCGGAGGAAGCCGTCGATCAGTTCGACATCTTCAATGAAGGGGCGCACGACGTGCCGACTGCCGCGAGCTTGGGGCAGCGGAAGGGTGGCGAGGGCGGCACGGTCGATGGCGGCGGCGCCAGCATGAAGCATCAGAGACATTGCTTGTTTCCTTTCATCAATCAGAGTGTGAGAGCACATCATACCACAATTCAATTCACTTGTCAACTAGAATTTGAAATTAAACCGGACGCCTTGGGATCGAGGCATCCGGTTGCAGGCGTGGATCAGCGGTAGTAGCGGCGGCGGGGCAGGTACTGGTCGCGATCGACTTCTTTTTCAATCCGGCGATATGCGCGGGAAAGGTCGCGTTGATCCTCGCGCAACCGATCCTCGAAGCGTTCGTTCTCGCGTTCCTGGCGGTCAGCTTCACGCTCTTCGCGGCGGATTTCGCGGTCGCACGCAATGGAGTCCGGGTCTATGTCGCAGTAGTAGCCGGCCTGGGCAGTGCCGGCGGCGAGGGCGAGGGCGAGGGTGATGATGATGAGCTTGTTCATGATGGGTTTCTCCTTGCGGCGTGATAATCAAAGCTGCGGGTGTCGGTGAAAATGCTTGCACGTTGCCAGTCACATTCATTCTTCAGGTAAGGGTAAGCCTCGCCGATCAAGCGCAGGCAAAGGCGCTTGAATTCGGCCAGGCGCTCGGTGAATTCCTCGGCCGCGGCACTGGTAAGGGCGATGCGGTGGCGGACGTTATCGACCGAGTTGTGGTAGCGACTGGCAGGCACGGGCGGCGTGTTCGGCCGCCGGTTGATCAAGCAGTGCCTGATCAGGGCGACCATCTCACGGTCGGTTGCCGGATGCGTCCCAGCCTCGTCGCCGAAGCGCTCGAAGCGCGAGAGCACCGTCAGGCGTTCGATTATTTCGCGAGGCAGGATGCGCACCGTCATGTGATAGGTGACTGGCTTGGTCGGGTCAATGTGCCAGTACGGTGCGCTGTTGATGTTCCTGGGCGGTGTCTTGGCGGTCTTCACTTGGCACCCTTTGCGAACGGATCAGCGATCTTGCAGGCGTAGTCGACCGCTTGTTCCTGGGTGACGGCGGTTTTCGGATTGAATTTCCAGAATGCTACGGGCTTGTTCATGGTGCAGTCTTTTCAGAATTTCGTGAGTGGGTCGGTTTTGGTAGCAAAGAGGTTGGCGCGTGAGAGGTATGCACCGGACAAGTCGGCACCGGAGAGGTCGGCACCGGAGAGGTTGGCGCGTAAGAGCTTGGCGCCGGACAGGTCGGCACCGGACAAGTCGGCACAGAAGAGGTATGCACCAGAGAGGTATGCACCAGAGAGGTCGGCACCAGAGAGGTCGGCGCGTGAGAGGTCGGCACCAGAGAGGTATGCACCAGAGAGGTCGGCGCGTGAGAGGTATGCACCAGAGAGGTCGGCACCAGAGAGGTCGGCGCGTGAGAGGTCGGCACCAGAGAGGTCGGCGCGTGAGAGGTCGGCACAGAAGAGGTCGGCGCGTGAGAGCTTGGCACCGGACAAGTCGGTGCCGAAGAGCTTGGCACCAGAGAGGTTGGCACCAGAGAGGTCGGCACCAGAGAGGTCGGCACCGGCGAGGCGGGCGCGTGAGAGGTCGGCACCTGGGAGGTTTGTGGTTTCGGTTTCGAGCAGAAGTTCGCCGGTCGTTTTGTGCAGGATTTTCATGGTGCAGCCCTTTCAGAAGCGCGTGTTTTTGTCGGTTTTGATGCCGGATATGTTTGCTCCGCGCAAGTCGATATTGCACAGATTGGTGCCGCACAGATTGGCACCGGAGAGGTCGGCACCGAAGAGGTCGGCACCGGAGAGATCGGCACAAGAGAAATTAGTACCGCGCAGGTTTTTATTTCGCAGATTAGCACCGCGCAGCTTGGCACCGGAGAGGTCCGCACCGGAGAGGTCGGCGCCTCTAATTTCAAACAGCGGGGCGCCAGTGGTCTTATGCAGGATTCGCATGGTGTAGTCCTTTGGGGTCAGGTTGATCTCATCAGCGGCATCATCAATGCCGGACCGCCTTGCGGCGGTTTCGATCTCAGATATTGACCAAGGTCACGGGCGTGTCAGGCAGCGGATGGCTGTAGATCACACCGGACTGAATGCTGACGCATCCGGACTTGCTCTTACGCCAGAGATCATCTTCGCCGGCGAAGCGGAACACTTGCCCTTGAAGCGTACAGCCGTAGGTCAAGGGCGGGAGCAACGCACTGATCAGTTGCATGCCGGCGGCGAGTTCGGTCATGTCGCCTTGCGCATTCGCCAGGGAGCAGCGTTGAAGCGCACCCTCGTACTTCTCGAAGGGCCGTACAGTGTCGATCAAATCGGCGATCTGGCGCTGAATGATGCGGCGCCGGATGGTCGGGTCGAGGCCGGCTTCTTCGATGCGGTGAATGATGGCGCCGACAGTCTTACGTGCGGCGGTGATGTTGAATGCGGGAGTGGTCATGATCTCAAAACCTTGTGGAAGAAGTGATTTTGGCACCGGAGAAGTTGGCACCGGAGAAGTTGGCATCGGAGAGGTCGGCACCGGAGAGATTGGCACCGGAGAGGTCGGCACCGGAGAGATTGGCACCGGAGAGATTGGCGCGGTAGAGCTTGGCGCGGTAGAGCTTGGCGCGGTAGAGCTTGGCACCGGAGAGATTGGTATCGGAGAGATTGGCATCGGAGAGATTGGCATCGGAGAGATTGGCATCGGAGAGGTCGGCACCGGAGAGATTGGCACCGGAGAAGTTGGCATCGAACAGGTCGGCACCGGAGAGATTGGCACCGAAGAGCTTGGCACCGGAGAGGTTGGCACCGGAGAGATCAGCACCGGAGAGATCAGCACTGAAGAGATCAGCACCGTAGAGGTTGGCACTGAAGAGATTGGCACCGCAGAGATCAGCACCGGAAAGATTGGCACCGGAGAGATCAGCACCGGAGAGATCAGCACCGGAGAGATCAGCACCGGAGAGATCAGCACGGGAGAGATCAGCACCGGAGAGATAGGTGTTTTCGGTTTCGAGCAGAAGTTCGCCGGTAGTTCTGTGCAGGATTTTCATGATGGTCTCGGTGATTAGTGAGAGAACGTGTAGCCAAGGGTGATGGCGCCTTGGCGGTTGATCGCGTTGAAGTCGGTGGTATCGCCATTGTGGCCGCGGCGGATGGCAGCCGTGAGTTGCTGATAGGTGCGCACCGTACCGGCCGCCAGGATGACGCAAGCAATGGCTTCACGGCCGTCAGCCAACAGGCGCTGGTCATGGCGCTTGGCAGTGGTTGGCAGCGGCCGGCTTGAGCGATACTCGGCCGGGTTGCGTGCGATGACGGTGCATGCGGCGGTGATGTCGGCCGGGGTGATTGCGGGCTTATTCATGGTTCAGTCCTTTCGGTGGTGGTTAGTGTGGTGTATATATTAACACAACGTGGTTCAGTTGTCAAGCTCCGCGCCCCGTCGAGCGAGCGCGGAGCGCGAGCGAGACGATCAGGCGCCGTTCAGCAGTGCCAGGGCGCCAAACTTGCATTTCGCTTGGAGTGGGTGGCAAAAGACCAAATGCCCGTGAGCGAAAGCCTCCCAGAGTTGCCGACCTTTGGCATTCTCACGCAAGCGGAGAATGAGGCCGTGGCGCGCATACTCCGGACTCGCACTGTGGTGTTGCACACCGCTCCCAGGTAGATGGCCGGCATAGTGGTTTGTGCCTTGCGGTTGATCGAAGAGGATGAAATAGGCGGGATTGAATTCGCCCCATGCATCGGCACGCGGGCCGATAAGCCAGCCCTTGAGATTGTGGTTACGATCGTGCCGCGGCGCGTGTTCCACGGGGTCACAATCGAGCACGGCGATACAATCTTGCCCGAGAATCGCGCTGATGCGGTGAATCGCTTCAAACACGGTTGCCAGGGTCAAGCCGTACCCTTCCATCTTGACCTTGGCAATCAAGGTCGGCTCAGTGCTGCTTTGCTGCACACGCGACTTGATGATGACGGGCGTCAGAATGCTTTCGACGACTGCCAGAGCCAGACTAGGCTTTATGCATTCGCCAGTGGCGGACACGTGCAGACCGATGTTTAGTTCGATAGCAATAGTGTTCAAGGTGGTCATGATTCAGTTCCTTTCTGCGGTGATGGTTTCGCCGGCGGCGATGATGGCAAGATAGTCAGACTCATTCAAGGTCCAACCGATTTCGTCAAGGTCAAGGTCCAACAAAGGCACATTGCGCGACCTATTACGCGATGGCTGCAAGGGCACTGCGGTTGCTTCAGGCATTTCGGTTCCTCTTCGTGTGGTGGTAAGGTGATTGCACTATAGCAGCACGCTTTTCAGGTGTCAAGCGTTTTTTGTGTATGTTTACAGATGACAGTGGCATTGTGCGGGTCAAAATTGGCCGATTTCGGGAAAAATCCGTGTCATTGCCCCCCCTATGGCACGACCTTTGGCACGAACTAAGTGGTTGATTTTATTGGAATGCACACTATGACACGGATGCACAGTGGGGTCACACTTACGGCCGACCGGGTAGTTTAGTTGTGGGGCAATACTAACATTATTTCTATAAATACAATATATACTACTATACTTAATATAAGAGTGGTATTATATAATGTTAAGTTAAGTAAGTAGTTGCGGGGCTACTGTGCATCCGTGTCATCCGTGCCATTCCCGTGGATAGGGCGTTTCAGCCGTGTCAGAGTTCGTGGCGTTCGAGGCTATGACACGGATTTCCTTGAGCGCGGGCCGGGAATGCTTAAATTTCACCTTCGACCGCCGACCGGATGCCCTATATACATATACAAACATGCTCACATTTCGGCCGCGCAGCCTGACACGGTGCCCGACTGCCTGGTAAGGATGCCAAGGGTGCCCGACTGCCTGGTAAGGATGCCAAGGGTGGCCGACTGCCCGATCACCTACCCACGGTGGCCGACTGCCTGGTAAGGATGCCCGATCACCCGCCCAAGGATGCGCCCAAGGATGCTCAGGAAAAGGCGTACAGCGATTCACGCGCAGAAGCTTGTCAATCCACGTTGCCTGGCTCATTCGCTCATTGCTTACCCTGGCTACTCACTGCCTTTCGATGATGACCACCTGGCTTACTCTGGTTTGTTGATTGATTGTGACTATGGTGACTGCCTGGTTGATTGACCCTGGCTATGACCTGATTCGCGGTTCGGACCCCCCGCCCACCCTCTTTCTGGACTTGGATAGTAAAAATGCCGACCAACGCATGGACTTCACCCAAATTTGGAATACACACTTAATACCACATACCCCCCGCCCAATTTTTTTCACCACATTCCCAAAATGCCTAGTACCATCAACCTATTACCTACCACAAGCACCCACCCACACCATGACCACCCCTCAACCGAAGCGCATCAACGATGCCCAAGTGCAACAGATCAGGCAACTCTATGCAGATGGTCAGTCTCAGTCGCAAATTGCCAAGAGCTTCGGCATGCGGCAGACGAACGTCAGCAAGATCGTGCGCGGAGACACCCACAAGAATGCCCCAGGGCCAATCAACAAGGTCGGCCGCGCCTCCGGTGAGCGGCACGGTCTCACCAAGCTTTCGACCGAAGAAGTGGCACAAATGCGGACCATGCGCACCGAACTCGGCACCAGCTACAATGACCTCTCCCGCGTCTTCAACCTGTCACCCACGCAGTGCCGGTTGATCTGCATGGGTGTGGCCCGATTGAATGGGTGATCCCCACCACACCCCAACCCCCACAATCAAAACCTCACCGTCTCGCTCGACCATGAACCCGACAACCCAAAACCCAACCTACAGCTACGTCCCGCGTGCTGCCTTCGTGGGCTTCCATAACCGGACGCAAAGGTGGTCCGTGCTCATCTGTCACCGGAGATCGGGGAAGACGGTAAGCGTGCTGAACGATCTGATCATCCGCGCCCTGATCCCGCGCAATGACGGTCTCAGGCAGCAGTTCGCATACATGTGCCCCTTCCAGAACCAGGCACGGGCCGTGGCTTGGGAGTACCTGAAGGATTTCACGAGTCCCTTTGGGAAATGCCCAGGGTACAAGATCAGCGAGATGAACCTGACGGTGACGCTGCCCGACCCGAAGGACCTCAACAAGCCGGGAGCAAGCATCATGCTCCTGGGTGCCGAGAATGCCGACAAGTTGCGGGGCCTCTTTCTGGACGGCGCTGCGATCGACGAGTTTCAGGACATCGCGCCGTGGGTTTGGGATGTGATCATCCGGCCGGCGTTGGCTGACAGGAGTGGTTTCGCTGTGTTCTGCGGGACCGTGAAGGGACACGACAACCCGCTCTGGCTCCTGCACCAGAAGGCGCTGCTTCAAAATTCGGGATGGTTCAGCCTGCTCGTCAAGGCATCCACATCCGGCATCCTGCCCCAGGAGGAACTTGATGATCTGAAGCGCAGCATGACCGAGGAAGCCTATCAGGCCGAGATGGAATGCGATCCCGATGCGGTTGTGACCGGGCGGATTTTCCTTCAGCACATCATCCCGCGGCAGATCACCAAGGTGCCCTGGCAGCCCGACGGCGGGCCGGTCATCACGGCATGGGACCTTGGGATGGGCGACACGACGAGTATCTGGACCGCGCAGACCGTGGGGAAGGAAGTGCATCTTCTCGACTTCTACGAAGAGTCCGGCCAGGGTCTGGACCACTTCGTGAATTACCTGCGAAAACTGCCTTACGCCAAGCAGTTCGGCACCCACCTGATGCCACACGACACGAATGTGCGGGAGCTTGGGACTGGTGTCAGCCGCCTTCAGACGCTCCGCAACATGGGAATGCGCAACATCAGGATCGTGCCGAAGCTTTCGAAGGCCGAACAGATCGACGCGGCGCGGATGCTGCTGGCGCGCTCATGGTTCGACGAGACAGGATGCCAGAAAGGGCTTGTGGCCCTGCGGGGCTACAGCTTCGGCTACGACAAGTCGCGGCAGTGCTTCACGCAATCGCCACTGCACAACGCCTACTCAAACGCGGCGGACGCCTACCAACAGCTTGCCGTGGGATTGAAGAAGGCTTCCCTGCACGCAAATGAGTCCGACACCCTGAGCCTCCTCAACCAGGATGACGACGATCGGATTCCGAATGCTGAACGGTGGGAACCTGACGGGATAATATTTTAGTCTCGCTCGCTCGACCGATTCCTGATATTCTCACCCGAACTGCTCGACCGATTCCTGATATTCTCACCCGAACTCACCTGATGGACCCAAAACGATGCCGAGACGCTCGATAATCATGCAGACACTGGAAGAGAACCAGAAGCGGTTCAACAGCTATGCGCAGGCGATCGAAGCCTACAATGCCGACAACAAGAGGCGAACCGATGCCTACAACCAACGGGCCGGCAACTACAACGAGTTGGTCAAGGCAGTGAAGGAAGGCCGGGAATACGCCATTGCTGATCTCGGAATCGGCGCCTTTGGTGAAGGGTTGAGGACGCAGATCGGAATCATGACCCCCGAGCAAGAGGCGCAGCAACTGGCCTACATCAACTGGCTCACTGAACAACTTGCGTCCGGTCGGCCGATGCTGAGTGTCCTGAACGACAAGAACGCGCCGCCACAAGTCGATCCGAAATCCATCAGGTATGTCGATGCGTGGAGCGAGGAAGGTCGGGCAGCGGCAGCGAAGTCGCTGATCAAGGCCCCTCTCACCAAAGAGGAAGCGGCGCAACAGAAAGCCTATGACGAGTATGTCGCCCAGAAGCAGGCTGAGGCCAACGCAAGTGCGGAACCGTACATCTACAACCCGCACGGTGATCCGAATGCGCCACCCAAGCCACAGGAAAAGTGGTTGAATCCAGGCACTCCCGAGCATGCCGCAGCCTTGGCAGCCCAGGAAGAACCGAGCGGGATGTTCGGTGTGATCGGCGGCAAGGACGGCGGCTTCCAACCGATGAATGTGGATAAGAAAAAGGGTGTGGTGAAGGATGCCGGGCGCTTGGTGGATGCCCTGCCTGAAGCACCACAGCCGCTTGGACCACCGGGTTCGGGTATGGCTGAAGCCATGAGTTTTGGCGAAAGAAACGTGTGGCTCAACAACGGCGACGGTACTGCCACACGGTATGTGGTCTATAACAACCAATGGGTGCCGGCGGACGGATTGAAAATCCGCATCATGGACTTCAACGAGAAGCCGCCCGAGGCTGGCGTGCTTCCGGTTGAACCGGGGTACAAGACCCCATCCAACCGGGAGCAAAAGGAACTTGTTTCGCCCACCCTGACCGGCGCCGAGGCGGAACTGGCGCAAAACCAGAATCTCCCGGCCAAGACCGGCTTGGCCAACCAACTCTCCACTGGCGCTGGCTCTGTCTTCTCTGGGCGCGACAAGGACGAAGCAATCCAACAATCGGGCATCCTCGCCCAAGTTCTCGCAGGAAAACTCTGATGAATGATATGGCCGAACTCCCCCTTGAGGACCTGACGCAGGAACAGGCCGACGCCCTCGAAGAGATCATGAATCTCGAAGCCGACAGGGAGCGGAAGAACCATGAACTGCGCGAGAAGCTCGGGCAGGTGCTGGTCAAGCGGCGGGATGCGGCGGTCAAGTTCCGGGCCGCCTCCGGCATCGAGCGCCAATGGGCCGAGGATCAGGCGTACTACGAGGGCGAGGAAGACAGTAGTCGCTCGATGTACTACAAGGGCTTGACTTTGGACAGCCCCCTGATCGCCAAGCCGAGCGGTGGGAACTTCAAGTCCAAGGTCTTCCTGAACATCACCCGACCCTACGTGGAAACCGCGGCATCGAAAGTGATCGAGGTCCTCTCACCGATCGACGACCGCGCCTTCAGCGTCGAGCCAAGCCTGATCCCCTTCGCCCTCCTGAACGGCCAGGTGATCGAAGGTCAGGCGCTGCCGCCTGAACAGCCGCAGCAACCGCCCCAGGTGCCCCAAGCGCAGGCACCGCAGATGATCAACGCCTCCGGCCAACCCGCAACCCAGGCGGAAGTGCAGCAGGAGGACGAGAATGAGCGCCTGATGGCTATTGTTCGCAAGGCCGCGCTCGGCGCGCAGAACTGGATCGACGACGCGCTTGCGGAGTCTGGATACAACTCTGAACTCCGCAAGCTCGTGGATGACGCCGCGCGGCTCGGCACGGGCGTCATGCGCGGGCCGATTCCGACCGTGCGGCGCTCGCGCAAGAGCACCGAGGACGGCGACATCGTGGTTGAGGAAATCGTGCCGCAATCCAAGTGCATCCCGGTGTGGAACTGCTACCCGGACCCGGCGTGCGGCGACGACATCCACTCGGGACAGTTCTTCATCGAACGCGACACGATGGTCGAGAAGTGCGTGCGCGACCTCCAAAGCCCGGCCCTGGGCTATCTCCCCGACGCGATTGAAAAGGTGCTCGAAGAAGGACCGAAGCGCAACGCCACCCTCGTGCAGGCGATGGCGCCATACGAGTCCCACGAGAAAGATGCCCAACGCTTCGACGTGTGGTTCTACACGGGCGTGCTGTCCGTCGAGGACGTGACGGCGATGGGGTGCGACTGCGGCGACATCGAAGGTGGAGTCTCGGCGACCGTCACCATGATCAACGACACCCCGGTCAAGGCGCACCTGACACCCTTGGACGACGGCAACTTCCCCTACGACTTCATGTGTTGGCAGCGCACCGCCGGCAGCCCCTGGGGTATCGGCATCGCGCGTCAGATTCGCGCCTGTCAGGCCATCCTGAATGCCACAGTGCGTTCGATGATGGAGAACGCCGGCCTGTCCAGCGGCCCGCAGATCATCCTCTCGCGCGGCTCGATCATTCCGGCCAACTCCCAATGGGAAATCACACCGAGAAAAGTCTGGATTTTGAAGCCGGATGCGGATATTCCGGATGTGACCAAGGCGTTCAACGCCGTTCAGATTCCGAGCATCCAGGCTGAACTGCTGCAAGCGGTTGATTTCATCCTCAAGATGGCCGAGAACGTCACGGGTCTGCCGATCCTGCTGCAAGGCCAACAGGGGCCGAACGGCGTGCCCGAGACCGTCGGCGGCATGCAGATTCTGGTGAGCAACGCCTCCGGCCTGCTGCGCCGCATGGCGCGCATCTTCGACGATTCGATCACCAAGCCGCACGTCACCCGCTACTACGAGTGGATGATGACCTTCGGCGAGGACGATTCGATCAAGGGCGACTTCCAGATCGTCCCACGCGGCTCAAGCGCACTGGTGGCCAAGGATGTGCGCGCCACCTTCCTCATGCAGGCGGTGCCGCAGATGCTCGTCAATCCGGCGTTCGGCATCGACCCGGCGCGCTACTTCAGGGAAGTGGCCAAGCTCAACGGCCTCAACGCGGAAGACATCCAATTCACCAAGGCCGAGCTTGCCACCATCATGTCGCAGCCGCCGCAACCCGACCCGCGTGTCGAAGCCGCCCAGGTTGCCGCCGAGGCCCGCATCGAGTCCAACAAGATCGCTGCCCGCACCGATCTGGCGCGCATTCAAAGGGATGTGGATAGGGATACGGCATACGTTCAGGCCGAAAACGAGCGCACCCAGGTCACGAGCCAAACCAAGCAGGCCGAACTCGAACTCCGGCGCGAGCTTGCGATGCTTGAATTCGCGAACAAGCATCAACTCACGATCGAGCAAATCAAGGCCAAATTGGCCATCGACGGAGCCAAAATGGACCTGCAACGCGAACTGTCGGTCATGGGGAGGATCACACCGGCCGAGGTCAATGCCGGCGAATCGAGTCAGGCGCTGACACCGGCTGTCGAACCTCCCGGCAAAGCGCCGAACGGGCAGGCATTCACGCGATGATCCCACTCCCAAGAAACGACGAGCTTCAGGCGCCCGAGACCGTACCGATCAAGCGCGAGGAAGCACGTGAGCAGGCCCGCCTTGTCGCCGCCTTGCGGCGCTGTTGGGCCGCGATCGAAGACCTTGCCCAACGCCCGATCATCGCCGCCATTCCGAATGGCGGCAGCCGCGACGGCCGGGAAGCGATGAACCTCAAGACTCAAGGTGTGCTCGCCGGAATGCCGGACCTGATCATACTGCTGCCGTCCGCCGAGACCATCTTCATCGAAATGAAGGCCAAGGCCGGGATCATAAGCGCGGTACAGGCCGGCATTGGCCACCACCTTGATGCTCTTGGGCACGATGTGGTTGTGGCATACTCGGCAGAAGACGCCCTGAACCAACTACGCAGGAGATTCAACTGATGGACGAACTGATCGACTTTTTGCTTACCACCGCCGACGTGGCGCACAAGCAGCACCTTGCCACCACCAGCTACGCGCAGCACATGGCGCTCGGCGAGTTCTACGCGGGTTTGCGGGATGACAGCGACACCCTGATCGAAGCCCTGATCGGCATGGGGAATACCCCCACGGCACCGGAAGAAGACATCTCCGGATACCTGAAGGAACGCTACCAGGACCTGCTCGGCATGCGCGCCCTGTGCGACGGCGACGCGGCTGTCGAGAACTTGTTCGACGGTATGCTCGCCCGTTTCCTGAGCGTGATCTACAAGCTCGACAGGTTTTCAAAGCCATGATCATCACCCCCGAACATCGCCAGAGCGCAGGGTGGTTGCTCGTCAAGGGATACGCCACCCAACGCTGTGTGGAACTGCGGGCAAGGCTCGAAAGCGAGCTTTCCCACGAGGAAACCATCAAGACGCGCGCCGCGCTGCGCGAGATGAAACTTTTGCTGTCCATCGAAAAACCTGAACAGGAGTTTGAAATCAATGAGTGACCAAGAAGACCGGCTGATCGCCACCCAGACCCCGGAAGAAATTGCCGCCGAAGAGGCTGAGTTCCTGAAGGGATTCAGCGCCGAAGCGACACCGGAACCCGAGCCGACACCTGAACCGGAACCGACACCTGAACCGGAACCGACACCCGAGCCGACACCTGAACCGGAACCGACACCCGAGTCGCCCAAGACTGTGCTTGCCGGCCTGACCGAGGACCAGGTGGCGCAGGCCCTGGCCCGCGTGTCGCAGCAACAGGCCACGCTCGACAAGTTGGGCGGTCGCATCGGCGCCCTCATGCAGCAGGTCGAGAAGCTGAAAGAGGCCCCGCGCACGGCATCCGAGCAGCGCCAATTCGATCTCAAGCTGGAAAAGCTTGGCGCCGCATTCCCCGAGCTTGCCGAGCTTCTGCGCGAGGACCTGAAGGGGATTGGCGACGGCGCCCCCGCCACGCCGGCCGAGCCTGCTCCGCAGACCTTCACGGCCGAGGATGTGGATCGCATCCTGAACGAGAAGCTCACCGCCTTCCAGAAGCAGCAGGAGCGCGCGATGGAGGTCAAGGTGTTGTCGTCCGCTCACCCGGACTGGAACAACATCATCCGCACTCCGCAATTCGCCCTGTGGCGCGACAACGTGATCGAAGACGGCACCGCCCTGATGGAATCCGAGGATGCGTCCTTCATCTCCCGCAAGCTCACCGAGTTCAAGGATTGGGTCAAGGCCACACAGATCAAGCAGCCACCCGCTCCGGCACCCAAGACGACTCAGACGCCGGCCGTGCGGCTTCGTCAGGCGGTGCGGGCCGAGACCACGCCAACCCCGGCGACCCGCGATGTGAGCGAGGAAGACGCGTTTGTTGCGGGATTTAAACGCGAGCGTGAAAAATCTGGCTATTGACGTGAAATAACCGTTGATCGTGTGGATAACGTAGGATCAAAATCCACTTGACAAAGCGTCCGCTTTGTGGTAGCATGTTTTCACCCTAACCTCTCAGGAGACCAAACCAAATGAAACGTCTTTTCACCCTCGTCGCATCGCTGTTCTTTACCGCCTTCGCCTTCGCCGCTGACGCCAACCTCTTCGCTGGCGGGGTCAATGCCGGTGTTGTCGGCGGTTCGCTGGCCGGTTCCACCAGCCAGTCCGGTGCCGCCCTGGTCGGCGTCGCCGCCACCGGTGGCCAAGCCTCGACCGCACAAGGTGCTGTCGCTGGCGGTGTTGTCGGCCCCAACGGCGTTGCTGTCTATCAGTTCGGCGGTGCCACTGGCAACTCCCGTACCGGCTCTGGCGCTCTCGGTCTTGCTGCCGGCACGTCGCAAGCCACCGGCGGTTCCGGCAACCTGACCGGCGCGACCGGCAGCTACCGCACCATTGGCATCCAGGTCAATCCGTAACCTGTAACACCCAAGGCGGGGGCTTCGGCCACCTCTCTCATCACCGCATACCACACAGGAGCACGCTTCACATGAACAAGATTCTCGCCATCGTCGCACTGGTTTTTACCTGCATCGGCACCGCATCCGCTCAGTCGGCGGGCGCCATCGCCGGCTCGGCCTCCCAAGCTGGTGCCATTTCCGGCGCCGCTTCGACTGCAACCCAAGGCAATGCCCAGAATATCAACTTCAACTCACCCGCGAACGTCGTCCAGGAGATCACGACAAATGGTCGCATCACGCATGAGAACACCGGGACCAGCACCGTCAAGACGGCTCCCCAGGTCTATGCTCCACCGATGGGCGTTACGGCTCCCTGCCGTGTGGCAATGTCTGCCGGCGTCAGCGTTATCGGTGTCGGCGTTGCTGGTGGCGGGTCTGTCGCTGACGATCCTTGCAATCTGCGCGAACTGAGTCGCCTGTACCACGGTGTTGGCGCCCAGGACAAGGCGATCGCCGTTGCCGATGCCGCTTTGCGCCTCGAATGCCAGAACCCGAATGTGGCTGGCGCGCTCGGTAATCTCTGCCCGCCCACTGCCGGCCAGCTTCCGGCATCCGCTCCGGCACCGGCGCCGCGCGCTGAAGCCGCTCCGGTGGCCAAGGTGGCCAAGGTCGAGCCGGTTTGCACGACCGAGACCTCGGTCTCCGGTATCAAGACGACGACGTGCCGTCAGTAAGTGGTAAGCAGGCCCGCATGATGCGAGCAATCGCTCATGGCTGGAAGCCGCCCAAGGAATCGGGGATCAAGATTCCTGTCGGCGTTGCCAAGGAATTCGCCGCCGCTGACAAGGCGAAGGGTGGCATCCTGAACAGGGCCTCGAAGAAATAAGCAGCGTTCGCCGATAGGCAGCCCCGGTCACAAGCCGGGGTATTTTTTTTTGCCTATTGACATTTGGAATAGCAATACCCTATGATCCACCCATCGCGCCATAGCTGACGCCAAAAAAACATCCGACCTTGATGGCCGAGTGAGTAACCAAACCCTATTGCAATACATCCATCAAGGAGCAACACACCATGCCAGGACAACTTTACGCAACTCAGACTCCGCGTATCGGCAAAGTGAAGGGCGAGATTTTGGCTCGCGCCATTCCGCTGGAAATCCTGCAACTCGCGGCTTTCAACAAGGAACTGCCGCGCAACTCTTCGACCACGATCATCTTCCGTCGTTGGGTCCCGTACAACGCCACCGTCGCCAACCCGAACATCCTGATCCAGGACGTTTCCCCGACGAGCACCGTCGAAAGTGAAGCCTCGAACCGTGTCAGCACCACGCTGACCAACAACCTCGCGGCCGAAGGCGTCACCCCGACCCCGGACACCATCGTCTCCCAGGACGTTACCGCGGTCATGGTGCAATACGCCTGCCTGTACTCCTTCACCGATGTTGTCGCCGACATGTACGAAGACGACATCGAGGACGCCCTCAAGACGCAAGTCGCCGAGCGCATGATCCTCATTCGCGAACTGGAAATCTACTCCAAGGTCCGTGCCAACACCAACCGCTTCTTCGGCGGCGCCGGCACCACGATCGCGACTGTCAATGGCAAGCTGACCGCCAATATGCTGCGGAAGATTGCGCGCTCCCTGATGCGCAACCATACCAAGAAGATCACAGGCATCCTCTCTCCGACCCCGAACATCGGCACCAAGCCGATCGAAGCCGCGTTCCTGGTCTTCTGTTCCAGCGACATCGAAGCCGACCTTCGTGACGCCACGGCCTTCCCCGGCTACACCCCGGTCGCAGCCTACGGTTCGCGCAAGCCCATGCACGACATGGAAATCGGCTCGTTCGAGCAGTTCCGCTTCATCGTCAATCCCGAACTGGTTCCGTTCCAGAACGGCGGCGCTGCTGTCGGTGCTACCGGCTGCATTTCGACGGGTGGTTCGAACATCGACGTGTATCCGATCGTGGTCGTCGGTCAGGAAGCCTACGGTTCCGTCGCTCTGCGTGGCGCCAAGTCGTTCGATCTGGGTATCATCCCGGTCGGCAACCGTGACTCTGCTGATCCGCTCGCTCAGCGAGGGTACGTCGGTTCCAAGTTCTACCAGGTCTCCGTCATCCTGAACCAACAGTGGATGGCGACCGCCTTCGTCGGCGCCGGCAACCTCGCCTAAGCCTTCGCTCGGCTGAAATTGGAAAGCCCTGTCTCGGCAGGGCTTTCCCGGCCGGCACGTGGATTTACGGCAAGATCAACAGCTTCGCCCTCACGAGCGGCACCGTGCGTGCCCACAAGGTCTAAGGAACACGACAATGCAATCACCCGGTGAAATTATCGACGCCCTCGAAGCTCTTGAGGTCTCTCGTTTCAAGCTCAATGGTGTCGGCCGAAGTGAATGCGACGGTGGTGACGTTCAGCAAAACCGTTTTCTTGCTTGAGGTTGTACCCGTCAATACTTTCACGTAATATCCAACCACTCAATATTCAACAGGAGCATCAACATGGCCTACAAGAAAACCCTCGACTCCGATGTCGTAACCCCGCAAAGCCCGGAACCCATTCTCGGCCTTGACCCCTACGAAGCCCAGGCTGTCGAAATCGAAGTCGTGCCGGCCCCGAAGGGTGGCGCCGGTGACAAGAAGCAGTTCGACGAACTGAAGTTCAACGAGGAAATGGTGGAGGTGATGGTTCATGAGAGCACAGATGCCAACGCCGAAAACCCGATCTACACCGCCTGCAACGGGGTCAATCAATACTTCTTCCGTGGCGAAGCGCAGTGGGTGCGGCGCAAGTACGTCGCCATCCTGGCTTCGGTCAAGGAGCAGGCGATCAGCACTCCGGAATACACCACTCCCGATGGCTCACGCTCGACCAAGATCGTCCGGCGCTCGTCGCTCAAGTACCCCTTCAGCATCATCACCGACAAGAACCCGCGTGGCGCCGCTTGGCTCAAGTCGCTGTTGGCCAGCCGAACCTAATAAAGCAGGCGCTTCCTCCTGTTTCGCTTGCTTTCCCGGCGCCCTTGTGGCGCCGGTTTTATTTTGCTACCATCGCGAGAACTATACCCAGGGCGTGAGATGAAAACTTTCCTCCAAATCGTGCAAGATGTGTATCGGGAAGGCGGTATCTCGGGACAGATCAATTCGGTGCAGAACCAAACCGGAGAAGCCCTCCGCGTGGTGAAATGGGTGCAGGAAGCCTACCGTGAAATCTGCAACGCGGACCAATACCAACTCTATTTCCTGCGTGGTGAAGTCACTGTTCAACTCACCCCCGGCAAAGCCGTCTATACCAAGGACGATCTGAATCTCCCGCTGCTTGGCCAGTGGGACACCCGCTCGATGCGGGTGTCGCTCAATGCCAACAAGCACGATGAGACCTTCGTCTTCAACATGCGTTGGCCGGAGTTTCGCGACTACTGGCTCTTCAGTTCCAGGCGCGATACCTTTTCCCGCCCGCTGAACTGTTCCGTCGATGAGAACACCCATCTGCGCATTGCCCCTGTGCCGGATGCCCCGTACTACCTCAGCTTCCAACAGATCATCGTCCCGCCCGATCTGATCGACAGCGATGATGTTCCGATCATCCCCGATCGTTGGCAAATGGCGATTGTTTGGCGCGCGCTGCGCCACTACGGCATGTACGAATCCGCGCCTGAAGTGGTGATGCGGGCCGATTCCGCCTACAACGAGATCATGCTGCGGATGACCCTCGATCAGTCGCCGGAGATTGTGGTCGGAGGCCCGTTATGTTGAGACCGGAAGGGCTACCACGGACGCAGTACGACCTGATCCCACTCGGAGGTGGCCTCGATCTCGTCACACCAGCGTTTAATTTGGCTCCGGGGGTTCTCCGTGACGCAATCAATTTTGCCGCCCGGCCGCTCGGTGGCTATTACCGGATTGCTGGGTATGAGCGATTCGATGGTCATCAAAAACCAAGCGCCGCTTCGGTGACGGTGTTGCAAGCCACTTGGTCTGGTGCGCGACCTGTTGTCGGTGACGCTGTGACGATCGGAACCCTCAGCGGTGTTGTGTGCGATCCCGGTTACAACTACCTCGCTTTGACGAAGGTTGCTGGTTCAATTCCGTCTGGTGGGCCGACCGACATCGTTGTTGGTGCCGCGGTTGTTGGGACGAGCACCGGTAGCTTCGGGGCTGTGAATCCGAAAGTGCTTGCTCAACTCAAAGCTGCCGCGGCCAACATCTACCGTGCCGACATTATGCCGGTTCCGGGAAGCGGCCCTGTGCTTGGGTGCATCGTCTTCAACGACGTGGTTTATGCTTTTCGCAACAACATTGGTGGAACAGAAGCCAAGCTTTATAAATCCAGCCCGGCCGGTTGGGTGAATGTCACTTTGCCGGTGACGCTCTTGCCGAACGGGCGTTACGAGATGGTTGTGGCCAATTTCACGGCTGGCCCAACATCCATGAAAATCTACGGGTGCGACGGGGTAAATGATCCTTTCGCGTTCGACGGTGTCACCTATTCCCCTATCACGGGAACCGGAATGACTTTCCCACCCGACCACATCCATGCTTTCAAGGGGCACCTTTTTCTTTCATACTCCACCTCGATTGTTCATTCAGCACTCGGCGATCCTTTTGATTATCAGGTGATCAATGGTGCAGGGGAGATTGGAACCTCGGACAAAGTGACTGGTATGTTGGTTCAACCGGGAACCGGTGAAGGTGGCGCGCTGGCGATCTACGGCAGGAACACCATCTACATGCTTTACGGCACCAGTACTGCTGATTGGAAGTTTGTCACCTACGCTCTCGGTGTTGGGGCTCACCCATATACCATGCAGAATCTCTCGGACAGTTATACCTTGGATGACCGCGGCATCATCTCGATGCAGAGTAGTTTGAATTACGGCAACTTTGACACAGGGAGCTTGAGCTACAACATCAACAGTGTCGTCGCTGCGCGTCGCCTTTTGGTCACAGCTTCCGGGGTGAATCGAACCAACAGCCAATATCGTGTGTTCTTTTCGGACGGGTATGGTGTTTTCACAACCGTGATGAATTCCCAGTTGGTTGGGCACGGGGTTGTGCAATACCCGGATGCAGTGCTCTGTGCTTGGGACGGGGAGTGGGGTGACGGTAGCCCGGTGTCGATTTTCGGAACCGCTGCCGGTTACGTCATGGAGAACGATCTGGGCACAAGTTTCGATGGCGCTCAGATCAATGCCTACTTCATCACCAATGTGAATGTCGTCAAACTGCTTCGGATTCGCAAGCGTTTTCGTCGTTGCGCCCTTGAGGTTCAAGGGGAAAACTATACAGAGTTCTCCGTTGGATACAACTTTGACTGGGCTTCAGCAGATATTGGGCAGCATTTGTTTTCAACCGGGGTTGCGGTTTTGTCACCAACCCCTGTGTGGGATAATTTCTATTGGGACAACTTTTATTGGGACGGGGTTTTGATAAGCCCGAGCTATCTTGAGTTGAATGGGACTGGTGAAAACATTCAACTGATTCTGAGTAGTAACAGCGATTTTGTTGGGGAATTTTCCATCAATTCGGTGATTCTGCACTATACTCCGCGACGCGGAATGCGCTAATAACAGGAGAAACACGCTATGAGCAACAAGGAAGTTCCACTCATCTGGACAACGAAAGGTAATGTTCCGGTCGATTCGCTTGAATACTGGGCCGGCTGGGAAGTTACCGAGAACTTCGTCAAGTTTCGGGAGCAATATCGTCTTGAGGGCGAAATCGTTCGTGAGAACGCCCACGTCATGATGCTCAAGAGCCCGGAAATCGAAAGCATCACACAACCTATCGAATAGGAAGGGAGGTAGCAAAATGGCAAACACTCAAGGTATCGGCGGTGCGGCAAAACAGGCTGCGCTTGCGGCAATTGTCGATGGCAAGACTCTGAAGGCCGCTCTTTATTTGGCTTCGGCTACAACTGGTCCCGCCAACAGCGTCTATACCGCTACCGGTGAGGTGAGCGGCACCAACTACACGGCCGGTGGTGTGTCTGTCACCAACGCCAACACGGCCGGCCTTACCGGCACCACAACGTTCTGGACACCGTCCGCCTCGATCGTCTATACCAATGTCACGTTGAGCACATCCTTCGATGCTGTGATGATCTACTCGACCACGGATGCAAACCGCAACATCGGCGTTTTCACCTTCACCGCACAGACCATCACGGCCGGCACCTTCACACTGACGATGCCGACAAACGATTCCTCAACCGGTCTCGTTCGCTTCGCGTAAGGTGGGTTGAGATCATGGCAAAACCGAATCCAGACATCGGCCTTGAGGTCCAAATAACCTTGACCAACGGCACCGTGCTCCCTGCGTATTGGGATGGGTTGCAGTGGTGGGCCGGCATCAACGATAACCCCCAAGATATACCTATCGTGAATTCTTTCGTGGCTGATTGGGATTTTAGCCCGGAAGCCTGAAAAGGACTGACCGATGGCCGTCGCGTTCGTAGCCGCAGGAACATGGACGGCTGGCACAACCTCGATTGCCCCGCCGCTTCCCGCAGGGATGGCAGCGGGGCACTTGATGCTGCTTGCGGTTCATACTCCGAACCAAGCAGTCACCACCCCGAGCGGCTGGACAGAAGTCACCAGTAGCCCAGTCAGCACCGGGACGGCGGGTGCCGCTGGTGGTACCCGTCTGACCATGTACTATCGCTGGTGGCAAAGTGGTGACGGTGCTCCCACTGTGGCCGTCACCGGCGGCACATCCACACAGGCTCGCATCTTTGGTTTCTCAGGTGTCGATTCAACGACACCTTTCGATGCAACACCTGTGTCGAACATCGTCACACCAGCCAACACAACACTTACTTTTTCGAGTATCACGACGACCACTGCTGATGCAATGATCGTCTGTATGGCGGCTCGTGATGTCGATGCTGCAAGCACCACGGCGCTGTCATCTTGGACAAATACCAACCTGACCAGCCTCACGGAGCGGCAGGATCAAACCGTAACGACCGGTCCCGGTGGCGGTCTTGGTGGAGCAACGGGTTTCAAGGCGACGGCGGGTGCTACCGGAAGCACGACAGCGACGCAAACATCGAGCATCGCCTGTTGCTTGACGATTGCTCTGCGCAACAAAACAGATGTCACCTTGGCTCTGACCGGCTCGCAGGTGGCCGCACAAGCCGGGACAATGACTCCGGTTGTTCCCGGCGGATACATTGTTCAGTCGGCGTATGTTGCCGATGACAGCAGCAACTATAGTGCCACAATCGCAGCAAGTTTGAGTGGTGTGACGGCAGGAAATGCCATTGTAGCTTGCTTTGGTTTTGCTGATTCGGCGGGTGCGGTTAATGTCAGCAACGTCACTGACAATTCAAACGGGATGTCGTCCGCATCAATCGGAAAAATCAACGACACGGGGAATACTCAATCAGGGGCTCTATATTACAGAGCGAACGTCGAGTCCGGCTCCCACACCATAACAGTCACTTTTGATACCACAACACCTTACCGCAGAATTCGGGTGTTTGAAATCGGAGGGGTTGCAACCTCTTCGATTGAGGATCGTTCGACTGGTCAAACCCAGTCCAATGTTGGAACCACCACAGATAGTATTTCGTCAGGCGCAACCTCAGCAACAACGAACGCCAACGATTTTATTTTAGGAATAACCCAAGACACCGGAAACACTGATCCCGGAACTGGGACGATGAGTGCTGGCACAGGATTTACCCTCAGTGGGTCAAATCAAATCCTGTCCGCTGAGTACAAGAATGTCTCTTCGACTGGTGCCCAGGCTGCAACTTTCACAGATTCCAAAAACAGCAGCCGAATCACTTATGTGATCGCTCTGAAAAACGCCGCTTCCGGTGGTTCGACGATTGCCCTGACCGGCTCACAGGTGGCCGCACAAGCCGGGACAGTCACCGCATCACAGGCGGTCAGCAAA
>ERZ724512.9-NODE-9-length-60301-cov-8.430302_pt1 | contig 60301 bp, 49 predicted proteins | sample MGYA00376045_ERZ724512 | MGnify/ENA primary metagenome ERZ724512 (study PRJEB28724, sample SAMN07190883) | activated sludge metagenome | isolation source: activated sludge of sewage treatment plant in Hong Hong | place: Hong Kong | collected 2016-03-17 ... | reverse complement strand
ATCGCCGCCGCGCGCTTCCGCCCGCCCGGTTCCCAGCCGCCGGCCGCGGCGCCGAGTGCGCGCCGGTACGACCGGATCGGCGTCCCCGTGCTCGTCGTCGAGGGCGGCGCGGACAAACTGCTGCCGGCCGGGTGGGCGGCCGAGATCGCCGGACAGATCGCCGGTGCGCGATCGACCGTTGTCGAAAACGCCGGGCACTGCCCGCAACTGGAACAGGCCGACGTCGTCAACACCCTGCTGCTGGACTTTTTCAAGGAGTGCGCATGAGCGGAGAACTCGCCGGCAAGGTCGCCGTCGTCACCGGCGGCGCCGGCGGACTCGGGCGCGGCATCGCCGAACGTTTTCTCGCCGAAGGGGCCAAGCTCGTCGTCGGCGATCTCGCCGAAGGCGAACCCCTGGGCGGCGACTCCCTGTTCCGGCCCACCGACGTCTCCGATCTCGATCAGGTGAGCGCGCTGGTGTCGACCGCGATCGACAGCTTCGGCGGCCTGGACATCATGGTCAACAACGCCGGGGTGTCCGGCACGATGCACCGGCGATTCCTCGACGACGACCTGGCCGACTTCAATCAGGTCATGGGTGTCAACCTGCTCGGAGTGATGGCCGGCACCCGCGACGCCGCGCGCCACATGGCCGAGCACGGCGGCGGGTCGATCCTCAACCTCACCTCGATCGGCGGCATCCAGGCCGGCGGCGGTGTGCAGACCTACCGCGCATCCAAGGCCGCCGTCATCCAGTTCACCAAGTCGGCGGCGATCGAGTTGGCCTACTACGACATTCGGGTCAACGCGATCGCACCGGGCAACATCCGCACCGCCATCGTCTCGAAGTCGGCGAACGCTGAGGACCGTCAGCGCCTCGAGGAGTTCGAGGAGAACATCCGCGCGCAGATGCGCCGCGACCGCCCGCTCAAACGCGAGGGCACGGTCGAGGACGTCGCGGAGGCCGCGCTGTACTTCGCGGGGGACCGGTCGCGGTATGTCACCGGCACGGTGCTGCCGATCGACGGCGGCACCGTCGCGGGCAAGGTCATCATTTCGAAGAAGGGATGAGAGAGTAGATCGATGACCGAAAGAACCACCGACGCGGAACTGGTCATCGACATTGCCGGCTTGCACAAGTCGTTCGGCGACTTCGAGGCACTCCGGGGCTTGGACCTGCGGGTCGAGCGTGGCCAGGTGCACGGCTTCCTCGGTCCCAACGGCGCGGGCAAATCGACAACCATCCGGGTGTTGCTGGGTCTGTTGCGCGCCGATGCCGGCCGGGTCCGGCTGCTGGGCGGAGACCCGTGGCGCGATGTGGTCGCACTGCACCGCCGGCTAGCCTACGTGCCGGGCGATGTGTCGCTGTGGCCCTCGATGACCGGCGGTGAAGCGATCGACCTGCTGGGGTCGATGCGGGGCGGCCTCGACGAGGGCCGCCGGGCGGACCTGCTGCAGCGGTTCGAGCTGGACCCGAGCAAGCGGGGCCGGCAGTATTCCAAGGGCAACCGGCAGAAGGTCGCCATCGTCGCCGCGCTCGCCTCCGACGTGGAACTGCTGATTCTCGACGAACCGACCTCGGGCCTGGACCCCTTGATGGAGAACGTCTTTCAGGAGGTGCTGGAAGAGGCGGTCGGCCGCGGCGCCACCGTGCTGCTGTCCAGCCACATCATGGCCGAGTTGGAGACACTGGCCGACCGGCTGAGCATCATCCGCGACGGTGTCATCGTCGAGTCCGGCACGCTGACCGAACTGCGCGGACAGGCCCGCACCACGGTGCATGCCGATCTGGCGACTTTGCCTGCGCGTGAACAACTGTCGATGCTGTACGACGTGGAACTGCGCGGTCATCGGTTGACGGCGACGGTCGACTCCGACCGGATCGGTCAGGCGATGGAGGGGCTGCTGCCGTTCGGCCTGACGGCGTTGACGGTCGAGCCGCCGTCACTGGAGAGCCTGTTCCTGCGGTTGTACGAAGACGAACAGACGCCGGACCGCCGCTGATGCCGGCTCCGTCTGCCATCGCCGGCACCCCGCCGTTGCTGCGGGCGTCGCTCAAACACGAGGCCCGCTCGTTCGCACCGTGGATCGGGATCGCCACGGCGCTGTCCGTGTCGTCGGTGATCGTCTACCCGTGGCTGTTCCCGGAGGCGGTCGAGCGGCGCCGGTTCGCCGCGACGGTGGGAGCCAATCCGGCGCTGGGGCTGATCTTCGGCCCCGCCTACGACCTGTCCACCGTCGACGGATTCAACGCCTGGCGCAGCCTGTCGATCGGCGGGTTCCTCACCGCGCTCGGCGTCATCTTCATCGTCGTGAAAGCCAGTCGCGGACAGGAGGATTCCGGGCAGGCCGAGCTGCTGGCCTCCGGTGTGCTGGGCCGCGAGGCCCGGCTGCTGACCGCGCTGCTGATGGCGGGCGTCTGCGCCCTCGCCGTCGGCGTGGTGTCCTTCGCGTTCACCGTGCTGTGCGGCGGTGCATGGGAGTCGTCGCTGCTGCTGTCCGCCGGGTTCACCGTCACCGGTTTGATGTTCGCCGCGGTCGCCGCGGTCACCGCACAGATCGCTTCCGATGCGCGCACCGCCACATCGATCGCGGTGGCTGTGCTCGGAGTGCTGTTCGTGCTGCGCGGCTTCCTGTACTCGGTCAGCGCGCCGAGATGGACGGCCTGGGCCAACCCGCTGGGCTGGATCACCGAGACGCGGCCCGCCACCGGGAACCACTGGTGGCCGCTGCTGTTGGGACTTGCGTTCGCAGCGGTATTCGTCGCCATCGGGTTCGCCCGGCAGGTGTCGCGGGATTTCGGCCAGGGTCTGATCGCGTCACGGCCCGGCCCGGCGCGCGGAACCGCGCGCACCCCACTGGCGTTGGCGATCAGGATCAACCGGGGGCCCGTGGTCTCCTGGTCCGTGGCCTTCGTCGGACTCGGGGTGATCTTCGGCTACTTCATCAGAACCGTGCGGGACCTGTTCAGCGTGAACCCGGCGCTGGCCGAGATTTTCGCCAAGGGCGCGACGCTGCCGGCCGAACTGCTCGCCGGGTTTCTCGCCACCATCCTCACACTGATCGGCATCGTGGCGGCGATCGCCGGCGTGCAGATCGTCAACCGGGTCCGGACCGAGGAACTCGAGGACCGGGCCGAGCCCGTGCTGGCCACGGCGGTCAGCCGCAGCCGCTACCTTGCGCCGAGCGTGCTGCTCGCCTTCGCCGCACCGGCGCTGTTCATCCTGATCGCCGGTGTGGTCATCGGGGCCCTGGCTGCCGCTGCGCACATCGGCCTCAACTTCGGCTACCCCCCGTTGCAGGCCGTCGCCACCATTCCCGCGGTCTGGACAGTGGTCGCCCTCGCGGTCGCGGTGATCGGCGCCCGTCCCCGGGTCCAAATCGCCTCGTGGGCAGGCGTTCTCGTGTCGTTCGGGCTGACCCTGTTCGGGCCGAGTTTCAAACTCCCGGGCTGGGCGCTGGGCATCAGCCCCTACTACCACGTCCCACACGTCGCGGCCGGAACGCAGGACTGGCGCGGGCTGCTGTGGATCAGCCTGTTCACCCTCGCATTCCTGGTCATCGGGTTCATGGGGTTCCGTCGCCGGGACGTCCCCTGACGGCGGCATCGAGCACCTCACCCGATGGCCGGCCGGCCCAGAGGTTGAGCAGGTTGGCCAGCATCTGCAGCGGCGCCCGCAGGCCTTCGTCGTCGGCGATCCGCGGGTCGGAACGCGTCAGCGCACCGGGATCCGGGCCGAGGCGGGCCCGCAGCCGGGCCGGCACGTCCAGCAGCCAGGCCATCCCCATCACCGCGGCGTAGCGCAGAACGAGTCGGCCGAGTACGGCCGGGTCCAGATCGGCACCGCCGTGGCGGCGGACCCTGTCGGCGAACACCTCGAGTAGATCGTCGAAATGCGCGTCCCACAGCGTTGTTTCGGCGGCGCACAGTGCACCCCAGATCGCCATCGCGACGTTCATCCGGCCGACACAGCCCCAGTCCATCAGGCCGCAGGCAAGTTCACCGTCGGCCGCGCGGTAGAACCACGCGTTGTCGACGTTGGCGTTCCAGTGGCACAGCGCGATGTAGTCCGGTCTCGCGGCCAGGTCGGCCCAGACGTCCTCTTCGCCCGCCAGCAGCAGGGGCGCCTCGGCGGCCAGTCGGTGCAGGAAGCCCGGATCGCGGGCTCGCTCGGGTAGCAGGTCGGGCTGCGCGGCGGCGAACTCGGCGAGCTGATCGAGCCGGCGCGACAGCTTGTCCGGCGTCATCGGTCGCGGGTCGCCCACCGTCGCGCCGCGCAGGTCCAGTGGGAACCGCTCGACGACGTCCGCCGGCAGGACGCCGGACTGCTGGGTGCCGGCGAGCGCCGCCACCGCGGACAGCAGTGCACGGTAGTGCCCGAACTGGTCCGGCATCAGGTAGTCCCGCGCCTTATGGAATTGCGGTTCGATTCCGTTGCAGCCGAATGCTATTCGCTCGGTGATGAGTATCCCGGTGCCCGAATCGGCATGGTAGTCGGCGAACTGGGTGCGCGGCACCGCGATCGGAAAGGCCGGGCTGAGCGCGAGGTTGGCCAGGCGGACCTCGGATTCCATCTGGAACCGGCCGCCGTCTCGCACCGGGTCGCCGAAGTCCCGGGAGAACTTCACGAACAGCCGGGTGTGCAGCGCCGGCTCGGGCCGGGCATAGCCGACCGTCAGCAGCGCCTTGCGCCCGGTGCTGCCACCGCCGACCTCGGTGAGTTCCTCGATCCGGGCGACGGCGTTATCGGGGGACAGGGCCCCCGAAGTTCGGAAAGCCGTTGTCAGGAAGCCCGTCCCGGCTGCGCGCAGGCCGTCGATGTCCGCGGGGAAGTCGATCCCGTGTCGACCGACGACCATTGCCGTCACGGCTTCTTGCGGCCGGACCGGCTCAGCCGCCACTCCGGCGGGAAGTTCATGTCGTTGTCCTTGACGACGTTGTTGAGGCCCTTCTCGAACGTGCCCTCGGTGAGGTCGACCTCGTTCGCGCGGTCGTTCGTCATCATCGGCAGCATGCCCTCGACGACGCCGGTGAGCAGGCTGCCGAAGTACTCGCCCTTGTGCTGCTTGTAGAGTTCGAGGAACGTCTTCTGCACCACGACGGTGTCGGTGGGGCGCGTCTTCGAACACGCCATCGCGTACTTCAGTGTTTCGGCCTCCAGCTTCTCCCGGGGCACCACGCTGTTGAGGAACCCACACTCGTACATCTCCTGCGCCGTGAAAGGCCTTCCGGTGAAGAGCATTTCGGAGAACTTGCGCAGGCCCATGGTCTCGGCCCACCACCACAGCCGGGGACCCCAGCCGACGTAACGGAACGCCGGGTGGCCGAACAGCGCGTCGTCGGACGACACCACCAGGTCGGCGTCGCCGGCCTGGTAGAAGTGCCAGCCGTAGCAGTAGCCCTTGGCCTCGACGATGGTGACCTTCTTGCATTCCTGCAGCGGCCGGTTGCCGGCGCGGGCCTTGGCGTAGTGGTCGGTCAGGGTGTACAGGTAGCGGTAGGAGTCGCCGGGCGGGTACTTGACGGTCTCGTCGTTGATCGAAAGCTCGTGCAGCAACGGCATTCCCGGGTTCTCCAGCATGTCGCGTTGCTCGGGCAGGTCGCCGCCGCTGCCGAAGTCCTCGCCCTCGCCGCGGATCACCACGACCTTGACGTCGTCGTCGACGTTGCACTTGTGGATGAGGTCCGCGTAGTTCTGCCGCATCCCCATGGTGGTGCAGTTGAGATCGTCGGGCCGGTCGAAGGTGATGTAGGCGATCCGGTTCGCGGTGTCCTTCTCGAAGCGGATGAACGGCTCGGCGGCCTTCTTCATCTCCTCGTAGTCGTGGTCCATGGCGATCTCCCGTCTTCGGTGGTGGCATGCTGCCGGCGCGCACCGAGTCTGTCAGCGCCGACGTCGCCTCCACAATGGCAACCGCGTCCGATTAAATCAATCACTTGACTTAAAAATGTCCGGTTGGTTGACTGACCGCATGACCCGGCCAGCACGATCGACGGTGCGCAAAACGGCGCGTGCCGAGCGGTCCGACGGGACACGCGAGGCGATCCTCACCGCGGCCGAGCGACTGTTCGCCGAGCACGGCGTCTTCGCCGTGTCGAACCGTCAGGTCAGCGAGGCCGCCGGACAGGGCAACAACGCCGCGGTCGGCTACCACTTCGGCACCAAGGCCGACCTGATCCGCGCGATCGTCCGCAAGCACAACGAACAGGTGGAGCGGATCTGCCAGCAGATGATCGACCGCCTGGCGGATGCCGGCGAGCCGGCCACCCTCGGCGACTGGGTCGAATGTCTGGTCCGGCCGCTGGCCGTGCACCTGACCGAACTCGGCACCCCGACCACCTACGCGCGGTTCTCCGCGCAGCTGATGCCCGACCCGAGCCACCGCGACCTGGTGTCCGAGGAGTCGCTGGGATCGTCATCAGTGCTGCACATCATCGAGGGCCTGAAGCGCTGTCTGCCGGGCCTGCCCGAGCAGGTCCGGGTGGAACGCAATGCGATGGCCCGTCAGTTGATCGTGCACATGTTCGCCGAACGGGAGCGGGCGCTGGCCGACGGCGCGCCGACGCCGCACCCGAGCTGGGACGCGATGGCCACCAGCCTGGTCGACGCGATCACCGGCCTGATGCTCGCGCCGGTCACCGAGGGAGGATCATGAAAGTCACTGTCGACCAAGCCAAATGCGTGTCCACCGGAAACTGTGTGGCGAACGCGCCGGACATCTTCGACCAGGATGAGGACGACGGCAGCGTGCGACTGCTCATCGAAAACCCCTCGCCCGACCGTGCCGAAGCCGTTCACAAGGCGGTCAAAGCCTGCCCAGCCCAAGCGATTTCCGTCCAGGACTAGCGGTCAGTCCACCGCAACCCCGTCACAAGGAGCCAACAGCCGTGTCCCAAACCGTCACCGACACCGTCATCCCCGACTACCCGATGGAGCGCTCGGCGAGCTGCCCGTTCGCTCCGCCACCGGGCCTCATGGAGCTGGGGGCGGCCAAGCCACTGTCCCGCGTGAAGATCTGGGACGGCAGCACCCCCTGGCTGATCACCGGTTACGACGTAGGCCGCGAACTGTTCGCCGACTCCCGGGTCAGCGTCGACGACCGCAAGCCCGGCTTCCCGCACTGGAACGAGGGCATGCTGTCCACCGTGAACCGGCGACCCCGGTCGGTGTTCACCTCGGATGGCGAGGAGCACACCCGGTTCCGCCGGATGCTGTCGAAGCCGTTCACCTTCAAACGGGTGGAGGGTCTCCGACCGGCCATCCAGAAAATCACCGACGAATGCATCGACGCGATCCTGGCCGGCCCCCAGCCGGCCGACATCGTCACCGCGCTCGCGCTGCCGGTGCCCACCGTCGTCATCAGCGAAATGCTCGGTGTGCCATACGAAGACCATGAGTTCTTCCAGCACCACGCCAACGTGGGCCTGGCCCGCTATGCCACGGCCGAGGACCACGCCAAGGGCGCGATGAGCCTGCACAAGTACCTGATCGACCTGGTGCAGAAGAAGATGGAGCACCCGGCCGAGGACGCGGTGTCGGACCTGGCCGAACGCGTCACCGCCGGGGAGATCGACGTCAAGGAGGCCGCACAGCTCGGCACCGGCCTCCTCATCGCCGGGCATGAGACCACCGCGAACATGATCGGCATCGGGGTACTCGCGCTGCTGGAGAACCCCGAACAGGCCGACCTGCTGCGCAACACCGACGATCCCAAGCTCATCGCCAACGCGGTCGAGGAACTCATGCGGTACCTGTCCATCATCCAGAACGGACAGCGTCGGGTTGCCGTGGAGGACATCGAGATCGGCGGCGAGACGATCAAGGCCGGCGAGGGCATCATCCTGGACATCGCGCCGGAGAACTGGGACGCCTCGACCTTCCCCGAGCCCGGCAAGCTGGATCTGGCTCGCGAGAACGCCGGTCAGCAGCTCGCCTTCGGTTACGGCCGGCACCAGTGCGTCGGCCAGCAACTGGCCCGTGCCGAGATGCAGATCGTCTTCCCGACATTGCTTCGCCGCATCCCGACGCTGCGCCTGGCGATCCCGTTCGACGAGGTTCCGTTCAAGCACGACACACTGGCCTACGGCGTGTACAGCCTGCCCTGCGAGTGGTGACCTGACCCGCGCTGCGCCGAAAGTCGGCTTGTTTGCGGGGTCACTCGCAAAACGCGTGCAAGAAGGTGACTTTCGGCGCTAGACGTCGATGACGATCTTGCCGAGGGCTTTGCGGTCGGCGACCGCGCGGATCGCCGCCGCCGCCTCCGACAACGGATAGCGCGCCCCGATGTACGGCCGCACCCGGCCCTCGGCGAACATCTGCTGCAGCTCGGCGGTGTCCCGCACCGCCTGCTCGGGATAGTCGGTGAAGAAGGTGCGGATCTCCATGCCGCGCACCGTGATTCCCTTGAGCAACACGAGGTTCAGCGGGATCGCCGGGATCTCGCCGGCGGCGTACCCCAGGGTGACGAACGTGCCGCCGCGGCCCAGCGCGCGCAGCGCGGGTTCGGAGTACGGGCCGCCCACGGGGTCGAGCACCACCTTGGCCCCGGCGCCGCCGGTCGCGGCCCGGATCGCGTCGCGCAGGTTCTCGCTGCGGTAGTCGACGAGGACCTCCGCGCCACGCTGCCGGCACAGTTCGAGCTTCTCGGGGCTCGAGGCCGCGGCGATCACCCGGGCGCCCATCGCGACCGCGAGATCCACCGCGGCCAGTCCGACCCCGCCGGCGGCGCCCAGCACCACCACCCAGTCGCCCGGGGCGACGGGGGCCACGGTGCGCAGCGTGAAGTAGGCGGTGCGGTAGGTGACGCCGAACGCCGCTGCCTCGCCGAAGTCGACGCCCTCGGGCAGCGGCTGCAACGCCCTGTCGTCGACGGCCACCTGCTCGGCGAACGCGCCGACCATCACCGAACCCGAAACCCGTTGTCCGATTTGCCATTGCGAGCCGTCACCGACGGCGCTGACCTCCCCGGCGAATTCACTGCCTGGGCTGAACGGCGGGGTTACCTTGACCTGGTAGCCGCCGGACAGGAACAGCACGTCGGGATAGTTGACGGCAGCCGCACGCACCCGCACCACCGCCTGACCCGGGCCCGGAACCGGTGCGTCGACGTCGTCGTACACCAGGCTTTCCGGCGGTCCGTACTCGCGGCAGATAACGGCCTTCATCGAACTCCCAACGCTCGCAGGCAGAACCGCACCAGGTGATCCACGTCGGCGCGGTCGGGTGGATGGGCGGACCCGACGTAGCGGCGCATCGTCGCCGCGGTGAGCCGGAAGACGGCGTCGGCGTCGCGGTCGTCGCCGCCCAGTGCGGCCACCGGGCCGAGCAGCAGTGCCCGCATCGGCGCCATCACGTCCTCGTCCGGCCCGGCATCGGCGCTGACCGCCAACTGGACCGCCAGCGCCCGGCTCATGCTCATCAGATTCGGGTCGGCGACCTGGGCCAGCACCCCGGTGATCCACCGGGTGATCTGGTCCCGCGGCTGGTCCTCCTTGGCCATCTGGTGTTCGAGGTAGGACACGATGATCCCGACCCCGCGTTCCAGCACCGCCAGCAGCAGATCGTCCTTGCCGGCGAAGTACCGGTAGAACGCCTTCTTCGACGAACCCGCCTCGGTGACGATGTCGCTGACCCGCGGCGGTTCGGGGCTGACCCGCTCCATCACGCGCACCGTGGCAGCCAGGATTCGTTCGACCTCCTCGCTGGCCTCACGGTGCCGCTCGTCGAGCGCCCGCTCCACCGCGGCGGCGGCCCGGGTGCTCATGACCGGGGGAGTGCCGGGATCCGGTCGAGCCGATCGCCGTACTTGGCCTTCGCGGCGGCGATGCGGACATCGGTGAATTCGCTTGGCCACTCCGGGTCTTCGGCCTCGTAGTCCTTCAGGAACATCCGGGCGAGGTTAACCTTGTGCGCCTCCGTCGGCCCGTCGGCGAGCCCCATGGCGACACCGCCGAGCAGGACGTTGGTCAACGGCATCTGCTCGGTCATGCCCAGCGCGCCGTGCACCTGGATGGCCCGCATGCCGATCGACTTCAGCACCGACGAGGCCAGCACCTTGCAGACGCCGATCTCCTTGCGGGCGGCATGCTCGCCGAAGGTGTCGATCAGCCATGCGGCGTGCAGCACGGTCAGCCGGAACTGCAGCAGTTCGGTGTAGGAGTCGGCGATGAACTCCTGCACCAGTTGCTTGTCGGCGAGCAGACTGCCCTGAGTGAAACGGCTTTTCGCGCGATGCGCCATCATGTCCAGCGCGCGTTGCGCCACCCCGAGGGATCGCATGGCGTGGTGGATGCGGCCACCGGCCAACCGGGCCTGCAGGATCTCGAAGCCGTGCCCGGGCTCGCCGAGCATCGACGATGCGGGCACCCGGACGTTCTCGTAGCGGATCAGGGAATGGCCCGCCTCGTGCGGCAGCGAGCCGAAGAGGTGATGGGTGGCCTCGACATTCAGCCCGGGGGTGCCGGCCGGGATGAGGAACGTCGACGCGCCGCGGTGCACGGGCACGTCGGGGTCGGTGATCGCGACGACGATGAAGAACGACGCGACCGACGCGTTGGACGAAAAGTATTTGCGGCCGTTGATCACCCAGTCGTCCCCGTCGCGCACGGCCGACGTGGTGAACACCCGGGGATCCGAGCCGCCCTGCGGTTCGGTCATCGAGAAGCAGGAGAAGATCTCCCCGGACAGCAGCCCGGCCAGGTAGTCGTCCTTCTGCTGCTGGGTGCCGAACCGGGCCAGGATCTCGGCGTTTCCGGTGTCGGGTGCCTGCGTGCCGAACACGATCGGCGCCCAGCTGCTGCGGCCCAGGATCTCGTTGATCAGCGTCAGCTTGACCGCCCCGAAGCCCTGACCGCCCAGTTCCGGGCCGAGGTGCGGCGCCCACAGACCCCGGTCGCGGACCTGCTGTTTGAGCGGGTCGACGAACGGGCGGCGTTCGTCGTCCAGCGGCAGGAACTCGCAGCCGGGGAACAGCACCTCCAGCGGCTCGACCTCGTCGCGAACGAACTCCCGAATCCATTCGAGCTTCTTTTCGAACTCCGGCTCGACGGAGAAATCCATGTCGTGTCCTCTCGGCTTGCGGGGTTTGTCAGGGAATGCCGCCGTCGGCCCGAAGGATCGAGCCGGTGGTGTAACTGGAGGCGTCGGACATCAGGAACAGTGCGGCGCCGACGATCTCGTCGGGGTTTCCGGCGCGCTGCAGCGCGAAGTGCCCGAACGGGTTCCGGGCTTCGCCGAAGTCCCAGGCCTTGCTGATGTCGGTCAGGAACGGCCCGGGCATCAAAGTGTTGACCCGCACCGTCGGGCCGAAGGCCATCGCCAGCCCCTCGGTCATCACGTTGAGTCCGGCCTTGGAGGCCGCGTACGGGATGAATGACGGGTGCGGCCGCAACGAACCGTGCGTGCTCACGTTGATGATGACCCCGCCGCCGGCGGCCACCATGCGCTCGCCCACCAGGGCCGAAAGCCGGAAGGGGCCCTTGAGGTTCAGGTTCACCACGGCGTCGAACATCTTCTCGGTGACATCACTCTGTTTGTCGTAGACCGGCGACATGCCGGCGTTGTTCACCAGCACGTCGACCTTGCCGAACCGGTCGTAGGTGGCCTCGACAAGGCCCTCCAGTTGATCCCATCGCCCGACGTGCACCCCGTAGGGCATTGCGGCACGGCCGGTTTCGGCTTCGATCTGGGCTGCGGTGGCCTCGCAGCTGCCGAGTTTGCGGCTGGCGATCACCACGTCGGCGCCGCAGCGGGCGGCGGCGAACGCCATCTCGCGGCCCAGGCCGCGGCTGCCGCCGGTGATCAGCACCACCCGGTCGGTGAGATCGAAAAGCTCTGCCGGATAAGTCATCTCATGCACTCCTGCGGCTGAGGTCGGCGGCGGTGGCCATCAGGTTCAGGACCATCGGTCCCATCGCGACGGCGACCTCCGGGGCCACCTTGGTGTCGGGGGCCAGCGATGCGGCGTACGTCTTCTCCAGCATGATGCCGAGTTTCCAGTTGGCCAGCACCAGGTAGTAGTCGATGTGCTCGGTCGACAGGCCGCTGACCTCCTCGTAGCGCGCCAGCAGTTCACTGCGTCGCGGCATGCCGGCCATGTCGAGATAGAAGCCGTCGGAGCTGGGCTCCTCGCCGTCGTAGCCCAGCAGGCACCAACCGACGTCCAACAGCGGATCGCCGATGGTGGTCATCTCCCAGTCGACGATGGCGGCCAGCCGGGCCGGCGCCCCGTGCGCGTACATGACGTTGGCGAACTGGTAGTCGCCGTGCATGATGCCGGGCGTGAAGTGGGCCGGGCGGTTGCGGCGCAGCCAGTCCGCCGCCACGTCGAGCCCGGGCAACTCGCGGACCTGGTAGGCCGAGAGGAAGCTGAGCCAGCGGTCCACCTGGCGTTCGTGGAATCCGTCGGGGCGGCCGAAGCCCTCCAGGCCGTGGGCCCGCCAGTCGACCCGGCCAAGTTTGGCGGCGCCCTCGATCAGTTCGAAGGCCAGGCCGCGACGGGCCTCGAGGTCGGTGTCGAACGGCGGTTGCCAGCCGCCGCTCATCGGGCTCCAGCCGTCGATCTCGGCCATCACGTAGAACGGCTTGCCCAGCACGTCGCCGGTGTCGTCGGCGGCGATGAGCTCGGCGTGCGGGACGTCGGTGCCCTTCAGGCCGCGGACGAGCCGGATCTCGCGCAGCAGGCCGTCGAGGCGGGCGGCGTCGGCGCGCGCTCCGGGCATTCGGAGCACCATCCGGTGATCGCCGCGGTGCACGCGGTAGAGGGTGTTCTGCGAACCGCCCGTGAGCAGTTCCAACCGGGGCGGCTCACCGTGGCCCGGGGCGTCGTTGGCGTCGAGCCAACGGCCCAGGGCGGCGGTGTCGGGGGCGGTACCGGTGTCGACGGGCATGCGGTGGACTCCTCGCTCTCGAAATGGAGAATAGCAGTCTCAGCACAGAAACCAAGAGTCCCCCAGCCGGTGGATCGCGATCGGTGGCCGGTCGGGCCGTGGCGGCGCGGAGGTGCCGGGGGCGTACGGACGGCAAGTGCAGATACAGCACACGGGGATGCCTTGTCGGGCAAAGTCCGAGAACGAATTCTTCAAATTTGAGAAGCGCATTTCCGCTGGGAATCGGTAGGGCCATAAAGAAATTCGGCCGCCTCATCTGTATTCATTCGGCATAAGCTGATAACGTCATTACCAATGACGAAGCACCGCACGTTGAGTCGCGGGAGGCACGTCTGTGCCCGGGCTTCGGAAGTGCCGCGGTCTGCGCGGGCCGGAACGGAAGGTCGATGATGTCCACCAAGTCCAGTACTGCCACCCTCTACCCGCCCGGCGGATTCGGCGCTCCCAAGAATCGGCGCGGACACGCCACGGGAGACTTCGGTCTGCCCGAGGGCACCGTGGTGTTCTCCGCCGACAACCACATCTCGGTGGCCGACGACATCTTCTACGAACGCTTCCCCGACGATCTCAAGGGCGCCGCCCCGCGCATCTGGTACGAGGACGGCGCCTACATGGTCGGCATGAAGGGCAAGACCTGGGTCGGCGGTGACTTCGGCCGGGTGCTCATGCAGTACGACGAGTTGGCCGGCGCGGCGACCAACAACATCGACGCCCGCATCCGCGAACTGCACGAGGACGGCATCGAGAAGGAACTGGCGTTCCCCAACGCGGTGCTGGCGCTGTTCCATTACCCGGACAAGGCGATCCGCGAGCGGGTGTTCCGCATCTACAACGAGTGCATCGCCGAGGTGCAGGAGCGTTCCAACGGCCACTTCTACGGCGTCGGGCTGATCAACTGGTGGGACCCGAAGGGCACCCGCAGCACCCTGGCCGAACTGAAGTCGTTGGGCCTGAAGACATTCCTGCTGCCGCTCAATCCCGGCAAGGACGACGACGGCAACATCTACGATTTCGGCGCGCGTTCGATGGACGCGGTGTGGGACGAGATCGAGGAGGCCGGGCTGCCGGTCAGCCACCACATCGGCGAGACCCCGCCCAAGACGCCCTGTGAGCACAACAGCGTCGTGGTGGGAATGATGGTCAACGTCGACTCGTTCCGGGAGCAGTTCGCCAAGTACCTGTTCTCCGGCATCCTGGACCGGCACCCCAGCCTGCAGATCGGCTGGTTCGAAGGCGGAATCGCCTGGGTGCCAACCGCATTGCAGGACGCCGAGCATCTGTTGGCGTCCTACCAGCACATGTTCAACCACCAACTCGAACACGACATCCGGCACTACTGGGACAACCACATGAGCGCATCGTTCATGGTAGACCCGCTGGGCCTGCGCCTGATCGACGAAATCGGCGTCGACAAGGTGATGTGGTCCAGCGACTACCCGCACAACGAAAGCACCTGGGGCTACTCGGAGAAGTCACTGGCAACCGTCGTCGAGGCCGTGGGCCCCGAGAACGCCGCGAAGATCGTCTCCACCAACGTCCAGAAGTTCCTGGGACTGATCAAGTGACCACCTTCACCGGATCCGGCGTCACCGAGATAGCCCGAAGGGGCCTGAGCCCGTGGGAGATTCCCGACGATCCGGACCTGGCCCGGATGCGCCGAGAGGTCGGCGCCCGGCTGCAGGCCGCGATGGCCGAGCACGGTGTCGGTGCCCTGGTCCTGCTGGGCAACGGCAACGTGGTGTACTCCACCGGCGCCAGCTGGCCGCTGGCCGACTCGGGCCTGTCCCATGTCGAGCGTCCGGTCGCGGTCGTGGTGGCCGGCGACGAGCATCCGCACCTGTTCCTGCCGTTCCGTGAGGGCACGGCCATGGAGTCCGAGCTGCCCGATGATCACCTGCACGGCCCCGTGTACCTCGAGTTCGACGAGGGGGTGGACGAATTCGCGAAGATCCTGTCCGGACTCGTGCCGGCCGGGGCGAGCGTGGCGGTGGACGAACTGACCGGCGCCATGCGCCGGGCCGGCACCCGACTGTTCCCCGCGGGCATGCCCGTCGACGCCGCGCCGGTGGTCGGCGCCGCCAAGCTGGTCAAGACCATCGACCAGATCGCCGCGATCCGGCGGGCCTGCCGGATCACCGAGCAGGCCGCCATCGACGTGCAGCGGTCGTTGGCCCCGGGGGTGCGCCAGATCGACCTGTCGGCCGAATTCGTCCGCCGCGCATTCGAACTCGGCGCCACGAGCAACATGCTCGATGCCATCTGGCAGGTGATGCCGTCGTCGAAGGCGACTGGCACCTGGACCACCCACGGTGACCTCGCACTGCCGCTGCTGACCACCGAACGTGAGCTGCAGCAGGGTGACGTGCTGTGGACCGACCTGTCGATCACCTACCAGGGTTACTGTTCGGACTTCGGCCGGACCTGGATCGTGGGGCAGGATCCGACCCCGCGCCAGCAGGCGCAGTTCGACAAGTGGCGCCAGATCATGGCTGCGGTGCTGTCGGTCACCAGGGCCGGAGCCACGTGCGGTGATCTGGGCCGCGCGGCGATCGCCGCCACCGGCGGCGAGAAGCCATGGCTGCCGCACTTCTACCTGGGCCACGGAATCGGCGCCAACGCGGCCGAAATGCCGATGATCGGAACCGATCTCGGCCAGGAGTGGGACGACAACTTCGTCTTCCCGGCCGGTATGACGCTGGTGCTGGAACCGGTGGTATGGGAGGACGGCACCGGCGGGTACCGCAGCGAGGAGATCATCGTCGTGACCGACGACGGATGGATGCCGCTGACCGATTACAGCTACGACCCCTACGAGGTGACCGATGTCCGCAATTGAGGTCGAGGCCGACAGCCGCGCACTGCGGTTCGGTCGCCGCGAACGGGCCTTCGCTCAGATGGAGGCCAACGACATCGATGTACTGGTGCTCGGCCGGCAGGCCAACGTCCGCTACGTCACCGGCGCACCGCAGCTGTGGGTGGCCGGCACCCGGCCGTTCGGCCCGGTCTGCACGGTGGTCCGCTCCACGGGTGAGATCCATCTGAACAGCACCTGGGACGAGGGCATGCCCGAGGAGATCGCCCATGAGCATCTCTACGGCCTGGCCTGGAATCCGATGACACTGATGGGGGTGCTGCGGAACATCAAGGGCACCGACACCGCACGTCGCGTCGGAACCGATGCTCTGACACCGACTTTCGCCACACTGCTGCCGACGGCCTTCCCGAAGGCGGAGCTGGTGGATGCGGAGCCCGCGATGCGCGCCGCGCGCCGGATCAAGACGCCCGAAGAGATCGACGCCCTGCGCCGGGCCCTGCTGGTCGCGGAGGAAGGCCTCGCGAAGGTGGTGGCCGAACTGCGGCCGGGCATCACCGAACAGGAGTTGGCCGGTGCGCTGCTGGAGGCCGAGGCCGCCGGCGGTGTCAGCACCCCGGCCACCCAGGATGCTGCCTGGATCACCTCCAAGGAGCACCCGTGGCGCCGCGCCGAAGGGGACGGCATCGTCCGGGAAGGGGACCTGGTGGCACTGTCGGCCGGCGTACTGGCCGGCGGCTATGTCGGTGAGGTCGCCCGCACCTATCCCGTCGGTGAGCCCGGCGACGCAGTCCGTACCCTCTACCGCCGCCGAGATAACCTGTGGCACAGACTGATCGATGCCTGCCAACCCGGCCGGCGGGCCAGCGCGCTGCTGGAGGCCTACGAACTCGCGGGCGAGCCACTGCCCGCCATGCCGGTCGCGCACGGGCTCGGCCTGGGCTTCGACCCACCGGTGATCACCCAGCGGTTGTCGGCGACGGCCGCCGCCGAGCGACTCGACGAAGGCATGGTGCTGGCGATCACCGGATACGTGTGGGAGCCGGGTGTCGGCGGAGTGTTCACCCGCGACGCGGTCCATGTCACCGCGGACGGGGCGGAAGTGCTGTCCGCCAGTCCGTCGTGGCAGGACATCCGTGTCTGACTCTGCCGAAGAGATCATCCGATACGAGAAGGACGTCCGAAACCGGATCGCCACCATCACGTTCGACCGCCCCGAACGGTTGAACGCACCCACCATCGAGGCCCGGGTCCGCTACGCAGACCTGTTGCACCGGGCCGGTATCGACGACGACGTCAAGGTGCTGGTGATCCGCGGCGCCGGTGACGATCTGGGCAGCGGAGCAGACCTGCCCGAGTTCATGGCGGTGCAGGACTCCGACGACGACGGACCCCGGCTGGCCGAGTACCGCATCGCCGCGGGCGAGATCACGTTCCCGCCGAAGGGGTCGCTGCGCCGCGGCGCCACCGTCAGCCAGTGGTACGCCAACCCGCACTCCGGCATTCGAAGCCTGCAGGACTTCAAGAAGATCTCGATCCTGGAGGTCAAGGGGTACTGCTACGGCTGGCATTTCTACCAGGCCGCCGACGCCGACCTGGTGATCTCTTCGGATGACGCGGTCTTCGGCCATCCGTCGTTCCGTTATCACGGCTGGGGTCCGCGGATGTGGTGGTGGGCCCAGACGATGGGCATCCGCAAGTTCCAGGAGATGGTCTACACCGGAAGGCCGTTCACCGCGGCCGAGATGCTCGACTGCAATTTCCTCAACGCCGTCGTCCCGCGCGCCGAACTCGAGGACGAAGTGGCGAAGTATGCCCTGGCGTGTGCACGCAACCGGCCCACCGACACCGTCTTCATGCAGAAGACGTTCTTCGAGATCATGAAGCAGTTCCAGGGCGAGTACATGGGCAGCATGCTGGCGGGGGTGTTCGAGTCGATCACCGGAGGGGCGCAACATGATTCGGGCGATCTGCTACTCGGCGACGCGATGGGCCGAGGTCTCTCGGATGCGGTCAAGGACAACGACGCCAAGTTCCCCCCGGAGTGGCGGCTGAGCAAGCCGGCCCCGCCCGAAAAGGGCGCGAAGCCCAAGAAGAAGAAAAAGAAGAAGTCGTGAGCGCGCCACTGGACGGCTACGTCGTCGTCGACCTGTCCTCCGGCATCGCAGGCGGATACTGCACCAAGTTGATCGCCGACGGCGGTGCGCGCGTGATCAAGGTCGAGCCGCCCGAAGGCGATTCGCTGCGGTCCTGGTCCGCCTCCGGCGCCGAGGTGGACGCACAGGCCGGCGGCGCACTGTTCAGCTTCCTGGCCTGCTCGAAGCACAGCGTGGTCGCCGACCCGGCGACGGACCTGCAGCTGGTCGAGGACCTGCTGGCCGGCGCCGACGCGGTGGTGTGGTCACCGGAGTCCCGGGTGGCCGCGGTGGAATCCCTTGCACCGCAGTCGATCTACGACCGACATCCGCACCTGGTCGTCACCTCGATCACCGCGTTCGGACTGAACGGGCCGTGGCGCGACCGCGCCGCCACCGAATTCACGCTGCAGGGCTGGTCGGGAGGCGCGCTGGGCATCGGCCGCGGTGAGCAGTCCCGCGCGCCGGCGCACGTCGGCGGCCAGGTGGGGGAGTGGGTGGCCGGTGCGTACGCGGCCGCGCTGCTGCTGGCCACCCGCGCCGGTGGACGTGGGCAACTGGTGGACATCTCCAAGCTGGAGACCCAGATCCTCGGCCTCACTTACTATCCGGTGACCTTCTTCGAGTTGCTCGGCCGGCCGTGGCGCACCGAGCGCAAACCCACGGTGCCCGGTGTCGCCGAAGCCGCCGACGGGCTGGTCGCGCTGGGTTGTGGCACGGCGCAGCAGTGGTTCGACCTGTGCGCGATGTCGGGTCACCCGGAGTGGATCGACGAGGAATCACCGCTGTCGATCACCGAGCAGGCCAACATCCACGCCGCCGAACTGTTCGACTGGCTGCGCGGCGAGAAGGTCGACGACGTAAGGGAATTGGCGTCGGCATTCCGCATCCCGAATGCCCCGGTGGGCAACGGGCAGAACGTCACCGCCTTCGACCATTTCGTCGAACGCGGCAGTTTCGTCCGCAATCCACGCGACGGGTTCGTCCAACCGGGCCATCCCTACCGGCTGAGCGGGGTGGAGTTGCGTGATTTCGGGCCGGCGCCCCGACTCGGCGAGCACACGGCCGACTACCGCAATGCCGCAGCGGTGACGCGGTCCCCGGTTCCGGACGCCACACCGGGCCTGCCCCTGGAGGGGTTGCGGGTGCTGGACATGACGTCGTTCTGGGCCGGGCCGTCGTGCACGCACCTACTCGGGATGCTGGGCGCGGAGTTGATCCACCTGGAGTCGACACCACGCCCGGACGGCACCCGGCTGATCGCCGGCATCCCGGTCAGCGTTGATCAATGGTGGGAGCGGTCGCCGATCTTCTCCGGACTGAACACCAACAAGAAGAGCCTTACCCTGGACTTCCAGACCGAACAGGGCCGAGAGTTGTTGCGGCGGTTGATCCCCAGCTGCGATGTGATCGTCGAGAACTTCACCCCGCGGGTCATCGACCAGATCGGCCTGGACTACCAGAGCGTGCGCGCCCTGCGTGAGGACATCGTCATGGTCCGGATGCCGGGCTTCGGCCTGGACGGGCCGTGGCGCGACAATCCGGCCTTCGCCTACGTCATCGAGGATGCCGCGGGATTGAGTTGGCTCACCGGCTACACCGATCGCACTCCCTACGAGCCGTATTCGGTGGGCGACCCCAACGCCGGCATCCACGCGATGACCGCGCTGTTGCTGGCGCTCGAGCATCGCCGCCGCACCGGCAAGGGAACGCTGGTGGAAGCCGCGATGATCGACGCGGCACTCAACATCGCGGCCGAGCAGGTCATCGAACACTCCGCGTACGGTGCGCTGCTGCAGCGTGCCGGGAACCGCGGCCCGAGTGCGGCGCCGCAGAACATCTACCGATGTGCGGGACTCGACGAGTTCGGCCGCGACGACTGCTGGGTCGCGATCGCCGTGCAGGCCGATGAGCAGTGGGCGGCGCTCGTCGACGCGCTGGGACGTCCGGCCTGGGCCGTGGACCCGGCGCTGGCGACGGATGCGGGCCGCCGCGCCCGCCAGGACGATATCGACGCCGCGCTGTCGGAGTGGTGCCTTTCCCGGGGCGGCGACGAGATCGTCGAAACCCTCTGGCCCGTAGGAGTTCCGGTGGCCAAGGTGATGCAGCCGCACCGGCAGACCGAGATCCCGCAGTTGGCCGCGCGCGGTTTCTTCGAGGATGTCGCCCATCCGGTCAACGCGACCGTGCCGCACAGCACGATGCCGGCCCGGTTCTCCGGCGGCCCGCCGCGGTGGCACCGCCACCACGCCCCGCTGCTCGGCGAACACAACCACGAGATCCTGCGGGGGCTGGGGCTGTCAGACGACGATATCGCGCAGTTGGAGGCCGACGGGGTGATCGGCAACGCACCGGCGATGGGCGGGCGCAAGGCCTCGACGTGAGGCCGGACACCACTCAGGCGTCTTCGTCGGCCTCGCGGTGGATGAACGGTCCGAGGAAGCCGGGCGGTCCCGGACGCCGTCCCGGCGCATGACCGTGAACGCCTTCGGCATAGGCGGTTTCGGCATGCTGGCTGAAGTCGATACCGGATGTTTCGTCCTCGGCGCTGACCCGGAATCCCATCACCCGATCGATCAGCTTGGCCAGCACGAAGGACACCGTGAACGCGTAGACGGCGACCACCGCCACGCCGATGGCCTGTTTGCCTAGTTGGCTGAGGCCGCCGCCGTAGAACAGGCCTCGGGCCCCCGCCGTCATCTCGGCGGTGGCGAGCAGACCGATCAGCAGGACGCCGACGACCCCGCCGACGAAGTGAACGCCGACGACGTCGAGTGAATCGTCATAGCTGAAGCGGAACTTGGCCCCGATGGCGAAGGAGCAGGCGACCCCGGCGGCCAGGCCGACCACCGCGGCGCCGAGGGTGTTCACCATGCCGCACGACGGGGTGATCGCGACGAGGCCGGCGACGACGCCCGAGGCGGCGCCGAACGTGGTCGGCTTGCCGTCACGGATCTGCTCGACCGTGAGCCAGCCCAGCATTCCCAGGCACCCGGCGACCAGCGTGTTGAGAAACACCGCCGCCGCGGTCCCGTTGGCCGCCAGCGCAGAACCCGCGTTGAAGCCGAACCAGCCGAACCACAACAGTCCCACGCCGAGCAACACGAACGGCAGGTTGTGTGGGCGCATCGCGTCCTGCTTGAACCCGATGCGCGGTCCGACGACCAGCGCCAGCGCCAACGCCGAAGCGCCCGATACCGTTTCGACCACCAGGCCGCCCGCGAAGTCGAGGATGCCCAGTCGGGCCAGCCAGCCGTGTGGCGACCAGACCCAGTGCGCGACGACCGAGTAGACGGCGAGCGTCCAGATCGGCACGAAGACCACCCACGCCGCGAACTTCGCGCGATCCGCGATCGCGCCGCTGACCAGCGCGGCGGTGATGATCGCGAAGGTCAACTGGAAGGTCGCGAACAACAACTCCGGAACCGCGCCGTGGGCGGTGGCCGGACCGATGCCCAGCATGCCGAAATGTGCGAAGTCGCCGATCAGACCGTCGGCGACATCGCCGGAAAAACTGGTGGTGTAGCCGACGAGCAACCAGGTCACCGTGACCAGCGGAATGGCGATGAAGCTCATCATGATCATGTTGAGCACCCCGGTGCTGCGCACCATGCCGCCATAGAAGATCGCCAGGCCGGGCGTCATCAGCAGCACCAGTGCGGTGCTGGCCAGCAGCCAGGCCGTGGCGGCGGGATCGATCGCGTTCAACGTCAGGTCTCCTCGAGCGCGGTACGGGTTGGGTGCGCTGAGGGTACCGAGTGAACCTGCATCGCCTACTTCAGGCAGCTGCCCGCATCCACCGGCAGCGTCACGCCGGTGACATAGCGCGCCTCGTCGGAGGCGAAAAACAGCACCGCGTTGCTGATGTCGCGGGCCTCCACCCACGGAATCGGCAGCGTGTGGAACAGCTGGCAGATCGGCGCCATGTCGTCCGGGCCCGGGTTCTCCAGGTCGGGCCGGAACATCTTGAACGTGCCTTCGTTGTGCAGCATGTCGGTGGCCACGTGGGTGGGGTGCACGCTGTTGACCCGGATCATGTGCTGGCCCAGTTCCACGCCGAAGGACCGCATCAGGCCGACCACGCCGTGCTTGGCTGCCACGTAGTTGCCGCAGTTCGGGTAGGCCTTCAACCCGCCCACCGAGCTGGTCAGGATGATCGAACCGCCACGTCCGCCCGAAATGATGTGGGGGACAGCTGCTTTGACGGACTTCCAGACACCGGACAGATTGGTGTCGATCATCTCGTCCCAGTCCAGCTGGCTGGTCTCGTGCAGCAGGTCGCCGCCGTTGCCGATTCCGGCGTTGGCGACGACGATGTCGAGCCGGCCGAGTTGTTCGACGCCGCTGTCGACCGCCGCCTTGACGCCGGGATAGTCGCGGACGTCGACCTCGGCGGTGACTATGCGCCGGCCGAGGTTCTTCACCAGGTCGGCGGTCTCGGCCAGGTCTTCGGGGGTCGACGCCGGGATCGCGGTCTCGGTTCCGGGCCGGATGGGGCCGCAGATGTCGATCGCGATGATGTCGGCGCCCTCTTCGGCGAGCCGCACCGCGTGGCTACGGCCCTGGCCGCGTGCCGCACCGGTGATGAATGCGACCTTGCCTTCTACACGTCCTGCCATGTCTTCTGAGTCCTTTTGTCGTCGTTGGTGATCGGTGAGCCAGACGGATCAAGAAATAAGAGTGGGCATGGATTCCCAGCCGCGCACCGCGGTGGTCTGCGACGGCTTCGCGCCGGCCCAGTCGACCTCCCACTCGGGGAAGCGCTTGAGGATCTCCTCCAGCGCGATCCGGCCCTCCAGGCGGGCCAGCGCGTTGCCCATGCAGAAATGCGTACCCGCGCCGAAAGTCATGTGCGAGTGCAGTTCCCGATGGATGTCGAACACGTCGCCGTCGGGCGGGAATCGGCGGTGATCGCGGTTGGCGGCGCCGACGAGCATCAGCATCGCCGAGCCTTCGGGCACCGTCTGGCCGTAGTACTCGACATCGCGGGTGACGTAGCGCGCGATCTGCAGCGCCGGGGGTTCCCAGCGCAGAATCTCCTCGATGGCCTGGGGGATCAGGCTCGGGTCGGCGACCAGCTGGGCCCGCTGGTCGGGGTAGTCGGCCAATGTCTTTCCGGCCCAGCCGATCAGCCGCGTCGTCGTCTCGGCGCCGGCGGTGGCGATCACCGTCAGGAACATCAGCAGCTCGTCACGTTGCAGCCTGCGGACCGTGCCCGTCTCGTCCTCGAACTCGGCGTTGAGCAGGTTGGTCATGATGTCGTCGGAAGGATGCTCGATGCGGTGGTCGATGAACTCCGCGAACACCTCGCCGGTGGCCAGCAGGTCGACCTGCTCGCTCGTCAGGGTGGCCTCACCATGGTCGGTGACCCGACGCTGGTGCTCTTCCGGGATGCCCAGCAGCATGCCGATCACCCGCATCGGCATCTGCTCGCCGAGATCGTTGACGAAGTCGAACTTGCCGGTACCCACGATGGGATCCAGGCAGCGCGCGGTGAATTCACGGATCTGCGGTTCCAGCGCCGCCACCTTGCGCGGGGTGAACATCCGCGACAGCAGGTTGCGGTGGATGTTGTGGATCGGCGGATCCTCGAAAATCAGTGTCCCGGGCGGGATTTCCATACCGGACTTGATGATCTCGAGCAGGGCCCCGCGTCCGGAGATGAACGTCTCGTGGTCGATGACGGCCTTGTTCACGTCGTCGAACCGGCTCAGCGCGTAGAAGTCGTGCGCCTCGTTGTAGTACAGCGGCGCCTCTTCCCGGAGCCGGGCGAACACCGCGTACGGGTTCATGTTGAGCTCGACGCTGTACGGGTCGTAGTACAGGTCGGCCCCCGTCGACGTCTCCAGCGACATCAACGGTCCACCGAGGCGGGGATCTTGTCGAAGGTGATGTGTATGTCGACGAGTCCGCGCAGGATGAAGGTCGGCTCGTAGTTGAACTTCCGCGCCCCCTCGGGGCCGTGGAACTCCTCGTCGAGGCGGATGTTGGCCATCCGGTCCAGGATCCGTTCCAGCGACACCCGGCCCTCGACACGGGCCAGTGGCCCGCCCGGGCAGGAGTGCGCACCGCGGCTGAATGCCAGGTGTTCGCGGACGTTCGGGCGGTCGATGTCGAAATCGTGCGGGTGGTCGAAGTGCCGCGGATCGCGGTTGATGGCACCGGGATTGATCATCAGGATGGTGCCCGCCGGGATCTTGACGCCCGCCAGTTCGGTGTCTTTCTTGGCCAGCCGGAACGCCGACTTCACCGGGCTCTCCATCCGCAGCATTTCTTCCACGAACGCCGGAATGCGGGTGCGGTCGGAGCGCAGTCGCTCCACCACGTCTGGGTGTTCGGCAAGCACGCGCATGGCGGCCGACAGCAATTTGGTGGTGGTCTCCTGCCCCGCGGCGAACAGGAAGGTCGCACTCTTGACCACGTCGATGATCTCCGGGGTGTCGCCCTCGGGATACTTCGCGGTGGCCAGGGCGGTCAGGATGTCGTCGCGCGGATTGGCGCGACGGTCCTCCAGGTAGGCGCAGAACTTGTCCTCCAGCCACTGCAGCGGATTGTGTTCCATCACTTCGCCCTGCAGCGATCCGACGGTATTGCCCGGGCGGGGCGCCAACATCTGCCGGAACTCTTCGTGGTCCTCCTCCGGAACCCCGAGCAGGTCGGCGATCACCAACAGGGAGAACGGCTTTGCGTAGTCGTTGAGGAACTCGCAGCGGCCCTTGTCGATGAAATCGTCGAGGAACCGGTCGGCCAGCGGCCACATGAAGTCCTCGTTCTCCTTGAGCCGCTTTGGCGTCAGGAGGCGGTTGAGCAGCGACTTGGCCCGCGAATGCCGCGGCGGGTCCATGGTGACCATGTGCTCGCTCATCAGGAACTCGTCGCGGTGTTCCTCGATCTGGTCGGAGATGTCGGAGCCCTCCGGGGTGAACGGCAGCGGCGGGAACGGCCCGCCGACGGCGATACACGACGAGAACAGGTCCGCGTTCTTGTAGACCTCGGAGGCTTCCTCGTATCCGGTGACCGCGTAGACGCCGTAGTTCTGCGTCTTGAGCACCGGGCACTGGGCGCGCTGATGGTCGAAATACGGGTACGGATCCGAGACCAGCGTCTGGTCGGTGAACCAGTCGATCGAGTCGTAGTCGGGATTGGCTTCGGCCGGGCATTCAGGCAACGCGATCTCCATCAAAGGGCTGACAGGTGCTGAGCACTTGCTTAGCATGTGAGCTGGCGCACGGTCAAGGATCACGGCGCTGCGAGCCGCGCGTTTACGATGACTTCGCAGCAAATCCGAAACTAGAGAGGCAACGATGGCGCACCCGGCTGGCGCGGCGGAGCCACCCCAGGCCGGCGCGCGGAGGCTGGGCGCACCCGATGCGAAGAATCGCACGGTGCTGCTCGACGCCGCTGAACGGTTGATGGCGGAAGAGGGGTACGCGGCCGTGACGTCGCGGCGAGTCGCCGAACAGGCGGGGCTCAAACCCCAGCTGGTGCACTATTACTTCCGCACGATGGACGAGCTGTTCATCGAGCTGTTCCGTCGTCGCGCCGAGGAGCTGCTGCACCACCATCAGCTCGCGCTGAAGTCGCCGCAGCCGATGTGGGCGCTGTGGGAACTCAACACCGACCCCAACGGCACATCGCTGACCATGGAGTACATCGCGCTGGCCAACCACCGCAAGACGCTGCGTGCCGAGATCGCCCGTTACGCGGAGCTGTTCCGTACCGAGCAGGTCAAGACGATCACCGCGGCGATGGAGCGCTACGCGGTCGACTTCGAGGAGTTCACCCCCACGGTGCTGATGGTGCTTCTCACGGGCGCCACCCAGGCGCTGGTCCAGGAGGAACTGCTGGGCATGCGCGTCGGGCACGACGAAACCTTGCGATTCGCCGAGAAGTGGCTGACGTTCCTGGAGGGGCCGCGCCAGCTCGACCCCGACTGGCGGCGGGGATAGCCCGGCTGGGGTAGCTCAGCCCGTCGCCGAGTGTGCGGGTTGTCGTGAAATCGCGGACGCAAGACCGCCAGAACCCCCACATTCGGCGGTCACACGGCGCAACCGGCGGCTCGAAGCTTGGCGCGGACACGTTCGACGATGACGCCGGGCCGAGACATCATGTCGGCACTGACACGGACCACCACCCAGCCGAGACCCTCCAGCAGGGCGATGCGCTCGAGGTCCCAAGCGCGTTGACGGGCATCCGTCCAGTGCTGTTCACCGTCGTACTCCACGGCGACCCGCCATTCCCGCCAACCCATGTCGACACGGATCCGGACTTCGCCGAATGCATTGCGGAATTCGATCTGTGTTTCCGGCGGTGGCAGGTTGGCACCGGTCAGCATCAGCCGAAGTCGCGTTTCCTGAGGCGATTCCGCGCCGCCGTCCACCAGCGCCAGGGTCGATCGGAGCCGGCGGATGCCCCGCGCGCCCGGGTTGGCGTCGGCGATCTTGAGCACCTCGGCCGGCGGGACACGAGTCGCGTTGAGCAGGGCGTCCAACATCGGTATGGCCCGCTTGGCCGGGAAGCTACAGCCAACGTCATAGGCTGTGCGGGCCGGCGTGGTAACTCGGATGCCGCGCACCATCTGGCATTCGTCCGGTCGTAGTGACCAGGACCGAATGACGATTCCAGGCGGTGAGTGGCGGTCGGCCCGAATCAGTTCGGCGGGAAGTTTGACGTCGAGCCACTTCGTGCGATGTACGGCCGCGGCGGAAACGCCGACGAGAATCGCCTCACCACTGGCCCACAGCCAGGATGCCTCCGCCTTGAGCAACGCCGTCAACTTGATGTCGCGGGCGATGTAGACGTTCCGGTACACGGCCCGGTATCGCGTCCCAGTTGGTGAGGCGTCGCGGTGCCTTGCTTCACCGCGACGCTGCCGAGGAACGGTCGATCTCTCATGACACCGCACGATGATCGGTGGGATCCGATCAGTCATACCGGTACGACGGATATCGCCGTCGTCTGTGGATCATCTTGCGGTTGTGGGCTACTGGCCGTCGCCGAGTGTGAGGGTTGTTGCGGTTTCGGGGCTGCAAATCCGCGACAACCCACACATTCGGCGCGCCGCCGACGGCGTAGCCGCCGCCACCTACTTCGGGCGGGACATCACCTTGTCGGCCGCCGCCCAGTGCTCGTCGCACACCCACAGCCGTGCGAAGGCGTCGATGGCCTCCTCGGCGGAGACGCCGCCCATCACCTTCTTGATGTCGGCGGCGGCCCGGTGGGTCAGCGACCGTGCGATGCCGCGCCAACCCTCGTCGAACGACGCCCGCGGGAAGACCTGGTCGACGAGGCCTATGCGCTGCGCCTCGGCGGCGTCGAGGATGCGTCCGCTGCCCGCGAGCAGCAACGCCCGGCCGCGGCCGACGAGCGCGGCGAGCCGTTCGGCTCCGCCCCAGGCGGGCATGATCTCCAGGGTCACCTGATTGAAGCCGATGCGGATGTCGTCGGCCGCGATCCGGATGTCGGCGGCGACGGCCACCTCGGCGCCCCCGCCCAGGGCGTGCCCGTTGAGGGCCGCGACCACCGGAGCCGGAAACGCCGCGATGCGATCGCAGATCGTGCGCATCCGCCGCGCCATGGCGGCGGCCTGTGCCTCGGTGCGCAGCTTGGCCAGTTCCTTCAGGTCGCCGCCGGAGACGAAGGCGCGGTCCCCGCCGCCGCGGATCACCAAGGCCAGGGCGCCCTCGGCGCGGTCCAGGGCCGAGTCCAGCTGATCCATGGTCTCGGGGGCGATCGCGTTGCGCGCCTGCGGGCGATCGATGGTGATGACGGCCAGCCCGTCGGTGAGCTCGAGCTCGACCATGAAGTCATTCTCCAGACGTGATATCGGGATTCTCCGAAAGCGAGAATATCATCGCGCGGCGGCGGGAAGGTGTGGCCGGGGGCCTGGCACCAGGTCGGGATCGCCGTCGACTCGGAGCGAAGCGGCGGAGTCAAGGACATTGCCACGGCGGCGTTGTGAGAATATGATTCTCAGGAACTGGAAAGGAGCATTTCATGGGCCAGCTGTCGCACAGGGTCGACATTCCGTTTCCGCTCTTCGACGCGGACAACCACCTCTACGAACCGCCGGAGGCGATGACCAAGTACCTCCCCAAGGAGTACAAGGACATCATCCAGTACGTCGAGATCAACGGCCGGACCAAGATCGCCGTCCGAGGCCAGATCAGCGAGTACATCCCGAATCCCACCTTCTCCGTGGTCGCCAAGCCCGGCGCCTGGGAGGAGTACTTCAAGTTCGGCAATCCCGACGGCAAGAGCAAGCGTGAGCTCTTCGGCGAGCCGATGAAGTCCATCCCGGCGTTCTTCGAACCCGCTCCGCGCCTGGAGTTGATGAATCAACTGGGCGTGGACCGCACGCTGATGTTCCCCACCCTGGCCAGCCTGATCGAGGAGCGGCTGCGCGACGACCCGGTCGCCATCCACGTCATCGTCCACTCCCTCAACCAGTGGCTGGACGAGGTCTGGGGCTTCAACTACCAGAATCGGATCTTCACCACCCCGGTCATCACCCTGCCGATCGTGGAGAAGGCCATCGAGGAGCTGGACTGGGCGGTCAAGCGCGGCGCCCGGGCCATCCTGGTCCGCCCGGCGCCGGTCCCCGGCTTCCGCGGCCCGCGCTCGTTCGCGCTGCCGGAGTTCGACCCGTTCTGGGCCAAGTGCGTCGAATACGACGTGTTCGTCGGGATGCACTCGTCGGACAGCGGGTACTCGCGTTACACCTCCGAGTGGGACGGCGCCACGCAGGAGATGCTGCCGTTCCAGACGAACGCGATGGCGATCCTCAACGAGTGGCGCCCGATTCAGGATGCGGTGGCGTCGTGGGTCATCCACGGTGCGCTGTTCCGGCACCCGAAGCTGAAGGTGGGCATCGTCGAGGCCGGCTCGAAATGGATGTTCCCGCTACTGGATTCGATGGCCGAGGTGTACAAGAAGGCCCCCGAGGCTTTCTTGGGCAACCCGATCGAGGAGATCAAGAACCGCATCTATGTCAGCCCGTTCTACGAGGAGGGCATCGACGACCTGATCAACCTGGTCGGCGTGGAACAGGTGCTCTACGGCTCCGACTGGCCGCACCCGGAGGGCCTGGCCGAGCCGACGCATTACGTGACCGCGCTGGAGCACCTGTCGGTCGAGGATCAGGCCAAGATCATGGGCGGCAACCTGGGCCGTCTTGTGACGGTGTGACACAACTGAATTGGCAGACCATCCCCGAGATGGTCCTCAGCGTCGGCGACCGCTTCGGAGATTCCGAGGCGGTCGTCGACGGTTCGCTGCGTCTGACGTTCAATCAGCTCGTCGACCGGGTGCGTCGCGCCGCAGGAGCTTTCGCCGAACTTGGTGTCGACAAGGGTGACCGGGTCGCGATCTGGGCGCCCAACTCCGCGGAGTGGATGATCGCCGCCTTCGGCCTGCTGACCGCCGGCGGGGTAGTGGTCCCGGTCAACACGAGGTTCAAGTCGGACGAGGCCGCCGACGTCATCGCCCGCAGCGGCGCCAAAGCCGTTCTGGTGCAAAAGGGTTTCCTCGGCGACAAGGGCCTCGACTACGCCGCTCCGCCCGGCGTCGCGGAGATCGACCTGAAATCGGGCTTCCTGGAGTCGGGTTCGCCGTTCGAACGCCGGGTCTCCGGCGACGACGTCGCCGACATCATCTACACCTCCGGGACCACCGGCCGGCCCAAGGGCGTGATGACCGGCCACCGGCAGAACCTGCGGCTGTATGCCGAATGGTGCGATCTGGCCGACCTCCGACGCGGTGACCGCTACCTGATCGTCAACCCGTTCTTCCACACCTTCGGCTACAAGGCGGGTTGCATCGCCTCGATGATCCGCGGCGCCACCGTGCTGCCGATGCCGGTTCTCGACATGGACCGACTCGTGGACATCGTCGAAGCCGAACGCATCACGATGCTGCCGGGCCCGCCGACGCTGTACCACTCGCTGCTTGACGTCGCCAAGAAGGAGGGCGCCAAAGCTCGGCTGGCCACCCTGCGTGCGGCGGTCACCGGGTCGGCCGACATTCCCGTCGAGCTGATCCGCCGGGTGCACGACGAGTTGCCGTTCGAAACCATCATGACGGGCTACGGGCTGACCGAAGCGGGCACCGTGACCGCCTCCCGGCGCGGGGACTCGTTCGAAGACATCGCCACCACCGTCGGAATCGCTTGCGAGGACCAGGAATTGCGGATCGCCGACGACGGCGAGCTGTTGGTGCGCGGCTACAACGTCATGAAGGGCTACCTGGACGACCCCGAGGCGACGGCCGAGGCGGTCGACCCCGACGGCTGGTTGCACACCGGCGATCTGGCCACCATCGACGACAACGGCCGGGTCCGCATCGTCGGCCGCAAGAAGGACATGTTCATCGTCGGCGGGTTCAACGCCTATCCCGCCGAGATCGAGGGCTTCCTCCTGGAACACCCGGCGGTGGCACAGGCCGCCGTGATCGGGGTCCCCGACGAGCGAATGGGACAGGTGGGCAAGGCATTCGTGGTGCGCAAGAACGGCGCCGAGATCGCCGAACCGGATCTGATCGCCTGGTGCAAGCAACGGATGGCCGGGTACAAGGTGCCGAGGGCTATCGTGTTCCTCGAAGCGCTGCCGTTGGGCGCCACCGGAAAAGTGATGAAGGACCGGCTCGGATGAGGCTCTCGGATGTGTACCGCCACTCGATGGTCATCGCATCCGACTACCGCATTCCCGATCCGAGCAAGGTCGGCCGGCTGCTGCGCAGGCGCACCGACGCACTGACCGCGATGGGCGCCCACCACGTCCTGGTCTACCGGGCGCTGCGGGATCCGGGCCGCGTGCTGGTGATGATCGGCGTGCACAGCAAGGAACCAGTCGTCGAACTGCTGCGCTCACGGGTGTTCTTCAACTGGTTCGACGACGCCGGCGTCGAGGACATCCCGGCGGTGTTCGCCGGTGAGATCGCCGGCCGATTCGACCACACCGACTCCGACGTGGCGGAGGCGCCCGGTGTGCTGGTCTCGGCCTTCCTCCTGGCCGACGACGTCGAGTCGCTGCTGGCCGAATTCCACGCGCAGGAAGAGACATTCAAGGCCGCCGGCGTTCGCAAGGTATGGCTGTTCCAGGCGTTCGACGATCCGCGCGAGCTGATGATCGTCCAGGAGATCGACACCGAGGAGCACGCCTGGAACTGGACCCGACGCCATGACGCGGCCACCGAGTGGTTCAAGCGCACCGGCGTGGGGGTGTACCCGTCGTTGTTCGTCGGTGAGTTCCTGGATCTACTCCGGGTCGACGATCCGGATCCCGCCGAGCCGCGCTGATGTACGTCTGCCTGTGTCACGGCGTCACCAGTCACACCGTGACGCAGGCGGTCGCCGCGGGTGCCGTGACGTCGAAGCAGGTGGCCGAGGCGTGCCGGGCCGGCGCGGACTGCGGGCGTTGCCGGCGCACCGTGCGGGCGATCATCGAGGCGACCGCCGCCGCTCCGGGCTCACCGGGAAGCGACTGAGCCGTTTAGACCGGGTCGAAGGCCGAGATCAACCACTTTCCGTCGACCTTGTCCATCGTCACCACGACGCTGCTGGCGGCCAGCGCCGGCTCCGCTCGGTCGGAGCTGGTGGTGGTCTGATTGACGAACACGAGGACCTTGGCCTTGTCCGGGTGGATCTCCGACACCGCCGCCTGAACCACGTTCGCGGTGGTCGACACCTTCTTGGTCTGGACGGCCGGCCGAACCACCTGGTCGGTGAACTGGCTGTAGTAGCTCAAGAAGTCGCCGGTCAGATGTGACTTGGCGGCCGCGAGGTCTTTGTCGAGGCTTTCCGGCGAGTACGAGAGAACCGCGACGGTGGCGTCCTTGGCCTGCTGCAGAACCGCATCGGAGGCGGCCGGACCGACGGCCTGATCGGGCCGGTAGGTGTGGAAGTACAGCCATGCCGTCAACCCCGCCGAGGCGACCAACAGGGCGGCCAGCACACCGGCCAGCACCCGGACCCAGCGCCGCCGCGCCGGTACGGTGCTCACCGGGGCGATGTCGTCGGCATCATCGGAGACGAGTTCGGTTGCGCCCGCGTCGGATTCGTCGTCCGCGAGGTCGGACGATTCGGTGCCGGTCTCGGACTTCTCCGCGTCGGCCTCGTCTGACTGATCCAAGGCGGTGACCTCGGTGTCCTCGGACTCCTTGTTGAGCGTCATGTCTTCGTTGAGTGCTTTCTTGTCGGTACTCACGGCACGAACTCAACTTTCGACATCTTGGGCTGGCCGTCTTCACGTTCGACCGTGACGCTGAGGCGCCAGCCGCGCGGCGGTTGCTTGTCACTGGCGGCGTTCTTCACTTCCGACGAGGCGGCCACCAGCACCACGGCGGAATCGTCGGTCATCGACTGCACGGCGGTGGCCTTGACGTCGGCCTTGGTCACCACCTTCGAATCCTTCATGACGGTCAGGAAGTCGTTCTTGCTCTTCTCGAAGTCGTCCCGGAACTGGCCGGTGGTGCTGTCGATCAACCGCTTGATGTCCGCGTCGCCGTTGTTGAAATCCAGGGACATCAGGTTGATGACGCCCTGCCGGGCCGCGGCCGAGAACTCCGCCGCGCGGGCCTGCCGGTCGGTCGTCTGATGGTGCTGCCAGAACAGGTAGCCGCTGGCCGCGAGCAGTCCGCACACCAGCAGCGTCGCCACCGTGGCCAGCGCGAGCGCCGGCCACCGGATGCGGCGGCGGACGGCCACATCGGCATCCTCGGCGACCTCGTCCTCATCGGCGGCGTCGATGTCCTGGACGTCGCCGTCATCAAGCTCGGTGTCGGCGTCGGTCGGCTCGGTGTCGTCGGGTGCCTCGGCCTTCTCCCGCTCCTCGTCGAGACGGGCGCGCAGCGCCGCGGCACGCTCACGGGCCGCCGCGGCCTGCGCCTCGGCTTCGGCGGCCTCCGCCTCGGCCTGCTGGGCGAGCGACAGCGCGTCGTCGGTGGAACTCATGTGGTACCCAGGCCTCGATCTCCGGACGTCAATCCATGCGCAGAACGCCCCGCGGGCTACGGGGCGCGACGAGAATGACGTTACTCGCCGCAGTTGAGGATTCAGCCTAGCCCATCGCGAAACGGATCCAGAAAAGTGCCTCTATCTGCGGAAATGGTATTTCCGCCGGTGGTTCACCGCGCCGGACGCTGCACCGACCCGACGCGCACGACGTCGTTCTGCGCAACGTCCGGCACACCTCGCTGCCGACTAGGGTGTGCCCATGTGCACCCGCGTCCTCTACCTCGGCGACAACGGCCGCGTCGTCACCGGTCGGTCAATGGACTGGAAATACGAGATCGGCACCAATCTGTGGGTGATGCCCCGCGGCGTCCGGCGGAGTGGCCTGGCGGGGCCGAATTCCGTTGAGTGGACGGCCGAGTACGGCAGCGTCATCGCCTCGGGTTACGACGTCTGCTCGACCGACGGGCTGAACGAGGCGGGCTTGGCGGCCAACCTGCTGTGGCTGGCCGAATCGACGTATCCGAGCCAAGCTCCGGCCGGGCGGGGAATCTCGCTGGCGTTGTGGGCGCAGTACGTTCTCGACAACTTCGGCACCGTCGCCGAGGCGGTGTCGGCGTTGACCGCCGACCCGCTGGCGGTGCTCACCGCACAGGTGCCGGGCCTGGACGAGGACGCCACCGTGCATCTCTCGATCGCGGACAAGACCGGTGACAGCGCGATCTTCGAGTACATCGACGGCCGGCAGGTCGTCCACCACGGCCGCGACTACCAGGTGATGACGAACTCGCCGGTGTTCGAGCAGCAGCTGGCGATCAACGAGTACTGGAAGCAGATCGGCGGCCTGGTGATGCTGCCGGGCACCAACCGCGCCGCCGACCGGTTCGTCCGGGCGTCGTTCTACATCAACGCGATTCCCAAAACGGACGACTCGTTCCTGTCGTCGGCGTCGGTGCTGTCGGTGGTGCGCAACGCCTCGGTGCCCTACGGGATCACCACGGAGGCCGAGCCGAACATCTCGTCGACCCGCTGGCGCACCGCGATCGATCACAAGGATCTGCGCTACATCTTCGAATCGGCGTTGTCGCCCAACACATTCTGGGTAGATCTAAAGAACGTGGACTTCACCACCTCGGCCAAGCTCGATCTCGGTGAAGGGCAGAGGACGGTTCGGGCCGGCGAGGTGAGCGGCTGTTTCAAGGCCGCCGAGCCGCTGCCGTTCCTGGCCGTGCCGGATCAGCGCACGTAGCCGTCGGCCACCGTCAGCGCCGCGTCCAGGATCCGCAGTCCCTCGGCCACCTCGTCGTCGCTGACGTTGCACGGCGGGACGGCATGGATGCGGTTGTAGTTCGAGAACGGCAGCAGCCCACCGGATTTGCAGGCGGCGACGACCGCGTTGAGCGCGGCGCTGGAACCGCCGTACGGTGCCAGCGGTTCGCGGGTCCGCTGGTCGGCCACCAGCTCGATCGCCCAGAACACCCCGAGACCACGGACCTCGCCGACCGACGGGTGCCTGTGTGCCAGCTCGCGCAGACCCGGCCCCAGCACATCGGATCCGATGCGCGCGGCGTTGGCCACCATGCCCTCGTCTTCCATCGCGTTGATGGTCGCCACCGCGCACGCGGTGGCCAGCGGGTGCCCGGAATAGGTCAGCCCACCGGGATAGGGCCGGTCGGCGAACGTGGCATAGATGGCATCGCTGATCGCGACGCCGCCGAGCGGGACGTAGCCCGACGTCACACCCTTGGCGAAGGTGATCAGGTCGGGCTGCACATCGAAGTTCTCGATGGCGAACCACTTCCCGGTCCGGCCGAAGCCGGCCATCACCTCGTCGGCGATGAACACCATGCCGTAGCGGTCACAGATCTCCCGGACGCCGGCCAGGTACCCGGGCGGCGGCACCATGATGCCGGCGGTCCCCGGAACCGACTCGAGGATGATCGCCGCGAACGAATCGGGGCCCTCCATCTGGATGAGCCGGTCCAGGTACTCCAGCGCCCGCTGCGACTCCTGCTCCTCGGTCTCGGCGTGGAACGACGACCGGTACAGGAACGGCCCGTTGAAATGGACCACGCCGCTGCTGGCGTAGTCGTTGGGCCAGCGGCGCGGGTCGCCGGTCAGGTTGATCGCCGTGTCGGTGCCGCCGTGATACGAGCGGTAGCGCGAGAGCACCTTGTACCGGCCGGTGTGCAGGCGGGCCATCCGGACCGCGTGTTCGACGGCATCGGCGCCGGCATTGGTGAAGAAGACGTGATCGAGGTCACCGGGGGTGCGCTCGGCGATCAGCCGCGCGGCCTCCGACCGGGCGGCGTTGACGTGCTGGGGCGCGACGGTGCACAGCTTGGCGGCCTGATCGGCGATCGCGGCGACCACCTTCGGATGCTGATGGCCGATGTTGGTGTTGACCAGCTGACAGGAGAAGTCCAGCAGCTTGTTTCCGTCGCCGTCCCAGATGTAGGAACCCTCCGCGGCGACGATCGTCATCGGCGTGAGCTGCGCTTGCGCCGACCACGAGTGGAAGACGTGCTTGCGGTCCAGCTCGTAGGCCCGTCTGCCCTCGGCGATGGCGGCGTCGAAGTCCTGTCCGCTGGGCAGGAGCCGGCTTTCGGAGATCGTCATCTCGAATCCTTGTCGTTCAGGTCGAGTGACGAATCTACGCCGTCCGGGCCGACGGACGAAAACGCCGAATGGCTGATGCGGCAGTGATCAGAGCCGGTACGCCTCACGCGACATCAGGCTGGTTTCGAAGTAGCCGTTGCCGGGGGCGCGGCGCCGGCGGGCGGCCGTGACCATTCCCGTCACCCGGGCCCAGCCGCCGCGGGCGGTGCTCAGCGATTCGACGGTGGAGGTCTGTTCGGACATCTGTCGCTCCCCTCGGAGTTGGTCGGTATGAGGGGAAAACTACGAACCGCGACGTCCGGGAGCACGAGTAGTGCGCTACCTGATCCGCGGTGGCGGGCGGCGGTTCAGCGCACCGGCTGGTGTTCGTCGAAGAATTCCAGCAGGTACTTGCTCTCCTCGATGTCGCCGATGGTGCGGCGGGCCTTTGTGCGCGTGATCAGGATCGCAACGGCGGCGACGGCCCAGATCACGTACTGAGCCGACCAGGCCAGCCGGAACGAGTCGAACGAATAGCCGCCGGCCGCGCCGATGATCACGCCCATGGCCTGCATGACGAGCAGGGAGGCGGTGAACCCGCCCATGTTGACCACCCCGGTGGCCGTGCCCAGGGTCGGGCGGGGATTGAAGGTCCGGGCGAAGTCGAAGCCGACCATCGAGCCCGGACCGCCCACCGAGATGACCACGATCAGCACCAGCAGCAGCCACAGCGGCGCCCGGGTCGGCAGCGCCAGCACCACTGTCCAGATCAGTGCGTTGCTGATGATGATGCCGAGGACGACGCGGGAGCGACGGTGCGGATGCCGCCCGGTGAAGATGCCGATCAGGATGCCGGACGCGATCGCCGCGGCGACCGACACCGTCAACAGGGCGCCAGCCACCGAATGCGAAAGGCCTTGCGCCTCAGTCAGATACGGCACCCCCCACATCAGGGCGAAGGTGGTCACCGAGAACTGGGTGCCCATGTGGGTGAAGAAGCCCAGCCGGGTGCCGGGCCGCAGCCACACCGTCTTCAGGTGCGACCAGATCTCCCGGACCGCGACGGAATGCTCGGGCGTCATCCGGCCGTGCGGGGTGTCCTGGATCAGGGCGAGCGCCAGCACGGCGGCCAGGGCCCCGAAACCGGCGGCCGAGACGTAGGCCGCGGTCCACCCCGAGCCGCCGAGCAGGGCGACGAATGGCACCGCCGAGAGCACCTGCCCGAGTTGTCCGCAGATACCGGTCAATTGGCTGACCAGAGGTATCCGGCGTTCGTCGAACCAGTGCGGGACCAGGCGCAGCACGGAGATGAAGGTGAACGCGTCACCGATGCCGAGCACCGCACGCGCCGCGATGGCGGCCGGCAACGACTCGCTGAACGCCAGGGTCAGTTGCCCGGCGGCCATCAACATCCCGCCGACGACGATCATCAACCGGGAGCCGAACCGGTCCAACAGCAGACCGGCCGGAATCTGCGCGGCCGCATACATACTCACCTGCAGCACGACGAACGTCGACAACACCCCGGGGCTGGCGTGGAACCGGGCGGCCGCATCCAGCCCGGACACCCCGATGGTGGTGCGATCCAGCACGGCGACGACATAGGCCAGCAGTCCGATGGACCACACGATCCAGGGCCGCACGTCGTTCGCCTCCTATTCCCCGATCGCCCTCATCTGTTCAGCACCCCTCATCTGTTCAGCACCCCTCATCTGTTCAGCACTGTGTGCGAAGTCCACTCGCACAACGTCGCAGCCACCGCTGAACAGATCCGAGTGAAATCATGCCAGCCGCGCCGGGCGGGACGGAAACGCCGAACGGTCAGACCCGCGTCGTCGCGGGGTCGCCGCCGACACGCTGCGCGAGCCACACCGGCACGACGGCGATCAGCGTCAGAACCGCGGCGACCACGTTGATCACCGGCGCCTGGTTGGGCCGGAACAGGTTGCCGAAGATCCAGATCGGCAGGGTCTGCACCGTCGGGCCGGCGGTGAAGGTGGTCACGACGATCTCGTCGAAGCTCAAGGCGAACGCCAGGATGGCGCCGGCCACCAGTGCGCCCCGCAGCATCGGGAAGGTGACGAAGCGGAAGGTCTGCCACGACGAGGCGCCCAGATCGGCCGACGCGTCCTCGAGGGAGGTGCCCATCCGTCGCAGCCGGGCCTGGATGTTGTTGAACACGATGACGATACAGAAGGTCGCGTGCCCGATGACCACGGTGGCCAGGCCCAGGGTCAGGCCGAGGGCCGAGGTGAACGTCGCATTGAGGGCGATGCCCGTGACAATGCCGGGGAGCGTGATGGGAAGCACCACAAGGAGATTGACGACGTGTTTGCCGAAGAACTCGTAGCGTTGCACGGCCAGTGCGGCCATGGTTCCCAGTATCAGCGCGATGGCCGTCGCCGCGAGGCCGATGACCACCGAATTGGCCAGCGACTGCCACATGCCGTGACTGTGCAGCGCGGCCTTCCACCACTGCCAGGTGAAGCCCGCGGGCGGGAAGGCGAACGTCTTCGACGAGTTGAAAGCGTTCACGACCACCAGAAGCATTGGCGCATAGAGGAACACCAACACGAGCACGGTCCAGGCGCGGGTGGCGCGCCGCATCGCGGTCGAGAACATCAGAGGGTTTCCAGTGCCCCGGTGCGGCGCATCGCCAGCAGGTAGGCGACGATCGCGAACAACGGAATCAGCGACAGCGCCGCGGCCAGCGGCTGATTGTTGGCCGTGACCAACTGCCCGTAGATGATGTTGCCGAGCAACTGGGTCTTGCCGCCGACGATCTGCACCGCGATGTAGTCGCCGAGCGACAGCGAGAAGGTGAAGATGGAGCCGGCCACCACGCCAGGGAACACCAGCGGAGCGAGCACCGAGCGCACCGTCGTCAAGCCCGACGCTCCCAGGTCTGAGCTGGCGTCGATCAAGGCGTCCGGGACCCGGTCGAACGCGGCGAACACCGGAATCACCATGTAGGGCAACCACAGATACGACAGCGTCACGACGGTCGCGACGAGCCCGTAGCCCGGCGTGTGGCCCGTCGCCCAGGACAGCGGGCCGTCGGGTGCGAACATCATCCGCCAGGCGTACGCCTTGACCAGATAGCTCGCCCACAGCGGGGTGGTCACCGCGACGACGAGGGCCAGTCGCACGGCCGGCGAGGCGATCTTGGCCATGTAGAGCGCGAGCGGGACCGCCAGCAGCGCGCAGATCAGGGTGACCGTCAACGCCACCGCGACGGTGCGCAGCGTCGCGGTCCGGAACACCGGGTCGGTGAACACCCGGACCAAATTGTCGGTGGTGAAGTTGCGCACCACCGCGCCGGTGAACGAGTTGGTGGACCAGAATGCCGAAACCAGCAGTACCGCAAGCGATCCCAGGTAGGCGACGACGAGCCAGGCCATCGGCGGAAGCAGCAGCAGGGCCAGCCCGGCCCGGCGTGCCGGCGTACCGACACGCGCGCTCGCGGGGAGATCGGGGGAGGTCAGCCCTTCAGTTGCTGCCACTTGTCGACCCACTGCTGATAGGACGTGCAGTTGTCGCCGCTGCCGTCGACGCATTTCTGCTGCGGCGTGGTCCAGTAGTGGATCTGCTCGGCGAACTTCTCGTCGGTGGCCTTGAAGATGTCGCAGAACGCCTTGTCGGTGGTGTGCTCGCAGGCCTTCGTCTGGGCGGGGGCTTCGCCGAAGTACTCGGCGACCTGGGCGTTGACCTCCGGTGAGGTGATCCAGTCCATCCACTTGTACATGCAGTTGGGGTGCGCGGCCTTCGACGAGAGCATCCAGGTGTCCGACCAACCGGTCGAGCCCTCCTTGGGCAGCACGGTGTTCACCTGGACCTTGTTGTCGGCGCCGATGGTGTTGGCGATCACCTGCCAGGTGGTGCCGATCACCGACGTCCCGGATTCGAACGCCTGCACCTGCTTGGTGTAGTCGGACCAGTACTCGCCGATGTTCTCCTTCTGCGCCTTCAGTAATTCCATTGCGGCGTCTAGCTGTTCGGCGGTCAGCGAGTACGGGTCCTTGATGCCCAGTTCGGGTTTGGTCTTCATCAGATACAGGGCGGCGTCGGCGATGTAGATCGGCGAGTCGTAGGCCGTCACCTTGCCCTTGTAGTCGCTGCCCGGGAACACGGAACCCCACGAATCGGGTGCGCCCTTGACGACGTCGGTGTTGTACATCAGCAGGTTGGCGCCCCAGCCGTGCGGAATGCCGTACATCTGGCCGTCCACCGAGTTCCACGCCCGGTCCTTGAGGAACGACGAGATGGTCGCGTAGTTGGGCACCAGGTCGGTGTTGACCGGGGCGACGTCGCCGGCGTAGATCAGCCGCAGCGTGGCATCCCCGGATGCCGACACCCCGTCGTACTGGCCGCTGCGCATCAACTGGACCATCTCGTCGGAGGTGTTGCCGATCTTCACGTTGACCTTGCAGCCGCTCTGCTTCTCGAACGGGGTCACCCAGTCGACTTTCGGGTCGTTGGAACCGTTCTCGGCGTACCCGGCCCAGGTGATCAGATTCAGCTGGCCTTCGCCGGCGCCCACCGAGGCGGCCGGGCTCATCTTCGGTGCGGATTGGCCGCCGCTGCCGCCGGAGTCGTTCGAACATGCTGCCAACACCAGCGCACAGCCCGCCAGCGCGATGCCGACGGGTCGTATCTTCCCAGTGAATTGCATTGTCACTCCTCGGTTTTGGGGTTGAGGTCTCTGATGGCGTTGTCCGGCCAGGCCAGCGTCACCGCCGCGCCGTGCCGCAGCGCGTCGGATGCCTCGGCGCTCAGCAGTGTCGCGGTCAACTCGACGCCGGCGCCGTTCCGTGCGGCGACGCGGGTGGTCGGCCCGGCGTAGACGACCTCGGCGACGGTCGCGTCGACGGTGTTCATGCCGGCCGGGGCGGCCCGCCCGTCGGCGAGCACCAGGATCCGTTCGGGTCGCAGGGCGAACGCGCCGCTGCGGCCGAGCACCCGCTCGGCATCCGCGCCGTCCAGCACGTTGGACGTTCCGACGAAGTCGGCGACGAAGCGGTTGACGGGATTCTCGTAGACGTCGCGGGCCGCTCCGACCTGTTCGATGCGGCCTTCGTTGAACACCGCGAGGCGATCGCACAGCGTCAGGGCCTCGTCCTGGTCATGGGTGACGATCACGAATGTGATGCCCAGCTCGCGCTGGATGGCCCGCAGTTCGAGTTGCATCTGTTCACGCAGTTTGAGGTCGAGCGCACCCAGCGGCTCGTCGAGAAGCAACACCTTGGGCCGGCCGACGAGCGCACGCGCCAGGGCGACGCGTTGCTGCTGGCCGCCGGACAACTGTGCGGGCTTGCGCGCGGCGTAGCCGCCCAGGCGGACCATGTCCAGGGCCTCGCCCGCCCGGCGCTGCCGCTCGGCCCGCGCCACCCCGCGCACCCGCAGCCCGTACTCGACGTTCTGCGCGACCGTCATGTGGGGGAACAGGGCGTACTGCTGGAACACGGTGTTCGTGTCGCGGCGGGCCGGAGGCAGCGCCGTGACGTCGCGCCCGCCGAGCTTGACCACGCCCGCGGTCGGCCGTTCGAACCCGGCGATCAGCCGCAGGATCGTGGTCTTGCCGGACCCCGACGGGCCCAGGATCGCGAACAACTCCCCGTCGGCGACGCTCAGGTCGGCGCCGTCGACGGCGACCACGTCACCGAACTCCTTGCGGATGCCGATCAGCTCGATCTGGGATCCGGCCGCCGGCATGGAGCAAATCCTATGGATTTCGTTGCCGAACCGCGCCCAGACGGCGAATCTGCACTACCCGGGCCGTCGACGGCAGTCCGTCCCACGATCAGCACAAAGAGCATGTCGGGCCCTAATCTCCGGGGATGGGAACCGGTGCCCGGGATTGCGTCCGGCGGGGGGACTGGCAGCACGCGAACTCGAAGACCATCGACTGGGCGTTGCGCGACGGCCCGGACGGCCGTCCGGGCCGCGTCGCACCAGTCGCCAGCAAACCTCCGGTTCGGCCCGGCCCGGCCGTCGTCGGCTCGGACGGCCGCCGGGCGCCGAAAAATGACGCGAAAATTTTCAGGTAACGATTCCATAACAAAACTATCTTGATCAGCGAAGTTATGGCTACTCGACCGTAACCACCAACATGCAGGACGTTTGTCCTTCTGGATCGGCGGGCCGTTTCGCGGGGCTGTTAGCTCGGCCACGGTTACTCAGCCGTAGAACTCATGAGTAACCCTCGATGGGCCGGGAGAGTGCCAGACTCTTATGCCACGCTTAATGCCGGTGACGCCGCCGAAGCCAACGTGAAACACGCCGGCGGAGCACCGAGGCCCGCGACCCGGGCCGACATCCGAACGGGGTTCGACGACGAGCCCGCCGCGCAGCCCACAGTCCAGCACCCCGGGCGCAACGGCGTCCAGTCCGGTCCCCCGGCCCACAGACGAACACAGAACGCGCACGACAAAGCACAGGGAGATACAACAGGTGACGATCTTCGAGCCCGACCAGGTGTCCACCAGCCGCGAAGCACGTCACGAGGGGCTCGCCGACTCCGGTCCGTCGACCCAGGCCCTGGTGGATCGCCTCAACGGCGGTGAACCGTACGCGGTGGTATTCGGCGGCCAGGGCGGACCCTGGCTGGAGAACCTCGAGGAACTGGTCAATCTGGCCGGCATCGAATCCGAGCTGAGCACGCTGGCCGGGGAGGCCGAACTGCTCCTCGAACCGATCGCCCGCGAACTCGTCGTGGTCCGCCCGATCGGCTTCGAGCCGCTGCGCTGGGTCCGCGCGCTGGCCGCCGGCGAGTCGGTGCCCAGCCAGGGGCAGCTCACCGCGATCGCGATCTCCGGCCCCGGCGTCCTGCTCACCCAGGTGGCGGCGATCCGCGCACTGACCCGTCAGGGCCTGGACCTCACCGCGCACCCGCCGGTGGCCGTCGCCGGACACTCCCAGGGCATCTTCGGGGTCGAATCGCTGCGGGGCGGCGGCGCGCGCGACGCCGAGATCCTGGCCACCGCCCAACTGCTCGGCGCCGCCGGCTCGCTGATCTCGCGCCGGCGCGGCATGGTCGGGCGCGGCGACAAGTCCCCGATGCTGTCGGTGAACAACGCCGACCCCCAGCGCATCGCCGAACTGCTCGAGGAGTTCAGCCAGGACGTCCGCACCGTCCAGCCGCCGGTGCTGTCCATTCGCAACGGACGCCGGTCCGTCGTCATCACCGGAACGCCCGAGCAGCTCAACCGCTTCGAGCTGTACTGCTCGAAGATCACCGAGAAGGAAGAGGCCGAGCGCAAGTCCAAGCTGCGCGGCGGCTCGGTCTTCCGCCCGGTGTTCAACCGCATCCTCACCGAGGTCGGCTTCCACACACCGCGCCTGTCCGACGCGATCGCACTGGTCGACGAATGGGTCGAACGCTGCCCGGGAATCGATCCCGAGCTGGCGCGCAAGTGCGCGCTGACGATCTACGTCGAACCGGTCGACTGGGTCGCCGAGGTGGAGCGCCTCCACGACGCCGGCGCCAAGTGGATCGTCGACCTCGGACCCGGCGACGTCGCGACCCGCGTGACGGCCCCGGTCATCCGCGGGCTGGGCATCGGCATCGTGCCGGCCGCGACCCGGACCGGTCACCGGAGCCTCTTCACGCCGGGCGCCATCCCCAGCGTCGACCCGGCCTGGTCGAGCTTCGCGCCGTCGGTCGAGACGCTGCCCGACGGCTCGGTCAAACTCTCCACCAAGTTCACCCGCCTCACGGGTCGTTCCCCGATCCTGCTGGCCGGCATGACTCCCACCACGGTCGACGCCAAAATCGTTGCCGCCGCGGCCAATTCGGGTCACTGGGCCGAGCTGGCCGGCGGCGGCCAGGTCACCGAGGAGATCTTCAACGACCGCATCGCCGAGCTGACGGAACTGCTGGAGCCCGGTCGCGAGATCCAGTTCAACTCGCTGTTCCTCGACCCGTACCTGTGGAAGCTGCAGCTGGGTGGCAAGCGGTTGGTGCAGAAGGCCCGGCAGGCCGGCGCGCCCATCGACGGCGTCGTCGTCACGGCCGGCATCCCCGAACTCGACGAGGCCGTCGAGCTGATCAAGGAACTCAACACCATCGGCATCAGCCATGTGGTGTTCAAACCCGGCACCATCGACCAGATCAAGGCCGTCATCAACATCGCCGCCGAGGTGGCGGACAAGCCCGTCATCGTCCACATCGAGGGCGGCCGCGCCGGCGGCCACCACTCCTGGGAGGACCTCGACGACCTGCTGCTGGCGACGTACTCCGATCTGCGCCGGCGGCCCAACATCACCATCTGCGTCGGTGGCGGGATCGGAACGCCCGAACGCGCCGCCGAGTACCTGTCCGGCCGGTGGTCGCAGGGCTACGACTACCCGCTGATGCCGGTCGACGGCATCCTGGTCGGCACCGCCGCGATGGCCACGCTGGAAGCGACGACCTCGCCTCAGGTCAAGCAGCTGCTGGTGGAGACCGTCGGGACCGACCGCTGGGTCGGTGCCGGAAAAGCCCAGGGCGGCATGGCATCCGGGCGCAGCCAGCTCGGCGCCGACATCCACGAGATCGACAACGCCGCGTCGCGGTGCGGGCGCCTGCTCGACGACGTGGCAGGTGACGCCGACGCGGTCGAAGAGCGCCGCGCGGAGATCATCGCCGCGATGGCGGGCACGGCCAAGCCGTACTTCGGCGACATCGGCGAGATGACCTACGAACAGTGGCTGCGCCGCTACGTCGAGCTGGCCATCGGCGACGGCACCTCCACGGCCGACACCCGCCGCGACCACTCGCCGTGGCTCGACATCACCTGGCGCGATCGCTGGTCCGCGATGCTGCAGCGCGCCGAAGCCCGGTTGCATCCGCAGGATTCCGGCCCCATCGAGACGATGTTCGACGAGACGGACAGCGCCGGCGAGGCACTCCTGGAGGACCCGACCGCCGCGATCGACGCCCTGCTGGCCCGGTATCCCGACGCAGGCCGGGTGCAGCTGCATCCCGCCGACGTGCCGTTCTTCGTCGAGCTGTGCAAGACCCTCGGCAAGCCGGTCAACTTCGTGCCCGTCATCGACAAGGACGTGCGCCGGTGGTGGCGCAGCGACTCGCTGTGGCAGGCGCACGACGCCCGGTACTCCGCCGACCAGGTGTGCATCATTCCCGGAACGGCCGCCGTCGCCGGGATCACCCGCGTCGACGAGCCCGTCGGCGAACTGCTGGACCGCTTCGAGCAGGCGGCGATCCAAGAAGTCGTCGCAACCACGCCGACTGACACCGCACCGCCGTCGGTGCGCACCCGCCGGCACGGCCAGACCGGCGCGACCGGACCGCTGGCCGTTGTCCTCGACGCCCCGGATGTCTTGTGGGCCGGGCGAATCGCCACCAACCCGGTGCACCGCATCGCGCCGCCGTCGGACTGGCAGGTGCACCCGAACCTGGGTCAGGACACCGTCAGCGCCACCGATCCGTCCACCGGCGCCCGACTCGAGCTCGCGGGCGAGCAGGTGGTGCTCAGTGTGCCGCTATCGGACATCTGGGTCGAGATCCGCTTCACCATCCCGGCTTCGTGCGTGGACGGCGGCGCGCCCGTCGTGTCCACCGAGGATGCCGCCACGGCGATGCGTTCGGTGCTGGCGATCGCCGCCGGCACCGAGGTTCCCGAGGCACTGCCGGCGGTGGCCGACGTCAACGGTGCGAAGGTGGCCACCGTCACCGCCCAGTGGGATCCCGAACGCGTCGCCGACCACACCGGTGTCACCGCGACCTTCGGCGACACCCTGTGGCCGACCCTGACCGTGATCCCCGACGCCGTCGTGGGCCTGTGCTGGCCCGCGGTGTTCGCGACCATCGGCGCGGCCGTCACCGACACCGGCTTCCCCGTGGTCGAGGGTCTGCTCAGCCTGGTGCACCTCGACCACGCCGCGCACCTGCTCACGCCGCTGCCCAAGGAACCGGTCGAATTGACCGTCACCGCAACGGCTTTGGCCGCCCACGACACCGAAGTGGGCCGCGTCGTGCCGGTTTCGGTGCGCCTCACCACCCCCGACGGCGAGCTGCTGGCCACCCTCGAGGAGCGGTTCGCGATTCGGGGACGCAACGGCGACGCGCCGCTGGAGGACCCGGTGCGCGCGGGCGGGGCGGTTTCGGACAACGCCACCGAAACCCCGCGCCGGCGCCGGCGCGACGCCACCGTCACCGCGCCGATCGACATGCATCCGTTCGCGATGGTCTCCGGCGACCACAACCCGATCCACACCGACCGGGCGGCCGCGCTGCTGGCCGGGCTGAAATCGCCCATCGTGCACGGGATGTGGCTGTCGGCGGCGGCCCAGCACGTCGCGACCGCCACCGACGGCAAGCCGGCGGCCCCGGCCAAACTGGTGGGCTGGACCGCCCGCTTCCTGGGCATGGTGCTGCCCGGCGACGAAGTGGAGTTCCGGGTCGACCGGGTCGGAATCGACCAAGGCGCAGAGGTTCTCGAGGTTTCCGCCCGCGTCGGATCCGACCTGAAGATGTCGGCTACCGCGCGGCTCGCCTCACCCAGGACCGTCTACGCGTTCCCGGGCCAGGGGATTCAGTCCAAGGGCATGGGGATGGAGGTGCGTGCCCGCTCGAAGGCCGCGCGCAAGATCTGGGACACCGCGGACAAATTCACCCGGGAAACCCTCGGGTTCTCGGTGCTGCACGTGGTCAAGGACAACCCGACCAGCCTGATCGCCTCCGGCGTGCACTACCACCATCCCGAGGGTGTGCTGTACCTGACGCAATTCACCCAGGTGGCCATGGCCACCGTGGCCGCCGCGCAGGTCGCCGAGATGCGTGAGCAGGGCGCGTTCGTCGAGGACGCCATCGCCTGCGGTCACTCCGTGGGTGAGTACACGGCCCTGGCGTGCGTGTCGGGCGTCTACCCGCTCGAGGCGCTGCTCGAGGTCGTCTTCCATCGCGGCTCGAAGATGCACGACATCGTGCCGCGCGACGAGTTGGGGCGGTCCGACTACCGGCTGGCCGCGATCCGGCCGTCGCAGATCGACCTCGACGACGACGACGTCACGAGCTTCGTCGCCGAGATCTCCGAGCGCACCGGTGAATTCCTGGAGATCGTCAACTTCAACCTGCGCGGCTCGCAGTACGCGATCGCCGGCACGGTGCGCGGTTTGGATGCGCTCGAGGAGGAGATCGAACGGCGTCGGGAAATCTCCGGCGGCAAGCGGTCTTTCATCCTGGTGCCCGGTATCGACGTGCCGTTCCACTCCAGTGTGCTGCGCGTCGGTGTCGACGACTTCCGCCGTTCCCTGGAACGGGTGATGCCGCGCGACGCCGACCCGAAGCTGTTGATCGGCCGCTACATTCCCAACCTGGTGCCCCGGCCGTTCACGCTGGACCGCGACTTCGTCCAGGAGATCAGGGATCTGGTTCCGGCCGAACCGCTCGACGAGATCCTCGCCGACTACGACACCTGGCGTAACGAGAAGCCGGTCGAGCTCTGCCGCAAGATCGTCATCGAATTGCTCGCCTGGCAGTTCGCCAGCCCGGTCCGCTGGATCGAGACGCAGGATCTGCTGTTCATCGAGGAAGCCGCCGGCGGTCTCGGTGTGGAGCGGTTCGTGGAGATCGGCGTGAAGTCCGCGCCGACGGTCGCCGGATTGGCCACCAACACGTTGAAGCTGCCTGAGTACTCGCACAGCACGGTCGAGGTGCTCAACACCGAGCGTGACGCCGCGGTGCTGTTCGCCACCGACACCGACCCGGAGCCGGAGCCGGAGATCGAAGAGGTGCAGGCGCCCGCGGCCGAGGCGGAGGGTGCGCCCAGCGCCGATGTCGCCCCCGTCGTCGCGGCTGCTCCGGCCGCTGCCGCGCCCGGGGCCCCCCGCCCCGACGATCTCGCGTTCGACGCCGCCGATGCCACCGTCGCGCTCATCGCGTTGAGCGCCAAGATGCGCATCGACCAGATCGAGACGCTGGACTCCATCGAGACCATCACCGACGGCGCGTCCTCGCGCCGCAACCAGTTGTTGGTCGACCTCGGCTCGGAGCTGAACCTGGGTGCCATCGACGGCGCCGCCGAGGCGGATCTGGCCGCGTTGAAGGGCCAGGTCAGCAAGCTGGCCCGGACCTACAAGCCCTTCGGCCCGGTGCTCACCGATGCCATCAACGATCAGTTGCGGACCATCCTGGGCCCGTCCGGCAAGCGGCCCGCCTACATCACCGAACGGGTCGGCAAGACGTGGGAACTCGGCGCCGGCTGGGCCAAGCACGTCACCGTCGAGGTGGCCCTGGGCACCCGTGAGGGATCCAGTGTCCGCGGCGGTGACCTCGGCGGCCTGCACGACGGCGCGCTGGCCGACGCCGCCGCCGTCGACAAGGCCATCGACAACGCGGTCGCGGCCGTCGCGGCCCGTCGCGGCGTCGCGGTCTCGCTGCCGTCGGCCGGCGGCGCCACCGGGGGAGTGGTCGACTCGGCCGCCCTCAACGAGTTCGCCGAGAAGGTCACCGGTCCCGACGGCGTGCTGGCCAACGCCGCGCGCCTGGTGCTCGGGGAACTCGGACTGGACAACCGCGTCGGTGTCTCGGAGACGGCCACCGACTCGGAGCTGGTCGACCTGGTCAGCGCCGAACTCGGTTCGGACTGGCCCAGATTGGTCGCCCCGGCGTTCGACAGCCGCAAGGCCGTGGTGCTCGACGACCGCTGGGCCAGTGCCCGCGAGGACCTCGCCCGGCTGTGGCTGACCGACGAGGGCGACGTCGACGCGGACTGGCTGCGGCTGTCCGAGCGCTTCGAAGGCGCCGGGCATGTCGTTGCGACCCAGGCGAATTGGTGGCAGGGCCGCGCGCTGGCAGCGGGACGCAACGTGCATGCGTCGCTGTACGGCCGGATCGCCGCCGGCGCGGAGAATCCCGCCAAGGGCGCCTACGCGGACGAGATCGCGGTCGTCACCGGTGCCTCGAAGGGGTCGATCGCCGCCTCGGTGGTGGCCCAGTTGCTCGACGGCGGTGCGACGGTGATCGCGACGACCTCCCGGCTCAACGACGAGCGGTTGGCGTTCTACAAGGCGCTCTACCGGGACAACGCGCGCTTCGGGGCCACGTTGTGGGTGGTGCCGGCGAACATGGCGTCCTACGGCGACATCGACGATCTGGTCGCATGGGTGGGCAACGAACAGTCGGAAAGCCTGGGGCCCAAGTCGATTCACATCAAGGATGCGATGACGCCGACCCTGCTGTTCCCGTTCGCCGCGCCCCGGGTGGCCGGCGACCTGTCCGAGGCCGGTTCCCGCGCCGAGATGGAGATGAAGGTTCTGCTGTGGGCCGTTCAGCGGCTCATCGGCGGTCTCTCGTCGATCGGCGTGGACCGCGACATCTCGGCCCGGCTGCACACGGTTCTGCCCGGTTCGCCGAACCGCGGCATGTTCGGCGGTGACGGCGCCTACGGCGAGTCCAAGTCCGCGCTGGACGCGGTGGTGGCCCGCTGGAGCGCCGAGTCCTCTTGGGCGTCAAGGGTTTCGCTGGCCCACGCGCTGATCGGCTGGACGAAGGGCACCGGGCTGATGGGCCACAACGACGCCATCGTCGACGCGGTCGAGGCGGCCGGAGTGACCACCTACACGACGGCGGAGATGGCGGCGATGCTGCTGAGTCTGTGCACCGTCGAGGCCAAGGCGGCGGCCGCCGAGAAGCCGATCCAGGTGGACTTCACCGGTGGTCTCGGCGATGTCGAGCTCGACATGGCCGCGCTGGCCGCCGAGGCCCGCGAGGAGCTGCTTGCCGAAGGCGCTGCGGCCGAAGAGGATTCGGCGGACTCCGGCACCATCTCGGCACTGCCGTCGCCCCCGCGGGTGGACGATTCCCTGCCGGTGCCGGCCTGGGACGACCTGGACGTCGACCCGGCCGATCTGGTCGTCATCGTCGGCGGCGCCGAACTGGGCCCGTACGGGTCGTCGCGCACCCGGTTCGAGATGGAGGTCGACAACGAACTGTCGGCCGCCGGCGTCCTCGAACTGGCCTGGACCACCGGGCTGGTGAAGTGGGAGCAGGATCCCAAGCCGGGTTGGTACGACACCTCCTCCGGTGACCTCGTCGACGAGTCCGAGATCGTGGAGCGCTATCACGACGCCGTGATCGAACGGTGCGGCATCCGCGAGTTCGTCGCCGACGGCGCTATCGAGGAGCACTCGGCGCCGCTGCTGGTGAGTGTGTTCCTGGACAAGGACTTCCGGTTCGTGGTGTCCAGCGAGGCCGACGCGCGGGCGTTCGTCGAGTTCGATCCCGAGCACACCGTCATCAGGCCGGTGCCGGACTCCCACGACTGGGAGGTCACCCGGCAGGCCGGCACCGAGATCCGGGTGCCGCGCAAGACCAAGCTGTCCCGGGTGGTCGGCGGACAGATCCCGACCGGGTTCGACCCGACGGTGTGGGGCATCTCGCCGGACATGGTCAGCTCGATCGACCGACTGGCGCTGTGGAACCTGGTGGCGACCGTCGACGCGTTCCTGTCGTCGGGATTCACGCCGGCCGAGGTGATGCGCTGGGTGCATCCGACGATGGTGGCCTGCACGCAGGGCACCGGAATCGGCGGCTTGTCCTCGATGCAGACGATGTTCCACGGCAACCTGCTGGGGCACTCCAAGCAGAACGACATCCTGCAGGAGGTTCTGCCGAATGTCGTTGCCGGACATGTGGTTCAGAGCTTCATCGGTTCCTACGGCGCGATGGTGCACCCGGTGGGCGCGTGCGCCACGGCGGCGGTGTCGATCGAGGAGGGTGTCGACAAGATCCGGCTCGGCAAGGCCGAGTTGGTGGTCGCCGGCGGCCTCGACGACATGACGCTGGAGTCGATCATCGGCTTCGGCGACATGTCGGCCACCGCGGACACCGAGGTGATGCGGGCCAAGGGCATCAGCGACCCGAAGTTCTCCCGTGCCAACGACCGTCGCCGACTCGGGTTCGTCGAATCGCAGGGTGGCGGAACGGTTCTGCTGGCCCGGGGCGATCTGGCGGCCAAGATGGGTCTGCCGGTGCTCGGGGTGCTGGCCTACGTCGAGAGCTTCGCCGACGGTGTGCACACGTCAATCCCGGCGCCCGGTATCGGCGCCCTGGGCGCGGGCCGCGGCGGCCGGGAGTCGAACCTGGCCCGCGCGCTGAACCGGCTCGGGGTCACCGCCGACGATGTCGCGGTGGTGTCCAAGCACGACACGTCGACGCTGGCGAACGATCCCAACGAGACCGAACTGCATGAGCGGCTCGCCGACGCGATCGGACGTTCGCCGGGCAACCCGCTGTTCGTGATCAGCCAGAAGTCGCTGACCGGTCACGCCAAGGGCGGCGCCGCGGTGTTCCAGACGGTGGGTCTGTGCCAGGTGCTGCGCAACGGCGTGATCCCGCCGAACCGCAGCCTGGACTGTGTCGACGACGAGCTGGACACGGCCGGTCATCTGGTGTGGGTGCGCGAGACGCTGCGGATGGGCGAGAAGTTCCCGCTCAAGGCCGGTCTGGTGACCAGCCTGGGCTTCGGGCACGTGTCCGGTCTGATCGCGGTGGTGCACCCGCAGGCGTTCATCGCCGCGCTCGACCCCGGTCAGCGGGCCGCCTACCTGGCTCAGGCGCAGAGCCGCGAGTTGGCCGGACAGCGCCGCCTGGTCTCGGCGATCGCCGGTGGCACCCCGATGTACGAGCGGCCCGCCGGCCGGCGGTTCGACCACGATCAGCCGGAGAAGGCCGCCGAGGCCTCGATGCTGCTCGATGCGGCGTCGCGACTCGGCGAGGACGGCAACTACAACCGGTGACCGGTCGGCTAGTGTTCGCACCGTGGCGATAGTCGGAGTGGGAATCGACGTGGTGTCGATTCCCGACTTCGCCGCACAGGTCGACCAGCCGGGCACGGTGTTCGCCGAGACGTTCACCCCCGGTGAGCGGCGCGACGCCGCCGACAAGAGTTCGGTGGCGGCGCGCCACCTCGCCGCGCGATGGGCGGCCAAGGAGGCCGTGATCAAAGCCTGGTCGGGTTCCCGTTTCGCGCAGCGTCCGGTGCTGCCGGAGGGCATCCACCGCGACATCGAGGTGATCACCGACATGTGGGGTCGCCCGAAGGTCCGGTTGACCGGTGACATCGCCACGCATCTGGCCGAGGTCACCATCCACGTGTCGCTGACGCATGAGGGGGACACCGCCGCCGCGGTCGCCATCCTGGAGACCTGACTCACCTCGGCATCTGTTCAGCCGTGCCTGCTACCTCCACTCGCATGATTTGTCGGTGGCCGCTGAACAGATCCTCGATTGTCGCAAGATGGACGTCATGACTGAACTCGTCGACAAGGTCCAGGCGGTGCTGCCGTCGGTCCGCAACGATCTCGAGAACCTGGTGCGCATCCCGTCGGTGTGGGCCGACCCGGGCCGCCGCGACGAGGTGCACCGCAGCGCCCGGGCCGTCGCCGACCTGTTCGCCGGGGCCGGGTTCGGCGACGTCCGCATCGTCAGCGAGGGCGGCGCCCCGGCCGTCATCGCCCGCCATCCCGCCCCGCCGGGCGCACCGACGGTGCTGCTCTACGCGCACCACGACGTGCAGCCCGAAGGCGACCACGGTCAGTGGCACTCGCCGCCGTTCGAACCGACCGAGCGCGACGGCCGGCTCTACGGGCGCGGCACCGCCGACGACAAGGCCGGTATCGCAACGCATTTGGCGGCGGCGCGGGCCTTCGACGGTGCACCGCCGGTGGGTGTGACGGTGTTCGTCGAGGGGGAGGAGGAGTCCGGATCGCCGTCGCTGAGTCGGCTGCTGGCCGCCCACCGAGACGAACTGGCCGCCGACGTCATCGTCATCGCCGACTCGGACAACTGGAGCACCGACATTCCGGCCCTGACGGTGTCGCTGCGCGGCCTGGCCGACTGCGTCGTGGAGGTCGCCACGCTGGATCACGGCCTGCATTCGGGACTGTGGGGCGGCGTGGTGCCCGACGCGCTCTCGGCGCTGGTGCGCCTGCTGGCCAGCCTGCACGACGACGACGGCAACGTCGCGGTCGCGGGTCTGCACGAGGGGACAGCGGCGGATGTGGACTATCCGGCGGTTCGGGTGCGTGCCGAGGCCGGCCTACTCGATGGGGTGCGTGAGATCGGTTCCGGCTCTGTGGTGCAACGACTTTGGGCGAAGCCGGCGGTGACGGTCGTCGGCATCGACACCACACCGATCGCCAGTGCCTCCAACACGCTGATCCCGCGGGCCCGCGCCAAGGTCAGTCTGCGAGTCGCCCCGGGTGGTGACGCGGCGGCCCACCTGGACGCGTTGCGTGCGCATCTGGAGAGCCACGCGCCCTGGGGCGCACACGTCACCGTCACACCCGGCGACGTCGGCCAGCCGTACGCCATCCACGCCGGCGGTCCGGTCTACGACGCCGCCCGCGCCGCATTCCGCACGGCATGGGGCCGGGAGCCGGTCGACATGGGCATGGGCGGGTCGATTCCGTTCATCGCCGAGTTCGCGGCCGCCTTCCCGGCGGCGACGATCCTGGTCACCGGCGTCGAGGATCCCGGCACCCAGGCGCACAGCATCAACGAGAGCCTGCATCTCGGTGTGTTGGAGAAGGCCGCGACGGCCGAGGCGCTGCTGTTGGAAGCGCTGGGCCGCAAGTAATTCGGTCAGACGGAGAGGTCGCGCCGCAACTTGGCGACGTGGCCGGTCGCTTTGACGTTGTACTGGGCGACCGCGATCCTGCCGGACTCGTCGACCAGGAACGTCGAGCGGATGACGCCCTGGACGGTCTTGCCGTACATCGTCTTCTCCCCGAAGGCGCCCCACGCGGTGAGCACCTTCTTGTCCGGATCGGACAGCAGCGGGAAGGTCAGGCCCTCCTTGTCGCGGAACTTGGCGAGCTTCTCCGGTTTGTCCGGGGAGATGCCGATGACGTCGAGGCCGGCGTCGTTGAGTTCGGCGAGGCTGTCGCGGAAGTCGCAGGCCTGCTTGGTACATCCCGGGGTGGATGCGGCCGGGTAGAAGTAGACGATCACCTTCCGCCCCTTGTAGTCGGACAGCTTGACGGTGTTGCCGTCCGCGTCCGGAAGGCTGAAGGCGGGGGCCTTGTCTCCGACGCTGAGGCGCGGTGTGGCGGTCAACTCTGGTCCTTCCTGTCGCACCAATGCGCCGGGCGACGCATTGACTGAACTAGGGTAGTAGGCCGAGCATGCGCAGCACATGGAGGCAATACCGTGGCGGACCGGGACCCCGAGGTCATCAAGGCTGAGATCGACGACGCCCGCGAGCGGCTGGCGGCCACGGTCGACACGCTGGCCGAGCGCGCCAACCCGCAGCGGATCGCCAATGACGCGAAGTCGAAGGCGCTCGCCTTCATCGACCAGCCCAAGGTCAAGTACCCGTTGATCGGTATCGCCGCGGTGGCGGTGCTGATTCTGATCAGGCGATTCTTCCGGCGCGGCTACTAACGCCGGCGAAACCAGCTGCCGAAGCCGGACCGGGGCGGATTGGCCTGCATGCCGATGCGACTGCAGGCGTGGACGGCGAGGACGGCCCCGAAGCCCGCATCTCCATCGCCCGCATGGCCGGATCCGGTCGAGCGGTCGGGATCATGGTGTCCGTCGAACGTCGACATTTGGCAAACACCTCGCTTCCTCGGCCGCTGTGGTAATCCCTCCGCCGGATGTGCTATCAGCTAACTGGTTGTCAGCTGCACGATGGCGGTTTGCGCAGCATAACGCGCCCTGATTTATTACGCAACGGCGCTCTCGTTAATTCTTAGCCTGTCGTAGGTACCGCCACATCCGGGGCGTTCGATGCGCCCCAGCGACTCGCCGGACCCAATAGGTCGATACCCGGTGCGGTGCGGCGACAAACCCGGTGGCACCGCCTCGAGCAATCCATGTTTTCCGATGCCGTCCTCGGGTACACCGGTCGTTCCGATACTGGAAAGGGAAATTCATGGCTACCAGCAATGCAGGCCGGGCGGGTGCGACGTCGCGGTTTTCGACCGATGTTCAGAAGGCCGCCCTCGCGGTTGGAGCAGTGTTTCTGCTCGTCGGCATCCTCGGATTCATTCCGGGCATAACCACCGACTACGACAGCATGACCTTTGCGGGACACGAATCCGGCGCGCGTCTGCTCGGGATCTTCGACGTGTCGATTCTGCACAACCTGGTGCATCTGGCGTTCGGCGTTGCCGGCCTGCTGTTGGCGCGCACTTGGTCTGGTGCTCGCGGTTTCCTCATCGGCGGCGGTGTCATCTACCTAGTGCTGTGGCTGTACGGCCTGGTGATCGACTTCGAGAAGCCGATCAACTTCATCCCGGTGAACAGCCCGGACAACTGGCTGCACTTCGCGCTGGGCGTCGTCATGGTCCTACTCGGCGTGCTGCTGTCCCGTCGTCCGGGTCTAGAGCGCGGCATCGACAGGCCCGGTACGCGCCCGACCGCCCGCTGAACAGTTCGCCATCCCGCCGACTCGGTCTTGGGTCGCCAACGGTTGGTGATCACTCGAACAGGGAAGCCGCACCGAAAAGGGACACGTAGATGGCAGACCAACAAGCCGACAGCCCGTTGACCGCGACACGTGAGACCACGGCGACGCGACAGCGGGTGTGGGACGTGATCGCCGACGGCTGGACCTATTCGCAGTGGGTGGTCGGCAACACCTGTATGCGGGCGGTCGACCCCAGGTGGCCGAATGCGGGCAGCAAGATCCACCACACCATCGGTATCTGGCCGGTCGTGCTCAACGACGAGACGGAGGTCGAGTCGTGTACACCGCGGGAAGAGATTGTTCTGCGGGCGAAGGCCAGGCCGTTCGGCGGCGCGCGAATAACGTTGCGGCTCCGCGATACCGACAACGGCTGCCGGATCGACATGGCCGAGGCGCCGGTCGGCGGCCCACTCAATTGGGTGCCGCGACGGCTGGCGTTGGCGGCGGTATGGCCCAGAAACCGGGAATGCCTGCACCGGCTGGCCGCGGTGGCCGAACGTCGAGATGAGCCGGACTGAGCATCCGGTCGCGTCGCAAAACTGGCTTTGTGGTGCGCCGTCAGGGTTTCGAACCCCGGACCCGCTGATTAAGAGTCAGCTGCTCTACCAACTGAGCTAACGGCGCGGTGAACTGCGTAGGCGACAATACAGGCTCGCGGCCAGCGAGTGAAATCCGGATGTTCGCCGAACGATGTGATCCGATCACGGTCGCCGGTGCGGCGATCGGGCCCATAGACTGGGGCTGATTCGCAGGAACTTGTCAGGTCCGACTCCCGGTTGTGAGGTCGCGTTGCGCATGTGGCACGTCGGTTCGGCGACCCGTCCGCGCCGGTTACTGATCATGGCGGTGCTGGTGACGCTGGCGGCAAGCCTCATCGGCTGCGAGGGTGGCGCCGCACCGCCCGAGGCGCGCCGCATCGCCGAGAAGGGCACGCCCTACAACGATCTGTTGCTGCCCAAGCTCACCGCGTCGGTGCAGGACGACGCGGTCGGTGTCGCCGTGGATCAGCCCGTCACCGTCAGCGCCGAGAGCGGCGTTCTGGGGTCGGTGACGATGACGAATCAGAACGGCACCGCGGTGGCGGGCCGGCTGAGTCCGGACGGTCTGACGTGGACCAGCACCGAACCGCTGGGCTACAACAAGCGCTACACCATCAACGCGCAGTCGATGGGTCTGGGCGGGCAGGTTGTGCGCCGGATCGCCTTCGAAACACATTCGCCGGCCAATCTCACGATGCCCTATCTGTTGCCCGGCGCCGGTGAGACGGTCGGCATCGGCCAGCCGGTGGCAATCCGCTTCGACGAGAACATTCCCGACCGGGTCGCCGCCGAGAAGGCGATCACGGTCACCACCAACCCACCCGTGACGGGCGCGTTCTACTGGCTGAGCAATCGCGAAGTCCGTTGGCGCCCAAAGGATTACTGGCAGCCCGGGACGACGGTCGACGTCAAGGTGCAGACCTATGGGGTGGATCTGGGCGACGGCTTGTACGGCCAGGACAACGCCAGTTCACATTTCACCATCGGTGACGCGGTGATCGCGACCGCCGACGACGACACCAAGACGCTGACGATCCGCGTCAACGGCGAGGTGGTCAAGACGATGCCGATCTCGATGGGCAAGGACAAGACGCCCACGAACAACGGCATCTATATCGTCGGCGACCGGTTCTCGCACCTGATCATGGATTCGTCGACGTACGGGGTGCCGGCGAACTCGCCGAACGGCTACCGCACCGAGGTCGACTTCGCCACGCAGATGTCCTACAGCGGCATCTACGTGCACGCCGCGCCCTGGTCGGTCGGCAGCCAGGGCTACGACAACGTCAGCCACGGCTGCCTGAACGTCAGCACCGCCAACGCGCAGTGGTTCTTCAACAACACCAAGCGCGGCGACATCGTCGAGGTCCGGAACACCGTCGGTGGCACGCTTTCGGGGGTCGACGGACTCGGTGACTGGAACGTACCGTGGTCGACGTGGCAGGCGGGTAACGCGGCGTCCTGACGGCGGCAGACGGCAAATCCGCGTCGGTGTCGGTGTAGCGCTTTATACTTCTTTATAAAACTCCTCAAAACCAGCGGATTTATAAGGAAGCATAAAGGTGGCGAACGCCCAGCAGCGCAGCCCGTACACCCCGGGTTCCATCGCGCACCGGCTCCCCGGCCGGGACGTTCACCTGGGGCGTATCAACGTCCACCTGACCAATCTCAGCGTTTACCGTCAGCTCGACGGTCGCGTTCATGTGTTCGTCGGACCCCGCGGCGTGGGCAAGACCAGCCTCCTGCGGGCGGCGCAGCGGGACGCGCAGAATCGGACTTTCACCACGGTATGGGCGACCGGCGGGGATTCGGTGTCCTTGTCGGTGGACCTCGCCAACGAGTTCGACAAGCTGGTCACCGCAAAGTGGACAGACGCCGCGAAGGCCGCGCTGACCGAAACGCTGAAGACCGTCCGGCTCAATTTCGGCGTGGCGTCCCTTCAACTTGCCGCAGGCAAGGACAAGGACAAAGACAAGGACAAGGACAGCCCCGAGTTCGTCGGGGCCGCCCGCGCCCTCCAGCAGGCGATAACGGCGGCGGCGAACGGCGCCGTCGAGGCCGGCAGCGCGGGCCTCGTCATCTTCGTCGACGAACTCCAGGCCGCCGATCCCGTGGGTATCCGCGCCCTCGCCTACGCCTGGCAGCACATGCAAGCGGAAGCTCCCGAACTCCCCGCCGCCGTATTCGCCGCCGGCCTGAGCCATACGCAGGACACGGTGGCGAGCGCGGTCAGCTTCGGGGAGAGGTTCGAGTACCGGCACCTGTACAACTTGTCCCACGACGAGGCGGCGCTGGCGCTGACGGCTCCGGCGCAAGAGTCCGGTGTCGGGTGGCAGCCGAGTGCCCTCGACTCGGTGTTACGCGAAACCGAGGGCTACCCCTACTTCATCCAGGAGTTCGGCGACAAGATGTGGGAAGCCGCTGGATACCCCGGCCCCGGCGGGGTGTTGACGATGGAGCATTACGGTGCCGCGCTGGCCGAATTCGAGGTCGCCCGGAACACCCTGTTCCGGTCCCGCTGGGCGCAGGCGACGGCCGCCGAGCAGAAGCTGATCGCCGCGATGGCGTCACTCAGCGACGGGGACGTCAAACGCAAAGAGGTCGCGGCCGCGATGGGCGTTCCATCGACCGCGATCAGCATGGCGCGGCAGTCCCTGATGGACAAGGGGCTGATCGAGGCGACGTCACACGGGCGGATGCGGTTCACCGCCCCGGGGCTCGCCCAGTACATCCGCGACTACGTCGCCGCCGAGGACGACGAGTAGCCGGCTCAAAGAAAAAGGTCAGGGGCCGGAACCGGCCCCTGACCTAACCGGGTGGCTGACGGGACTCGAACCCGCGACAGCCAGGATCACAACCTGGTGCTCTACCAACTGAACTACAGCCACCATCGCCGCCGAAGCGGCGCTGACGATCTTAGCCGGTCGATGGCTCCGCGGCCGAATCGTTTGTCCCCGGCGGGGCGAGTTCGGCCGCCACCAGCGCGACGTCGCCGCTGGACGGCCCGGGCTGCGGCACGAACGCGGTGCGCCGGTAGTACTGCAGTTCGCGGATCGATTCGTGGATGTCGGCTAGCGCGCGGTGGGCCAGGCCCTTCGCGGGCTGGCCGAAGTAGATCTTCGGATACCAGCGCCGGCACAGCTCCTTGATGGAGCTGACGTCGATCATCCGGTAGTGCAGGAAGTCGTCGAGAGCGGGCATGTCGCGCGCAATGAAGCCGCGGTCGGTGGCGATCGAGTTACCGGCCAACGGCGCCGTCTTGGGCTGCTTGACGTGGCTGCGGATGTAGTCCAGCGCCATGGCCTCGGCGGTGGCCACGTCGACGGTGGAGGCCCTGACCTCGTCGATCAGCCCGGAGCGGGAGTGCATCCGGGCGACGACGTCGATCATGCCGGACAGTGCGTCATCGTCGGCGTGGATAACGACGTCGACCCCGTCGCCCAGGACGTTGAGGTCGCCGTCGGTCACCAGCACCGCAATCTCGATCAACTTGTCCGAGCCGAGATCCAGCCCGGTCATCTCGCAGTCGATCCACACCAGTTCGTCCCGCACAGCGCTCACAGTATGCCCACGTTAGTGGCCTGGCCTGCCGTGCACCCGCCGCACCCCAGCCGGGACCAGTAAGGTCAGGGCACGTGAGCACAGAATCACCCGGAGCAAGCCCAGCCCAGACCATCGCGGCCGGGTACGCCGTCGAGGGACAGGCACTCGAGCTCGGCACCGTGGTCGTCGACGGCACGGTCGACCCCACCGCTCAGATCCGCATCCCGCTGGCGACGGTCAACCGGCACGGCCTGGTGGCCGGCGCGACCGGTACGGGTAAGACCAAGACACTTCAGGTGATGGCCGAGCAGTTGTCGGCGGCCGGGGTGCCGGTTCTGATGGCCGACATCAAGGGCGACCTGTCGGGCCTGTCGCGCCCCGGGCCGACCAACGACAAGACGACGCAACGGGCCGCCGACACCGGCGACAGCTGGGTGCCGTCCGCGTACCCGGTCGAGTTCCTGTCACTGGGCACCGCCGGCCGCGGCGTCCCGGTGCGCGCGACGATCAGCAGCTTCGGCCCTATCCTGTTGTCAAAGGTGCTGGGACTCAACCAGACTCAGGAATCGACCCTCGGCCTGATCTTTCACTGGGCAGACCAGAAGGGGCTGCCGCTGCTGGACCTCAAAGATCTGCGGTCGGTCATCCAATTCCTGACCGGCGACGAGGGCAAGGCGGAACTCAAGAACCTCGGCGCCGTGTCGGCGACGACGGCCGGTGTCATCCTGCGCGCCCTGGTGAACCTCGAAGCCGACGGCGGCGACACCTTCTTCGGCGAACCCGAACTCAAACCCGCGGACATCATGCGCCTCGAGGGCGGCCGCGGCGTCATCACGCTGCTCGAGGTCGGTGATCAGGCGGCCCGGCCGGTGATGTTCTCGACGTTCCTGATGTGGGTGCTGGCCGATCTGTTCACGTTCCTGCCCGAGGTCGGTGACCTGGACAAACCGAAGTTGGTGTTCTTCTTCGACGAGGCGCATCTGCTGTTCGCCGACGCGTCCAAGGCGTTCCTGGAGCAGGTCGAGCAGACCGTCAAGCTGATCCGGTCCAAGGGCGTCGGGGTGTTCTTTTGCACACAGCTGCCCACCGACGTGCCCAACGACGTGCTGTCCCAGCTGGGCGCGCGCATCCAGCACGCGTTGCGCGCCTTCACGCCCGACGACCAGAAGGCCCTCAGCAAGACGGTGCGCACCTATCCGAAGACCGAGGTGTACGACCTCGAGTCGGCGTTGACGTCGCTGGGCATCGGCGAGGCGATCGTCACGGTGCTCTCCGAGCGGGGCGCCCCCACCCCGGTTTCCTGGACCCGAATGCGCGCGCCGCGCTCGTTGATGGACACCGTCGGACCGGACGCGATCGCGGCCGCCGCGAAAGCCAGTCCGCTCCAAGAGATTTACGGGCAGACGGTGGACCGCCAGTCGGCGTACGAGATGCTCGCC
>ERZ724512.3-NODE-3-length-79985-cov-21.660828_pt1 | contig 79985 bp, 73 predicted proteins | sample MGYA00376045_ERZ724512 | MGnify/ENA primary metagenome ERZ724512 (study PRJEB28724, sample SAMN07190883) | activated sludge metagenome | isolation source: activated sludge of sewage treatment plant in Hong Hong | place: Hong Kong | collected 2016-03-17 ... | reverse complement strand
TGACAAGAGGAACAGGAATAGCGCCGCCGGAATCGTCCCGTTACGGGATCGCGCACAAGTTCATGCATGGTTGTCCTATCGTACCGCTCGCTCGATGATCTATATCGTGGGGGCGTCTGTGTTCGCGAGACGACTCAATACCGCGCCATACCAATTTGCATCCTGAGTGTCTTCAAATGTGGCGATTTTCTTTTTCCACCACATAGGAGGAGTGGTTCCTTCAATGGGTACAATCGAATAGACGATCTGGCCCTCGACCCGAACCGTCGATTGGACCAGGCTGGCAATCGCATGGGGACGGTTAGGTGGGTAACGCGATCGGCGACCTGCGTGAAGTCGGTTCTACTTTTCAGTAGCAGCTCCTGTTGGCCCCGGCAATCCATAAGGTCGGTGCGCAATTGATCGCATTGCCGGATCAGCTCTTGTTCAACGTGTGCTCGATGCGCCATGTCGCTTGCGAACGCATCTCGTTCCCGCGCACATGTGGCCAGTTGAGCTTGATTCCGTGTGAGCTCAGTCTTGTAATACGTCCGCTCGTTCTGGGTTTGGATCAGTTGGGTGATAAGTCCCTGTGTGACTGACTGTTCCACCTCCAGTTTTCGAGCGAGGGTGGCTTTGTCGTGCGGCGCCTTGATCCGAGAACACAACGCTTGCCATTGGTCTCGAGCGTCTTCCAGGAGACGAAGAGTGCGTCTGAAGAAAGGCGTCGGGTGTTTCATACTGTCCTTCTACCTGGAGCATATGTGAGGGGGGATGGATATAGGCGGTCAGGGTGCGAGGTGGTCGCAACCGGTGACGTATCGAAGGATACTGCGGATCGTGGCAGCGCACTATCGACATGCGCCACCGTATCGCGTCCTGACTATTTGCGGATGAAGTTGCTAAGGCCTGCGTGTGATCGTGCAGTCTCGCAGACTGTGAGCCTGGATCACCGTGCCCGCATACTCATCGCGAGTTCAGCAGATCGACGTACGCGGTAGCAATCCTAGGACGCATATGTGGGAGCGTGTGGCATCAACGGTCCGTGGTCCGCGAACGAGAAATACCGACCGTTGCCGATCACCACATGATCGAGGAGTGCGATGCCGAGGAGCTGGCCCGCCTCGGCGATCCGAGTCGTGAGGGCCCGGTCTTCGGGGCTCGGTGAAGGATCGCCACTCGGGTGGTTGTGAACGATGACCAGGCAAGCCGCGTTCAGGAGAATGGCACATTTAAAGACTTCTCTAGGATGGACGATCGTGTTGCTGAGTGTGCCCATTGCCACATGATTCATCCCGATGGGCACATGTTTTGTATCGAGAAAGAGAGCATAAAGATGTTCGCGATCTTGGTTTTCGCAGATGTCTTTGAAGTAACGGTAGACGTCTTCCGATGACTGACACCGAGTCTTGGCGTGGAACGGCGAGGCGGCCTCTTTGACAAGACTGATGGTGTAGCGCGGAACGTCGTAGACACCGGGCTGGTGTTGATCGAGAGCAGTCTTCACTGGCGATCCTCTCCTTGTGGTGAGCCGGTGAGTGCGAGCGCACGCTGAGTTTAGTGACGCCAGGCCGTCAGGCGATGATGTGCGGCGCGTTGCCGGCGGAGGTTATAGAGCCCTTCTCGAACGATGTAGACAGCCAAGAGCACGAGGCGCCCACCGAGCGCCAGGATCAGGAGAAGGCCAATCCCACCACACAGAAGAGTAAGGGTGACGACTAGCAGTGCGCGGACGTTCAGGAGATCAAAGGTGCGTGTTGCGGGCGCTTCTAAGTGAGGTCTCTGGAACGTAAGCTGCCTGCCGACCGGACGGCTCTTCCACGATATCGGCGTGCCACCCGTATTCCGCTGCGTCTCAACGATGCCTCTGTCGTATGGACGGGGTAACGGCGTACCGGGGAGCGGAGGCGTCGAGCGTCCGGAGGAGCAGCCAGAATCTGCCGCACGCTGACAGAAATGTCTCCAGACGGCCGGAATGTACGCGGTCGACCCGTTGTAGCCGGCAACGGCCCTCCAGGTGCGACCATGCTTCTGGATCGTGGTGTGAAGGATCAAACTCGAGGCGTAGAGATTGACACACGGCTCTAGGAGATCGCGAGGCTGGATTTGGTGGTGTCTGGCCAGCCAGCCCAGGTGTTGTGAACTGATCTGAGCGATCCCGATGTCTACATTGGGAGCGGTCTGGAGAAGACGTAGGAGCATGGCGGCCGCATCCTCCTGGCGACGTGCAACATAACTGTGTCGTCGTCCAGTCTGGTCGCTCCATCCCAAGGCCCAGGCGTGACCTGCTGATTCGGTTTGGACGATAGCATGGAAGAGGTCAGGATCGATGGCGAGGGCTTGGGCATAGTGTATGAGGCATTGCTGCCACGATGCTTCCGTGAGCGGAGCTTCCGGTGTGGTCTGTGCCAAGGTCGGAGGAAGAGATGCGGGCAGTATGAGAAGTAGCGTCAACGAGATAGCCGCGTAAGCCTGACGACGCATGGCAAGTCTCCCTCTCGTGAATGGATAGTACGCGACCGTCCTCCGCCCTGCGTGCGACGCACGCCTGAGTCTGATTCTGGTACGAAGAAAGTGATGGGTCGTGAGGTGACGTCTAGGTGGCGAGATGAGGTTCGAGCGGGGGACGTGTCTCACATCTGGAGGAGGCGAGTGGTCGACGCTCAGGGGAGCATGAGCGAGAACTCAAGCATTAGAGTGCAGGAAGATGAATCGATGATCGACCACGTGCACAATCGCTGCTCGGACGTGCTGCCAGCTTAGCTGGCCGAGGCCACATCCTGGGTGCGGACAATACAGCCGGTCGATGCGTTCACGTGTGAGAATGAGCTGGATGTGCTGCAGGCTATTCTGGATGAGGGCGAGGTCAGACGCGGTACGAAAATGATGTTTGGTGGGCAGAGTCATGATCCGCATGGAGGGAATCGATGTGGGGATGTTCCCGAAACGGCGTAGATGGGTGCCTAGTAGCGAGGGCAGGCTAGGAAACCGGTCCGCGGCCTGTTTGGCAAGCCCCGCTCCCATGACGCCATGCCCATTTGTTCTTATCACCCCGTTTGTTGTGATGGCGATCCAAGAACCCTGAGCATGAACATCCCAGAGGTCGCCGTGTGCTTCGAGGACTCGCATGCTCTCCCTCCCCACCTTGGTGACAACCAACACATTGGCTCGCAGCGCGAGCCCGTACCGGGTGGGTCGGTCGGGACCGGTGGCGTGCTGTCAGCGCATCTCGCTCACCATCCAGGAAAGACCAGCTGGAGGCCCTCGTGATCGACGGCATCGTTGATGGGAGGAATGCGCGAAATCCCTGCAGGTATTGGCGTGGCGACTGAGAGGAGCGAGGCCTGGTTTGTGAGGCCATGTTCCGCGTCAGTTCCATGGAGAATTGCTTCGGGGAAGGGGAACGCGAGCCAGGGGGCGTAGAGGGCGCCGTTGATGAGACATGCCGTGCGGACCAGTGCATCCACTTCGATCCCGTAGAGCGAGAGGCTGACGTTCGACGCCAGTAGGAGCATCCTTCCGGTTCCTGATCCTGCGGGATCTGCAATGGATTTGACCCGCAAGGCGTTTCGTGCGGCTGGTGAGAGGTTGTCGTCGTCGGGAAGCATCATCCGTACGATGAGCTGACAGACGCTCATGGGAGTCGGGTAAAACCCGTTCGGATTGGCCCACGGACCGTGTCCGATGCCCTCCGCGATGATATCGCCCCAATAATCGTAGGGGTGGAGCACCAATTCTTGGAGATTGACGGCTTGGTAGAGTGCGGTTTGCGTGTTATCTGCGAGCGACGGGGGGATGGAGCTAAGTTTTAAAGAGAACGCGATCCAAGCAATGAGATTGATGAGGCCTGTCCAGCTGGACTGATGCTCGGCGGCGAGCGCGACCCATTTGTGCAGATGCGTGAGGGTGTCGCGATGGGGGGTATGGAGAAACTCGAGCTGCGGAATTGGGGCGTCCGGGAGGCGTCGCGTGTGAAGTATCTGCAGATGATAGCCCCATCGATCCGGAACTGTGGGGAGGACGCGATGTCCCTCCCAAATCATTGGCAGGGCCCATCCGGCGTAGCGATAGGCTGGGATCGGGTCGTCTAACCGTGGGAGACGTCCGTGCTCCCGCACAAACTGACAGAGTTGTGCATACGACAGAAAATCTGAGTCCGTCATGGCCTGGTACATCCCAGTGAGCTAGGGGTGGGTGATGCGGTGGAAACCGGAACGCGGGACGAACTCAGCCGTCTGGGGGCGAAGGGGCGTGGAAGGCGCTTGACGGATGAGCTAGGCGGGTGCCGCCGGCTGAGCCAGGAGAAGCGAATCGATGACCTGTCGTAGCGCCCGGAAGCCGAAGGGCTTTTGGAGGAACGGCCACGCACGAGACTGGTCCGGTGGGCCCGTGGGACGAGGGTCTTGATCGGCTGACATTAAGATGCCCTTCACTTCCGGTTGCCGCTGGCCTAAGGCGCGAATTAATTCGACACCTGACATCCCGGGCATCGAGTGGTCGGTAATCACGAGATCTGGGTGGGTTGCGCTCCAGGCATGGAGTGCCTCTTGGCCGGAGCCCGCTTCGACGATGATATGTCCCGCATCTTCAAGCATCGTGCGGAGGCAGGCTCGGATGTCTGCATAGTCGTCAACGATCAGAATGGTGGCCATGCGAGGTCTCCATGGCTGAAGGGTGTTGGAACAGGGCCAGCGTGGATTGAGTCAACGATTGAATACGAGTCCAGAGTTCGGCGGCCCGTACCTGGCGTGGACGGTGCCGGGCCATTCTGAGTCTGACGCGGTCTGCAGCCGTCCACTGCTTGGCTAAGAGATCGAGCGTCTGATCGATCGTGATCGGGTGAGTGTGATGGTGTTTTGACATGGCTGAGTGAGTCCTCTTCAGAATGGGGACATGTTCCCTGTAACATCGGATGCCAAGCGGTTAGTTGGGCTTGGATTTGGTGATACCGTCCGGAGTGTGGTCCTCAATCTCAGCTTTGATCTTCGCGATGCAAGTCATCGGCTCTGAGTGTGCGAAGGGCCGTTTCCCGTTGTTGCTGTCGCAGACCAAGCATTCCGACGGTGCTGAGCTGTTGACATCCTCCCCGGCCTCCAGGCCGGGAATTCCCTCGAGTCTGAACCGATCACCGAGAGGGGTTCGCACTTCGACGCCGGGTGGCTCGTCGTCCTGGAGGACGACGAGTACTTCTCCCAGCTCCATGCGCTGAGACGGTCTGTCCGACCGCCAAGATATTCAGTGCGGCATTGATATCCCGATCATGGTTGGTCCCGCACGATGGACACGACCACGCCCGAATCGCCAGGGGCAACTCATCGACGACCTGCCCACAGGCCGAGCACGTCTTGCTCGACGGGAAAAACCGATCGATCTTGACGACGGTTTTTCCGTACCGTGCCGCCTTCGCTTCGATTAAGCGACTGACTGAACCGATGGCTGCATCGCTCAATGCCCGAGCCAGGTGGTGGTTTTTAACCAGGCCGCGGACGTGGAGATCTTCCAAGTAGATCCGGTCGAACCGTTTAACCAGGTTCGTGGAAACCTTGTGTAAGGCATCCCATCGCGCGTTTCGAATCCGTTCATGCAGCAACGCCAGCCGTTGCAGTGCCACGCTCCGCCGCCGGCTGCCGTTCTGCTTCCGTGAAACACGTCGTTGCAACCTGACCAGCCTGCGCAGACGTCGTTCAGCGTGGCGTGGATTGTCGATCTTGTCGCCGGTGCTCAGAGTCGCGAGAGCCGTCAAGCCGAAATCAATTCCGACAGCCTCGCCGGACTTGGGCCAGTCTAGAGGCGCTATCTCCACGACCAACGAAACAAAATACTTGCCGGTCGTGCTTTTAATGATTCGGACCGACGAGGGCATCGGTATCTGGTCGCGCGTCCAGCGGATGTGCAGTTTCCCTATTTTTGCGATGGTCAGGGTCTTGGTGAGTGGATCAAACCGAAAGCCACGATGCGTATAGTTGGCTGACTGACGCTTGGATTTCTGCTTGAATATAGGATAAGCCGCACGGTGCTCGAAGAAATTCACGAAGGCTGACTGGAGATCCCGCAAGCTCTGCTGCAGTGGCACGCTGCTCACCTCTCGGAGCCACGCAGTCTCGGGGTGACGTTTGAGCTGGGTGAGTCGCGCGTCAGTTTCAGCATAGCCAATCCTCTGTCGATGCTGTACGAACCCGTCGCGACGGAGCGTCAGTGCCCAGTTCCAGACATAACGGACGCAGCCAAATGTCCGGGCCAACTGGATTGTTTGTTCTTCGTTCGGGTAGGCACGAAAGGTCCAGCGTTGCTTCATGCAGACTCACCTCGTGAATATGTGCGCCGTCCTCAAGGAGAGCGAAGAGTCCCCTCTTCGTCCTAAAGAACAGGGCCTCGGTGTTTTGGAGTGGTTAGTGCGTCGTGGTATCAGAGAGGCGGTGGCCCTGCGCGTTAGCGCCATCCGGTGAGTAAACATCCGTCGTCACTCATCCATCAGGAGGTGTCTGTCTTCGGCACACTGACATCAGCGTCAGCCCGTGGCCAAGATCGGCCGGACGCGATGGCTCTGTGGAGCTGGATGGCCCAGGGGACCCCCACAGTTGCCGATACAAAGGACCGAAGCGCGAGGGCTCGTTCAAGACGTCGAGGAGACCGAGTCCAAGCGCCCCGAGCGAATAGAACACGGCCGTCCAGCCGGTGCTCATTTCCAGGAGGACGATGGTCGTGGCGAGGAGCAGGATCAGGCTCGTCAAGGTGTACCCTAACCGTTTCGGCTCGAGGAGCCGACAGAGCTGGTTGGCAAAGAGAAAAACTGCGATGATGGTCATGCCAAAGCCCAACGAGTCATTGGCCGCTGCGGCCGTGGCTTCCTGACGACGGCAGAGCGTGAGCATCGTCGCGCTGCAACAGAGGGTGATTATTTGCCTGCGTAGGACGCTACCCCACTGGGGATGAAGACGAAGACTCATAGGCTTCATGGGGTGTGCTCGCTTAGGCCTCGTGGTCCTGTATCGTGCTTGTGCCGGCGTGGATCACGGCCAGTTGCAAGCGAGTCAGCCGTCGCCCTTTGATCCCTTCCCGTTTCATGATGGCTTTGAGGGCCTCATTTGCAGCCAACCGTAGATTACTCGCCGAGATTCTGATGTGTTGCCGGCTGTGCTTGACCAACACTTCAGGGAAGATGACCGATACGGCGTAATCCTTTTTCATAGCGCCTCGTTAGTCGAGGGAATGGCTTGGGTGCGAGACTTCAACTCCGTACGTGTCGCCCCTTTGAGAGCAATCAGGGTGCCGGGATTGGGAAGTTGAGCATTTGCTGCACAAGTCCAACAGAGGTAGTGCCCGTCCGGAAACCCGCAATGCGGCATGTCGTGAGTTGCCCGCGGCCTCGGCATATAGCCTTGACAGGGAAACCTGGGATCCCGCTCCCCGGGAACCCCGACGGGGTTCCCTCGGAACTCTGTTTTCCAACGTCGAAACGCAAAGAGACAGAGCCATCTCCAGAACATGGCTTGAAGCGAGATGGATTCACTGCGGTACTCCAGCATCTCGTTCCGGAAGTGGATCGAGAAAGTGATTGCGCGGGGCATATGGGTGGTGACCTCTTCCAAAGAGAACGTTCATGTAGATGTATTACTGACTGTGAAGGACTGAAATCGGGATGAGCAGTGGACAGACTTTCAAAATTGTGGTTGCAGAACGTGCGCTGCGTGAGTAGTCGAACGCGTTGCCCATCAGATTCGATTATTTCAGCGCGGGGGTCTTATACTGTGGGCCTTCGATGTCGACCCAATACTGCATGATCTCCCGATTGTCGCGTCGGCGACGAATCGTGGCGGATCGCGCAGGGTCGCCAAGGACCCACCTTTGTACCCGTCTCATCGCTTCGCATTTCGTGAGGGTAGTGTCGCTCCCAATATGGTGAATGTCGTCTGACATGCATGAGAAATAATCTACTGCCCATCGATAGGACGGCATATACAGCCGTCCGTCCAGGGCTCGAAATCGTTCAGGGGAAGCTAGCTGAGTTTCGTCCCGAATCATAAGTGTCCTGGAGTCAGTCCAGTGAGTGGAAGGCAGCTAAAGGGTGAAGGTGGATACTGTGTGTGCTAGTCCGATTATCTGTGGCTTGATCGATGCAGTCCGTCGGCCATTGCGTTTCCGGATTGTGATCTGCTTTTGCAGGATCGCCTGTTCCCAGGTGTCCTCTGTGGTATGAACGACCGCCCTCCGAGTTTGTGACAACGTACTCCAGATGAAATGACAGAAGTCCCAGCGTCTCTCTTCGTCTGGGAGCTGGGCAATGTGGTCGAGGAGGGAGCGTTCCCCTCTCTCATTGTTATCCTCCGCGATGAGCCAGCCCTCTCCGCTTCCGTTAAACCATCGCAGTGCAATCTGCCGATGCTCTGGACGGATGAAAATATCATAGCGGTAGGAGTCGCCAGTCCACTTCGTCTGTTTGCTAAAACTGCAGGGTCTTCCTGGTCCGAAGCGTGCTGAGCACACGTGTGTCCATTGAGTGGGATCAACCTGGATCGCAACATACCGGTTTCCGTAAGGCGGATGGAGGAGATATCCAGATTCTTCAATCCTCATCGTTGGAATGGGAGGTTGGTTCATACGTCCTCATGTGTCGTAGTTGAAGGAATGCGCTGTTCCTACGAGGGTGTCTAGGGGTGGAGATAGCGTCGGCAGAGATCGAGGGGGTATCCAGTACGCGAGTGATACTCTACCGGCGTTTCTTGGTACCGTGGAATGTCGGGAAGTGGAATGCCCGAGAGGATCTGGTATTGGTGGCGCGGGAGTGCGGGATTGTCGCTGAACTGATAGATCTTCCTTCCGTGCTGTTCAATGAAAGCCACGCAAGTGTCTCTGCTGAAACTCCGAGGGAGCCGATACCGTTCGAGAATGCTCGCCCAAAGTAAGCCGTGCGCATAGAGATCAAAGCAGAGTGTATAGAGAAAATGCGGGTCCCCAATTGGCAGGAGGGGGACGTACAACGATCCGTCTGGTTGAGGTGTCACTTCTCGGACATGGGCATAGACAATTGGCGGTTCCGGTTTATGTATCGACTCTGTTGCGGGGAGAGACTGGGCTGTCCGGATGTGGGCGCATTCGGTTCGTCGGTAGGTCCAATGTGGACAGGTGCATCGCCAGTCATTGGCCTGACTTCGAGTGACGGTATAGCAAAGCCCTGGCTTGGAATTCGATGCGATGGAGAAGGATTCGGCGTAAGGCATGCAGCCTTCCTGTGCGACTTGAGCTTGACTGGTGGGAAGTGATTCAGACTCCTATGGCGGCAGGATCTGTGGAGCGGCCGTTGTCAGAGGCATGAGATGGGTTGGTCCCGTGATGGGAAAGCCTCACAGCCGTGTGATCTACCGGGATGCAGTGAAATCAAAAAAGGAAGCGGCAGCCGGCTCAGTCGGAGCGGGGTTCATCCACCAACTGGGGCCCTCCAATGATGGTGCGTATGAGACTGTGGGGTCGATACATCGACCACGGTCTTTAATTTGGTGGAGAATGTCCTCCTCACTCGCAAGATACTCGCTCTCGGTGAAGGTCTCACATTGAAGATGGGGCACCGGTGGGGCGATCTCAAGAGGAAGCGGGGCGGCTGGGAGATACCCGAGAAGGTAGAGGAGGACAACGGTCGACATGGTCGGCATAGTGCCTCATCAACTCGATGGACACCATTCTATCGAAGCGTGCGAACGGGGGCAATCCGCCCTGCGGGCTTAGGGGTGGGGGTCGTCTTCCAATGGAGAGGCTGACAAACTCCCGTCGGTGTGAGGCCGTTCACTTTCCTGGACAAGGATCTGCAACATGGCTAGATCGGCACGTTCTTGTTGCGCACGGTCTTCATCGTGGGTGAGACGAGATGCGGATGCGCCTCCCAGTAAGTATCGAATGATGTTCGAGATAATCTGACGAAGGCTACTGGCTAGGGGGCGCATACAGCCACAGTAAGTCCGGATGGATTTGGTACAGGATAGGCTACGAGACGACGCGCTTCCATTTCTTGATGCGGGCAGCGATGCGTGCGCGCTCATCATGTGAGAGCTGTGGGCTGAGCGTATCTGCGAGTTCCTTGGCCGGTCGGAATTGATGCCGGGCCGCAAGCGTCGCCCAGTAGTAGGCTTCAGGCAAGTCTTGCCGTTGGTTGGCCCTGCCTTCCGAATAAATGGCCCCGAGCTCGTATTGGGCAAAAGGGAAATCGGCCTGTGCGGCCTTCCGGTACCAGCGCATGGCTTCTTGGCTATTGGGAGGACTCTTGAATCCTACCTCAAGGTCTGCACCGAGAAGCAGCTGTGCGTCCGGGAGTCCGAGATCCGCCGCGCGCCGTAGCCATGCCAGGGATTCCCCCGCGTTGGGATTTGGAGAAAATGAGAGACAGAGCGCTGCCAGCGCATCGGTCTGCCCTGCCCGGTGAATCCAGTTCCGGATGAGTGCCTCCCTGTTGGGCTGCGAGTCTACCTCCATTTGGCATCGCACGACCGCAGGCAAGTCGATAGGTTGAGCTACTACGACTTCCGAACCGAGGAGCGTCATGCCGAGACTGCACCCGATTGTTATGAGGCCGTGGCGACTCCAGCGTTGTACCGGTGATAGAAATGCACTGATCACTGACAGAGGTAAGCTGGAAGTCAGTGTGGCCGCCATTGTGAGAGCAACTCCTTTTTGAACGCAACCCACTCTTGATGACACCCATGCTGAGATGATGTCGTCCCTGCGTGTGTATTACCGGATGGGCAGTCCTGTTCCTGGATTGTGGGGAGATTAGGCAGCAGGGTCGAGGGGGAGGAATCTGGTGGCTTTCACTTTTATCCCCTGGTCATTCTGATCGAGAATCCCTTCGAGCGCGATGACGGTGCCAGGTTCCAGTTGCCCCGAGTCGTGTCGATAGAGACTTGGAAAAACAACGACTTCGAGTGTGCGATCCTGATCTTCTAGGTGGACAAAGGCCATGGGTTGCTGCCTTTTAGTGGTGATGCGTTTGACTCGGGTGATCAATCCCGCGATTCGCACTTCTTTGCCATCTGGGAGGTCAGGGAGCTGAGTTAACGGAACAACTTGGAGACGCTTCAGTTGGTGGTCATGGACCCGTACAGGATGGTGACTGACATAGCATCCGAGAGCTTCTCGCTCGTGGTCCAATTGAATAGATGGAGCCCAGGTAGGTATTTGGGGCAGCACGCGAGTTTCTGACTCCACCAGCAAGAAATGGAGCAGGGTTTGTTGTGTGACGTTCCGGTGAGATCGAGTAGGTTTCGCTGGCGTCTCATCATCTAGAATTGCGGATAGTTGTGCGCGATGGTCACAGAGCGCGTCGAGGGCGCCCGATTTAATCAAGGCATCGAGTACGCGCTTGGTGACAATGCGGCGGTCGACGCGATCACAAAGATCAAAGAAGGAAGCAAAGGTGCCTCCGGTTGCACGAGTTCGGATCAACTGTGTGGCGAGATGTTCTCCTACGTGCTTGATTGCGGCCAGACCATATAGCATGGCCCCGTCCACGATCGTGAATCCGGTCTCACTCCGGTTGATGTCGGGCGGGAGGAGCCTGACGCCCATTTCCCGACATTCACTGGCATAGAGAGAGAGTCGCTCATGGTCACCGAAATCACTGGTCATCAACGCAGTCATGTAAGCCAGCGGATTGTGAGCTTTCAGATAAGCCGTCCGATAAGTGAGTAGCGCGTATGCAGCGGCATGGGACTTGTTGAATCCGTAGCCAGCGAACTTGGTGATCATCTGGAAGAGTTGTTCGGCTGCGTCACGCTCCGTGCCGAGTCCGACGGCCCCCTCCACAAACTGTGTATGCAGGGCGCGCATCTCCTCTGGTTTCTTTTTTCCCATAGCCCGGCGGAGAATGTCGGCTTGGCTCAGTGAGAATCCTGCCACAGTGTTGGCGATGGCCATGACTTGTTCTTGATAGACGATCACGCCATAGGTGGTGCTGAGAATCGGTTCGAGGGCCGCGATGTTCGAGGCGAGGGGATATTGTCTGCGTTTCTGCTGAATAAACTCCGGAATCAGATCGAGGGGCCCCGGACGATAGAGCGCAATAATCGCTGTGATATCATCGAACCGATCAGGCTGAAATTCACGAAGCAGCTCCCTCATTCCGTTGCTTTCCAGCTGAAACACCCCTGTGGTACGTCCGCTTGCGAGGAGGGCGAAGGTTTTGGCGTCATCGAACGGAATGTCGTCCAGCGTCAACGGACGGGATCCCGGGGATTGCTGATTGATCAGTGAGATGGTGTGATCGATCACGGTGAGGGTCTTTAATCCGAGAAAATCGAACTTCACTAGGCCAAGCTGTTCGAGTTCCCCCATCCCAAATTGCGTCACAATGTCGTCGCTCGTCGTGCGGCATAATGGGACTGTCTCCAGCAGGGGGGTATTGGAGATGACCAGTCCCGCTGCATGGGTGGAGGCGTGTCTGGCGAGCCCTTCAAGGGATCCGGCGACCGATAGCAGGTTGCCGACCGAAGGGCGCGAGGCAGACAAGGCACTTAATTTTGGTTCTTCGGCGAGCGCCTGTGCGATCGTCATGTTGGGCTGAGACGGAATCAGCTTGGCAATCGTGTCGACTTCATCGTAGGGAATTTCGAGAACACGGCCTACATCGCGGATTGCAGCTTTGGCGCCTAGGGTGCCAAAGGTGATGATTTGTGCGACATGGTCTCGGCCGTATTTCTCCGTGACATAGTTGATCACCTCCCGCCGTCTCTTCATGCAAAAATCCATATCGATGTCTGGGAGGGAAACTCGATCCGGATTGAGAAACCTCTCGAAGAGGAGGTCGTGAGCAAGCGGGTCCAACTCTGTAATCCCGAGCGCATAGGCCACCAGGCTACCTGCGGCGGACCCGCGCCCTGGGCCAACTGGGATGTGCCGGGAGCGGGCAAACTTCATGATGTCCCACACGATCAAGAAATAGCCGGCGAAGCCCATGGAACAGATGGTGAGGAGTTCGGTCCGCAGGCGGCGTTCATACTTAGGTTGGTCTAGAGGACCCGAGTGGTGGGCGAGGCGTGCCGACAACCCTTGTTGGGCGAGGGTTTCAAGAAAACTGTCGAGGGTGTGCGGGGGAGGCACGTTGTACCGAGGAAATTGTGTCCGATGCAGAGGAATCTCGAGCGTGCACTGTTCAGCAATCAGATTTGTGTGTGTGATGGCTTGAGGTAGCTCTCGAAAGGATTCGGCCATCTCCTCGGATGATTTGACGTACAGTTGGTCGGTTGCAAAACGAAGTCTGGTTGTATCAGTGATCGTAGTGCCGGTCTTGATGCAGAGCAGTAAATCATGGGCGTCTGCATCGCCTCGTTTGAGATAATGACAGTCATTCGTGGCGACCAGCGGGATCCCCAGCTCCCGGTGCAAGTGAATCAGGCCTTGATTGACCCTCTGTTGCTGGTGAAGTCCATTAGCTTGGAGTTCGAGATAGAACCGATCAGGCCCGAAGATGTCGAGAAAGTCTCGGGCGGCCACGGACGCGGCAGCGAACTGTTCCTGGTGGAGGAAGGTGGGGATTTCGCCGTCGAGACAGCCAGACAGTGCAATCAAGCCAGAACTGTGGCTGCGCAGCAAGGACTTGTCTATGCGGGGTTTGCAATAGAAGCCCTCCGTGTACCCGTGACTGACCAGGCGGATGAGGTTGTGGTATCCGATACTGTTCTGGGCTAGCAGGATGAGGTGATAGAAATCACGGGGGCCCTCTGGGGGTTTTTTGTCTAACAGACTGCCCTTGGCCATGTAGACTTCGCACCCAATGATCGGCTTGATGCCTGCCGATCGTGCCTTGGTGTAGAAGGGGATTGTACCAAAGAGATTTCCATGATCGGTGATCGCGATGGCTCGTTGCTTGAGGCATCTGACGTGTTCAATGAGGGGATCTAGAAGAGTGGCGCCATCGAGCAGGCTATAAGTGGTGTGCGTGTGCAAATGGACAAAAGGTGTTGGCATGACACTCCAGATTGATGGGACGAGTTCTCCAGGCGGGGGATGCGAGCAATCGCTCGTTGGGAGATGGTGGCGCGGCCGGCCCTGAGCTGAGAAAGAATTGTATACGTGTGGGTGTGGGATTCGGAGGAGGCTCAATACTATTTAGGCGTAAAAGGGCACTTTTAATCTGACAGATAACTAGAGTCCTCCTCATTAAAAGAGCGAGGATCATGACGACGGAACAAAACATCATCAGGATGAAGCTGGGCGTGTTGAAACTGGCGAAGCACTTGGGCAATCGATGAAAGGCCTGTCAGGGTATGGGATACAGTCGAGATGGCTACTATCGATTCAAAGATCTGTAGGCGACCCATGGGCCCGCTGTGAAATGCAGTGTCATAGCTCTGTCTCACTATCCTCACAGAGTTTGCCGCATTGCTCACACGCTTCACCCGGCATAAGCCCCGCGATACATGGGCCCGCGCACGTTGTGTGGGATTCTCCCTGTGCTGCAGCGAGAGCATCCTGTGCGAATCTGCACGACTCTCCCTGGTCCTCTGCCCAGCGGACTAAGAGTCGTAGTTGTTCATACAGTTTCGGAGCTGCAGCGATCAGGTATGCGTTCGCGAGGACCTCCTTTCTGTTGTTGAAGGGCTCAGTGATCACCGCAATCGTTAAATCCTCATCCCCGTCCTCTCGTGGCGTGACAATGGTCACCGACCCATTGTCGCTGAGTTTGATTTGCCATAGTCCTGGCATCCATTGGGGTAGGGGTGCGTCTGCTTCCTTCATACTGACGCCTTTCTCTTTAGCGATCAGGCACCGTCGCTCGGTATTGGCGGGCTAGCCCATTCTGCTCGATTGGGCCACGCATGCACGTCAGGCAACACTTGCCGCGTTACAGTGTTCCTATAGCCTCCTTCACTGGGGATGACGCCGCTCCCTCCGCGAGTGCCGCACATGTCCGGCGAGAGGCGTTCATTGTGGAAGAGAACTCCGTTTCCTCTTTAAAAGGGCTATTCCGAGAGACTGAAAGCATCAAGGGTGTGCATCGGATGCGGGCAGCAAAAGAGATGGATAGCGATTACTTGCGAGATGGGGGAGGAGCGTCGACTCTCTCGGGAGGGTTGTGCGGCAGGACGACCAGGGTGCCCTGGACTCCGGCTGGTACGATGTACCCCTTCTGGTCCTGGCTTTGATGTGCCAATGACAACGGGACCCCTTGAAACCCGTCAGTTTCAGAAACCACCGTTCCAGTGAAGACCCTAGTTTCAAATCCTCTAGCAGTACGGCACGTGATGGCATGGCTTCGGATGTGGATCCGATCCCGATCTGGATCTAGCCGGGCGTCGCCACTAATCGTGCAGTCTTGTACTGGAGCATTAAATAACGCCAAGAGTCGTTCGTCCGGCGCCAGCCGTAGCCGGATCAGTGACCATGGAGATGGCACGAATTCAATCGACAACGGAATTCTGGCTCCACTCAAGACTTCAACCGCAAACCATTGATTCATCAGTTCTTGGGGGACAGGCTGTGCGGCGTGCGTCAGACTCGCCGTAAAAATCCACAATATAGCGGAAAGGCCCCAGCGTCGGATCCAGGCGCTCCATGTGTACGACATTTCCAAGAAAGTAAGCATTTGATGTGGCTCGTTGGAGCTTGATCTCCTTTGATCGAAGCATTGTCATCTTGTATTACCGACTTTCTTCAGCGGTGTCGTAGGTGCATCGCTACGAAGCCCTCCCCATAGACACGGGTTGGTGTAAGCCTAGTACACGGGAGATTTCTGTCGAAGTGATGGCCAGAGAGCGCGCCGAGCCAGTGTTCATATCGATATATGTTGCGAAACGGCGAAGGTCTTTGGTGATGACGAGTCGAAGCAGGTAGTCCGCCATGTGCGAGGCAATGATGCTATTGATCGTGAGCGATTGCGGGTCACCTAGTGCAAGTTCAGCACATGACCGCGCTTGAGTGTTGACGGGGCGACGTTCTCGTTTGAGCAATTCTGAGTGCACAAGCGCTGGCGCGGGGAGTGCCTGGCACACAGTGCGCAGCTGAAAGCTCTCGTGTGGGTTAAAGTCTTTGACGACGTTACCAACTAACACTTGCCCGTGGGTGGTGAGGTTCCCGCCATCAATCAGCCATGCTTGGGCATCGTTTCTGGTGTTCAATCGCGCGAGCGCTTGATGAAGGCTACGCCTAGCTCTTGCTGTGTCAACGCAACCGAGAAGAATGGTCAGGGTGTCGTACTCAGGCTGAGCCTCTTTCTCCGAGAAATGCCGCGGAAACGCGCGAATGGGAATCCCCCAAGCGGTGGAGAGTCGAAATGCTAAGGCCTCTGCTTTGTTGTGTCCGATTTCTGCCTGACAGAAGTTTTGACGACGCAGGTTCTTTTCTTCGATTGTGTCCCCATCATAGAAAGTGACCATCACCGTATCAAATAGACGGAAACACTCGCGTGCGAGGCGTGCGACGTGGATACCAAGAAACGCTCCGATGCCCCCACATCCGATTTGGATGAGATGGAGGCGTTGGCACTGCTTAGGAAGCACATTCACGGCGTGCACATGACTAAGGTCCAGGTGTGTCCTGGTGTTTTGTTCTGTGCTGCGATTCCCTGCAGTGACAACATGTCGCGATGACATCTCGTCCCTCATGGTGTGTACGTGTCCTGAAGTGTGGGAGGCAGCTCTGCAACGAACTCCGCTGGGATTGGTATGAAATGGCCATACAGCCCGACACGAAATGTAATGGACGGGCGAGTGGTCAACCATCCACACACACCGTATATTCGAAACCCCGTTTCGTCTTCATTGTCCACGGCAGAAAACCGTGGAGCCATGGTGTGGTGTGAGTGAATCTCGACAATGGCACGCTCGTAAGATGGACAGCGTTCAGGGGTGCTAGGCTGGACTGAGAAGGGCGTACGAATCTGGTCTGGAATAGTCATGCACCAATCTGTGTCGTGTTCAAAATGAAATAGACTTTCTACGGGACCCGCTGGCTCTGCGCAGGCTCCTAGTGCCTCTTCAATCATCTCTTGGATGAGCCGTTGTGGAATTCTCGGAATTGTGAGCGTGAGGCTGCCTGCAATGGAAGGAAGGCCGGCAATTGGATGTTCGACAATTGGAAAAAGCACTGACAGTTCTCTACGTTTGCCGCGAATAAAGACCCCGTTGCCAGCCAGAATATAGTCGTAAAGGGTGGAATTGTCGGCCGGAAGCGGACAACTCGCAATGTGGTGCTTAATGAAAGGAGACGCCCTCGTCATATGTGATTACCCCTTCCCGCTCTGCATCAGTTGACGAATGATGGTGGCAATTGAGAGGTGAGCCGGCTCAAGATCATCGAGAGGATAGTCTTGTGCCTCAGTTGAGTGAAGTTTCGCCAGGAAGGGCAAGATATTGTCCGGATGGGTGGCGGATTTCCCATTCGCGAGATGGTCGGAAAAGTTACTATCCCAGAATAGTCGCCAGCTGTTTGCAATCGTGTTTCCGTGGGCGACCCGTGGATGGACGTTTCCGAAACAGATCGCGCCATCATGGTACACGTTCGCAAGCGGTGCCTTGAAGAGTTTTGTTGCCGCGTACTTCCATAACTTGTAGGCCCAGACGTAATAATGGGTCCCGTACCCGAGAAACAACAACCCCGGCATCGGGACGGCAAGCATTGTGTGTGGGTCCCCTCCTCCGGAAAGTCTAATGGGGTCAGCCAATGGGACCTGGTATCGACCAGGGGCAAACCGGAGGAGTAGCCATGGGCCTCTGGGGCCTATGCCATAGCGGCAGACATGTTCTGGGAGCCAGTCGGAATCTATCCCGGCTGATGAGAACGCATTCCTGGCAGCCTCTGGTGAAATACATTTTCGGACAACCGCTTCACCATCTTTGTGTTCAAGAAGCAATTGCCCGCCGATGAAGTGCAGAGACGCGTCGTGTCCCGAGCTTGCATCTCTCATGTTTGCGCCTCATGTGTTGCAGTACAAAGATCTGACCAGCAGCTGAAAATCGTTTCCCATGCTGACGGATTGTCGAGTAAGGCTTTAGTCGTGCTATTCATGGATTGTTGCATGATTTGCGCCCGTTTCCATTGGCGAGCCAAAGCTTTGAGATCCCGTTTGTTCCATTGGTACGGGTGATCTGGTGACTCGCAGTCATAGCTGATGTCAAGGAACAGAGATCCGGTGCAGTGGCCGAGGATGTCGATGACCTGGGGAAATCCTGAAATGGGAAAGCGCCGTCGCGCACAGCGTCTCCTGAAGTCAAGAAATTGAACGTTGCATCGGTGTTGAGGATTCAAAAAGCATCGTGGAATTGTAGCGTGCTCGCTGAGTTCTTCCTGAATGTTCGTCCAGGTGGGGGCGTAGGAATAGTGTCCCACCCAGGCCGCTGCGATACAGATTGGAAGCGGTACCTCTTCGAATTCCGACTCACAATCATAATTTTCCAAATGTATGGGAATGAATGGGAAGCGGTCTCGAATCCATTCGGTGTCCCAGCTATCGAGCGGGAAATAGCGTTGCTCGATTAGCTTAATGAACTCTTCTTGAAGCTGTTCTGCGGCCTCCTTGATGCTTCGATGCGGAAGGGCGGCGGCGGTCGTGCGAAACCTCCGTGGAAAGATCTCATGGAACGCGTTGACGATACAAAAGTCGCGCTCTCTCTCCTCCAGATATTCGAGGCATGAGGGGACCGAGATAACCTCTATGTTTTTGAGGGATGCGAGAACGAGGCTCAACGGCGTGGAGGGCAGGTTAGAACCCAGATGGAAGGATGCGGCTGGGCGAGCCAGGAGTGCTTGTGAGGCGCTCCTTAATGGTAGCTGTTTCTTTGTATTCCTTTTCACCATGCTCAATGGCGAGACGCAGCTTTTGCTGCGTGAGGAGTATGGATTCGACCGTCGCCTGGGTTGGCTGGGACTCAGTTTGGTATGTCTGGTAGAGCGTGAGGGCGGGATTGACGTGGCGGGGGGACTCGATAAGCTGACGGAGGATGACATGGTAATTTCCTTTCGTTCCAGCCTGTTTCGTGAGCCTAATCGTTGTCATCCCATTCGTGTCAGTGGTTCGCTGAATGGTGGCATGGGCGGCTTGTGGAAAGAGGGGGGCGATCGCTTTGCGAACCGCATCGTCGCTGATGGCGATTTCGGGGGGCAATTGAATTTCTTGTCCTTCAAGTTGAAGCGTAACCATAAGGCTCCTTTCGCTACTCGAATAAGCCGGTTTGAGGAAGGGCTGTGTTTGAAGGGGAATCGTGAGGGTGTTGTTCGCAATCCGGTTTGGGTGTTGGGGCCACGGACGTGGCTTTCGCGGCGGTCGGCTTAGCAACTTTGGCTTTTCTGGCTTGCCGTTCCGCTTCGCGTTTTTTCTCCTGTTCCAGGCTTCTAGTCTGTTGCTCGGCGGCTTTTGCGTCCCGCTGGGTTTTCCGTGCCGCTAGCGCCGCAGGAAAGGTCTGCTCCCAACGTGTGAGGGCCTGGCTCAGAGATTCCGGAAGGGGCAGTAAGTCGTTGAATCGTGCGGTAGTCAGCTGCGGCGGGAGGTTGTGACTTCGTACGCCGATGAGTGTGAGGCGGCCGTCAGGGTGGCGGTCCGTTGGGAGCAGCGTCATCACGATGGAGATCGTAGCTCGCTGAAAATCATTGGAGTCCTGTTCGAGGCTAGCAATCGGGTCCTGTTCATCTTCGTCGTCTTCTTCATCCCGTCGTGGGGGCGGAGGATCGGGCACCGCCTCGGTTTTCATACCAACTGGCTCGGTTGCTGGCCGGGGCAATACTGAGGAATCATCCCCACTCTGAGGCAGATCAGCAGAGGAAATATTGGTAGGTGTGTTGTTCGTAACCACTTGGGTGTGTGGAAGCAAATCGACTGTGCCAAGCATGGGGGGCCTCATTATGGTGTGCACAATGCAGGGGGGATCGTGAGGCGGTGGTTATTGTTGTGGTAGGCGCTGTCTTGAGGACTGGAGTGGGTTGGGGCGAAGCTGTCGGTTGAGGACGGCGGAGTATCTTTGCAAGGGGCCGCGTAAGTCAGGCGATCAGGGCATGCATGGATTGTACAAAATGAAGTGTGGTCCGATAGATGGGCGCGGCATGCTGTAGCCGGTGAATAAACTCTTGCATGTTGATGGGATGTGCGAGGGCTTGTGCTAATGGCGCGCTTCTTGTCGTACTGGTAGAAGATCCCTCGGAGCCTGAAGGCCCAGTGATCAGTATTGGAGTCAGCACAATAGTCCCGGCTTCTCTCGACAGGCGATGGGCAAGCTTGTCGTAAAACTCGGTTCGGTCTCGGCGCCATTGCCGGCGCCGTCTCACTACATCGATTCTTGTGTCTCGAATTTGCGAGAGTATTTCTCGGATTATGCATGTAAGGGGCCCGCTGTAGGCCTTTTCAACTGCCTGATGAGCAATGCATCGAAGCCTCTTTCTGCTCAGTGGCACATCGCTGTGAATGGGCTCCTTGACCATATCGGCGAGTGCCTCACCAAATGGAAAATGAACAAATAGTTGTTTGAGGGCGAGGTGCTGAACATTGAGGGCTTCCCTGGCTTCGTATGCCGCAATAAGATTCTTTAGTATCCGCGCGGGAAAGAAGACGGATTCGTGTTTGCCCGTGTCAGACACCCATTCTCCCACCCTAACAAGGGGGTTCGCGTCATTTATGAGTCGATGATCAAAATCAAGGGCGATCATCCCGTATTTTTTTGGTTCCGATTGCTGGGTCGGCGGTACGATTAGCGTGAATTGAAGGTGCCACTGCCATGTCGTGTCGTTCCTGAGGCGTGCGTTGGAACTGTCCAAGTTGACGCTCCTCTGTGGTCGCTGTTGTGAACCAATGAGAGAGACCTGTTTGAGAAGAGCGTCTTTTGGCAGAAGCGGAGTAAGTATGATTTCAAACGGAATTGGGACGTTGCGAACGAAAAGCTCCCCCTCAGTTCTGCAAAAATCTCGTTGCCCCCGTTCTCGGTGGTCGGTGTCCTCTGTGAGTTGCGAGACCGGGTTGAGTGTAAGCAGGCGATTGGCGGCAAATGAGGAGCCCGACTGGGTCATGTCTGCGCGAGTCAACGATTGGATTCGAATTCCTTGCGAACCGAAGTCGTGAGTAAAGAATAACGATGTAGGTGGACCTGTCTCCTTGCTAGGTGGAAGATTTCCGAGGGGCACGCGGCGGATGGCGGTTTTCATTCGCTCGAGCACGGCATTGCTGTGTGAACGAGACAGAGGGCTTGTGCGTGCGAGTTGGTGCAGAGTGTCATGCAGACGTTTGGTGATCTGGGAAAGCTCCTGCTTCATGCTCTCAGGGTAAGGGAGACATCGGTCGATATTGTGGTGTTGGGAGGCTTCGTACTCAGCCGCAGCTGTGCGATAGGTTCGAGAAAGGGCAAGAAGAGTCTCGTCCTCGAGGGAGTCGTTTTGGTCACGCAATTGTTTGATGCACTCAAAGGGATCGCCAATTGAACGTGTGCCGCCAGCTGCGCGCGTCGTTGTACGACTCGTTTGAAGGAATTGTTTGTGAAGGCGCTCCTGTTGGCGATGGGCGACTTCATAAACGTCGACCATCGCATTCCACAGCGATTGCATTTGATCAGCTTCTTCTCTGACCGCAGCCGGCAAGGCAGCATAGGAAGAAAATGTGAGATATGCGGGATACGTATAGACCCGTGTTAGCGATGTCCTAATGCCGGCGGGCATGGTGCAATCTCCTCTTCAAGACTCTCGGGTGTCAGTGCGACGCATTGCTGTGCTTCGCGCATGATCGGTTTCAAGTGACTGTAGGCGACAGTGCCCAAGGAGATTTTAAGTGGTTTCCCCATCTGAGCGTAGGAGCATTTGCCTTATGTGATTGGGGTTCCCCCTAACGGAACGGCAATGGCCGTATCGGAGTAGGTGATCTTTGGAAGGGCGAAGTAGACTCCCGGGGTGCGCTTTTCAAAGAGATAGGATGGAAGTCCGATTGTGCATCGTGGGGTTTGTGTCGGCTTTTTAGCTGGTTGTGTTGGTGTATGGAATGTCCTTCACTCCTCGACGTGTCTATGGCCAGGGTCTTTGCAGCATTGAAGTGTTGATCAAGAGATGCCTGAATCCATGAGGTTGCGATTGGTGATATAGAGCATTCCCTTTTGCGCCCGATTATTCTTACATCAACTCACGCAGGTAATACTCAAAAGGTGGTTTCAATAGAACATGTCATAAGGCGATCCCATGCGATGGGCTGACCAATACAACGTTATGCGGTCGATGTTATTGTCTTCCCCCGCAACTCATTGGTGGGTTCGTGATCTGATTCTCCGCCTAGACGCCAAAGACCCGGTTGATGTGTTGAATGGACTCGAGGTTGTGGCAAGACTGATGCGGATGCGTCATGAGGCCGTTCGCGCAGGAGAATGGGATCAGTTGGAGTGTCAGAAACCGACCGGGGAAGACGGGATATCAATGAAAGACTAAGACAAAAACTCCTAGTCGTGAAGATATGATCTCAGGTGACCAGGGCTTTTAGATCGTGATACACGGGCGAGTGGTTCTTGGTCCCGTCGAAAGAGGAATATGACAAAGTCGATAGCGTGAGTACACTTTGATCTATGTCCATTGCCCAACTGCCAAATAGCGTTTTCGAGGACGCGCCTCTGTCCTGTGTGTTCCATTCAGCACAAGACAATCTCTACGACGTGGGCAAGATTGTTGGGCTCTCAATGCACCACTGCCATGTCGAGAGTCAGGCCGAAGTGACGCCGGGGATGACGCTGTCCTTATTCGTTGTCCTGCCGACAAAGCGTCGGGCTCTCGTGTTGGATGAGGCTTTGGTGACGTGGGTACGGACGGAAGAATTCGGAGTACGTTTGAAAACGATTCCAGGTGAAGATGCCGCTTACTTGGAGTCCTACCTCGCCGGGCATAAGGTGGACGCTGGCTTGTGTTGAATATTCATCGCATTGATCACGAGGCCTCCCACACCCACTGTTGGCGGGTGACTGTACAACGTCGTACCCGCATTTACGTGCGAAGCTTCAGTGACGGCCGCTACGGCGGAGCTGAGCAGGCGTTGGTTGCAGCCACGACCTACCGGGACGCACTGATCAGGTCCAATCCTCCGCTGAGCAAGCCAGTCTACTGTGCCATTCTCAAGAAGACGAATCGCTCTGGCATTTCAGGGCTGAGCCGTATCGACCGATGGGAATTCTCCAAGGGGCGCCGCGTCCATCGGCTCTACTGGGACGTCCAATGGCCGATCGAGAACTGTCAATCCCGGCACAAGAAGTTCTCCATCCTGAAGTATGGAGAAGATGGGGCGTATCGACGGGCCCTCAAGGCCAGGGCGGCCGCCCTCAAGGCGATCTCGTCACAGACGTTTTCCCCATTCGCGTCGAGAGGCGCTGCAAACAGTGCAGCTGCATAGGAGTTGTGGGTCCAGATTGCGTTTCAGCCTCCGGTTTGTAGGCGGTCGATAAGTGCCTGAATCGTCAGTGGGGCATTCCCTTCGGCTCGGTTGTTGACGAGGACATAGGTCGACCGATTCTCTGCTGTAGCCTCCTGTATAAGACTCACTGTATCTTTGCGCATCTCTGGTAGCTCCCCCACGATTTTGTCATAGGGTTCCGCTCGTTTCTTCGCTGCCTCGTATGTCATTTTTAATGGGGTCAAGAGACGAAGGACGGTGAACGGGGCCGTCATGGTCTTCATGCGTTGATGCTGTTCGGCCAGCGGGGGCATATAAGACCAATGATTGTAGACATGAGCGACTCCGTGCGCCCTCAGCATGTCGTGGTAGCGGGGCCCGAGCAGGCCAGCATTCCGTATCTCCACGGCGTAGCGGAAGTCCGTTGAGACGCTGCCGAAGAAGTCATCGAGTTTCCCGATGAATTCTTCCGCCGGCAGCCCGTGCCGTTGGAACTCGTAGAGAAAAGGGCCGGTGTTTGGACCGAACTGCGCGTCTCGATAGGGCTGCAGCACGAGTTTGGTGAAGGCGTCGGCATTGCGAAAGTTGGGGTTCACCGGCCCAGCGCGCGAGCTTTAGCGAGCATGTTTCGCATAAGTGGGAATTATGTGGAATTAGTGTTCAACCGAGCAGTTGGCTCGCATGCCATGTCATGCAAACCCCACCGAACGAGTGCTGCTCAGGAAGAAGGGGGCACCTGGCCTCACCCGATAGGGCCATCTTTGGGATTACGCTGGTGCTGAGCTGATGACAGTGATTAGGTGACCGTCGGTCGTGCAGCAGATGTTTCGGGTAGCCCAGCCTGCACGCCACTTTCCCTCGCCGAGGTTTTCGCGTCATCGATTTGAAGAGGGGTCAGACCAGCGGGAGTGGGTGTCTGCCTTAGCTGAGTGAGGAGCCGTTCGAACGCCTCGATCCCTTCATCCACGGCCGCAAGTTCCGCCGGTTGCAGCGGGATCTCTTGGCGCATTTTCAGTAAATTGATTTTCCCCTCAAGCAGCTGCGCCTCCGTTGAACCTTTGGGAAGATAGAACGAACATTTGGCACAGGCCATCCGGTGGGGACATTGTTCAAAAAAGTCGTACCGGCAATATCCATGACCGAGATCGTAGAATTTCCATGGCTGGGTGCCCGCGTCCCCGCTCAAGACCACGTCTTGGTCGATCAGCACTTGTACCGTTCGTAGATTCCGATGTGTATGATTCGATTTCAGGAATGACTCAGACAAGCGTGTCGGCGTGATAGCCAGATAGTGCAAGGTCGAACTCACACTCCGGTGGCCGAGCCATTGCTGAAGTTCAAACACCGTCATCGGGTGGTCAGGACTATTCAGGAGTTGCGTGGCCATGGTGGAGCGGGCGCGGTGACTCGTGATCGTCCCATGTCGATCATGGCGAGGGATCCCGGCCTTCGTGCAGATGAGTGGAATGACCGTGTGATTTAGGTACGGTGGGGCCAATGGTCTTCCTCGAAAGGCAAACAAGAGCGGCACTGGTTCTCCCGTCTTGCGGTCGATGAACCGCGCCTGCTGTGGGCGAACCTGTTCCCAGGCGTCGATGACGGCAGCCACGATGGGATCGACTGGTTTCACGAAGGACCGGGAGGTCTTATTCGTCGGCACCTCGAGCAGACACACGGTTTTCCCCCGCTGCTCGTCCAACACTTTCGTGGTGGCGCACCCGACTCGGAGGCGTACGATCTCATCGCTGCGCAGCCCGGAAAATAACCAGACCATCGCGACCGCGCGGACCATCTCAATCGGGTAGAATCTGCGTGTGGGCCACCGTGGCGAGAGGGAGGCCAGATCCTCGGCTCCCAGCTGTAATCCCGCTGACAGCGCCTTCGCCCACAGATCGTCGGGGAGAGGTTTTGGATTCGGGTGAATGAGAGCCAGCAGCATGCGCGGAACGGCAAACGCCCGTCGGGGATCAAATCGACGGGGGATCCATTCCCACTCCTGGCAGTCGCGGAAGAAGACGTTCAAGGCGCTCAGGAGTTGCATTTTATGTCGCGGTGAAATGGGGATGCCTTGCTGTCCTTGCCGCAGGTAGGTGGTCTGGCAGAAGTCCCCCTTCTTCATGCTGAGCACCGCGGCCACCCATTCCGCCGCCACCTCCCGCGTCCACTGGTCGGGATGATCGAGGCGTGGTTGCGTGTGCGCTACCCAGCGGCCTGCTTTCATGAGGACGGCTCTCCCGTTTCGTCGGCTCAGAAATTGGCGGGTGGAGGTGTGGAACCATCGGTTCACCGCGCACGCCCATCTCGGAGGCACGCCTGTTTCCCGTACCTGGGCTTCTAGGAGCCTGTCCGACATTGCCGAAATTGACTGATATGGGAGGATGAAATCATATTGACCGAATTGAAATCGTTGATCCTGAGCCGAATGTGTGCACACGAAACTTTCGTGTTTCCTAATGTCGGACAGGCTCCCAGCAGGCTGCGGAAAAACTCGATTGTTGCGTCAGACGCCGCGATTAGCTCACGTGCCGTGTCGGTGTCAGAATCGTCCGCAGGATGCGCAAAAAGGCCGTCCAGCAAGGCCGCAGCGTCACGTCTGTGGACGGGCGCGAGTCGGTGAGCGCCCGGTGTCCCGGAGGCGAATCGTTCATTCGTACCCGCCCACCCCGAGCCTGCCAAGACAAGCCCTTTTCCCGTGGCCGTACGTTGAGCGTTTGAGGTTCACGACGCGCTGAATAAAGCGCACCACGCTTGTGAACGCCGTCGAGATAGTGAGGCGGCAGTGTCTTGCGAGAATGCCGCTGGCGGACTTTTTCCGCATCCTGCTAGGAAAGTCAGGTGCCGGACTGGAGGCGGGTGATCGACGAGCTTCCCGAGCCTGGGAAAGCTTTTCGAAACGGGACCAGAACCGGTTCGTCGGTCGCTTGGCTGCCAAGTGAGGGCTCGATCAATTGTGGTCTTGTTGCGTGAAGCCGTATGATAGAGCGCAGGGGCATGCGGGTGTAAGGGGCTGATGGTAAAAGGGTTGGTCGGGGACCATGAGCATAGTTGCGTCGGAACGCCAAAACCCCATTTGCAAGCTGTCCAACATGATCGATCTCGTTGCCCGCCATGTTTGAACCATTAATTGGCCGTTGATAGTGCGTGTGTTTGGGGGCTCCATCACACACTTCGTGGATGTCGATGCGAAATCTGCCGATATGTTGAATATGCTGCGAAGCGTCGAATGAGTGTTCATAGGAGGAGGAATGAAACGGGAAGGGGAAGATGGGATGGAGTGGTGGAATCCGGTGGCGCGTCGATGTCTTGAGATGACGCTGCTTGCGCTGGTCGGCGGCTGGGCCTATTTTGCCAATCTTCACCTCTCGCTGTTGGAGGGGAGTGAAGGGCTGTATGCCGGTATTGCCGGAGAGATGGGGCGCCGGCGTGAATTTTTTGACCTGACCTATCATGACGTGCCGTACTTCAATAAGCCGCCGCTGTTCTTTTGGCTCCTCAATCTCTCGACATCGATATGGGGCGACCACGAAATTGCCTTGCGCCTGCCCGGCTCGCTGGCCGCCGTGGGCACCATCATCCTGACCTATGTGCTTGGAATCAGGCTGGTGTCTCCGGCGGCCGGATTCTGGGCGGCGCTGGTGGTCGCCACCAGCCATGTGTTCCTCTGGTACGGGCGCCGTGTGCTGTTCGATTCGACCCTCACATTTCTGGTTACCCTCGCGCTGTTCGCATGGATTCACGTGCAATTGCTGGGGCGAAGCTCACGCTGGTATCTGCTCGCTTTCGTCAGTATGGCTCTCGGTGCGATGTTGAAAGAGATGCACGGATTTTTTCTGCCGTTGCTGGTGATGGCGCTGTATGCCGCCATCCAGCGCGATACGCGGATGTTGAAGGACGGCTATTTCTGGGCCGGCCTGGCCTTGGCTGTCGCGCTGATGGCGGGGTATGCGCAGATGCTGGGACCCGGGTATCAGCACCATTTTCGAATCGGCAAAGCCATCGAGTCGACCTGGAATACCGGATTCATCGGCAAAACCGGCCCGGCTACCGACGGGCATCCCCTGTATTGGTATCTGGGGATGATGTGGGCCGACTTTTTCCCCTGGTGCGCGGTGCTTCCGTCGGCGCTCCTGTTGCTCTGGGCCCAGCGCCCGTTTCGTGCTCATCCCACGGAGTTGCTGCTGCTCGTCTGGGTGCTGGGCCTCTTCACGGCGTTCAGCTTGGCGACACTCAAACGGGAGCCCTATTTGACGACGATCGTGCCCGGTATCGGCTTGATGATCGGGTACTACTATCACCGGCTGTTCTCGTCGGCCGAGGACTCTGCTGCGATGGCGCCCCTGCTCCGCCTGTTGCTGGGTGTGTTGGCCGTGACGTTCGCCGCCGGGATGTTCTTCGGCGCAGCACCGCTTCGCCGCCGGTGGCTGGTGTCTACTGCCGTGGTGTCGCCGATGTTCATCGTGACGATCGTTTCACTGGCCGGCTTGCTCCTCTATGCCGTGCTTCGATCACGCGTACGCCTCGCACTCGGCATGGTCGGGGCTCTTGCGGTCGCTTACGTGGTGCTGGTGGTGAACTACGTGTTTCCCGCGATCGATCAGGCCGCGTCGCCCCGGAAGGCCGTCGAGGAAATCAAAACCCTGGCCCTGGGAACTCAGCCCGCCCTGTTCATGTATATCCCCGGGTGGCCCAAGAATGAAGATGCCCTGTATTATCTGAAGCGCGACAATGTGGTGCCGGATCTGCCGAGTCAGGATGCGGTGCGTGAAGCGGTGCGCACACATGGGGCCATCCGGGTGGTGACTGAAGAACAACATGCCGCTGCGCTGCAGTCGCAAGCAGGGTTGGTCGTAGGGAAGCTGCAGGAGTTTCGGCAACCCGGTCGCAAACATCTATTCCTGCTTTCGGTACAGGAGCAGACCTCAGCTCGGGTGCTGTGAGAGGAGCGAGCGATGAGCCGTTCGATGCCAAGGTAGCTTCTGTGTCTTGTTTTGATCCATTGGCTCTGTTGCATTCTGCCACAGAGCCAAGGATTCGCTCTGTAGCAGTCCTCCCCGATTCCGACCCCCTTCTCATCCTCTCGCATCTCCATCTCTGATCTTGCTGTAAGCTTTCAGCTGCCTCTGCGCCGGGAAGAAGGAGGGCTCCATCCTTGCACTTCCGATCTGGAAGGCGTCGATCTTCAGAGGGCATCTGTGCCTTGGCGATTCCGGATGAGACCTGGCCGATTCACCCTATTGAGCGAAGGAGCGAACGTGCATCCGATCCATCCGATGGTCGTCCATTTTCCTATTGCATTGTTGTTGGCGAGCACCCTGTTCGATGCGTTGGCGTTTCGGTGGCGGAGGCAACAGTTTCGGGACACCAGCTTGTCTCTGCTGGTGCTCGGCATCCTGGCGGCCGGAGCGGCGGTGCTCACCGGACATTTCGCCGAGGAGGCGGTGGAACGCAGCGGCATCCCGAAACAGGCCATCGAAATTCATGAGGAGCTGGGCGGCTCCGTGTTCTGGGTATTTCTCGGCCTGCTCGGGCTGCGTCTGGCCTCTTGTTGGGGTTGGATGCGTGAACAGCCGATGCTGGTGCTGGTCATCGGCCTGAGCGGCGGGCTGTTGTTGTTGATTGCGAGTTATTTCGGCGGGGATCTGGTCTATCGATTCGGTGCCGGCGTCCTGCCACGATGAGCGCGGTTCCAGGTCGGGTGTGGCCTGCAGCGCTTTCGGAGGGAACTCACATGACGACACGTATCGTGATGTTGTTGATCCTGTGCATGCTGCCTGCCACGGCCCAGGCCGATGCATCGTTGTCTCGCGCGCCGTGGAAGGAGCGGGCCGTCTTGCGTACGGGGCAAGTCGTACAGGGAGACTATTTTGCGTTCGGCCCGCATGTGGAAATTTCCGGCATCGTCAACGGCGATCTCTATGCCGCCGGTGGTGAGGTGCTGATCGATGGAGTGGTCAACGGCGATGTGATCGTGGCGGGAGCCAAAGTGATCCTGTCCGGCACCGTGGCTCAGGATGCCAGAGTCGCCGGCGCTCAGGTCGTCAGCATCTCCCTAACTCACCGACATGTTGTATCTCGGGAACGTTGTTCGTCAGCGAGCGACATGCCAGTGATCCAAAACCACCAACAAGACTCTTAAAAGTATTTAGCCACATCGTTGAGGAAGTCTGCGACAACCAGGCGGGAATGAATGTACCGAAACTCCCCATGATGCAGCGCGATCCGTCCGCACCGTCCTCTCTTCCTCCCGCGTAAGCTCCCGTTGTTCTGAGGATCTGAAGAAACCCGCCCCGAAAATTTGTAACTGGCACCCATGCTGCAGTGTGCGGGATCCATAGGAACGTCATGTGATTGCGCAGGAGGGGAAATGATGAGTCACCATGAGACGGATGATCGAGTGCTGGAAGTGATTGTGCGGTCACAGGGGCGCACTCTCGATGATATCGTGCTCGAATGCCCGGAGCTCACATGGAATCAAGTCTTCATCGTCATTGATCGGCTCAGTCGAGAGGGGGCGCTCCGGCTGATGCCTAAAGAGCGAGGGTGCTACACGGTCCATCTCGCGAGCGATGTCTTCCACAACGCGCGGCAGTACGCCAGAGTGTGAGGTGAGAGGACGGGGGGCTGAACGTGGATGTCTTCTGGCCCAGTGTTCGCGGTGGTGTTTTCAGTGCTGATGCGCGGAACGTTTCTGCGGGCCTATTGGGTGACTCCATCACATGCGCGTGCGGAGTTGCACAGAATGACGGGCTGTTGGCGTTCTTTCCAGCAAGGAGACTCGTACGGAGGGAAAAACTTTTTAGCGTTAAAGGAGACGCTCATGAAGGCTCAGACGACACAACCGTTCCGGGAGAAGAAACCGCACACGATGCAGGTTGAGCAGCCTAACGTGCCTGTGTCAACTCGCAAAGCAGCAGGTTCGGCACAAGCTGCAGTCGACGATTTACACGCCCGCATCACGGCACGAGCCTATGAACTGTATGTTGAGCGCGGCTGCCGAAATGGCTACCACCTCGAAGATTGGCTGGATGCAGAACGAGTCATTCTGGATCGCGCAGTCACCAAATAGGATTTGCCGTGGCGTTGACGCGCCGAGCAATTCATTGTCTGTCGAGACAAGCCAGGGTCTCCACAAGGCAGTGCAGCCAAGAACATCACCCTGAGCATTATCAAGACCAATATCGGTTCCATCAGCGGTCACGTGTGTCCCTTGCGGCAATTGCTGGACCTTGCGCCTTAGTCACGAGGTCATCCAGTCAGATCAAGAAAGGTGTATTTCTGGGGAGTTTCTTCACAGCGTCATCTCGAAATTGTTTCCAATCTCCCCAATGTCCAACATTGAGTCGCGGAGTTGATGTGACAGTAACTTCGTGAAATTGCAGTGCTCAACGGCTGGCGCAGGAGACGGCGTGGATCTTGTCGGAGATTCGACGTCTCCCAACACCGTACCCAAGAGAGGTGTCCATGGAGAGCCAGACGGATAGGAACCGTCGGATCGCGGGCGTCGTCATTCGTTTTCGGAGCTGCGAGCGTGATGAGATCGTTCTTGAATGCCGAGGCCTCGTGTGGAATTAGGTCTTCCTGGCCGTTGATCCTCTCAGTTGAAACGGCGGTGTAGTACCGCAGTTGAGCCGACCAGGTATCTACACACTGCGCGTACCAGAGCACGTTGGAGCCGAGCGTATGATCAGCATGGTCGGTGGACGGTGATGAGAAACACGATGTGGCAAATCCGCATTCATGGGCGGGGTGGGCAAGGGGTCGTGACGGCGGCAGAACTGCTCGCGATGGCGGCGTTCATGGACGGCAAATATGCCCAGGCCTTTCCGAGCTTCGGGTCGGAACGGATGGGAGCACCGGTTGTGGCGTTCTGCCGCGTCGCTGAGGGAGCCATCCGCACGCGCGAAACGGTGACGCGCCCTGATGTTGTCATCATTCAGGATCCGACGCTCCTGCATCAGGTCGACTTGTTCGGAGGGCTCGCCCCCCTCGGGTTTGTGTTGATCAATTCGACCCAGACCCTCGATGCACTCCACATTGAGGAATTTCTCTCAACGCTGCCCCTCGGCCATGTGTGTGCGTTCTCTGCCACGGACCTCGGGCTGAAATACCTCAAGCGACCCATTGCCAATGGGCCACTGCTGGGTGCGTTCGCCGCGATCACCGGACTGATCCGGCTTGCCTCCGTGGAGTCAGCGATTCAGCAGAAATTCCCAGGTGCGGTCGGGGAGGCGAATCGGGCTGCCGCGCGGGAAGCGTTTGACGTTGTCACCACTTCTATTACTGAACAAAGGGGAATCGTACACCATGCGCATGCAGATTGAGGGTTCCCAAGCCGTGGCTGAGGCTATTGCACTCTGCCAACCTGAGGTCATTGCGGCCTATCCCATTTCCCCACAGACGCACATTGTCGAACGGTTATCACGCAAGACCAAGCAGGGCCACATCGGACGCTGCCAGTTTCTGAACGTAGAATCCGAGTTTGCCGCCTTGAGTGTCCTGATTGGCGCCTCGGCTTTCGGCGCGAGGACCTACACGGCGACGAGCAGTCAGGGGCTGCTCTTTATGGCCGAGGCGGTCTACAACGCAGCCGGACTAGGACTCCCGATTGTCATGACCATCGCCAACCGGGCGATCGGCGCGCCGATCAATATTTGGAACGATCATTCGGACAGCATGGCGTTGCGCGATGCTGGGTGGATTCAGTTGTTTGCCGAGGATAATCAGGACGCCGTCGATCTCCACATTCAAGCGTTCCGTCTGGCCGAATCGCTGAGTTGCCCGGTGATGGTCTGCATGGACGGGTATGTGCTGACGCACGCCTACGAACCAGTGGACGTGCCGGACGCCGTTCAGGTGAATGCCTATCTTCCTCCCTATGATCCGGTACAGGTCCTTGATCCTGAACGTCCGGTTTCCATCGGCGCCATGGTGGGGCCGGAGGCGTTTACCGAAGTTAAATATTTCTTGCACCAACAACATCTTCGAGCGCTAGAGGTCATGCCGGAATTGGTGGAGGCCTTCGAGCAACATTTTCAGCGACGATCCGGCGGACTCTGCTCCGCTTATCGCATGGAGGATGCCGACATCGCGGTGATTGCTATGGGGTCGGTCATCGGAACGATCAAAGACGCCGTGGACGAACTGCGAAACACAGGTGTCCGGGTCGGCTGCGTCAAAATCGGATGCTATCGGCCCTTTCCGAAGTTTCAGGTAAGCGCACTGCTAGAAAAGACGACGCGGGTGATTGTAGTGGAGAAAGACCTTGCCGTCGGCATGGGAGGGATCGTCTCTGCCGACGTCCAATCAGCGCTCCAAGGACGGCAGATTTCCGTCCACACCGTCATTGCAGGATTGGGAGGACGTTCCATCTCCACATCTTCGTTGAAGCACATGATCCTGGAAGCTCGTGCAGAACGTCTGACAGAACCGTACTTCTTGGACCTCAACAAGACAGTGATCGAGCAGGAGCTCGCTCGACGGCGCGACATCCGACGGGCTGGTCCAGTCGCGGAGCATATGCTGCAAACCATGAATGTGATCGGAACGAAAGTGAGTTGATGGACGAGGCGATGACGACGGAACGCATAAAGTTTTATCAGACCGGCACCTTCACGGCTGGGAACCGTTTGCTCGATGAAGCGACGCGGACCGTCCAATCCCGGTTGGATCGGACCAATTCGCTCAACTCCGGTCACCGAGCCTGCCAAGGTTGCGGCGAAGCGCTGGGGGCGCGTTACGCGCTCGATGCCGCCATGCGTGCCAGCCACAATCAATTGATTGCCGTGAATGCAACCGGCTGTCTGGAGGTCTTTTCCAGCCCCTATCCCGAAAGCGCTTGGCAAATTCCCTGGATGCATTCGCTGTTCGGCAATGCACCGGCGGTGGCGAGCGGGATCGCCGCGGCGCTTCGTGCCAAGAGGCGTGACGACGTGACGGTGATCGCGCAAGGGGGTGACGGAGCGACGGTCGACATTGGGTTCGGTTGTCTGTCCGGGATGTTTGAGCGAAACGATGACGTCCTGTATCTCTGTTACGACAACGAAGCCTACATGAACACCGGCATCCAACGCTCGGGGGCGACCCCTCCGTTCGCCCGAACCAACACGACGCAAGCCGTGGGTGAGCATCCCGGCAACCTGATTGGGAACGGGAAGAACGTGCCACGGATTGCCCTCGCGCATGGGATCCCCTATGTCGCGACGGCCTCTGTGGCCGATCTCCATGACCTGGAACGAAAAGTCACGAAGGCGATCGGTGTTCGCGGGGCTCGGTATATCCATGTGCACGTGCCTTGTCCGCTGGGGTGGGGCTCGGACCCCGCACACACGATGAAGGTGGCGCGCCTGGCGGTGGAATCCGGGCTGTTCCCTCTGTTCGAGGCCGAATTCGGAAAAGTCATCTGCTCCACGCCGATTCGCCGCAAAGTTCCTGTCGAACGCTATCTGGAGCTACAGACTCGATTCAAGCATCTGTTCGGTCCGCCGCAGGACACGGAAGCCCTCGCCGCGATCCAAGCAATGGCAGATGACAACATCGCTGTTTATGGACTGATGGAATAGAGGCACCTATGGAACGCACACCATTTGCCATCACGCTCGATCCGAACACGAGCCTGGCCAACCACACGGGAAACTGGCGCACGATGAAACCGATCTATGTCGATCGCTTGCCACCGTGCAACCACGCCTGCCCGGCCGGCGAGAACATTCAGGCCTGGCTCTATCATGCTGAAGAAGGGGCCTACGAAGAAGCATGGCAACAGCTCATGCAGGACAACCCGATGCCCGCGATCCACGGCCGCGTCTGTTATCACCCCTGTGAAAGCGCCTGTAATCGTGGGCATATCGATGAGGCCGTCAGCATTCACGCGGTGGAACGGTTCCTGGGTGATCAGGCGATCGCGCAAGGGTGGCGGGTGGCGTGCGCTCCACGGACGGGGAAGAACGTGTTGGTCATCGGCGCCGGTCCAGGCGGACTCTCCACGGCCTATCACTTGGCTCGGATGGGGCATCAGGTCACCATTCATGAAGCCGGTCCACAAGCTGGCGGCATGATGCGGTACGGCATCCCCAAGTACCGACTGCCGCGTGAGATCGTGGATGCCGAAGTCGCAAGAATTCAATCCATGGGTGTCACGATTAGGCTGAACAGCCGAGTCGACGATCTTGAGGCGACCATGGCGGAAGGACGATTCGACGCCGCCTTTCTCGCGCTTGGCGCGCATCTAGCCCGGCGCGTCGAAATTCCGGGGGTCGATGCCAAGCGGGTTCTCGATGCCGTCACGTTCTTGCGCGACATGGAAGGGGCGGCTCGCCCCAAGCTAGGACGCCGCGTCGCGATCTACGGTGGAGGCAACACGGCCATCGACGTGGCACGCAGTGTCGAGCGGTTGGGGATGGAACCGGTCATCATTATTTACCGTCGAGATTTGGGCCATGCGCCGGCGTTTGCCAGCGAAATCACGGAAGCCCAGGACGAAGGCGTGCAGTTCCAATGGCTACGAAGGATCGCGCAAGGTGACGAATCGACATTGACAGTCGAGGAAATGGCACTCGATGAACAAGGGAAACCACAACCGACCGGTCGCTTCGAAAGGATCGAAGCCGATAGCGTGATTCTGGCGTTGGGGCAACGGGCCGATACCGGTTTTCTTCGTCGGGTATCCGGGTTGCGTGTACGGGAGGACGGAACCATCGAAGTGGATGGGACGATGATGACTGGCCGTCCCGGTATCTTCGCCGGCGGAGACATGGTGCCAGGCGAGCAATCCGTCACGGTGGCCACCGGCCAGGGGAAGAAGGCCGCCCGCCACATCGATGCCTATTTGCGCGGCTCCGCGTACGTCAAACCGGAAGCTCATGAGCCGGCGACCTTCAGCCGTTTGAACACCTGGTACTACACCGACGCAGACGCCTCGAAGCAGCCGTTACTGAATCTGGTGCGGCGTCGGTCGAGTTTTGATGAGATCGTCGGCGGCCTTGATGCGGACACCGCGCTCTTGGAGGCACGCCGCTGTCTGTCCTGCGGCAACTGCTTCAACTGTGACAACTGCTATGCGGTGTGTCCCGACAGCGCCGTGATCAAGCTCGGACCTGGGAAGCGGTATGCGATCAACTACGACTACTGTAAAGGATGCGGGCTCTGCGCGGAGGAATGTCCCTGCGGCGCCATCGACATGGTGAGAGAAGTGAAATAGAGGGGACCGACCCGTGTATGTGATGCTGGGGTGGCAGCTCTTCTGCCGACAGAACTCGCACAATCGATGAGAGAGGATGGCAGCCATGGCCTTAGCACAACGAGCATGCAGCGGCACCGCATTGGTTCTGTGCGCTGTTCTGGTCGGCCCGGTACATGCGGCGAAGGTCAGTGATGCCGCCGCGACACATGAGTGGATGTCAACACCGGTGCGAACCGCCGCAGAACAGATGCTTGCCGCGATGCCCGACGACTACTACAGCATCAAGGGCGTCGCGGCCGAGAAGGCGATCGCCACCGGCGTACCCCACGTGCTCGATGTACGCGAACCAAACGAGTTTGCGGTTGAGCATATTCCGGGCGCCAAAAACGTCCCGCTCCGCAGTCTCATGACAGCCATCGACGACCTCCCGGGCGACAAAGCGGCGTCATTGATTGTCTACTGCAAAACCGGACATCGGGGTGCTATCGCGTTAGCCGTACTGAGGATGCTCGGTTACGCGAACGTGCTGAGCCTCTACAGTGGATTGGACGGCTGGAAGGCTGCGGGCTTCGTCATTGAAAAATAGCGCCACGAGAAAAGTGGCAGAAGGAGTTGAGACATGTCGTATACCGCTACCACTACCCAAGCCAGGATCCGCTGGTTTGAGGACATTGGAATCGACGATATCCCGTTGGTTGGGGGTAAGAATGCCTCGCTGGGCGAGATGTACCGGGAATTGGCCTCACGGGGTGTGAAGGTTCCCAATGGGTTTGCCATTACGGCCGAGGCCTATCGCTCGTTTCTTCGCGAGACCGGGTTGGATCAGCGGATCACACAGATACTCCATGGGCTGGACACGCGCGACCTGGACAATCTCCGTCAGCGGGGGAGACAGATCCGTCAGGCCATGCTGGCGGCCAGTCTCCAGCAGGATCTCGAACAAGCCATCGTAGAGGCCTATGACCGGCTGAGTGATGGGCATGTTGATCTCGTGGATGTTGCGGTCCGGAGCAGCGCAACCGCAGAAGATCTTCCGGATGCCAGCTTTGCCGGCCAGCAGGAAACGTACCTCAACGTGCAGGGCCATCAGGCGCTCCTGGATGCCTGCAAGCGGTGCTTTGCTTCACTCTTTACCGACCGCGCGATCTCCTATCGAGTCGATAAGGGATTCGATCACTCCAAGATTGCGTTGTCGATCGGTGTCCAGCGCATGGTGCGGTCGGATCTGAGCGCATCAGGGGTCATGTTTTCGATCGATACGGAGACCGGCTTCCGCGATGCGGTGCTGATCAATGCCTCCTATGGATTGGGAGAAAACGTCGTGCAAGGCGCTGTGAATCCCGATGAATACTATGTCTTCAAGCCCACCCTCAGGCAGGGATTCCGGCCGATCCTCCAGAAGATACTGGGCAGCAAAGAGTTCAAGCTCGTGTACGATGTCGGCGGAAGCAAGTTGGTCAAGAATGTGCCGGTTCCACCCGATGATCGCGCCAGATTTGCGATCACAGACGACGAGATTCTCACGTTGGCACGATGGGCCTGCGTGATCGAAGACCATTACAGTGCCAAGAAGGGTCGGACCAGCCCCATGGATATGGAATGGGCGAAAGACGGGCATACGGGCGAACTCTTTATCGTCCAGGCCAGGCCGGAAACCGTGCAGTCGCAAAAGCGCCAAGACTCGCTCGAACTGTATCGCTTAGGTCGGAAAGGCAAGGTGCTGCTCACCGGCCGAAGTGTCGGCAGCAAAATCAGCCTTGGGCCGGTTCGCGTGGTCAAACACATCCAGCAGCTGCGAGATTTCACGAGCGGCGATATCTTGGTCACGGACAAGACGGATCCGGATTGGGAGCCGGTGATGAAGAAGGCGTCAGGCATCATCACGAATCGCGGCGGCAGAACATGCCATGCCGCCATTGTGAGTCGAGAACTCGGCGTTCCGGCTATCGTCGGAACGGGCAATGCCACGGAGGTGCTGCGGGACGGCCAGATGGTCACGCTGTCCTGTGCCGAGGGTGATACGGGATTTGTCTATGAAGAGGCACTCCCCTTCACCGTGCAGCGCGTTGAGCTCAGCGACCTCACAAGACCGAGGACCAAGATCATGATGAACGTCGGAAATCCGGAAGAGGCCTTCGCGTTGTCCTTCATCCCCAATGACGGCGTCGGGCTGGCGAGAGAGGAGTTCATCATCTCCACCTATATAAAGGTACATCCCCTCGCACTCCTCAACTATGACCGGTTGGACGATGCCGCGGTCAAGGCTGAGATCGACCGACTGACAGTGGGCTACGCCGACAAGGCCCAGTTCTTCGTGGACAAGCTGGCCCAAGGGGTTGCGATGATTGCGGCAGCCTTCTATCCCAAGGACGTCATCGTCCGACTCAGTGACTTCAAATCCAACGAATACGCGAACCTCATCGGCGGAAGGGGCTATGAGCCGACAGAGGAAAATCCTATGATCGGCTTCCGCGGTGCGTCTCGCTACTACGATTCACGCTATCAGGCCGGGTTTGCCTTGGAGTGCCGTGCGATGAAGAAAGTCCGTGGCGAGATGGGACTCACCAACGTGAAGCTCATGATCCCGTTCTGCCGCACCGTCGAAGAAGGGCGACTGGTCCAGACTGAAATGGCGAAGCATGGACTCACGCGCGGTGAGAACGGGCTCGAGATCTACGTCATGTGCGAAGTTCCGAGCAATGTCGTGTTGGCGGATCAGTTCGCTGAGGTCTTTGACGGATTCTCCATCGGGTCCAACGATCTTACCCAATTGACGCTTGGGGTGGATCGAGATTCCGAGATCATCGCCCATCTGTTCGATGAGCGTAACCAGGCGGTGACATCAATGATGGCGTCGGTGATTACGACGGCCCGGAAGAAGGGGAAGAAGATCGGCATCTGCGGACAGGCCCCGAGCGACTATCCAGACGTGGCCTCGTTCTTGGTCGAGCAAGGCATCGACAGCATCTCGCTCAACCCTGACGCGGTCCTGAAGACCACGATGGCCATTCTGAAACTGGAACAGGGTTTACAGCGGGGGGCCGCACAACCCACTGACTGAGACTCACAGGGAGGACGGACCGATGAAACGAATCATCTCTGATCTACCCCATGATCGCTATCGAGAACGAACGGTCTTGGTTCGTGTGGACTTCAACGTGCCTCTCGATCACGGTCGGATTCGTGAGGACTACCGCCTTCGGCAAGCCATCCCGACGATTGAATACCTCTCCCAGCGTGGCGCGAAAGTGATCCTCGCCTCCCATCTGGGAAAGCCCAAGGGGAAAGTGGTGCCAGCACTGTCGCTGAAACCGGTTGCTGATCGCCTTGGACAGATTCTGAGAGTCTCAACAGTAAAGTTCGTCGAGGCGGCGGTTGGCGAGTCGGTGAAACAAGCGCTCACCACGTTGAAGCCTGGAGAGGTTCTGCTGCTCGAGAATCTGCGGTTCGAACCGGGCGAGGAGGCAAATGATCCGGTCTTTGCCAAGCAACTCGCCGCACTGGCGGAGCTCTATGTGAACGATGCCTTCGGCACGATGCACCGGGCCCATGCTTCGACGTACGGAGCAGCACAACTCTTCGCAGACCGCCTGGCCGGTTTTCTCGTGCGTAAGGAAATGGATGTCCTGAGTCAGGTGCGCGATCGCCCCGCGCGTCCCTTCAGGGTGGTGGTCGGTGGGATCAAGATCAAGGACAAGCTGTCGGCGTTGAAGGCGCTGCTGCCGAAGGCCGATACCATCCTTCTGGGCGGCGGAATCGCCTATACGTTCCTGGCTGCCCAAGGCGTGGCGACGGGTGATTCGCCGGTCGAGCCTGAATTCATTCCCTGGGCCAAAGACGTGCTGGCGCAGTATCGAAAGCACATTCTGCTGCCGGAGGACCACGTCATTGCCGCTAACGCGGAGCAGCGGGACAGACTGCAACTCGTCCATCGAGAGATCCCTGCAGGCTTTATGGGATTGGATATCGGCCGCGATACGTCCCTGACATTCGCGCACGAGTTGCTGCAAGGAACCGGGACCATCTTCTGGAACGGTCCCCTCGGCGCGTTCGAAGTCGATGAATGTGCCGACGGGACAGTCGACATCGCGCGGGCCATGGCACTGGCCCATTGGCGTGGCGCCTTCACGGTGGTGGGAGGCGGCGACACCGTGGCGGCGGTGCGAAAAGCGGAAGTACTGGAGACGGAGATCAGCCATGTGTCAACAGGCGGAGGGGCATCGTTGAAATTCATTGGCGGTGAAGAACTACCTGGGATCGCCGTGCTCAGCGAGCAATCCCAGTAATGGAGAAGGAGAGAACCCATGAGAAAGGTCAAAGTCGCAGTCAATGGCTATGGGGTGATCGGCAAGCGCGTGGCCGATGCGGTGAAGCAACAGGAGGATATGGAATTAGTCGGCGTGGCCGATGTCGTGACTGACTACCGGATCAAGACGGCAGCGGTCCTTGGGCTGGATATCTATGCTGCGCTGCCGGACAAGGCCGAGGCGATGCGCGCAGCCGACATCCCAGTCGCTGGCACCTTGGATGACTTGCTCCGGAAGGTCGACGTGGTGGCGGATTGCACGCCCAAAAAAATCGGAGCTGCCAACAAGATACTCTATGAGCGGTTAGGTGTGAAGGCAATCTACCAGGGGGGCGAATCACATGCGCTGACTGGGCATTCCTTCGTGGCCCAGGCCAATTATGAAACGGCCATCGGTCGTTCCAGCACCAGGGTCGTTTCATGCAACACGACCTCGATCGTGCGAACGCTCGGTGCCCTGAAGAAGGCCGGACTCCTCAAACGCGCGCGAGGCACGCTGATCCGTCGAGCATCGGATCCATGGGAAGCGCATCTGGACGGCATCATGAACACCGTCATTCCGGAAAAGACCATACCGAGCCACCAGGGACCGGATGCGAAGACCGTCGATCCGGAGTTGGATGTCGTGACGATCGCGGCCAAAGCGTCTCATAACAGCAGCCATCTTCACACCTGGTGGGTGGAGCTGACCCGTTCGGCGAGCAAAGAGGAATTGTTGGCCGCATTCCGCCTGGCACCACGGATCGCCTTCATTCGCATGCACGAGGGGGTGGCGGCGCTGAATAGCACGATCGAGCTGATGAGCGACTTGGGACGTCGACGCGGAGATCTGTGGGAAGTGGCGCTGTGGGAAGATGTGCTCACGGTGAACGGGAACGAGGCCTACTACACCTACCAAGTGTTTAACCAAGCCATCGTCGTTCCGGAGACTATTGATGCCATTCGGGCCCTGACGGGACTGGAGTCACAGGCAGAGCGGTCGATTCAGAAAACCGATCAGGCCTTGGGGATCGCCAAAGAATTTCTGAGAAGTAGCGAACACGTGTTGATGGCATAAGCGTAGCCTCAGGAGGCATGCAGGCATGAGACCGGGGCTTTCGGAAGCCGAAGCTGACAGATCGATGCGTCTGAGAAGTCAGATCGCGCGGAGGAAGCCCCAACTCAATCCAGATATAAGGAGGAGCAAACCATGGCCCAGACCATGAAAGCATTTGTCATGAAGAAGCTCGGCTCGGTGGGGATGATGGAGAAGCCAATTCCTGATCCCGGACCAAACGATGCCGTTGTCAAGACGACCGCCGCACTCGTCTGTACGTCCGATGTCCATACGGTCGGCGGGGCGATCGGTGAACGCACCAACCTGACCCTGGGCCATGAGGCCGTGGGGGTCATTTACAAATTGGGCAGCGCCGTGAAGGGATTTCGTGAGGGAGATCGAGTCGCAGTCAACGCCATCACGCCCTGTTATCAGTGCGAGAACTGTTTGCGCGGTTACACCTCTCAATGTACCGAGATGCTCGGCGGGTGGAAGTTCGCGAACGTGAAGGATGGGAATCTCGCCGAATATTTCCATGTAAACAGCGCGCAAGCGAACCTGGCGACGATTCCTCCGAGTCTCACAGATGAGCAGGTGGCTTACTGCACGGACATGATGTCGACCGGGTTCATGGGAGCTGAGCATGCGAACATTCCCGTTGGGGGCGCAGTGGCTGTCTTCGCGCAGGGACCAGTCGGACTGATGGCCACCGTGGGGGCCCGGTTATTGGGGGCCGGCTTGGTCATTGCGGTGGAGGTGGTCCCGCAGCGCAAGAAGCTAGCGAAAGAGTTCGGGGCCGATGTCGTGCTGGACTTCAAGGAACAGGATCCGGTCAGGGCCATTCTGGATTTGACCGGCGGACAGGGGGTGGACTCGTCCATTGAGGCCTTGGGGGCTCAGGAGACCTTCGAGGCCTGCGTCAAGGCCACGCGCCCGGGCGGGACGATCTCGAATATTGGATACCATGGCGAAGGAGATTACGTGCAGATGCCGCGCAAGGAATGGGGCGTCGGGATGGGCGACAAGGTCATTAGGACCGGGCTCTGTCCCGGCGGGGCGGAGCGGATGAAACGGCTGATGCGGCTCTTGGAAACCGGGCGCGTCAATCCACTGCCTCTGACGACCCATCGATTCAGTTTCAGCGATGTGGAGCAGGCCTTCGACCTGATGAGAACGAAGGCAGACGGCATGTTGAAGCCGTTGATCACGTTTACGTGACGAGAGGTTTCGTAACAGGCACCGGAAATCACCAGGAGGACCTATCTGTCCATAATCCAGCCCACGACGCCTCGTACGGTGCCCCGGAAGCAGAAAGGGGTTGTACGTATAAAGAGGCTATCGAGAAGATCCTGCGATCGACCACTCACTCGACGCTGAGTAGCAAATTCCTCCGTCGCGCACATTCTGCGTAATGGCGAGTGTTCCCAATTGAGTCAGTGGTATCAGCGCGGCTTGGCATGTCCAGCGCGGAGCACGTCCGTCCGCACGTTGTCCCAGCCCATAACATGTTGGAGGCAAGGGATTGGGCTAGACGTGTCAGGTTGTTTTGATCTATGGTGCAGAAGGAATACACGCTTACGTAGGTAGTAGTCTCGAATTGCATCGCCACGGAGACGTAACCTTGTCGGGGAGTGATGGCTCATGCATACCAAAACGTTCTTTTGCATCATCGGCGTCATCTTCCTTCTGTCCTGGAGCTCTAACGTGGAGGCCAAGTCGTTACCGGTGGTCCAGGTCGGGATCGTGCGCGACGGACCCTCGGAGCTTGTCCCCGAGCTCCGTGATCTCATTCAGAAGGAAATTCTCGAACTCACCAGAGGGGAATTCGAGGTGCGATTCCCCAATGATTTGCAGTTTGATGGAGGATGGTCGGTGCAAGGGGTGAAACAGGCGATCGATCGTGTGCTGGCTCAGCCCCGTGTCAATCTCGTCATCGCACTCGGGATTCTAGCTTCCCAGGAGGTCAGTCAAAGAAGGCAACTACCCAAGCCTGTGATCGCGCCGTTGATCCTCGATCCGCACTTGCAGGGGCTGCCGTTCAAGAAGGGCACGAGCGGGATGAAAAACCTCAGTTACCTCGTCACCGGAAAGGGCTTCGAGCGTGATCTCGAGGCCTTCAAAGAGGTGTTTCCCTTTACCCGGTTAACCCTCTTGGCAGATCGGGTCTTACTGGAGGCCTTTCCGCCATTTAAGGACCGCGCGCGAAAGATGGCTGAGACGTACGGCGTGAAGCTTACCGTGGTTCCGGTCGAGACCTCTGCCGAGGCGGCCATTGGCTCGATCCCTCCCGACACAGAGGCCATCTATCTCTCGCCTCTGCCGCGTCTGCCTGGCGGTGAGGTCGATCGCTTGGTTGCGGCCCTCAACCGACGGAAAATACCCAGCTTTTCGACAGTCGGCCAGCGGGACGTGCAACGAGGGATCACTGTCGCCCTGTCGCCCGAATTGGATCTGGGGCGATTCGCGCGAACGATCGCGGCGAATGTGCAGCGTATTCTTACAGGAACCGACGCCGGACGGCTTGAAGTGGCGTTTATCCGGGGCGAGCAGCTTGCCATCAACATGGCGACGGTGCGGGCTATCGACAAGTGGCCGAGCTTCCAAGTGCTGAGCGAGGCAGAGTTGGTGAATGAGGATGCAGCCGGCAGCTCACGACGCCTGTCACTCTTCGATGCCGTTCGTGAATCCGCGGACGCGAACCTGGATCTGGTCGCAGCGAGCCGCAAGGTTGCGGCAGGAATCGGCCAGGTGGGCCAGGCACGATCCGGGCTGCTCCCTCAGGTGTTCGTCGGCACGTCAGGCGTCTTGAATGGCCGAGGGCCGGATACGTTCGGCACCGGCGGAACTCCCGGGCAAGCAGCCACCGTCATCGCTGGATTCCGACAGGTCTTATATTCGGACGACGCCTGGACCAAGTACACGGTGCAACAGAAGACGCAACTGTCTCGAGAAGAGGAGTGGAACCAGCTGCGGCTGGATATCGCCCAGGACGCGGCCCTCGCCTATCTGACCGTCCTTCGGACCAAGACCGCGCGACGTATTCAGAAAGACAACCTCAAACTGACGCGCTCGAATCTGGACTTGGCTGCGGCCCGTGAGTCGGTCGGCTATGCCCTCCGAGATGAAGTCTTTCGATGGGAAGCAGAGGTGGCCAATGGGCAAAAAGCTGTGGTCTCCGCCGAGGCTCAAGAACGGCAGGCTGAAGTGGACCTGAACCGCATCTTGAATCGTCCGCTGGAAGAGAAGTTTCAAACGGTGGAGCAAACCCTGGAGGACCCGGGGTTACTGGGCGATACGCGTCAATTGTTCGCCTATGTCGAGAATCCACGGGGATTTCGAGTATTCCGGGATTTCGAAGTCGAAGAAGGAATCAAGGCGGCTCCCGAACTGCGGCGGCTTGACGCCTTGATCGCAGCTCAGGAGCGCACCGTCACGAATGCCCAGCGAGCATTTTGGATGCCGGAAATCGCCTTGCAGGGAGCAGGCTTTGAGCAGTATGCCCAAGGAGGCGGAGGAGCGGGGAGCTTGACAGTGCCGCTTGGAACTGTCGGCTTTGCGCAGACCCAGAACAATTTCTATGTGGCGAGTATCGGGCTGACCTTCCCTCTGTTCCAAGGGGGAAATAAAAAAGCCACCTCGCTGAAGGCGCGGGAAGAACTGCATCAACTGCAATTCGAGCATTCCTCCGTGGCACAGCAGGTTGAAGAACGGGTCCGGACGTCGCTCTATCAAACCGGCGCTTCGTTCCCCAGCATCAGGCTCTCGCAGAAGGCGGCCGAGTCAGCCCGCAAGACCCTGGATCTGGTGGTGGATCAATATTCCAGAGGGGCGGTCGATATCATCAAGCTTCTGAATTCGCAGAATGCCGCTCTGACCGCGAATCAGGCCGCCGCCAATGCGGTCTACGAATTTCTGATCGATCTGGCGAAGGTACAGCGGGCGGTGGGGCAGATGAGCTTCTTCCGAAGCTCCGAAGAGCGAGCCGCCTGGCTCGAACGATTGAAGACGCATTTTGTGAATGCCGGCGTCTCGCCGGTTTTGCGCGATGGACCAAGGAACTGATTGACACGGAGTGACTCCATGCCGACCCCAAAGATCGCTCGTTCCACTCTCATACTAGGTGTGCTTCTGTTGGTCGTGGCAGGAGCGTCCGTCTGGTGGTTCTATGTTCGCATCCCACCGCTCGTGGGATTCGGCAGCGGCAACGGACGGCTCGAAGTGCAGGAGATCGACGTCGCCACCAAATTCCCAGGCCGTATTGCGGAGGTGCTGGTCGATGAGGGCGATAGCGTCCAAGTCGGACAGGTCGTCGCCCGCATGGATACGAGTTCGTTGAACGCGCAGGTGCGAGAAGCGGAGGCGCAGGTCCAGCGCGCCAGGCAGGGCCAGATCACGGCCAAGGCGTTGATTGCGCAACGGCGGAGTGAAACCTTATTAGCCGAACGGGATTTGGAGCGGGCTCGCGCTCTCTACGTCAACGCCAATATGTCCGCGAAAGACTACGATCGCGCGCGGTCCACGATGGACACGGCGAAGGCCTCGACCACACAGGCTGAAGCTCAATTGGCGGAAGCGGACGCGGCGATCGCGGCGTCCCTCGCGCAAAAGGAACGGATTCAGGTTGATCTCAAGGATAGTGTACTGACTGCGCCTCGGAGCGGCCGGGTACAGTTCCGATTGGCGGAACCCGGCGAAGTGTTGGCATCAGGAGGAAAGGTCCTGACGCTCATCGATCCGACCGATGTCTACATGACGGTGTTTCTTCCGGCCGCTGAGGCGGGGAAAATAGCGCTGGGTGCTCAAGCGCGGATTACGCTCGATGCCGCTCCGAACCTCGTCATCCCCTCTGCGGTTTCGTTTGTCGCCGACAAGGCGCAATTCACGCCTAAAGAAGTGGAAACCAGGACGGAGCGCGAGAAACTGATGTTTCGAATCAAGGTCAAAATCGATCCCGAGTTGGTCAAAGGTCATGAGGCCCAGGTCAAGCCGGGTCTCCCGGGCGTGGCCTACGTACAACTCGATTCGTCCGTTCAGTGGCCTCCATTCCTGCAAACGAAGCTGATACGATGAGTGAACCATCCACATCCGTAGCCCGTGTCGCCACGTTGACCCATCGTTATGGGGACACGACTGCTCTTGATGCGGTGACCTTGGACATTCCGGGCGGCCGCATGGTGGGGTTCATCGGTCCGGACGGAGTCGGCAAATCCAGTTTGCTGGCCCTAATTGCCGGTGCAAAAAAAATCCAGGCCGGCCAGGTCGAAGTCCTCGGCGGCGATATGGCGGCTGTGCGGCATCGCAACGAGATCTATCCGCGGATCGCCTATATGCCCCAAGGACTGGGAGGCAACCTCTATCTGACCTTATCGGTCTTCGAAAACGTGGATTTCTTCGGCCGCCTGTTCGGACAGAACCGTGAGGAGCGCGAATGGCGGATCACAGACCTGCTGCGAAGCACGGGGTTGACGCCGTTTCGGGACCGCCCCGCGGGGAAGTTATCGGGCGGCATGAAGCAGAAACTGGGCTTATGTTGCTCGCTGATCCACGACCCCGATCTGTTGATTCTGGATGAACCGACCACCGGGGTTGATCCGTTGTCGCGCCGGCAGTTCTGGGACCTCGTTGATCGGATCCGGAAGCGGCGCGCGGGGATGAGCGTGCTCGTGGCCACCGCCTACATGGAGGAGGCTGAGCAGTTCGACTGGCTGGTGGCCATGGACGCGGGCAAGGTGCTTGCGACAGGGAGCCCGGCGGAACTGAAGGGTCGCATGAACGTACGGACGTTGGAAGACGCCTTTGTCTCATTGCTCCCCGAAGAGAAACGTCGAGGCCACAGCGCCATCGCAATCCCTCCCCGCCGGACACACGAGGGCCCGCCGGCGATCGAAGCGCATGGCCTCACGATGCGCTTCGGCAGTTTTACGGCAGTCGATCATGTGAGCTTTCGCATCGAGCGGGGAGAAATTTTTGGTTTTCTCGGCTCGAACGGCTGCGGCAAGACCACGACCATGAAGATGCTCACCGGTCTGTTGCCCGCATCGGAAGGAGACGCCAGGCTGTTCGACCGGCCGGTGAACGCCCAGGATATGGAGACACGCAAGCGTGTCGGCTTCATGTCCCAGGCGTTCTCCCTCTATGGTGAACTCACGGTGCGGCAAAACCTGGAGCTGCATGCGCGCCTCTTCCACCTCCAGCCGGAGAAGATCCCCGGGCGTGTGGCTGAGCTGACCAAACGGTTCAAGCTGGAAGACTATCTGGATGACCTGGCGGAGGCTCTGCCGCTCGGAATCCGCCAACGTCTCTCCCTGGCGGTCGCCGTCGTCCATCAGCCGGAGATATTGATCCTGGACGAGCCGACGTCCGGTGTCGACCCGGTGGCCCGCGACGGATTTTGGGAGCTCTTGATCGAGCTCTCCCGCAAGGACCGCGTGACGATCTTCATCTCCACCCATTTCATGAACGAGGGGGAACGTTGCGACCGCATCTCGCTGATGCACGCGGGGCGAGTGCTGGTGAGCGATACGCCCGAAGGCTTGATCCTTACCCGTGGCGCTGCGAACCTCGAAGAGGCCTTCATCGGCTACCTCGAAGAAGCAAGCGGAGAGGCGACGCAGAAAGAGGTCGTCGAGGAAGCCGCAGAGACAATGCCTTCCGCATCGGGAACCTCAAGAGCTGATCGTGGCAGGACATTCAGCCCCATGCGGCTGTTCGCCTATGCCCACCGCGAGGCCCTGGAGCTGAGACGGGACCCCATCCGGCTCACGTTCGCGCTGCTGGGATCGGTACTGCTGATGTTCATTCTCGGGTATGGCATTACCATGGACGTGGAAGACCTGAGCTTCGCCGCCCTGGACCGTGACCGAACGCCGCAGAGCCGGGACTACATTCAGAATCTCGCCGGCTCACGCTACTTCATCGAGCGTCCGTTCATCACCGATGATGCGGAACTGGACCGGCGGATGCGCAGCGCCGAGTTGAGCGTGGCGATCGAGATCCCTTCGGGTTTCGGCCGGGATTTGAAGCGAGGGCGCCAGACCGAGGTCGGCGTGTGGGTCGACGGCGCCAGTCCGTTCCGAGGCGAAACCATCAAGGGGTACGTGCAGGGCATGCACTACCAGTACCTCACCGACCTGGCTCGTCGCACCTACGGCGCTCAGCCACAGACCGGCCTCGCCGATCTCGAGATGCGCTACCGCTACAACCAGGACTTCAAGAGTCTGGAATCGATGGTTCCGGCGGTGATTCCGCTGTTATTGGTCTTCATTCCGGCTCTCATGACGGCCCTCGGCGTGGTGAGGGAGAAAGAGCTCGGCTCCATCACGAATCTGTATGTGACGCCGGTCACACGCCTGGAGTTCCTGCTGGGGAAACAACTGCCGTACATTGCTCTCAGCATGATCAGCTTCTTCGGTCTCGTCGCGCTGGCCGTGGTCGCGTTCAAGGTTCCCCTCAAGGGCAGCTTTGCCACTCTGATGTTGGGAGGAGTTGTGTATGTGATCGTCACGACGGGAATCGGCTTGCTGATGTCCGCGTTCACCCGTAGCCAGATCGGCGCAGTGGCCGGGACAGCGATCTTGACGATGCTGCCCACGGTCCAGTTTTCTGGGTTGACCGATCCGGTGTCCTCGCTTGAGGGGATCGGGGCACTCATCGGGCAGGTCTGGCCCGCGACCTATTTCCTGGTGATCAGTCGTGGGACCTTTACCAAGGGCCTAGACTTCTGGGACCTCTATGGGTACCTGATTGCCTTGGCTGTTTTCATCCCGGTATTGACTCTGCTCAGCTTGGCATTGCTGAAAAAACAGGGCACATGAAGATGACGCACGTAGCCAATATCATCCAACTGGGGCTCAAAGAATTGCGCAGCCTGTGGCATGACAAGATCCTGGCCTTCTTCATCCTCGCGAGTTTCTCGATCATGATCTATTCCGCTGCGACGGCGTCGTCTCGAGAGTTGCATAACGCACCGATCGGCATCGTCGACGAGGACCAGTCGCCGCTGTCGGCTCGCATCATCAGCGCTTTTTATGGCCCCTATTTCAAACCACCCCGGGTGATCTCGATGGATGAGATCGACCCGGGCCTGGATGCCGGGGACTACACATTTGTGCTCAATATCCCTCCAGACTTTCAGAGAGACGTGCTCGCCGGCAAGCACCCGGCGCTTCAGGTCAACATCGATGCCACGCGGATGACGCAGGCCTTCATCGGCGCGAATTACATCCAAAGCATTGTGACGGGGGAAATCACCGAGTTTGCCCAGCGCCATCGAACCGGGACCGTGCTGCCGATTACGCTCGCGACACGTGTGAAGTTCAATCCCAACCTGAACGGCATCTGGTTCGGCGGCGTGATGGAGATCATCAGCCAGGTGACCATGCTGTCGATCATCCTGACCGGCGCCGCCCTGATTCGTGAGCGTGAACACGGCACACTCGAGCACCTGCTGGTCATGCCGCTCATCCCGTTTGAGGTCATGGCGGCCAAGGTGTGGGCGAACGGCCTCGTCGTGCTTGTCTGTACCGCGCTGTCCTTGCGGTTGGTCGTACAAGGGGCTTTGGGCGTTCCCATCGTCGGTTCCACCCCCTTGTTTTTGTTCGGCACCATGCTCCATCTGTTTTCCACGACCTCGATGGGCATTCTCATGGCTACGGTCGCCCGCTCCATGCCGCAGTTCGGATTGCTGATGATTATCGTGGTCCTGCCGTTGCAAATGTTGTCCGGCGGTATCACACCACGCGAGAGCATGCCGGAGATCGTGCAGAACATCATGCTGGCGGCGCCGACCACGCATTTTACGGCTTTGGCACAGGCGATCCTGTACCGGGGCGCCGGCGTGGATGTGGTGTGGCCTCAGTTGATCGCCATTATGGGTATAGGAACGGTGTTTTTTGTCGGCGCTGCGCTGCGCTTTCGGGCGAGCCTGGCCTCGCAGAGTTGAGGGAGAGGTGGCCTCGACATACCCTGTGGGACTTCGTACCTGCCATGGCGCTGCTGGGCGGTTCGTTGTTCGGCTTCGACATGTGGCGCTTTGGGCGCCAGTTCCAATGAGTCGCGCGATGCGAGGTGTTTCAAAAATGAGACAAGGACGATGGGCTGTGGGGATACTGGCGCTGGCTGTGGCCACGGCGGGGCCGGTTCTCGCGGAGGAACCGCCGGCCGGGCAAGCCGTCGATTGCCGTTATGAGTATGCGACCGAAGGCGTGACCGGCGCGGCATTTCCCACAGACGACGTCTTTCGACCCTTGATGGCCGATCCGAAACAACCGCAGTTCTTTGCCAGCTACCTGGCTGCCCGCGCGCGGACGGATGGGACCCATGCCAATATCGGGTCAGTGGGGTTCGGGGAAAACTTCGGGTTCTATACGAGGCGAGAGGGTTGTAACGGATGGCAAGTCGGTCTTCTCGCCGGGGTGTTTTCCCAATTCGACCTGAGCGCGCCCTCGTCGGATCTCATCAACACCGACTATGTCGTGGGCGTTCCCCTGTCCTGGCGATCCGGGGGCTGGTCGACGAGAGTCCGTCTCTATCACCAAAGCAGTCACCTCGGCGATGAGTTCCTGCTGGGCCGGCCGGGGTTCAATCGGTTGAATCTGAGTTTTGAAGAACTGGAAGCGCTGGTTTCCTACGACTACCGGTGGGGGAGGTTGTACGCGGGCGGAGGGTATTTGGTCCATCGCGAACCGGCCTCGCTCGACCGGAATCGCGTGCAGTGGGGAGTCGAGTTGCGCGGCCCCACCATTCCATCACCGATCCTTGGACGGGCGCTGGCAGGGTTTCTCGTCACGCCGGTGCTCGGGGCGGACTTCAAGTCATTCGAGGAGTTGAACTGGGTGATCAATGCCAATGTCGTCGGCGGGATCGAGTGGTCGAGACAGGGATCGAGTCGCCGCTTCCGCTTCCTGGTGAATTACTATCACGGCTTCAATCCCTATGGGCAGTTCTTCGCGCAGAAAGTCGAGACGGTGGGATTTGGGTTCTACCTGCAGCTGTGATCGAGAGCCGCTCGTCCAAATCAGCGAACATGTATGAGAGAAAACGATTGCCGATATCACGGACGATCGGCGAAATGGAATAAGACATGAATGCGTTGGCTCGTGCGCTGTTTATCCTCCTCATACTCATTGGGGCAGTCCAGGGATGCGGCCTGTGGGCTGCCGAAGGCGGTGCCTCCAAAGGAAAGCGGCTGTTCGAGGAGCACTGCATGGTGTGTCATGGCCAGGGAGGCAAGGGGGATGGCTATCGTCTGTTCAATCCACCACCGGCCGACCTGACCTCCCCCGCGGTTCAGGAAAAACTTGACGCCGCCTTGCTCAGGACCATTCATGAGGGGCGACGGAATACGGCGATGGGAAGGTGGAAGTACGTCCTTTCCGATGAGGAGGCCCGTGAAGTGCTCGCGTATCTGCGGTCTCTCTCTCAATAAGCCAGACGGGAAGAAAGAGGGGAAGGAGTCAAGCCTATGAGCAGAGCGTCGCAAAGTCCACTGAGCCCTGAGATGCTGCGGAAGATAGACGCGTACTGGCGCGCGGCCAATTATCTCTCCGTCGGTCAGATTTACCTGTACGACAATCCGTTGCTGAAACAGCCGCTGAAGCGCACGCACATCAAACCGCGGTTGCTGGGTCATTGGGGCACGACCCCGGGTCTGAACCTCATCTATGTGCATCTCAACCGCCTCATCAAGGAACAGGACCTGAACGTCATCTATATCGCCGGCCCAGGACATGGCGGACCGGGGCTGGTGGCCAACGCCTACCTTGAAGGGACATATAGCGAGGTGTACCCGAACATCTCACAGGATGAGGACGGCATGAAGCGGCTGTTCACCCAGTTCTCGTTCCCCGGTGGAATTCCGAGTCACGTCGCGCCGGAAACCCCCGGCTCCATTCACGAGGGCGGCGAGCTGGGTTACTCCCTCTCGCATGCGTATGGGGCCGCGTTCGACAATCCGGATTTGATCGTCGCCGCCGTGGTGGGCGACGGTGAAGCGGAAACCGGTCCGCTCGCGACGAGTTGGCATTCCAACAAGTTTCTGAATCCGGTCACCGACGGGGTCGTCCTTCCCATTCTCCATCTAAACGGATACAAGATCGCGAATCCCACCGTGCTGGCCCGTATCAGTCACGACGAACTGGATCACCTGTTTCGCGGGTACGGCTACACCCCCTATTTCGTCGAAGGGCGTGATCCCAGGACGATGCATCAGCTCATGGCCGCCGCGCTCGACGCCGTTCTGGAGGACATTCGGCGCATCAAGGCCCGCGCGCGCCGAGGGGGCGCCCACGCACGTCCGCTCTGGCCCATGATCGTGCTCCGGACGCCGAAAGGCTGGACCGGTCCGAAACAGATCGACGGCAAGCGGACCGAGGATTACTGGCGTTCTCACCAAGTCCCGATGGGGGACATGGACAAACCATCGCACATCAAGACCCTCGAAAAATGGATGAAGAGTTACAAGCCGAAGGAACTGTTCGACAAGACCGGACGACTCAAGCCCGAACTCAGCGAACTGACTCCCAAGGGAACGCGGCGGATGAGCGCAAATCCGCACGCGAACGGAGGACTGCTGCTCAGGGACTTATGTCTGCCGGATTTTCGTGACTATGCCGTGAAGGTGACAAAACCGGGTGCGATCGTGGCCGAGTCCACCCGCCTCATGGGGAAATTCCTGCGGGACACGATGAAGTTGAATATGGAAGGTCGAAACTTCCGCCTCTTCAGCCCGGACGAGAACAACTCGAACCGCTGGCAAGACGTCTTGGAGGTCACCAACCGCACCTGGATGGCGGATCGCTATCCCTACGACGACCACCTGGCGCCGGATGGTCGGGTGATGGAGATCTTGAGCGAACACCAGTGCCAGGGATGGCTGGAGGGGTACCTCCTGACCGGCCGGCACGGGTTCTTCTCCTGCTACGAAGCCTTCATTCACATCGTGGATTCGATGTTCAATCAACATGCCAAGTGGCTGAAGGTCTGCAACCACATTCCATGGCGGCGGCCGATTGCTTCGCTCAATTATCTGTTGTCTTCCCATGTTTGGCGGCAGGATCACAATGGATTCAGTCACCAGGACCCCGGGTTCATCGACCATGTCGTCAACAAGAAGGCGGAGGTTATCCGGGTCTATTTCCCCCCCGACGCCAACTGCCTGTTGTCGGTCACCGATCACTGCCTCCGCAGCCGCAACTACGTCAACGTGGTCGTCGCGGGGAAGCAACCGGCTCCGCAGTGGCTCACGATGGACGCCGCCGTCAAACATTGCTCCGCCGGCCTCGGGATCTGGGAATGGGCCAGCAACGACAGGGGAAGCGAGCCCGACGTGGTGATGGCCTGTTGCGGTGACGTGCCGACGCTCGAAACACTGGCCGCAACAGACCTGCTCCGCCGCCATCTGCCGCAACTGAAAATTCGCGTCATCAATGTGGTGAACCTCATGAAACTCCAGCCGCCAAAGGAGCATCCCCATGGATTGAGCGACAAAGAATTCGATGCGCTCTTCACGACTGACAAACCGATCATCTTCGCCTTCCATGGATACCCGTGGCTGATTCACCGACTGACCTATCGACGGACCAATCACCCGCATTTGCACGTGCGCGGCTACAAGGAAGAAGGGACGACCTCGACCCCGTTCGATATGGTCGTGATGAACGACCTCGATCGGTTCCATCTAGTCGGGGATGTGATCGATCGGCTGCCGCAGCTCGGGTCACGGGCGGCCTACGCCAAACAGGCGATCCGCGAGAAGCTGCTTGAACACAAACAGTACATCGCGACGCACGGCGACGATATGCCTGAGGTGCGTGATTGGAAATGGCGCAGAAACGGGTGATCCAACAGGGTGAAAGTTTTCCTCTCGGCTCGACGGTCTGCCCCGACGGGGTCAATTTCAGCCTGTTCTCAAAGAACAGCACCCTTGTGGAACTGCTGCTGTTCGATCACACGGACGATGCAAAGCCAGCGACAGTGATGGCCCTCAATCCCCGGTGGAACCGGACATACCACTATTGGCATATCTTCGTGCCCGGTATTCAGGCCGGCCAGATCTATGGCTATCGGGCGTTCGGACCTTCCGAGCCGCAACATGGATTGCGGTTTGACTCACGCAAGCTGTTGCTTGACCCATACGGGAAGGCGCTGGCTATGCCGGCCTGCTACAGCCGCGTCAACGCGTCCGTACCGGGTGACAATTGCGCAACTGCGATGAAGAGCATAGTCGTCGATCCCACCAGATATGACTGGGAGGGAGATATCCCGCTGAAACGGCCGTTTGCCAAGACTGTGATCTATGAGTTGCACGTGCGCGGGTTTACCCGCCATCCCAGTTCCGGGCTCTCTCACGAAACGCGCGGTACGTATCGAGGATTGATCGACAAGATTCCGTACCTGCAGGATCTCGGCGTCACCGCAGTGGAGTTGCTGCCCCTGTTCCAGTTCGACGAACAGGACGCTCCGAGGGGTCTCGTCAATTACTGGGGCTACAGCCCCATCTCATTCTTCGTGCCGCACCACGGGTATAGTTCCCGCAAAGATCACTTGGGCCCGATGGACGAGTTTCGCGACATGGTCAAGGCGCTTCATCGGGCGGGCATCGAGATCATCCTCGATGTCGTGTTCAACCATACGGCGGAAGGAGACCACGCAGGCCCGACGCTCTGCTATCGCGGCCTGGAAAACGCGGCGTATTACGTGCTGGAGGAGAACCGGTCACGCTATGCCGACTATACCGGCACCGGGAACACCTTGAACGCGAATCAACCGATTGTCCGCCGGTTGATCCTCGACAGCCTGCGCTACTGGGTGGAGTCGATGCACGTAGACGGCTTTCGCTTCGATTTGGCCTCGATCCTCTCCCGCGACGAGGATGGCCGGCCGTTGAAGAATCCCCCCATCCTGTGGGACATCGAATCGGATCCGTGCCTAGCCGGAACGAAGCTGATCGCGGAGGCCTGGGACGCGGCGGGCCTGTACCAGGTTGGCTCGTTTATTGGAGACAGTTGGAAAGAGTGGAACGGCCAATTCAGGGATGACGTCCGCAGCTTCATGAAGGGAGACAACGGCACGGTGAGGCGGGTGGCCAGACGATTGTTAGGCAGTCCTGATCTCTATGGGCACGAGGAGCGAGAACCCGAGCAGAGCATCAATTTCATCACCTGCCATGACGGATTCACGCTCAATGACCTGGTGTCCTACAACCAGAAACACAATGAAGCGAACGGAGAGGACAACCGGGACGGGACCGACTTCAACCTGAGCTGGAATTGCGGAGTGGAAGGTCCGACCGACGACCCGTCCATCGAGCGCTTGCGCAACCGGCAGGTGAAAAACTTCCTGGCGTTGACGCTTCTGTCCGTCGGCGCGCCGATCTTGCTTATGGGCGACGAAGTCCGGCATACACAGCGCGGGAACAACAACGCCTATTGCCAGGACAATGACATCAGTTGGTTCGACTGGACGAGACTCGGAAAGCATGCCGACATTCATCGCTTCGTGAGGTTCCTCCTCTTGTTGCGCTTGAGGAGTCCACTGGCGCGAGGGGAGAGCAGTCTGACTCTGAATGAGATCCTTTGCCGGGCAAGGATCGACTGGCATGGAATCGTGCTCAATCGGCCGGACTGGAACGACGAATCCCACAGCCTGGCCTTGACGGCCAGCACCATTGACGGGCGGTTCCTCGTCCATCTCATCGTGAATGCCTACTGGGAGCCCCTGGCATTCGACCTGCCGGGCGCGGCGAAGTCAGAGCAGGGCTGGCGTCGCCTGATTGACACCTGTCTGGACTCGCCGGATGACATCTGTGACGGGCCCGATGCGCCGTTCGTTCCGGGTGACAGCTATCTGACACAACCCCGGTCAGTGGTGGTCTTGTTCGCGCTGAGAGCAAGTGACGCCAAGTGAGACACTTTTTCCCTGGACGACCTTCACTCTTGAGTTCTTCGACGGAGGTCTTATGAACGAGCGCCTCAACGAGCTTCATGAACAATATGGATGCGGGCCGGTCCAGTTCTATGGGACAGACGATGCACTCTACGACCGGCATCTTGTGTTCGACAATGTCATTGTTCCCGAGAAGGCCACCCCGCGCGAGCAGTTTGAGGCGGTGGCACGGTCCATTCGAGACGTCATTTCGCAGCGCTGGCTCCTGACGGAGAAGACCTACGAGCGAGAGAATCCGAAGCGGGTCTACTACCTCTCCATGGAGTTCCTTTTGGGGCGTTCACTGGCCAACAATATCGTCAATGCGCAACTGGCGGCGATCTCGCTCGAAATCATGAAAAAGAAGAGCCATGTGGATCCGGCCATGGTCGAGATGGAGCCCGATGCCGGGCTCGGAAATGGCGGCCTTGGCCGTCTGGCGGCCTGCTTTCTGGACTCTATGGCAACGCTTGAGATTCCGGGCATGGGTTACGGTCTCCGCTACGAATACGGCATGTTCAAGCAAACAATCAAGGACGGCTGGCAATTCGAGCAGCCCGACAATTGGCTGCGGCGTCCTGATCCCTGGGAAGTGGCACGATTGGAGGAAGCGGTTGAAGTGAAGCTCAACTGTTCATTCGAACTCCGCGCGGGGGAATTGTATCCTATCATCGGCCGACCGTCGATTCTCCTCGGCATCCCGTTCGACCGGCCGGTGATCGGCTACGGAGGGAAGACGATCAATACGCTTCGTCTCTGGGCCGCCGCCAGTCCGGACTACTTTGACTTTCAACAATTCAGCCGTGGCGACTTCGCGGGGGCGTTAGCAGAAACGCTTACCGCCGAATCGCTCACGCGGGTACTCTATCCCGATGATTCGACGTCCATGGGACAGGGGCTGCGCTTCCTGCAGGAATATTTCCTCGTCGCCTGCTCGCTCGCCGATCTTGTCCGCCGCTTCCGGCATACGAACAACGACTGGAGCGCATTGCCAGAAAAGATCGCGATCCAACTGAACGACACGCACCCGGCGATGGCCGTGCCCGAGCTCATGCGGATCCTGCTCGATGAGGCGCACCTCGGCTGGGAGCAAGCCTGGGACCTGACGCAGCGCTCGCTCGCGTACACGAACCATACCCTCTTGTCCGAAGCATTGGAGAAATGGCCGCTCAGCTGGTTTGAAGTCTTGCTCCCGCGGTTGGCGGAGATTATGTGCGAGATCAACCGGCGTTTTCTCGACTCGCTACGGACGCAGGTCCCCAACGACCGTTCACGCCTTGACCGTGTCAGTCTCATCGAGGACGGCACAGACCGGAAAGTTCGCATGGCCAATCTCGCCATCGTCGGCTCACACAGCACGAACGGTGTCAGCGCCATTCACTCCACACTGTTGCGGACGCGGGTTGTGCCGGATCTTGCCGAGATATTCCCGACACGTTTCAACAACAAGACCAACGGTGTCACGCCTCGCCGATGGTTGCGGCTCTGCAATCCCGGATTGACACAGCTTATTACTGATGCGATCGGCGATGGCTGGATTACCGACCTCAGCCAATTAGCCAGATTGAAGCCGCTCGCCGGGGACAAGGGTTTTCAGGACGGCTTTCGCAAGGCCAAACGCGAAGCCAAGATGCGGTTCGTGGATTGGGTCAAGGCGACAACCGGTGAGGTGGTAGACCCCGACACGATCTTCGACAGCCAGATCAAACGCATTCACGAATATAAGCGGCAACTGCTCAATGCCTTGCACATCGTGGTGCTCTACAATCGTCTGCGCGAGAATCCACACCTCGAGTTCGCACCGCGCACATTCTTCTTTGCCGGCAAGGCGGCGCCGGCCTACGCGCTCGCTAAGCTCATCATCAAGTTCATCAACAATCTGGCCGGCACCATCAAGGGAGATCCCGCCGTGGGCAGGCATCTGAGAGTCGTGTTTGTGCCGGATTATTGTGTCTCGGTGGCCGAGCGCCTGATTCCGGCCAGCGATGTGTCCGAACAGATCTCGACGGCCGGCTATGAAGCCAGCGGGACGGGCAATATGAAGTTCATGATGAACGGTGCGCTGACGATCGGCACACGCGACGGCGCGACGATCGAGATGGCTGAGGCAGCCGGGGAAGAGAATCTCTTTCTGTTCGGTCTCACAGCCGAAGAGGTTGCCGATAGCCGCGGTTGGTACAATCCGCAGTGGCACTACGAGAACGAACCGGAGACGCGTCGGGCGCTGGACCTGATCTTTTCTGACCACTTCAGCCGCCATGAGCCGGGAGCTTTCAATCCGATTCGCGAGGCGCTGCTGACGCACGGCGATTATTACATGCACCTGGCGGACCTCAAGTCGTACAGCGAGACGCAGGAAAGACTGGGGCGCCTCTACGCTGATTCGCAGGGCTGGGCGAACAAAGCTATTTTGAATGTCGCCGGCTCGGGCAAGTTTTCCAGCGACCGTACGATTGCGGAATATGCACGGGACATTTGGAGAGTGACACCATGTCCTGTCTCCTAGGAGTCCGTCAAACGGAGTTGGCGGCACGACTTGGCGCTCAGGAGATTCACGGAGATGGGGCCGATTTGTATGCCTTGCTCCTGGCGCTCGCTGGCGCAGGAGGCGGCCGCCTGGCCATACGTATCAATCTTGACAAGGACATTCATACGGGGCCTGAAAAAGCTGGGAGCTGCCTTCAAACGGGCGTTGTCATAATCCGATGCGGCATCTGAGGTACGATCTCCAATGAAAAAGACGGTTCCCATTGTCACGTTGTCTCCTCGTGATTACGACGCCGTTTTGTTCGATCTCGACGGCGTGCTGACCAAAACCGCGAGCGTGCATGCAGCGGCGTGGAAAAGACTGTTCGACGGGTTTCTCGAACAGCGGGCCGCAGCCACAGGCGAAGCGTTCATCCCCTTCGACATCGAGAGCGACTACCGGCGCTACGTCGACGGCAAGCCCCGGTACGACGGCGTGGCCTCGTTTCTTGACTCGCGCGGCATTGCCCTGCCTTCCGGCGCGCCCGACGACGCCCCCGGCATGCAGACCGCGCATGCGTTGGGCAACATGAAGGACCACTATTTTCTGCAACAGCTGGAGCAGCACGGCGTCGAGCCTTATGAGGCCGCAATCGCGCTCGTCGAAACACTTCGCACTCAGAAGGTCAAGACGGCCGTCGTATCCTCCAGCAACAATTGCGCGGCAGTGTTGGAGGCCGCGGGGATATCGGGCCTCTTCGACGCCCGGGTGGACGGAATGGACATAACCAGGCTGGCCCTCAACGGCAAGCCGGCGCCCGATGGGTTTCTGGAAGCGGCGCGGCGTCTCAAGGCCGACCCCTCGCGGGCCGTCGTCGTCGAAGACGCTCTCGCCGGCGTCGAGGCGGGGCGTGCCGGTCGATTCGGGTTGGTCATCGGAATTGATCGCAGCGGGCAATCTCAGGCGCTGCGCGAGGCCGGCGCCGATGTGGTGGTGACCAGCCTCGCGCAGGTCCAAGTGACGACGGAGTCACCTTCTACGTGGTCACTGGTGTACGAAGGGTTCGACCCGGCGAGCGAGGGAACCCGCGAAGCATTGTGCACGCTCGGCAACGGCTATTTCTCGACGCGCGGGGCAGTGACGTGGGCGCGGGCGGACGGGATCCACTATCCCGGCACCTACCTCGCCGGCGGCTACAACCGACTGCGCACTGACATTGCCGGTCGGGTGGTCGAGAACGAGGACCTCGTGAACCTTCCCAATTGGCTTGCGCTCGAGTTTCGCATCGCCGACGGGGACTGGTTCGACGTGAGAACTGTCACAATCCTTTCATATCGCCAGGAGCTTGACCTTCGCCTCGGCATGCTGCTCCGCACTATACGTTTCGAGGATGGCCAGGGGCGGCGCGTGACGCTCAAGGAGCGACGTCTGGTCTCGATCAGCGACATGCATCTGGGCGCGCTCGAACTGGCGCTCATCGCCGAAAACTGGTCCGCGCGTGTCACGGTGCGTTCGGCCATCGATGGACGTGTCGTCAATGCGGGCGCCAGGCTCTATCGCAAATTCAACAATCAACATCTGGAGTCGCCGGCAGGCGAGGTAGTCGGCGAAGACAGCGTCTCGTTGCTCGTCCGCACCTGCCAATCCCATATTCAGATTGCGCAGACGGCGCGAACGCAAGCGTTCGTCGGCGGCAACTCATTGAACGGCCCGCGTCGGGTCATCAACGAACCGGGCTACATCGGACAGGAATTCGACCTCGAACTGAGGCAGGGCGAAACAGTGAAGCTTGAAAAGCTTGTCTCGTTCTATACCTCGCGTGATCACGCTATTTCCGAGTGCGGATCGGCGGCTCGTAAGGCGATCGCGGGCGCGGGTCGTTTCGACGCCATCATGGCGGAGCATGCCCTCGCCTGGAAACATGTGTGGCGTTACTTCGACGTGCAGATGCTGCCGGTCGACGCTCCGTTCAAACTGAACGTCCCGATGCTTCTTCGGTTGAACATGTTTCATCTGCTGCAGGCGGTCTCGCCCCATTCGATCGGCCTCGATATCGGCGTGCCGGCGCGCGGCTGGACCGGCGAGGCCTATCAGGGCCACATTTTTTGGGATGAACTGTTTATCTTCCCGTTTCTCAATTATCGAATGCCTGAGATCACCCGCTCTCTTCTGCTCTATCGTTACCGGCGTCTGGGTGAGGCGCGGGCCGCGGCCAGGCGCGCGGGGTTTCAAGGTGCCATGTTCCCCTGGCAAAGCGGAAGCGACGGGCAGGAAGAAACGCAGGAGCTCAATCTGAACCCGCGCTCGCAACGCTGGGTGCCGGACAACTCGTACTTGCAGCGCCACGTGGGGAGCGCCGTCGCCTATAACGTCTGGCAGTACTTTCAAGTCACTCACGACATCGAGTTTTTGCGGTTTCACGGCGCCGAACTGATTCTCGAGATCGCGCGGTTCTGGTCCAGCATCGCTCATTTCAACGATCAGCGAGGACGTTATGAGATTCACGGCGTCATGGGACCAGACGAGTTTCACGAGGGATATCCCGACTCACCGGCGCCCGGCCTGAAGAACAACGCCTATACCAACATCATGGCCGTATGGGTGCTGTGGCGGGCGCTGGAGGTGCTCGACTTGCTCCCAGACATGCGTCGCGAGGCGCTCATGGCGCGGCTGGGATTGTCGGAGGAAGAGATCGTCCGCTGGGACGAGATCAGCCGCAGGATGTATGTGCCGTTTCATGACGACGGAATCATCAGTCAGTTCGAAGGCTACGAAAAGCTCGCCGAGTTGGATTGGGAGAATTATCGCATGCGGTACGGCAACATCGGCCGCCTCGAACTGATTCTCGAGGCGGAGAACGACAGCGCCAACCGCTACAAGGCATCGAAACAGGCGGATACCCTGATGTTGTTTTATCTGTTTTCCTCCGAAGAGCTCGGCGAACTGTTTGAGCGCCTGGGCTATCCGTTCGACCCGGCAACGATTCCGAGACACGTCGCCTACTACGACTCCCGCTCGTCCCACGGATCGACGCTGTCCCGCGTGGTCCATGCCTGGGTGCTGGCGCGTTCCGACCGGCCGCGGGCGACTCGCTACTTCGCGGAAGCGCTCCAGAGCGATGTGAACGATATTCAGCAGGGCACCACCGCGGAGGGCGTCCATCTCGGCGCCATGGCGGGAACGGTCGATCTCGTGCAGCGCGGAACGATGGGGATCGAAGTCACGGCAGACGTTCTCCGTCTCAACCCGAAATTGCCTCTGGAAGTGGAACGCCTCGACATGCACCTTCGCTATCGCGGACATTCGCTCGATCTACGACTCACGCGCGATGCGCTCACCGTGCGTGGATGCAATGGCGGCGCGGCGCCGATCAAACTGGGAATCAAGAACGAGGTGCACGAGTTTTCGGGCAGCAGCACGCTCGTGTTCAAGCTCGACTCCCCGACGTGAGTTGTAAGGGGAACGGAAGACGAAGGAGATGGTGAAGGGAGATGAGTAACACGATTATCGAATCATGACACCAGCAGCAGAGGCGTCTATCAATTCGCTGGATGCGCGCCGCTCGAGCGATGGCGGCACGCTCACGCTCATCATGACGGGACGGTGGGATTCGGACACGACCGGGAAGTGGTGGCAGCGAGGCCAACAGATGCTATCGCAAGGGAAACCACGCCGGCTTGTGATCGATGCGTCGGGGGTGAGTTACTGTGACGGCGCTGGGGTTGCGTTCCTGATCGACCTTCAGCAGTTGCAGATCCGCACCGGCGGTGATGCGACAATTCAAGGGCTGCAGGAGGAATTCCGGCGCCTTCTGGATATCTATGGGGATATCTCAATAAATCGTCCACCGGGACGCCGCCGTGAGCCGCTGTCGATCATTGAGCAGGTTGGAAAAGCGGCGGTCGAACTGTGGCGGGATCTTCAGGCCCTTCTAACTTTCGTCGGAGAACTGGCGCTGACGTTGCTCCGTGCTGCTCGCCATCCTCGTCTTGTGCGATGGAAAGATGCTTGGCTTGTGGCGGAGCAGTCTGGAGTTGATGCGCTCCCCATCATTGCGCTGATCGGGGTGCTGCTCGGACTTATCTTGGCGTTTCAGTCTGCCATTCCGATGCGCCGGTTTGGGGCGGACATTTTCGTCGCCGATCTCCTGGGAATAGCGATGCTCCGCGAGATGGGGCCTTTGATCACTGCCATTATCCTGGCCGGCCGGTCCGGTTCGGCGTTTGCCGCAGAACTGGGAACCATGAAAGTCAGAGAAGAAATTGACGCGCTGCGTACGATGGGACTTGAGCCGGTCCGATTTCTCGTTTTACCACGTGTCATAGCAGCGGTGGCGATGATCCCGGTCTTGACGGTGTTCGCAAACCTGTTCGGTTTGATGGGAGGAGCGATCGTGATGCGGTCGCTGGGGTATCCGCTCGTCACGTATGTGAACCAAGTCCTGTCAGCCGTGACAGTGGGGGACCTCATGGGTGGACTGCTGAAATCATTCGTCTACGGTATTGTGGTAGCCGCGGTCGGCTGCCTGCGGGGTTTGGAGACGAAGACAGGCGCCAGTGCGGTCGGCCAATCGACCACCAGCGCGGTCGTCAGCGGCATCGTGCTCATTGCTATTGTGGATGGCCTCTTTGCAGTGGTGTTCCATGCCTTAGGCTTGTAACCGTTGCGCGTCATGCTGCCGATAGAAAACAGGCCGATTATTCAAGTGCAACACTTCACCGCCGCCTACGATGGGTCAGTGGTGATCGACGACATTTCTTTTGAGATCTATCGTGGCGAAGTCTTTGCCATCCTCGGTGGATCCGGCAGTGGAAAAAGCACCTTGCTGAAGCACATGATCGGCCTCTACCAGCCCGCGGCCGGACATATCTTCATCGGCGGGAAGGACATCGTGACGGCCGAGGGAGATGAGCGCACCGGTATTCTCAAGAGCATTGGGGTCACGTATCAGATGGGTGCGCTGTTCGGTTCCATGACCCTGTTGGAAAATGTCCGGCTGCCCCTGGAAGAATACACGGCCCTTCCGTCGGATGCCATGGATCTGATCGCTCGCATGAAACTCAAATTGGTAGGGCTGGAAACGTTCCTGGATTATATGCCCTCCGAACTCAGCGGCGGCATGCAGAAACGTGCGGCCATCGCGCGTGCCATGGCGCTTGACCCGCACATTCTCTTTCTGGATGAGCCCTCTGCGGGACTCGACCCGATTACCTCGGCAGAACTCGACCGACTGATTCTCGACCTCGCCCGCAATCTCGCGATCACGTTCGTCATCGTCACACATGAGCTGTCGAGCATTGACACCATCGCCGATCGGGTGATCATGTTGGACAAGGAGGTCAAAAAGATCGTGGCGACAGGACGGCCTCAGGAGTTACGCGAACATGCCGTCAATCCCTGGGTGCGTCAATTTCTCAATCCTGGTGTACCGGCCGAGACCGCCGGAAAAGGCGCAGGTGGAGAGCAATGAGCGCCAAGGCCAACTATCATAAGATCGGCGTCTTTATCGTGCTCGGATTGGTCACACTCATCATCGCGATCGTCGCGCTGAGTGGAGGGAAGTGGTTCAAGAAGGTGATGTATTGGGAAAGCTATTTCGACGAGTCCGTCCAGGGCCTCGCGGTCGGATCGCCGATCAAGTATCGCGGCGTACAGGTCGGAACGGTGGACGCGATCGGTTTCGTGGGCGATATCTATGGAGAAGAACTCGGCAAAGAAGACTTGCTGCGCTATGGGCGCTATATTCTTGTCCGTGGATCTGCTGCTGATCTGGCACCCCATCTCACGCAGGAAGAAAAAGAAGCGGAGCGTGGCGGCAGGATTACGGCTGGGCTTCGGGTCAGGCTGGCTTCACAGGGCGTGACAGGAGTGGTGTACCTGGAAGCGGATTACCTGGACGCGCAGCAGTATCCGGCATTAGACGTGCCGTGGAAACCTCAAGCTGCGTACCTGCCTTCCGCTCCAAGCACGGTGAGTGTATTGGGCGCCGCTCTCCATACCATTGCCAGAGATCTGGAAAAGGCCGACATCCACACAATAACCAGAAATCTCGATAGCCTTGTGCTTGCAGTGACGAAATTGGTTCAAGACACAAATGCGCAGGCATTGAGTAGCCAGACGGGACGAGTGCTGGCCGAGTTTCAAGAGCTGGCGGGACAAACTCGTCGGCTTGTGGAGCGCCCTGAAATCAGAGCCATGGTTTCCGACGCGGCCGGCACGGTGCAAGGAACGAGACAGCTCATCGCCGATTTGTCAGAGGCATCGAAACACATCAAGACCGCATCCGAACAATTCCCCGGCGCGTTCGCCCGGTTGGAGCGTACGGTGCAGCGAATGGACAGGCTTATGTCGAATAAGAGTCAAGATATCGAGGACACAGTGGAGAATCTGCGAGTCATGTCAGAGAACCTTCGGGAAATAACCGACAATGCGAAACGATATCCCGCTCAAGTGTTCTTGGGCGAACCTCCGCCTCGGGCGGGGGCGACAAAGCGATAACCCATCTGGGATAGCCGTGCCGGATTTCATCGGCATCTGCCTTGTCCTGCTCATACTCGGCGGTTGCGTGAATCTTGGCAGGAGCTATCCGGAGAAGCACTCCTATGCTCTGGAGGCGGTACATTCAGGCGAGACACGGGCCTCCATTCCTGGAACCGTCCTGAAGGTTCGAAAATTTCGAGTCTCGCCGGCTTTTGAAGGAAAGGAGTTGGTGTATCGCGCGAACGATGCGCGGTACGAAGGAGACTTTTACAACGAGTGGTTTGTCCCGCCCAATGCCATGATCACTCAACAAGTCGTGAACTGGCTGACAAGGGCCGGCCTGTTTCAGTATGTCATGGATTCGTCAGGGCCATTGCCCGCCACGCATAGGCTCGAGGGGATCCTGACGGTGCTGTATGGAGATTATCGCGCAACCCCTGCAAAGGCTGTTCTGGCCGTCCAATTCTTCTTCCTCCATGAGGCGTCCGCTCAAGGAGAAGTTCTGTGGCATCGAGAGTATCGGAAAGAAGTGGACATTATGGAACAGACGCCCGAGGCACTCGTGTCGGGTTGGAATGAGGCTCTTCGACTTATCTTGAGCGCTCTTGATGAAGACCTCACTCGAACACTCCGGCGTCAGTGACGCGTGGGCAGATAAAGCCGTTACGGGCGTAATTGGGACGATCTTACCTTCACGATCCAGGAAGGTCAGCCAACGGACTGGCGGCAAGTGATCGATACGAGTCTCCCGAGCCCGGAGGACTTTCGCAGCCCGGGAGAAGAACAAACCGTTCCATCCCTTCACTACAGAGTGACGGCATGGTCAATCGAGGTCTTGTTGCGGAAGGCAGTGTGAGGGAGTAGTAGGAGGCACGACCTTGCGGATCGGCATGGCAGCAGGCCACGACGGATTGAAGTTGAAGCGAAACGTAGAAGGACCTTTCAGAGAAGGCCTCCTATGCGCTCGAGGTCGTGCGCCAAAGCGAGAGAATCCTTTTCATAGATACCCCGGTTATGCCGGAATAGTAGGTCTTGCTTCCTAACTCTCTTGGGTAAAGCTATGTCCCTCGTGAGCTTGCTGCGCGCGACTTTTCAGGGCCTCCGGGATGATGAGCGGACACAGGGAACTCTTGAGGTCAGTGAGCAGCTGAGCTCGAAGAGAAATGTGCGGTGGCTTTGGACTGGGGAGCTAATTTCCCAACTCGGGGACGGCCTCAATAGGCCGGCGATCCTGTGGTTCGTGTACGATCTCACTGGTTCTGCTGTTAAAATGACGTTCATTGGTGTCCTTCAGACCATCCCGCCCTTGGTCCTCGGCCCAGTTATCGGTGTGTATCTCGATCGTCTGTCCGCCGACTGGAAACTTCGCGTGATGATCTCACTGGATCTCGCGCGTGGTGCACTATTGGCGTGGCTCGCGACCCTCTCTATTCTCGGTATGCTGACCTTACCCACATTGTACACATTTGTTTTTCTGATCGCCCTTGCTGCAATGCCGTATGGGCCGGCCTTGAACTCGACCATTCCCTCTCTGGTACAAGCTTCGCGCCTGACCGCTGCAAATGCGGCAATACAAAGCACGGCAACGCTCGGCTTGTTGTGCGGACCCGCGATCAGCGGCGCCACAGTTGCCTTCCTTGGTGTGGGGTACGTCCTGTACGCCAATGCCGCCACCTTTCTGCTCGCCGCTTTCTGTAAGATGCCGATACGCGTAAACTCAGAAGCACCGAGCCCGATCCGGAGTGGAACATCCGGTGGATGGATCAATGAACTGGCAGCTGGATTCCGGCTTGTGTTTGTTGAGCAACGAATCATTTTTCGAGTTGCCCTGTTAGGCGCCCTCTTCACTCTCGCATCGACAGGCTTCATCTTTCTCCTTCCCATCATCACCAAGAACATTCTTTCTGGAGGGCCGATGTTCCTTGGGGTGATATGGTCGGCCCTTGGCCTCGGCATGATATTCATGTCAGTGCTGTTAATGTCGAGCGCTCGGCGAACACTCATCGATCATTTGTTGCTGATATCGGCGGGGCCGGTGATTGAAGGGTTGGCCATTGTGGGGCTCGCAGCGGTTGACAGCTTGGTGGCGGCGCTTGGTCTCGTGATCGTCATCGGTGCCGGAACGGCTCTTGTCATGCCGATGATCACGGCCTTTATTCAGGTAACAGCTCCTCAGGAGACTCGTGCAAGAGCGTTGACGATCTTCGGCACCATCACGATGGTCTCCGCCATGGCTGGCATGACGGCCTTCAGCTGGGCAGCTGATCATCTGGGAAGTCGTATCGCACTCGTTGTGCTTGGAGTCGTGCAAATGATGGCCGGTGTGATCGGCGTCATGTTTACGCAATCCTCGGAGTTCCAGACAAATCTCGCGAGTCGGTCCGATGATCATCCGTCAAGCAAATCGGACACCGGTATCACTTGACCCCGTTTCGTCGATGCTCCAGCGGGTTCTGAATAGGACACAACTTTCCAGTAATCGGAGACAGAGACGAACATTGAAGTGGGAACAGCAGGTTGTCGGTGTCTGCATCCAGAGGAAGAGTAGAGGGGAGTGAGACGACCGTGAGGCGATCGGCATCATCCGGGCGGCGAAATCTGGCGCAAGAGGCGACAGGCCCTGTCAGGCGCTCGCGGGGCAGTAAGAGCGATTGTTTCCGCAAGTACCGAAAGACCCATTGAACGGCTAGTCACGACCCATACCCCGGTGCCAGCCGGACACGATAAGTTTCCAGAGATACTTGCGCGCCAGATGCTCGGCGATCTCGCGGTAGCTCATCCTCAGGCCCGCAGGAATCCTTCGCAATGTTTGCCACACTCGCCCCTGGAACGCCGTGCCCCGCACATCCAACGGCAGATCGAGACCGAGCGACGGCGCTTCGACGAAGCCGACGATTTTCGCGACGAGCTGGTCGAAGTCGACATCACCTCCGATGAGAGTGGCTCGAGGAAACTGGTCTTGTAACTCGCGCGCCAGCGCGTCCGGATCGTCGCCCAGAAAAAGGGCGCAAATCCCGCGCTCGCTCTTGGCCACCAGGATCGACCCCAGCGAGCACTCGCCCACGGCGAACCAGATCTCCGTCCGGGCGCCAGGCGTGACCAAGTTTGCGGTAGGGCGGGAGCGGCCGAACGAGGGGCGTGGCACGCACTCATTCGATCCGTTTCATGAATTCGATCGATCCTTTCCCTCGAGTCATGCCGCGAGGGCATTTGCCGTGGCGAGCGTATTTGCCGATCGCTACGAGCAACCGATCCCGTTGATCGCCTATGGCACGGCAGCGTTCATCAGCGTCTCACGGGTGTATCTCAATGAGCACTTTGCCTCGGATGTCGTCGCGGGTGCCGTCTTGGGTTTTGTGATCGGGAAGGTCCTGAGCTGGCGCCATAAGGACGAGAATCGGCGGTTGACCGTGCTCCCTTATGTTCCGGACGCCAGGGGTGGGTTGGGGATGACGTTCAGCTGCTCATTCTGACTGGAAGCCGGCTCAACGGCCTGGCGATGCCGATCGACATGCGATCGTAAAGATTGCGGAACCGGCTATGGGAGCTTCTTAGACAAATGGCAAGAATACTTTCCGCGCTTCTCCTCAGCGTCCTGTGTGCGATCAATGGCTGTACTTCCGCACAGGTCACGCAGACGCACGCTTCGCAGCCGAACGCATTTCAGGCAGAAGGCAAGAAACAGGAGCAGTCTCAAGAAGCGCGGTCTCCAGAAGAGCGGTTTCGAAAGGAGAAGCCGCAAGAGGAACGGGATGAGGAAGACACGGTGCTCTCCGCAATCGCGGCAGCTCCGGAGTACCTCGTGAAAGGATTGGCTTATCCATTCAAGAAGTTCGGGATCTATTACGAGCGCACCGACCTGATGAACCGCCTCATGGATTTGTTCTACAACGATGAGCGTACCGGTGGAGTGTTCCCGCGCATGGCCGTGGGCGGGGCGTTGAGCAGCGGCATCGGCTTCACCGCGTTCCATCAAGACCTCTTCCATCAGAAGAAGGAGGTGCGGGCTCGTTACCTGTACGCCACCAGAGGCAATCAGGCCGCAGACTTCGCCTACCGGGATCCCAGCTTGTTCGGCTCGAAATTCATGCTCGACCTCGATGTCTTTTGGCTGAACTTCGACAACGGATTTTTTTTTCTGGGAGGCAATCGGGCCGCGGAGAACGGCAAAACGAAGTATGACCTGAACCAGTTGTCGCAGAATGCCAGACTCAGCTATATGGTGGCGCCCAACCTCAAGGCGTCCCTTCTGGGCAGGATATTGTTCACGGACGCAGGGCCTTCAAGCCGAACTCCCACGACCCCACCGACCGTGCCAGGGATCGATACCTATATGCAGGGAGCGGCGGTAGAGCCAAGCCTTACCTATGATTCAAGGGATAACCCATTTCGTCCGAGCACCGGTTTGTACATCGACACAGGGTTCACCTACACCAACCAATTGAACGGGGATCAATTCCGCTACATGGGGTATTGGGTCGACGTCCAGCGATACATCCCGGTCTTTCGTGGAGACCGGGTATTGGTGATTCGGGCGTATCTCTCCAAACTGGATTCCCTGGACGGCAAGTCGATCCCGTTCTATGAATTGAATCTCCTCGATCTGAATAACGGACTGCGGGGATTTGATCGGGGACGCTGGCAGGACAAGGGAGCGCTCCTCTACAATCTCGAATGGCGCTATCCCGTGTGGAAAGACGTTGAGGGCACGATTTTTCTCGATCTAGGGCAGGTATTCGGCGACTACAAGGATCTGCAACCCAAGTTGTTTCAATATTCCGCCGGAGGAGGATTCCGATTTGTCACGTCCAGGAGTTTTGCCTTTCGAGTCCAATTGGCGGCAAGCAATGACGGCTTGCTGGCCTTGTTCCGGGGAGACTTGGAGTTTGTTCGGCATCGCGGCACTGTGCTCGGTGGGTTCTGAACTGCGATGCAATCAGAGCTGCAAGGCGAGATAGATCCGGCGATCCGAGGAGGCGAGAGATGAGGGACTGGAACTGGAGGCGGCGGATCAGTGCTTTCTCTTGTGATGGCGTCGCCGCATGGTTTCTTTGCGCGCTCGCCCTGTCTGTGATCGGCTGCTATAACCGGGTTGTTTTGCAAGAACCGGTCGTATGGGAAGTCAATGATCGGCGCCCCATCTCCGAACCGCAAGAGGAAACCATTGGTCAGTGGGCACTCTGGGATGGTACCGACAAGATGGTGTTCTATCGGATCGGACAACTCTTCAACCTCGGGCGATCGATGCGGGATCTGGGCGCTTGGGTCGGGCTCGCCGATCCGATCGAGGCCCAGAACGTCAATGCCTTCGATGAAGTGCCGAACTCCACCTGGTTTACGAATCGCCAGTTTTTCTCGAGGCGCTCCGAAGAGGAACTGACGGCTGGCCCGACGACGGATCGCGGCGCTCCCGATACCGCGGGACCGTGGACGGCGATTGCCGCGAAGGCAAGCCTCGGTTCGACGCCGGGGTTCGTCATCCGGGATCAGAAAAACGATGTCTATCTGATCAAATTTGATCCTCCCCTCTATCCGGAGATGACCACGGCTTCTGAAATGATCACTCCGCGGTTTCTGCACGCGGCCGGATATAACGTGCCCGAGCATTATCTCATCTACTTCGATCCCGCCAAGATCAGGATAGACCCGAAGGCCAAGTTCCGTGGGAAGTATCATGTCCCGAGGCCGATGCAGGAACAGGATATCACGGCCATTTTGGAGCGGATTCCTCACCGGCCGGACGGGACCATTCGCGCCATGGCAAGCAAGTACCTGGCGGGCGTTCCGAAAGGCCCGTTCCTCTACGAAGGAAAGCGTCCCGATGATCCCAACGATCGGATCCTTCATGAGAATCGACGTGAGTTGCGAGGCTTCCGCATCCTCGCGGCGTTCGTGAATCATACCGATACCAAAGCGGCGAATGCACTCGATACATATGATCCCGAGACACGCTATCTCACGCATCACCTCATCGACTTTTCCTCAACCCTGGGAGCCGACAATGCGGATCCGCAGTTTCCCCGGTTCGGCAACGAGTATTTCTTTGATTTTGGTACCGTCGGGCATTCAACGATCGCTCTCGGCAGCTACGTCAGGCCGTGGGAAATTCCCCTGGAGATGCACTATCCGGCCGTAGGGTACTTTGAATCCGTGTATTTCGATCCGCCGCGATGGCGGCCCACCTATCCGAACCCGGCCTTTCTCCGCATGACATTGCGCGACGCTTACTGGGGTGCCAAGATCGTGACGTCCTTCACCGACGAGGATATTGACGCGATTGTCCATACCGGAAGGTATACGGATGCCAGGGCGGAACGCTACGTCGCGGACGTGTTAAAAGCAAGGCGCGATAAGATCGGACGCTACTATTTTAACTTGATCAACCCCCTCGACCGCTTTACTATCGACACCGAGTTCGATGAGCAGGTACTGGTCTTCGAGAATCTGGCCCTCTCCCGCGGCTATGCGCCGGCTCCGCACGCGCTTTACCGTTATTCCATCAGCAAATACGTGCCGAACTGGTTTGACACATCCGTGATCCAGGAAACCCTGGTTCAGTCGCCCAAGATCCGTCTGGACAAAGCGTTCCTAGAAGCCTGGGGAAAACATACCGCCGATGGCCGCGCAACGGAGCAGGAGCGGCCGATCGCGGCGGTGAGAATTCAAACCAGCTATGATGATGGATCTCACTGGGGCAAGCGTGTCGTCGTATACCTTCAAGAACATCCGGGGACCAGGCGCATGAAGATTGTCGGTCTGGAGCGGGAAACCTAGATTGTTCGCATGGCGAACTCGATGAACTTCGTCCCAATCTTCCAAAAACTAGTTGATATCAGGAGCGGTGAATATCGGAAAACCGTTCTGATGTTCCTCTATATCTTTCTCCTGTTACTCTCGTTTGTGATTATCAAGGCGGTGCGCGATGCACTCTTTCTGGTCAGGCTGGGCCCTGAGCAGCTCCCCTATATTTACATTCTGGTGGCCGTGATCGTCGGAGTGGTAGCCTGGATCCATGCGAATCTTTCGGCGCGCCTTCGCCTCGATGTGCTGATTCGCGGGACGCTGCTCATTGTCGTTGCCAACCTGCTCATCTTCTGGTGGCTTTTTCGGTTCGGCTGGCCCTCGCTCTACTATGTGTTCTACATCTGGGCAGCCGCCATCGGTCTTCTCACGATGTCCCAATATTGGCTCCTTGCCAATTCCGTCTTCAATGCGAGAGAGGCCAAGCGACTCTTCGGCCTCATCGGTGCCGGATCCATCCTCGGAGGCCTCGTCGGGGGAGTCGTGACCGCGAGAGCCGTGACTTGGATCGGGACCGAGGGCCTGTTGATTATCGCCGCGACGGGGTACCTCTTGTGCGGCGGCTTGGCCTTGATCGTGGGTCGCGCTGCTGTGCCGGAGGCTCGTCCTTCCGGTAACGCATCCGGAATGTCCGCTCAAGCGGAAGCGGCCGCTCATTCCGAAGAATCGATCCTGACGACGATGAGGAATTCTCCGTATCTCATCACGATTGCCGGTTTGATCGGGATAGGAGAGATCGTCGTGATGCTCGTCGATTATCAATTTAAGGTGATCGCCACGCAGTCATTTCCGTCCAAGAACGACCTAACGGGCTTCATGGGAATCTTTTCGGCATTGGTCAGCGCCTCATCGTTCCTCGTGCAAGTGTTCTTCACCGGAAGAATACTGAGGAGCCTGGGGCTTGGTTTGGCCCTGCTGTGCCTCCCTGTCGGCTTACTCTTCGGTTCTGTCGTCATTGCCGTGGTCCCGGGGCTCATCTCGGCAGTCATGGCGAAGCTCACCGAGGGCAGTTTGCGATTCTCGATCAACAAAGCGAGTCTGGAGCTGTTGTACCTGCCGCTGCCATGGGCAATAAAGGCCAAAACCAAGCCATTTATCGACCCAGCTTCCGAGCGTGTCGCAGGAGGCATCGGAGGCCTCATTCTGATCGTCGCCACCAGCGTCCTCTCGCTGTCAACTGCACAGATCAGCTTCGTGACCATCGGACTGCTCAGTCTCTGGATCCCATTGGTCCTATATGGTCGGAGACAATACGTCGATTCTTTGCGCCTCGCCTTGGAGCGGAGGCGACTCGATCTGACATTCCCGATTCTGAATCTCTCAGATCGACGGTCCGTCGATCTGTTGATACGCCACCTCCTTGATTCGGACGATGCCGGGACGTGCTACGTTCTCAGGCTCCTAGAGCAGGCGGATGTCAAGCCGTACATCCCGGCCTTCAAACAATTGCTCACCAGTCGGTCTCCTGAGGTCCGGGCCGCAGTGATTCACCTCCTCAGCGAAATCAGGGAACCCTCTCTCGTGCCGGCGCTGACAGACGTGCTTGGGGATCAGGAAATGGAGAGTCTTGTCGGCGCCATGCGCTTTCTTGACGCACATCCCGGCTCTTCGGGCGCGAAGCTCGAAGAATGGGTGGCGAGCACCGATCCGCGGCTCGCGGCCGCGGCCATCGTCGGTCTCCTGAACGACCCGGCGCAAAGGTTGGGTGCGAGGGCTGAACAGGCGCTCCGCTCGATGATTCAAGACCACGGCCCCCAAGGCGAGGTTCGTCGCCGGGAAGCCGCCAAAGCTTTGGGTTGGATTCATTCCGAGGCGACTGCTTCGGATGCCCTGATACGGCTGTTACAGGATGACTCAATTGAGGTCGTGATCACCGCAATCAAGAGCGCCGGCAGGATACAGCGCAGAGAATTTGTTCCTCCGCTTGTCGCTTTGCTGGTGAGAAAGGAGACGAAAGGCGAGGCCAAGACCGCCCTAGTCGGGTATGGCTCCAAAATTCTGGGGGGTCTTGCCGATTTGCTCGAAGATGACAACAAACGAATGGAGCTGCGACGAACGCTTCCCTCGCTGCTTGCCGAGATAGGAGGGGAAAGGGCAATCGCCATTCTCCTGCACAATCTCAATCAGCCCGACCGATTGCTCCGTTATCAAGTCGTGAAGGCGCTCAACAGAATTCGCGCGCATGATCCGAATTTGGAGCCGGAGCCGGAACTCATCGACGCCAGCCTGACCAGCGAACTACGGCACCATTATGAGCTGCTGCTCCTCTTTCACAGTCCTTCGTTGGTCGAGGATAGCCAGGGGGGGCGACTCCTCAAAAAGGCGCTACAGGAACGGTTGGACCATCAGCTAGAAATGGTGTTCCGTCTTCTGGCGCTTCGATTTCCCGTAGCGGAGATCCGGGACGCCTATGCGGGTCTCACTGTGGATAACGCCCGCCTTCGGGCAATAGCCACGGAGTTCATGGACAACCTTCTTCCATCCCATCTGAAGCAATATCTGATTCCGATCATCGACAACTGGCCGTCGGACGCCGTGGTGGAAGTCGGCAGGCAATTCGTCTCGATCAATGGGTCCACACGGGAAGAACTTATTTTGTACTTGCTTAAGGGAACGGATCTTTGGTTAAAGACATGTGCCATTTACGTAGCAGGGGAATGGAAGCTCTCATCTCTGCTCAGCGAACTGCGGCAAGCCGCTGAGGACTCAGGACCCTTGATCAGGGAGACGGTTCACCTGGCGCTTGAACAACTGAACGGCTAGACCGAATGCTCACCACGATTGAAAAAGTCCTGCTGTTACAAGGTGTCGATATTTTAGTGGATACGGAAACCGAGAACCTGGCCAAGATCGCAGCCATTGCCCGGGAAGTCCGCTTCGAAGAAGGGGCGACGATTTTTAAGGAAGGCGAGCCAAGCGATGCGCTCTACATTGTGGTGGAGGGAACGGTCTCGGTAAGGAAAGGTTCGCAGGAGATAGGACTCGTCAAGGACAAGGAAACGGTCGGAGGGACCGACTTGTTTGAGCAGACTCCGAGAACCTTGACTCTGGTGGCGTTAACCGGCACCACGACCCTCAAGATCGAACGCGAGGGCTTGTTTGACCTGCTCGCTGATCATTTCGACATTGTTCGCGGCATCCTCAAGCGGCTGTCGCGGATTATCAGTCAACTTTTGGACAGATGAGATGAGTCCGATTTATCTTCTGTCGTGTGCCTTCATCGTCATCGCAAGCTTGATGCTTGGTTGCGAGGTGAGAGTAAGAAACGTTCCACATACAGTGGAATACCGATCGAGTCTTGCATGTGAACCGAGCCCGCAAGAGTGCCCCTGGGCTAATCTGGAACGACAAGCCAAATTCACCGCGCTTGTTAATTGCCTTCTGTCGGGCGCGACGTTCTTTCGCATTGACGACTCTCAGACGACCAATGGCTCGGAGCCTTCTCTGGTAACTCCCATTGAGCCAAGATACGGATATGAACGTGCGACCGATCATGGCGCCGGGCAGGCCTGTTCTGTCCAAAAGACGGTCTGCCAAGTGGCCAGCCGGCATGAGAGGGAACTCACCTGGGCCACCTGTGGCACAGAGCCCGTGAAAGATGCGGCCCTGCGTGGCGGAAATACTTTAACCCATGCGGATAGATTGACCGAAAGCATCGTGGTGACTGGGCGTTTAAGTGAGGGAACCGACGAGTTCCACTCTCCCCATGGGTTAGACGGTCCCGATCACTTCTACACCTTCGCCTTGGCTCAGCGGACTCGCATGGAGATAGCGGTGGCAGCCAATACTTCCCGCTGGTCCGATGCGGTGGGGCTCACCCGGGCAGCCTGGCAACCGGCATTGTATCTCCTCTCTGCCGATGGGGCGATGCTCAAGGAGGGGCACGTCTTCCGTGCCGGTGTCACCTCTTTGTTCCCCGCGGAACTTGAGCCCGGAACCTATTATCTTGTGGTGGACAGCTCCATAAGGGAATGGTCTCGCGGGGACGGGTTCTACCGCCTCTATGTTGGCTTCCACGAGGAAGTTATGGACCCACTAGTCCCGTGATTGGCTGGCGTGCGAGACTTTGTTGCCGCGTTGGAGAACCAAAACAGACGGATCAAGGAGACTCGGGTGCTGATAAAGGAACTATTGAGGCTTCAAGCAACGCAAACCTATTTGGGAGCGATCGTCGGAGGGGACTTCAACTTTGAATCCCACTCCCCGGAGTATCAGGAGTTGCTGGTTGCTGGCCTGAGAGACACGCACATGATCGCAAGCCCCCGCACTGACCTGTACAGCTCCGACCCGAATCAGAACACGATCGTCCACCAGGAAGAACTCACCATGTCGCCCGCCAACGAACAGGAAACTTCCGGCTTGGGAAAGATCAGTTGCTGGTGGATGCAAAAGGGCAGAGTCGCATCTCGGTCGAGGACTATGCGATGGCGATGATCAATGAAGTGAAAAAGCCGGCGCACATCCGCCAGCGCTTTACCGTGGGATATTGAAGAGGTGCCCCTTAACCATGAGGAGATGAAAATGAAGATCAAGAAAGTCCTGCTTGCCGGGGCCATGATCATGGCCATCGCCAACCCCGTTTTTGGAGGAGCCACGGAGGAACACAATAAACAACTTGTTCGTGATTTTTACGAGTTAGCGTTCAATCAACATAAGCCGACGGAAGCGTCGAAAAAATACATTGGCGACAAGTACATCCAGCACAATCCTCATGTCCCGAACGGTGCTGAAGCGTTTTATGGATATTTTGAAGGCTACTTTAAAACACATCCGGAATCCCATGTTGTCTTTTCGCATGTGCTTGCCGAGGGCGATCTGGTCATCCTTCACCTGAACAGCAAAGCCGATAAGAAGGATCGAGGCCAGGCGATCGTCGACATTTTCCGCCTTGAAAACGGGAAGATCGTCGAACATTGGGATGTCATTCAAGATGTGCCCGAGAAAACTGCCAGTGGCAATACGATGTTTTAACCGACTTCCCAGGACTCTGCTGATGTTAGGCGCAAAGAGAATGCAGCCGTTTTGAGGCGTGCATGGTGGATCAGGAACGGTGGGCGGAGATCCGACGGTTGTTTAACGAGGAGCGTGTCTCCATTTCAGAAATCGGGCGGCGCTTGGATCTGGATCGCAAGACAGTGCGCCGCAGTCTGCGGCAGACGACATGGCAGCCCTATCGCCGGGCGGCAGTAGTGGAGACCCTGTTGACCGCCCATGCCGACTTTGTGCAGGCCCGCGCCCCACAGGTCGGGTACTCGGCGTGGATTCTGTATCAGGAGCTGCGGGCGAGCCGCGGCTATACCGGCAGTTACGAGACCGTGAAGCGGTGTGTGGCCCCCCTGCGCGAAGTCCAGGGGCAAGCGGACCGGGCCCTGCTCCGGTTTGAGACCCCACCGGGGCAGCAAAGTCAGATTGATTGGGGTCAAGCCCTGGTGCCCTTCCTCCTCATCGGCCAGCGGGTCGAGGTGCAGCGACGTGGCGATATGGTGCACATCTTCCATCGCGACCGGGAAGTCGCGACGCATCCGATCTTACCCGGCACCACCAATTCCGCATCCTGCCCGAGCACGGCTCCGGCGCCAGTGCGCGGACATCCCGCCAACGCCGATCCACCTGGAGGGACCCGGCCATTCCTCCCGGCGCGATGCCGGAGGTCGAAGTGCGGGATCTGGGGTGGTATGAGGCGGTGTACGGGAGCGCGGCGGCCCAAGAGGTGCACCCATGAACCCCGCACACCTCGAACACCTGTGTGAACAATTGACGCGGCTGCGGCTGCTGAAGAGCCGCGAGCGGCTGGATGCCCTCTTACAAGAGGCGGCGGCCAAGGACCTCTCGTATGCGGACTTCCTCTCGACCAGGTGCTGGGCGAAGAAGTCGCCGCCAGGGCCGAAAAGAACATCACCATGCGCACCGGTCTCGCCCGCTTCCCGTTCGTGAAGAGCCTGGAGACCTTCGACTTTACCTATCAGCCCTCGCTGGACAAGAAGCACATCCAGCAGGTGGCGACCTGTCACTTCATCGAGCACGGCGAGAACATCGTGCTGCTCGGGCCTCCCGGCGTCGGCAAAAGCCACCTGGCGATTGGGCTGGGGCTCAAAGCGATCGAGCAGGGCTACCGCGTGTTGTTCACCACCGCGGCCGCCATGATCGCGACGCTCACCCGGGCGCTCACGGAGAATCGGCTGGACGATAAGCTGAAGCTGTACACGATCCCACGACTCCTGATCATCGATGAGATTGGCTATCTGCCGATTGACCGGACCGGAGCCAACTTGTCTTTCCAACTCATCTCACGTCGCTACGAGAAGGGGCCGATGATTCTGACCAGTAACCAGAGTTTCGTGGCCTGGGGCCAGGTGTTTGGTGACCGGGTGCTCGCGATGGCGATCCTGGATTGGGTGCTCCACCACGCGATCACGATCAATATCCGCGGCCATTCATACCGGCTCAAGGAGAAACTGAAGGCTGGGCTCGTGCGAATGGACGAAGCGACGACGACGTAACCCGGGTAGGGAATTTTCGATGACCCTACCTGGGGACATTTGGGTGACCCTTGACACTCTGGCCACCGTTTTGTCGGTGGTTTTGCTCACGCAACCTGTGGCTCCCCCCACGACATCCACGAGGCAGTCATCCCATATGGCGTGCAGGTTTTCGTGAGTCGGTTTCGTCGGGCAGGTGGGGTCAGCGAGGAACACAGCACATTCCCACCTCGATCGTTCTTCCCGTGCTGCTTCGTGACCTCGCCGGGGTCCGCCAGCATCGTGGGGTGGGAGAGCGTGTCGGCCGCCGTCGCGTAATAGCCGGAGGCCACATGCAGAGGCTGGTGGATGTCTTCACTCAAATGGAGCAGCCAACGAAGAGCTTGCAGCTTCGTGAACGTCGGGGATTCCGTGCGGCCCTCCAGAACGTCCACGCTCTCGTGGAGCTTATGAACCACCTCAGTTGAATTGGTAAATGGCAGAGCGGGGTCAGCGGGATCAGGATGTGCAAGGTCTGGGTAGTGAGCAGACCTCGGTGGCAGATCTACGAAGTGCCAATTGGTGTTGTCCGGATGGGCCGCGACGAATTGCCGCGCTTCCTCCAACTCAGCGGGTGAAAATCCCGTAACCGTGGCATGAGGGTTCTTCGTCAGCGTACGAATCTGGTCTGGCCAGACCGACAAACGCGCAAGGGTCCCCGGTGGAAGGTCTTCTCCCGTCCCTACAATCTTCGCGATGGATATTACGGTCGACGCGGTGAGGTGTCCTTGCACGGCCTCGGCGATCCCTCGGGGACCCTCTTCTCCCCAGGCACTGACCTCTGAGGTCGTCACAACAACGTACAAGAGTGCAAAGAGTATTATCATGGCTGCTCTTCACGATGAATAAGGGGTATCGTGGATCATGTCCCACAATCTGCTGAAAGGTGAATGAAGCATGGATCATGCCGCTTCTGTGCGAATCAACGCGTTAGAAATTCAGCGCATTATGAAGAACTATGAGTGGCGAGTGTATCTCAACCGATACAATTGTGCAGAGTAATACCGACTTGGAGAGGTGTCCGATCGTTTAGCAGCGAATGCCGCCACCTAGCGTTGAATACTAGATGGCGGCCCAGGTGAGTCGGAATTAAATGTTCGATGTGCTACGTATGCGAACGGGGAATCGCGGGGTTATTTCTTTCCAAGAATGGCATCTTTGGCGGCTTTCGCGAGCCTGAACTTCACGACACGCTTGGCGGGAATCTTGATCGCTTCGCCTGTCTGTGGATTTCGCCCCATTCTGGCCTTCCTATTCTTGAGAACCAGCATGCCTAAGCCCGGTAGTTTAAACCCGCTCTTACTTTCCTTATAGGCCAACGCGGCCAAGTCATCGAGGATCTGCGTGGCGGCTTTTTTTGTCAGGTTGGAGTTTTCCGCGAGATACTCCGCAATTCTGGCCTTCGTCATCGCTTTTGCCATGCTGTTATCCTCTCAGTTATGGAAGTTTCGCTTTTCTACTGCTTGGCCTAAAACAAGTCAAGAAGTACGATTCTGGTGTAGTGCGGAGCTGTACCTGGGTGAGGATTGCTACATTTCTTGGTTGTTTATTACAGTCGAGTAAAGGGAAATCACTTTGCCACATTGCCCTCCACGTTTACTCTGACACGTTAGACGGGATAAATAGTTGCGGGCCTAAGTCCGAGGCGGTAGCGAACTCGGGCAACAGGACAATGATTTTCATCATCTGAATAAATCGGGCACAATGAAAATGTGGGTCAAGTGTTGTCTCATGATCATGCTGTGGTTCACGGCTTCCCCATGTATTGCCAATGCCGCAGTAGTCAGCGTGGAAGGACTGCGTGTCTCATCTGGCATGCGATGTTGGTACAGCGGCCTCCCCTGACATCCACGACCGTTGAGGTATTGTGCGGTCTGCTAGACTGCCACTCCTTCGCCCGTCATGTCTCTAGACCGTCGCCTTCACAGACGTGATAAGATAGACTATCACGAACTGAGAGTAGGGCCGCCGGCGTGGGCCG